>Ga0213863_10002310_pt1 | contig 13572 bp, 9 predicted proteins | sample PICome_8_FD_160128 | JGI IMG/M metagenome (GOLD analysis project Ga0213863, IMG submission 160128) | Coastal seawater microbial communities near Pivers Island, North Carolina, United States - PICO497 | ecosystem: Environmental > Aquatic > Marine > Coastal | place: USA: North Carolina | collected... | reverse complement strand
GGGTACGGTATTTGAGTTATCGACTCTCATTTATCTAGAAGCGGTCATTGCTGAAATTTATTTTGACAAAGGGTTGACTGAGGATGGCATGAGAGCGATTCATGCTAACTTAGAATAATCTAGACTCAATCGATGAAAAAGGGAGCGTTTGCTCCCTTTTTTGTTTAGAATTAATCCATATGCACACTTTCAACCTACCTTATTTTAAAGACTCTTTTGTTTGGTTTGATTGTCTCAGATTTGACGATACCCCGATGTTTCTTGATAGCTGTTTTAGCGATAAAAAAAACAATCAGATAAATCGGTACGACATTATTTGCAGTAATCCATTTATTAAATTGACAGATCTCGGTACAAAGACTTCCATCCAAAAAGACGGTGTAGATTTTTTATCTGATGAGTCATTTATATCTATCGTGGACATCATGTCTGAGGATTTTAAGAAAAATTTTAAAACTGAGGGCGAGTTACCTTTTGAGGGAGGCTTTATTGGTTATCTCGCTTACGAGTTTAATCATTCTTCCGATAAATTCTTATCGATACCCATCGCGAGAGCAAATGCTTATAAAACTGTAATTATTATTGATCACCATGAAGAGCAGGCTTATTTGGTCAGTCATGAGGATAAAGTTTTTGCTGAAAATTATCACCAAAAATTACTGGATCAGCTAAACCATCCGAAGAAAGAACAGGCAAAATTTAACATAGAAGGTAATCTTGAGCCTCAAAAAGATTTCGAAGCTTACTGTAAAAAGTTTAATAAAATTCAAGATTACATTGTCAATGGGGATGTATATCAGGTCAATCTTGCTACAAATTTTACGGTTAAATACAGCGGAGATCCATGGGTCTTTTATAAACAGTTTAGAAAAATCAATCAATCCTCTTACATGGCGTATATAAATTTCGAAGATTTCTCAATTATTTCAGGCTCACCAGAACAATTTATTTCCATTAAAGATAACATTATTGTGTCTCGGCCAATCAAAGGGACCATGCCCCGGGGGAAGGATGAAACATCTGATGAAAAATTAAGATTAAAGTTAATGTCTAGTGAAAAAGATAGAGCCGAGAATCTTATGATTGTAGATTTAATTCGCAATGATTTGGGTAAAAATTGCGAAACAGGATCAGTCCAAGTAAAGGATTTGTTTGCTTTAGAAAGCTACCCAAATGTTCATCACTTAGTAAGTACAATAGAGGGAAAATTATTAAGTAATATTTCAGCATGGATAGCGTATTGCGATGCATTTCCAGGTGGCTCAATCACGGGCGCCCCCAAACAAAGATCAATGGAGATTATTAGCGAGCTTGAAGAATTTGCTCGCGAGGTTTATTGTGGTTCAATTTTCTATTTAAGCTTTTCAGGCTCAATGAATTCAAATATTGCAATCCGAACCTTGGTGGCAAAAAATGGAGTCTTAAACTATTTTTCCGGCGGTGGAATTACCCGTGGATCTTCAGCTCAAAGTGAATTTCAAGAGATTCAAGATAAAGCTGCTAATATTGAAAATGTTATTACTTATTTTAGGAGGGACAATGATAGCAGAGGAAATAATCAATAAGGCTAAGGAGCAGTTACCAAGCTGGGTGACTGAGGCTAAATTAATTTATAAATTATTCGTATTTCAATCATTTGAAAAGAGTATTGTATTTACCAACAAGGTGGCTTTATTGGCAGAATCTTTAGATCACCATCCAGATATTTTAATTCAATACAATAAAGTAAAAATTACTTGTTCCACTCACGATGTTGGGGGTTTATCAATAAAAGATATTCATTTAGCGCAACAAATAGACGCATTAGAAATTTAAAAATTTTGTTCTTTTAAATTCTCCATAATGTAACAAGACCGTCGGAAGAATAAGTAAATTTAGAATAGTCGAGGTGAATAATCCACCAATAATAATCATGGCCATTGGCCCTTCAATTTCTTTTCCTGGCTCACCAGATCCAATCGCAATCGGCAAAAGGGCTAGACCAGCAACCAGGGCGGTCATTAAGATTGACGGAAGTCGCTCTGACGCCCCTTGAATACATGTTTCAAGATTCCAAGAATGACCCTCATGATCAACGAGATGTTGGTAGTGGGAAATGAGCATAATAGAATTTCTTAGAGTAATCCCAAATAAAGTTACAAAACCAACTAATGAGCCAATTGAAATCCAACCCCCATGCATAGAGGCCGCAATAACTCCACCAATTAATGCAAAAGGAAGATTCAATAAGGTTAGGCTTAAGTTCCTTAGAGTCCCAAAGGCAATGAATAGCATTAGCAGAACTCCGGCAATGGCAATGACCGAATGCGCAATTAAGTCTTCTCGTGATTTTGCATTTTCTTGGGCCTCTCCGGTGATCTCATAATAATTTCCAGATCCAAGCTGTGTCTGATTCAAACTCTTGGTAACGTTATCAATAAATTCATTTAAATCATAATTTTCAATATTTGCAGTAATGGTTTGCACACGTTTTCCACCTTGGTGAAGAATTTTTGATCGCCCACTAACTTGTGTAATTTGAGCTACATCCTCAAGGGTAATCATTTGTCCTGATGATGTATGCAGTGGTAATTTTTTTATATCTTCAATATCGTCCTTAAATTCATCGTCGATTGTTACAGCGATATCAATTGGGATCATTCTCTCGTAGATTTGGGCGACAGGAAGATTTTCATAAGCAGCTCGAACGACATCAAGTACATCGGCTCGGCTTAATCCGAAGTTAGTGAGCTGTTCCGGGAGTAATTTAATATTCACTTGAGGATTGCCTGGTGGTGATTGCAGCATAATATCTTTTGATCCCGGCATACTTTCAAGAAGTTGAGCAACTTTTATGGCGTCCTGATCAAGGGAGTCTAAGTTTTTTCCATACAGATTAACCACCACAGCCGCATTGTAACCAGATATGGTTTCCTCAATCCTTTCTGTTAAAAAAGTATTGATGGCAAAATTCACTCCAACAAATCCATTATTTTTATCATAGACGATATCTTGGATCGACTTTAATATTCGGCGCTGATCATCTCCCGACTGCTTGGATAATTCAATTTCAAACTCACTGTAATGGGTCCCAAATGTATCCGCACCTAACGGAGATCGACCCACCCATTGAGCAACGGATTGAACACCATCGATATTAAGAATTTGATTTGAAACTAGGTTGCCAATTCGCAGTGATTCTTGTTCAGACGTTCCTGGGTATGCCGTCATGTGCATAATATAGTGACCCTCATTTAACGGAGGAATGAAATGAGTTTTAAATAAGGGGATAAAAGACAGTCCAAACATAATCACAAAAAATGAAAATGTGAGTATTAATTTTGAGCGAGATTCGATTTTTAATAATACTTTACGATAACTTTTTTTAAGAGATTGAATCACTGGTGAATCATCTGTGTTTAAATTTTCATTTTTCGCTAATAAGATAAAACTTAAAGCTGGCGTCACCGTTAGAGCAACTAACAAAGAGGCAAGGATCGATAAAATATAAGCTATTCCTAATGGTCCAAATAACTTTCCGGCAACACCAGAGAGTGATAACAGTGGAAGAAAAACAATTACGATAATTAATGTTGCATAAACAACTGATTTTCTGACTTCCATGGATGATTCAAAGACTACTTGATATAAAGGTTTTTTGTTGCTGAGCTTTTTGTTTTCTCTTAACCTTCGAAAAATATTTTCTACATCAATAATCGCATCATCGACAACTTCACCAAGGGCGATGGCTAGTCCACTCAAAACCATTACATTTAAACCCAAGTTCATATGGCTCATAATGCTGATAGCAGAGAGAAGTGATAAGGGGATTGCAACCGCAGAAATAAAAGCAGTTCTGAAATTAAAAAGAAATAAATATAAGATTGCAATTACCAATACGGCACCAATAATAATATCTACTCTCAGACCCTTGATCGACGCATCAATAAAGTTAGCGGGTTTAAATAGCTCCGTGTGGATTTTAATTTGTTCTTTATCAGAAACTGGAAGAAGTGATTGAATTGACTTTTCAAGATTTTTTGTCAGTTCGTAAGTATCTGAACCAAGCTGTCCTTGAATAGAAAGATAGACACCAATTTGTCCGTTAATTGATGCACTGCTGATTGAGGGTACAAACCCATCTTCAATCTCAGCCACATCTTTTAATCGAAGAAGCTTTCCTTGTTGGTTTACCAGAGTAGTTTGTTTTAACTCTTCTATGGTCAACGCTTGGCCTTCGGTATTAATAATAATTCTTTGATTTTTATTTTGAATAAAACCCGCTCCTCTAACCGCAGATGATTTTTGAGCTGCTAAAAAGATATCTTGCAAACTGATATTATTTTCGATTAATTTTTTTGGGATCGTTTTTATTTGATATTGCCTGACCTTTCCCCCAAAACGATTAACATCAGCCACTCCTTCAACACTCATCAAATGCGGGATGACTACATTGTCAGCAAAAGAACGAAGCTCAATTTCATTTTTTGTTTCTGAGGTTAAACCAATGCCTAAAACACTCGATGCCGAAGAGGTGAGGGGCGTAATTTTTGGAATAATATTTGTGGGTAAAATATTTGTTAAAGTTGAGAGTTTTTCAGTAATGGATTGTCGATTAAGGTAAATATTTGTATCTTCATTAAAGATCACAGTTACCACCGAAAGTCCGGGGATAGATTGGGAGCGAATTTGTTTAATGCCAATTGTTCCCGATACCATCACCTCAATGGGTCGCGTGACTAACTTTTCAACTAAATCTGATGAGAATCCAGGAGATTCAGTTTGAATCACAACTTGTGTTGGCGAAAATTCTGGGAATACATTTAAGGGGCTATTTTTGATTTGAACAATCCCATACACCACGATAATGAGAGCCAAGCCAATAATAACACCAGCATATTTAATAGAAAATTTAATTAATGATGACAATTAATCCTCATTTTCATTTTTAATTTGATATTTATATTCCTCGGAAAGAAGAAGTTGAGCTCCATTAATAACTAATAAATCTTGATCATTTAATAATTTTGATTCGGCTAACCATCCTGATTTGATTTCATTAATTAAATTAATGGGTTTTTTGATAAATAAATTACTCTCAGTTTCTGTGTAAACCCAAGAGACTCCATTACTCCAGACAATGGCAGAATTTGGTATTTCATATAACTTCTTTTGATTTTTTTGATCATTTGTGTAAAACCCAACAAGTTTTGAACCAATTCTTAATTCAGAGGAATTGATGAGGTAATAAAAAGTCTGTCCAAGGATACTCGGTTCTATCGTTGGCGCTTCGGCAACAAAGGATCCTTCTATCTCGTTATTCCCATTGATAGGAGAAAAAATTATTTTTTTTGGAACCGGGTTATTACTCTCAGCCGAGGGTAGGGTGATCTTAATTAACCGAGCATTCCCTTGGAGTATTTTTTTTAGGTTACTTTTATCTTCATTTTCACTGATTAAGCGATAAAATTTATCACCCCATTGAGTGATCACTTTTTGTTTTAAGTTATTTTTTAGTGCAGCTTTTTTTTCAAGCGTCACAGAAAGGTTATTCAGAACAGCTTCTTGATCAAGTAAAACTTGATCAGAAATATTTTTTTCATCTTTATTCAGCTCAAGAAATGCAAAATATTTTTTTTCTTCAGCTTTTTTTTGATTCTGGAGTGTTGCGATATCCTGAAGTAATTGATCATGAATATTTTTTAAATCAATGAGCGTATCGGTAGCTTGAACAATGCCATAATTTGAAAATGACATCTTTTTATCAGAGGCCTGAATTTTTTCTGTAACAATGCCACTATTTTTTACAATAGATTGATTTAATCTGACCTGACTCAACCCATCCGCATTGATTTCTAAAAATGATGTAGATTCATCTTCTTCAAGTAACTTATCATCAGTAAACTCATCACTGCCAATAAAAATAACAACCCAAATTAAAAGCATAATGACAAATGACTGAACGACAATAATGATTAAGCTTTTTTTATTCATTCGGCTGTTTTTCTATAATTAATTTACTAACAAAGGGTTTATGGTAAGTTTTTTCAATTTCATAACCATTGATCACTAAATTATATAAGCTATCAAGATAAATATAGTCAATTTCATATAATTTAATTTTTTCTTTTTCTAGTTCATATCGGCTTAGTAAGCCCTGACTATATTTTTTTTGAATGCTTGAGAGTAAATTTTCTTTTTCAGAAAGTAAATTTTTGGCATTTTCGAATTTTTCCTGTGCCTGGTTCAGTATCAAAACAACATTATCGGTGTCATTCACTAGCTGCAATTGAAGATCCATTATCCTGGTTGCTTCAGCTTCTCTAATTTTTTCAGCTCGTGATATCAGGGCTTTATTTTTTTCAATATTTGGAATGAGGGAGGTTATACCCAAGGTCCAAATTTTATCTCCAAAGTCATACAAGTATGCTGGATTGAATTGAATATCAGGGTATTGTTTGGCTACCTCAAGCTTTAGACCTGCCTCTGATATTGCATAATCAGCAAGACTTTTTCTTAAATCTATTCTTATTAGTGACGCTTCTTCATTCCATTGTTGATAGAGCTGGTTTTGATGAAAATTACCGATTTCAGTTAACAGGCTATCAATGATGTTATCGGTAAGAATTGGATTTTTTTCAAGAAAGTTAACGCGAACCCCAGTTGCTTGGGCGATTGATTTTCGTAAATTGATTTGTTCCAATTGTAAATTTTTTAATTTATTTTCAGCTGCCTGCAAGTCAAGCTTAGCTTGTTGGAGCGAAAGCTGGTCATTAATACCATTTTCAAATCTTCTTAGGCTCATGTTATATATCGCTTGTTTTGAAATTAACTCATTTTTAATAACCTGAATTTTTTTAATTTGAAAAGCATATTGGATGGTTGCATTAATCAATTTTAAGCGTTCATTCCAAGAGACAAGTCGATATTTTTCGTAAGACGATTGTGAAGTATTCAATGCAATTTCATAACGAATCAATCTCTTGTTTGCCGTTTCAAAGGGAAATAAAAGATTCAGACCCGCAATATCTTTTGAGATATCATCGTTTGCATTATTTCCGGAACCTATTTCAAGTCCAATTGATGATTGTGGTCGAAATTTTGCAATGACTTCATTTGACTTTGTGCTTTGGTAGTCTTTTTCAGCAATTTTAATTTGAGTATTAAAAAAATACAGAGCAGCCAAAAGAGAGTTTATATCCCAGCCTTTATCTATTGGTTGAATATTTATATCATCAATCGATGATATAAAATCTTGAAAAGAGGGGGCATTCGGAGTTTGATCATCAATCTTTTCCTTAATCTCAGCCAAATCAATCTCTTTATCTGAATAGGGGATAAGTTGACATCCCGCCGTGAAGAGGCAAAAAAATAAGATAACAAGAGGGCGTTCTAGAAGGGCAAAATTCAATTTATGTTTATAAGTTTTAAGTTAATGATTAATACAAATTCTAACAAACTTTATCCTATAAATTTATGGAATTTATTTATCAAATATTCGTCTGTAATGATATAATTTGCGATTCTCTGGTTTTGCGAGAGTGGCGGAATTGGTAGACGCACTGGATTTAGGTTCCAGCGCCTAAAAGCGTGAGAGTTCGAGTCTCTCCTCTCGCACCAACATATTAAGCGTCTTTATTTTTATATTGATCTAAACATTAGGTTTTTAAGGTACTGAACAATGACACAAGCTGTAGAAAAAATTAGCGACATCGAAAGAAAAGTGAAGGGCAAAATAATTATTGCACCTCTCGAAAATGAAATTAAGCAAAAGTTTAAACAAGTCTCTAGAAATGCAAGGATTCAGGGTTTTCGTCCCGGCAAAGCCCCGATGAGTATCATCGAGAAGCAGTATGGCCCTGACATACGATCTGAAGTTTATTCTCGAGCGATTGAAACTCAGTTTGGACAGATTGTTCAGGAAAATAAGCTCAATATTGTTGGTATGCCCCAAATTACCCATGATCCACTGCCAGAAATCAAAGATGATTTTGAGTTTACAGCAACATTCGAGGTCCTTCCTGAAGTCAAAGATATTGACTTTAAAAAGATTGAAATTACCCGTCCTGAAGTTAAGTTATCCAAAAAAGACATCGAGACAACCATTGAGACGATGCAAAAACAACGAGCCACATTCAAAAAAGTTGAACGTGCATCGAAACTGGGAGACCGGGTTCATGTCAAGCTTGAGTCTTATATTGATGGAAAAACTGCTGAATCAACTGGATCTGAATCATTAAATTTCATTTTAGGCGACAAAAATCGTTTAGAAGTTTTTGATAAAGAGTTGGTGGGTTTAAAAGCATCTGATATGAAAGATTTTGAAATTCACTATCCGAAAGATCATGAGCCAGCTCAGCTAGCAGACAAAAAAGTTAAATACAGTGTACAAATTTCAGAAGTGAATGAAATGGAATTGCCAAAACTAGATGAGGCATTTGCTAAGTCCCTTGGCATCGAGAGCGGTGATGTCGAAGAAATGAAAAAACAAATTGAAGCCTCTTTGACTGAAGAGGTCGAAAAGCGTGTCAAACTGAAAGAGAAAGATCAAGTTTTTGTTGAACTTGTGAAACATGCCAAGTTTGATCTCCCTAAATCTGTGATTGATAATGAATCCTATCGCTTAATGCAACAGATGTTAGAAAATTTGGAGCGCCAGGGTGGAAAAGTGAAAGATCTTAAGCTTGAGCCATCGATGTTTAATGAAAGAGCTGAACAAACGGCTCGCTTGAGAATAGTTTTGGCTCACTTAGTGGATAAAGAGAAGCTGCATGCCACCGAAGAGCAGGTTAAAGTTAAAATTGAAGAATTTGCTCAGTCTTATGACAACCCAGCGGAGGCAGTGAAGTGGTTTTATGAAAAACAAGAGCGTTTAAATGAACCAGCGGCTCTAGCTACAGAAGATAATGTTGTTAATTTTGTGCTTAAATCCTGTAAAGTTAAACAAGAAAAAGTTTCTTTTGACGATTTAATGGGAAATAGATAATTTATTTATGTATATAGAAAAATCTAATACAAACAATACAACTGTAGGCTTAGGCTATATTCCGATGGTTGTTGAACAAAGCGGAAGAGGCGAGCGTGCTTATGATATCTATTCTCGACTTTTAAAAGAGCGAGTTGTATTTCTTGTGGGGCCGGTCGACGATATGACTGCAAATGTAGTCGTCGCACAACTTTTATTTTTGGAAGCCGAAAACCCAGATAAAGACATATCCCTCTATATAAACTCACCCGGCGGTTCCGTGACGGCAGGAATGGCTATATACGACACTATGCAATTTATTAAACCTGATGTAAGTACCTTGTGTATCGGGCAAGCTGCGAGCATGGGTGCTTTACTCTTAACTGCTGGTGCAAAAGATAAAAGGTTTTGTCTCCCAAATTCAAGGGTGATGATTCATCAACCTTTAGGTGGATTTCAAGGTCAGGCATCAGATATTGAAATTCATGCTAAAGAAATTTTATATCTGAAAGATAAATTAAATAGAATTTTATCTTCACACACAGGTCAAAAAATTGAGAATGTTGCAAAGGATACAGATCGTGACAATTTCATGAGTGCTGATGATGCTGTTAAATATGGTCTTGTTGATCAGGTTATTAGCAAACGATAAACTCTTTTAAGTTACTATTTAGATACTTATGAGCGATCAAGATAAAGATAAATCTCTTTTTTGTTCCTTTTGTGGGAAGAATCAACACGAAGTAAAAAAACTTATCGCTGGACCGTCTGTTTTCATTTGCGACGAATGTATCGATTTATGTACTGACATCATTAAAGAAGAAATAAAGGCATCTGATTCAAAAAAAGAAGTGGATATCGATCACATTCCAAAACCCCAAGAAATTTTTGACCAATTAAACTTGCATATCATTGGTCAGGACCAAGCCAAAAAGGCACTATCAGTTGCTGTTTACAATCATTATAAAAGATTAGGAGAAACAATCACTGATGATGTAAAAATTGCTAAAAGTAATATTTTGTTGATAGGACCTACGGGTTCAGGCAAGACACTTCTTGCGCAAACATTGGCTAGTTTTTTAAATGTCCCATTTGTTATTGCAGATGCTACGACGCTTACAGAGGCTGGTTATGTAGGTGAAGATGTTGAAAATATCATGCAAAAATTACTGCAAAAATGTGATTATGATGTAACCAAAGCCCAAAAAGGCATTGTTTACATTGATGAAGTTGATAAAATTTCAAGGAAATCTGATAACCCTTCTATTACCCGTGATGTATCTGGAGAGGGAGTTCAACAGGCCTTGTTAAAGCTCATTGAGGGTACGGTAGCTTCTGTTCCTCCTCAGGGTGGAAGAAAGCATCCAAACCAAGAATTTGTTCAAATAGATACGTCTAATATTTTATTTATTTGTGGAGGCGCTTTTGACGGGCTAGAGAAGGTTATTCAAAGACGCTTAGAAAGTAATAGTATTGGATTTGGAGCAAGTGTTGCATCAAAAAATGATAGTAAATCAAGTTATCAGCTACTTAAAAAAACAGAATCTGAAGATCTGGTTAAGTTTGGATTAATTCCAGAATTTATTGGAAGGCTTCCTGTGATTTCAGCTCTTGAGCCCTTAGATATTGATGCATTAAGAAAGATATTAATCGAACCAAAAAATGCGTTAACAAAACAATATAAAAAATTATTTGAAATTGAGGGTGTTGAACTAGAATTTAGGGATCAGGCGTTATCTCAGATTGCTAAAAAGGCATTGGATCGGAATACTGGGGCGAGGGGATTAAGGTCTATTTTAGAAGAAACCCTGCAGGATATTATGTTTGATATTCCGTCTGACAAAACGATTGAGAAAGTGATTATTGATGAAAAGACCATCACTGAAAAATCCAAACCTATTCTGATTCATTCAGATCAAAAAAAAATTAACGAATAATTGCATATTCACTTGAATTATTCTAATTAGCCTCCATAATTAAAGTAATAACACACAAATAATCTATAAGCTTAACCTTACATATGGCACAAGAAAAAATAAATCCAATTACACCATTACTTCCTCTGAGGGATGTTGTTGTTTTCCCTCAGCTTGTTATTCCTTTATTCGTTGGCAGAGATAAATCAATAAAGGCAATTGAAAAGGCTAATAATGGGGATAAACAAATTTTATTGGTTGCTCAAAAATCAGCAAATAAAGACGACCCAGATGTCAAAGATCTGTTTGAAATTGGAACTTTAGCTACAATTCTTCAAATGCTCAAACTTCCTGATGGAACCGTGAAGGTTTTAGTGGAGGGTATTGAAAGAATTCAGTTAACAAAATTTTTTGACTCAGGTGACTTTTGGTCTGCGGAATCAAAAATCATAAAATCTAAAGAAACTAAAGATAAAAAATCGATCGCATTGATGAGAACATTATTTTCACAATTTGATCAGTATGTGAAACTCAATAAAAAGATACCCCCAGAATTATTAACAACATTATCCTCAATTGAGGAACCTGGTCGCATGGCTGATTCGATTGCTGCTAATTTAAACCTTAAATTAGCAGACAAACAAAAACTTCTCGAGTGTATAAATGTTCGAGATCGTTTAGATATCCTTTTATCGCTTTTAGAGGGCGAGCTCGATATTCTTCAGGTTGAAAAAAGGATTAGGGGTCGAGTTAAGCGACAAATGGAAAAATCTCAGAGAGAGTATTACTTAAACGAACAAGTCAAGGCAATTCAAAAAGAGCTTGGTGAACAAGATGAGATGGCTGAATTTGAGGAACTCGAAAAGAAAATAAGCTCAGTTGGTATGTCAAAAGAGGCACAAGAAAAGTGCACCAGTGAGTTAAGAAAGTTGAAGATGATGTCTCCCATGTCTGCTGAAGCGTCTGTGGTCCGAACCTATATTGAAACGCTTTTAAATCTTCCATGGGCAAATAAAACAAAGATTAATTCAAGTTTAAAGGATGCTGAAAATACGCTAAATTTAGACCACCATGGGTTAGACAAAGTTAAGGAAAGGATCATTGAATACTTGGCTGTCCAGCAGCGTGTTGATAAAGTTAAGTCTCCAATCCTTTGCCTTGTGGGACCTCCTGGTGTAGGTAAAACATCTCTAGGGCAAAGCATAGCTAAAGCGGTTAACAGAAAATTTATACGTATGGCCTTGGGCGGTGTCCGTGATGAGTCAGAAATCAGAGGACATCGAAAAACCTACATTGGTTCAATGACGGGTAAAGTTCTTCAAAACATGACCAAAGTGGGAGTGAATAACCCTTTATTCCTTTTGGATGAAGTGGATAAAATGGGTCAGGATTTTAGAGGAGATCCATCATCAGCCTTACTAGAGGTATTGGACCCTGAGCAAAATCATACTTTTGCAGATCATTATGCTGAGGTTGAATACGATTTATCTGATGTTATGTTTGTGGCAACAGCAAATACATTAAATATTCCTGAGCCACTCTTAGATCGAATGGAGATTATTCGATTACCTGGGTACACAGAACAAGAAAAAATTGATATTGCTATGACGCATCTTGTGCCAAAGCAATTAAAGTCTCATGGATTGAAAAAAAATGAGCTCACAATTACGCAATCAGCTGTGAAAAGTATTATCCAATTTTATACTCGAGAAGCTGGTGTGAGAAAACTTGAACAAGAGATTGCAAAAATTTGTCGTAAATCGGTCAAGCAATTATTGACCAAAAGAAAGCTTAATAAAATTTCTGTCACAGCAAAAAATATTGATGACTTTTTAGGCGTTAAAATTTTTGATATTGGTTTAGCTGGAAAGAAAAATCAAATCGGTCAAGTTACAGGACTCGCATGGACTCAAGTTGGTGGGGAATTACTGACAATTGAATCAATTATTATGCCGGGTAAGGGCAAAATTAATTTAACGGGAAAACTTGGGGATGTGATGAAAGAGTCTATTCATGCAGCGCTAAGCGTGGTAAGAAGTCGATCATCGAAGCTCAATATTCCGGTAGATTTTTACGAAAAAAATGACTTTCATATTCACTTACCTGAGGCTGCAACTCCAAAGGATGGTCCAAGTGCCGGAATTGGCATGACCACGGCAATCATATCATCACTTACAAGCATTCCAGTTCGATCTGATGTTGCCATGACGGGTGAAATTACCTTGAGAGGAGAGGTCTTGCCCATCGGCGGCCTGAAAGAAAAGTTATTAGCAGCGCATCGCGGTGGCATAAAGAAGGTGATTATTCCCAATTTAAATAGTAAAGATCTCATTGATATATCAAATGAAGTATTGGCAAAAGTCGAAATAATTCCCGTTAAAACAATTGATGAAGTGTTAAAAATTGCGTTAACAAAAGATCCAGCAAGTGATAAATTTTTGAAAAAAAATGCCACAAAAAAATCTCTGAATAAAGACAATTTAGTGAAAATTGATAAATCTGTCGCCCACTAAAATAAGCTAGCATTTCATGGGTACTTATTGTAGAATGGCGTCCTCGATATTATTTTGGGTGCTTAGCTCAGTTGGTAGAGCGTCGCCCTTACAAGGCGAATGTCGGCGGTTCGACCCCGTCAGCACCCACCAAAATAAGGAGTGGTAGTTCAGTTGGTTAGAATACCGGCCTGTCACGCCGGGGGTCGCGGGTTCGAGT
>Ga0213863_10002309_pt1 | contig 13573 bp, 9 predicted proteins | sample PICome_8_FD_160128 | JGI IMG/M metagenome (GOLD analysis project Ga0213863, IMG submission 160128) | Coastal seawater microbial communities near Pivers Island, North Carolina, United States - PICO497 | ecosystem: Environmental > Aquatic > Marine > Coastal | place: USA: North Carolina | collected... | reverse complement strand
ACCCATAAATAATGCAGGGGCGAGAGACGCAAACGTCTGAAGACTAGCCAAAGAGCCTGTCAAGGACACACTAGAGGGATGCACTGCATCCCTTTTTCATTTCTGGGCTTTCCACCTCTGGGCTTTTCACCTCTGGGCTTTCCACTTCAGGGTCAGTTGTTTTTGGTTCAGATGTTTCTAGGCCACTTGTTTCTGGGCCATTTGTTTCCGAGCCCTTTACCCTCGAGCTAGTCATTCCTGATACCCCTTTCCCTGCCTGCAATGTCATTTCAGACCATTGCCGGCTTGCACTCCCCTACACCCCTGCCCCCCAAAGCCCCTCTCAAGCTCGCTTTAATTTTCGATAATTCAGTGTATTATGCGCTTTCCATCGTGACCGAGTTCAGTGCGCCTCGGCGCCCTAGGCGCCAAAAGATTGAGTCGCTGCCGATAAGACATTTTTAACAAGCTCGGTTTACAACTCCAAGTCGTCCGCCCAGTGAACACCCCCCTGACAGCGAGCTATGCCTAGAACTGAACTACCACCCGGCCTTGAGAAGGCCACCGTAATCTCCCGCGACGACCACACGGTCTCGCGCAGACACATCTCCGACAACGCGCTGAGTGTCCTGCGAAAATTGGAAGACGCAGGCTTTCAAGGCTATCTCGTGGGCGGCGGCGTCCGCGACCTGCTGCTGGGCAAGCGCCCCAAAGACTTCGATATCGCCACCGATGCGACCCCCGAGGAGCTGCGCGGCTTGTTCCGCAATTCGAGAATTATTGGCCGTCGTTTTAAAATTGTGCATCTGCGCTACGGACGGGAGATTATCGAGGCCACTACGTTTAGAGCGCCCCACGACGTAGCAGTCGAGATCGGCGAGGGAGGCTCGCGCAAGGGCATTCGCAACCTAGATTCGGCCCACTCCTCCACCGGCATGATCCTGCGCGACAATGTTTACGGCAATGTCGACGAAGACGCGCTGCGCCGAGACTTCACGGTTAATGCGCTGTATTACACCACCACAGACTTCTCGATTCTCGATTTCAGCACCGGCATGCAGGATCTTAAGGATCGCAAAATTCGCATGATCGGCGATCCCGCAGCGCGCTACAAAGAAGACCCCGTGCGGCTCCTGCGCGCTATTCGCTTCAGCGCCAAACTCGACTTCGACATCGAAGAGGCCACTGCGGCTCCGATTAACGAACTCGCCTATTTATTAGAGTCCATCTCACCGGCGCGACTTTTCGACGAGACCATCAAACTGCTAGCTAGCGGTCAGGCAGAAGCGACCTGGGCACTACTGCGCCACTATCAGCCCGGCAATTACCTTTTCGCCCCCACTTTACGCGCACTGCTAACCCCATTCCGCGGCCGCGATCAGGCTGGCGAATTGCTGCAGCTCGCGCTGCGCAATACCGACACCCGCCTAGCCGAGGGCAAATCGGTCACACCGGCTTTCCTCTACGCGGCGCTGCTCTGGCCCGTGGTGCAGATGAAACTCGCCTTGCACCCGGCAGAAAAAATGAATCCTACTCAGCAATTTGCCATGGCCACCAGCAGCGCAATCGCAGAGCAGCTGAGCTACACCTCAATCCCCAAACGTTTCACTCAGGTCACCAAAGAAATTTGGGAGCTCCAGTCTAGGCTCGAACAGCGCAACCGCCGCGCAGCCGAGAGCGTCTTCGACCACCCCCGCTTCCGCGCTGCCTACGACTTCTTGTTGCTGCGTGAAGAAGGGGGTGAAAACCTCGGCGGCATTGGTGCCTGGTGGACCGAATTTCAAGCCGCCGATACGGTTGAGCGTGAGCATTTGCTAGAACAGCTACCTCGGGAATCGCGCCCGCGACGCAGGCCGCGACGCCGCAAACCGCAGGCATCCCACTCCTAAAAGGGCTACAATCCGCGCCATGAGCACTCAAACCAAAACTAAGAACGTCACCCTCACCACGTTGCAGCGCCTGAAGGCGAATGGTGAGAAATTCGCCTGCCTGACCGCCTACGACGCCTGCTTTGCGGGCATCGCGAGCGCCGCGGGTGTTGAGGTATTGCTTGTGGGCGACTCCCTAGGCATGGTTTTACAGGGCCACGACAGCACTCTACCGGTCACCATGGACGACATGGTGTATCACATGCAGTGCGTTAAGCGCGGCAATCAGGGTGCGCTGCTCATAGCTGACCTTCCTTTTATGAGCTACGCCTCGGAAACACAGACGTTGGAGAACTCTGCGGCGCTTATGCGTGCGGGCGCTCACATGGTAAAGCTCGAAGGCGGCGCATGGATCGAGAATACTACTCGGCTACTCGCTGAGCGCGGCATTCCGGTGTGCGCCCACATGGGGCTAACCCCGCAGTCGGTTAATCGAATAGGCGGATTTCACGTGCAGGGCCGCGACACGGCGCAGGCGCAGGCAATCTTGGGAGAAGCCAAGCTCCTAGAAGCCGCGGGCGCAAGCGTCCTCTTGCTTGAATGCGTGCCTCGCGAGCTCGCCAAACTCGTTACCGAGAGCCTTAACATTCCCGTGATCGGTATTGGCGCCGGCCCAGACACCACGGGTCAGATCATGGTGCTGCACGACGTGCTCGGCGTGTCGCCCATTACACCTAAGTTCGTCAAAAACTTCCTAACGGAATCCGAAGACGGCATACCCGGGGCGCTGCGCAACTACGTTAGGGACGTAAAAGCCCAAGCATTCCCGGCGCCGCAGCACTGCTTCGACTAAACCCCTGTGCGTGAATTTTCCACTATAGAGCAGCTTCGCAGCGCCCTCGGCGCTCGCTGCTCTGCCACCCTAGGCTTCGTGCCGACCATGGGGAATTTACACGCCGGCCATCTCGCCCTCGTTGAAGCCGCCTGCAAGAACAACGACATCAGCTGCGCGAGTATCTTCGTCAATCCGCTGCAATTTGGAGCCAATGAAGACCTCGATGCCTACCCCCGAACGCTAGACGAGGACCGCCGCGCACTCACAGCCGCAGGCTGCGATATCCTGTTCCTGCCCTCGGCGCAGGAACTCTACGGCGCCGATATGGCGTCCAGCACTCGCGTTCATGTCCCCAATTTAGGCGAGAGCTTTTGCGGATCGAGCCGCCCAGGGCACTTTGACGGCGTATCAACGATCGTCACTAAACTATTTAATATTGTCCAGCCAACGGACGCTTACTTCGGCCTCAAAGACTTCCAGCAGTACGCGATCATTCGCAAAATGACTGTAGATCTCGCCCTGCCGATCACTATCCACGGCTTAGAGACAATTCGTGCACCTGACGGTCTCGCGCTGAGCTCACGCAATGGCTATTTATCTGCGGAACAAAGAGCTATCGCGCCGGCGCTCTTCCGCATTATCCAGGACACGGGCGCACGCATTAAGAAGGGAGAGCCAGACCTCGAGGCTCTCTGCGAGCGTGCTCGAACGGCACTCAGCGGCGCCGGATTGCGTCCGGACTATTTCGGTATCGCCGCCGCGGACACCTTAACCCCAGCCCAGCCGGCGGATCGCGAGCTCGTCATTCTCGCTGCCGCTTTCCTCGGCAGTACGAGGCTCATAGACAACCTACGCGTGTCACGCTAGGCACCTGCCGCGCGTTGAGCCTCCGCAGCCTTTACGGCATACTCAAATCCCTTTTTTTCTATTCGTCGCGCGGCCTCGCAGCGCCTGGATTGAGCCATGACATCCGCAAAAACCTATCCCGTCACTGACGATCAGATTACTCGCAGCCATCTCGATCAAGACAGCTACCAAGCCCTCTATACTCAATCCATAGAGTGTCCCGAAGAGTTTTGGGCAGAACAAGCAGGACAGCTCCTGCACTGGCATGAACCTTGGCAGCAGGTTTTCAGCGGCGACTTCGCAAAGGCTGATTCGCGCTGGTTTTCAGGTGCAAAACTCAATGCTGCCTATAACTGTATTGACCGCCACCTCGAGCACCGTGGTGCGCAAACCGCCATCATTTGGGAGGGCGATGAGCCAGAGGACTCCAAACACATAAGCTACCGTGAGCTACACGAAGCAGTGTGCCGGCTTGCCAATGCCCTTAAAGCGCGCGGCGTTGCAAAGGGCGACCGCGTTTGCATCTACATGCCTATGGTACCCGAGGCGGCCTACGCCATGCTCGCCTGTGCGCGGATAGGGGCCGTACATTCTGTCGTGTTCGGAGGCTTCTCCCCCGAATCGATTAAAGACCGCATCCTAGACTCTGATTGCCGTGTTGTGATCACCGCTGATGAAGGCGTGCGCGGCGGCCGCCGCATACCGCTCAAGGCAAACGTCGACGCGGCGCTCGCTAACTGTCCGGCCGTGCATAGCGTCTTCGTCGTGCGCCGCACTCAAGCACAAATACCCTGGAACGAGGCACGTGACGTCTGCTACCACCAGAGTACCAGCGCGGCGAGCGCCGAGTGCCCTATCGAACTGATGGCGGCAGAAGACCCGCTGTTCATCCTCTACACCTCAGGCTCGACCGGCAAGCCGAAAGGCGTACTGCACACCACGGCAGGCTATCTGCTCGGCGCGAGCCTGACCCACAAATACGTGTTCGACTACCACGAAGGGGACGTTTACTGGTGTACGGCAGACGTAGGCTGGGTAACCGGCCACAGTTACATCGTTTATGGCCCGCTAGCCAACGGTGCCACAACGCTCATGTTCGAGGGCGTACCAAGCTATCCCAATCCTTCGCGCTTTTGGGAGGTCATCGACAAACATCAGGTCTCGATCTTTTACACAGCGCCCACCGCCATTCGCGCGCTCATGGCAGCGGGGGACGAGCCAGTAATCAAGACCTCACGCAGCTCGTTGAGACTACTAGGTAGCGTTGGCGAACCCATCAATCCTGAGGCCTGGGAATGGTATTACCATGTCGTGGGCGAAGGCCGCTGCGCCATTGTAGATACCTGGTGGCAAACCGAGACCGGCGCCATCATGATCACTCCGCTGCCGGGGGTAACCGACCTAAAGCCTGGCTCTGCAACCCTGCCCTTCTTTGGGGTTAAGCCTGTACTGCTGGACGCCGATGGCAACGAGCTGGCGGGAGAGGCAAGCGGTAATCTCGCGCTCAGTCAGTCGTGGCCCAGTCAACTGCGCAGCATTTACGGGGATCACCAGCGCTGCATAGACACCTATTTCAGCACTTACCCCGGCTACTACTTCACCGGCGATGCGGCATACCGCGACGCCGACGGCTACTACTGGGTAACCGGTCGGGTCGATGACGTAATCAATGTGTCTGGGCATCGCCTTGGCACGGCCGAAATAGAAAGCGCGTTGGTGCTGCATAGCAGCGTCGCCGAAGCCGCCGTGGTCGGCTATCCCCACGATATTAAAGGCCAGGGCATTTACGCCTACGTCACGCTGATGGCAGGCACTGCCGAATCAGCTGACCTCAATGCCGAGCTACGCAGCTTCGTTGCCGCGGAGATCGGTGCTTTCGCGCGGCCCGAGGTGATTCAGTTCGCACCCGGGCTGCCCAAGACCCGCTCGGGGAAGATCATGCGCCGAATCCTCCGCAAAATAGCCGCCAACGAACTCGATTCGCTTGGTGACACGAGCACCCTCGCCGAGCCCGCGGTGGTAGAGCAGCTCATTGAGAACCGCGCGAATCGCTAGGTCGGCGCTGCGCGCGTTCGCCCGCCATTACCCGCTCACAGGGCTAGGAAGCCTTGCCCTGCTGACCAGCGCCGGCGCGCTGCGCAGCTTCGGCTACGGACAGATGGACCTTGTGATTTTCGCCCTCTGCCTGTGCGTACTCATCGTGCTTGTAGCCACCCTGTTTGCAACGGTTATTGGCGGACTTTATGTTCAAAAACGCCTGGTGCCCCGCGCTTTCAGCAGCCAAGCTGCAGGCCAGCTGGAACTTGAAGCAGGCTACGCCAATGCCACTGGCGTGCTTGCACCGTCGCTGGGCTGGCTGCCTCTCATAAGACTCGAATGGCAGCTGCGGCGTCCTCAACACGTAAATACTGAGCTGACGAATCACCCCGACGGCACCCAGCGCGAGACACTGACGCCGCTGCAGCGAGCCATGGGCCAAGGTCTTATTCGCCATTTCCGCGTCAGCGACGCGCTCGGGCTTAGCCGCTACGAATGGAGTCTAGAAGACGATCGCTGCTACCGCATTCTTCCGAGCCTGGGCGCCTGTCGTGCGCTCACACTGCAACGAGCGCTCGCTAGCGACGACGGCGTTCCCGACCCAAGCGGCGCTACAGACGGCGATCGCATGGAAATTCGTGCCTATGCACCGGGGGATTCTTTTCGCGACATCCTTTGGAAACATTTCGCTAACAATCGCCAGCTCAATGTGCGGTTGCCAGAACGTAGCGCTGCCTTGGACGATAAAACCTCGGCATACCTTGTAAGCGGCGAGGGTGACGAGACAGCAGCGGCCCTCGCTCGCCTGGCGCTTGAGTCTAGGTTGTTAGGAGAGTTTTGGCAGTTTGCGGCGGATGGGCCTAGTAAGGGCGCCGCCTCGGAATTAGAGCGAGCGTTAGACGCGATCGCCGCTTCCAAGGCGCAGGACGACCGCCGCCACTACGGTCTCGATGAATTCATCGAGGAGAAACAGCTACAGCACTGCGTGGTGTTTGCCGGCTTAGACGACGCCGACACGTTCACACGTCTGATAGAAACCGCGAGTAGCCGCCGCTGCCGACTCAGCCTAGTCATTGGTGTCGACCAGGAAGGCATGACTGCGCCCATACGCGGCTGGCGTCGACTATTGACCACGCAGCGCTACGCGGTAGCAGACTCGTCTGCCAGAGTGAAGCGTTTGACGGCTCTGAGCCAGCACGTAGAATCGGTCGTAGTTCTCGATAGACACAGCGGCGCTCAGCTTTCCGCTGCACAGTTGGGCAAACATTCAGCAGAGACGGCATCATGACGGGCCTTTTGCACCTGCAAACACTCGCTAGACTCACCGTAGTCGCTTTCGCAGCCTGGCTGCTGAGCCTCCCGCTTACCCTCAATGCGGGTTCCCTAGGCGCGATTACGGGAGTGGCGGCGGCTTTCGCTCTGCTTCACTGGGGCACAGCGACACAGCGAGCTCCGCACCCTCTGATCGCGTTTATTCCAACTCTAAGACTGCCCGCAGTGCTTCTTGCGAGCCTCTTATTTTCCGTGACAGGGATCGGCCTTGCGGGGCTTCTTCGCTCTGGTCCTGTGGCCAATGCCCTCCTCGCCTGGGGTGCTCAGCCGTTCTTCCTCTACGGCTGTGGCGAGTTTATTGCCGCCGGCTGCCTCACTTTTTCACTCGCCTTGTTGCTAGGAGTTGCGAGGCAGCGCGGAAGCCTCGGCAAGGTTTTGGAGGTATGTTTCGTCGCCGCAGCCCTCGCGCTGACTCTCGCAGCACACCGTAACGGGATGATAGACCGCCCGTTCTTACTGGGCGACTACGCCCTGATTCGTGGCCTCGACCCCGCTAAGTTGCTTATGGGCTTTGGTGTCGCGGCGCTGCTGTTAATCGCCGCGCTCAATCTGCAGGAAAAAAACCGCCTGCGCGGCGCCTATCATCTAGTAAGCATTGCCGCCGCCTGTCTCCTTCTGCTGGTTTATATACAGCGCGTTGGGATGCCCACTCCGCAGCTGAGCAACGAGCTCGGCCTCGCTGGCTCTGCCGCCAATGGCGCCGCCGAGGAAAACCCCTTCCAAGACAGCAGCAACGATCCCGAAGATAAGACAGCGCCGGTTGCCGTGGTGGTGTTTCACGACGATTACGAGCCCATAGACGGCGCCTATTATTTTCGCGAATCCGCCTACTCGCAGTTCAATGGGACGCGCATCGACTACGCGAGCCGCCCCGATATGGACACCGATCTGATAGACGGCTACGGCGGCGGCCGCGAGGCAAGCCTTGCGGAGGTGCTCGCGCCCGATGATTCAACGCCTCGTCAGCGAGTCCGAACCACTATCGGTACACTAACGCCACACAAGTCTCTGTTCGCCCTAGACACGCCGATTGCCTACTCTGCAACCGTCAACCCCAACGCCGCCCGCTTCGATTCCACCTATGAAGCCGAGTCGGCTGTGCCTACTTTCGACTTCGAAATGCTACTCGGACGCAGCACCGGCGCGCAGGCCTGGAGCGAGGCGGTGCGTGCGGAATACTTACGCCTACCTGCAGATCCGCGCTACCGCGATCTCGCGCTCTCGCTTACGAGCCAGCTCAAACCCGAGTTCTCCGAAGACCCCTTCGCACAGGCTTGGGTAATTAAGCAGTATCTCGATGAAAACGGCATCTATAGCCTGAAAAATGCTCATGCTGCCGAGGTAGACCCGGCAGCCTCTTTCCTCTTTGGCGACCTCACCGGCTACTGTGTTCACTTCGCTTTTTCCGCCGTTTATCTCTACCGCAGCCTCGGGATCCCCGCGCGCGTGGGCGTGGGCTACTCAGTCCCTGCGAGCAATCGCGGCGGCGGCTCATCTCTGCTCATTCAGGCGATACACGGCCACGCTTGGCCAGAGATTTATTTTCGCGACATCGGCTGGGTTATCGTCGACCCAGCGCCGCAGCAGACGCTAGTGGATATGAGCACCGACCCCCAAGACAATCTCCAGCAGATGCTTGGCGATATGCTGCGTGACGATGCGTCGTTCGACGAGTACCGCCGGTTGCGATCCGAGGAAGGCTTCGACTGGCTCGGCATGAGCAAGCGGCTACTCAACTGGCTAAGCTTGAGCGTCGGCTTGGCCGTTATCGCGGGCTATGTCGCCAAATTTTATCGACGCATCGCCCCACGCTTTGCTGCACCTGCTGCCAGACATAGAGCAAGCTACCGAGCCGCCGCAGACCGGCTCGCAGACCTGAATATCAGGCGCCGCTTTGGCGAGTCTAGAGAGAGCTTCGCTCAGCGCTGCGCCGCCCTGTCGCCTCAGTTCTCGCATTTAACCCAGCTCCATTTAGAGGCGAGCTTCGGCTCGGCAAGCAGCGTGAGCGCACAGGAATTCACGCAGCTCGACCAGCGTATTCAGCAGGAGCTGCGTAGTAACGTCTCGCCATGGCGCCGCCTATTCGGCGCCCTCCACCCTTTCAATTGGCTCGCGGTTCGCTAGCCCCCAGCGGAGATTCACATGACAATCGCGAAAGAGCCCGAAAGCTCGGCGAACCACGACACTGACCCGGTGCAGCAATCGGCTGCTTTCGAAAGCGAATCGGCACTGCGCTTCGAATCCTCACAGCTCACTCACGAGTCGAGCGCACAGAGCGAGCACATAGACGAACTACAAAGCGCGGCCTCGGTGATCAAACGTCTGGTCGAAGCCGTGCGCTGTAAGGTTCTCGGCAGGGACGAAATTATCGAGCTGTGCGTCATTGCGCTGCTCGCAGACGGGCATGTCCTTCTCGAAGACTTCCCAGGCTCGGGCAAAACAACGCTCGCTAAAACGCTGGGCGAAGCAATTAATTCTCAGTTAGCCAAGCCGGCAGAGGATCAGCAGCCAAATCCGCGGCTAGCGGATTTCCGGCGCATACAGTTCACCCCTGACTTGCTGCCTTCGGATGTCACAGGCGTTACCGTATTCGATCCCACCGACAACGGCTTTCATTTCCGCCCGGGACCGCTTTTCGCCCACGTGGTGCTCGCAGACGAAATAAACCGCACCTCACCCAAAGTCCAATCGGCGATGCTCGAGGCGATGGGCGAGAAGCAGATAACAGTAGACAACCAAACCTACCCGCTTGGGGAACTGTTTTTTGTTATCGCAACGCAAAACCCGCTCGATCTTGCCGGCACTTACCCCCTGCCAACGCCGCAGCTTGATCGCTTCTTGTTCAAGCTCACGATGGAGCACATCGACCGCGAAGCGGAACTCCAGGTTCTCGACACGCACCTAGGACTCGACCACAACTCAGAGCAAAACTCGCAGCCATCGCAAGCGCTGCGCCAAGAGGAAGTCCTTTCGGCGCGGCAAGCCCTGCGCAAACACGTACAGCTGGCGCCGGAAATAAAGACCGCTCTGGTCGATATTTCCCGCGCGCTGCGCGCCGACGCACGTGTGCTACAAGGAAACTCAACCCGCAGCATGGTGCTACTGTTGCCGGCACTGCAGGTTGCAGCCGCGCTTGGCGGCCGCAGCTACGTTAGCGCAGTCGATATCGAACGCTTGCTGCCACGCGTACTGGCTCACCGTCTCGTATTAGCGCCGGGCGCTGGCAAAGTGGAGGAGCTTCTGGCGGAGGTCATGGCGGCTCCTTTAGAACAGCTCGCTCGCTCCACACTCACTTAGATGCCTGCGCGTCGAACCATAATGAAGCGCCTTGCGGCGGTGGCCTTACTGAGTCAGCTGCTTGGACTTTCTCTGGTCGCCGCGCAATCTCTCGATGACATTCCGCTGCCCGCCCCGCAGCTCTGCTTTGGACTTCGTACAGTCGTCGAGCCCCAAGCTCTAGAAATCTGCGCGGCGCTCGCGAGTGAAAAAAATATTCGCGCGCGCGATCTCGCAGAATCCTGGCTGCGGCAGGCACCCGATTCGGCAGCGGCCCACTATGCGCTCGCCGAGGTGCTGCTCAATGTAGAGGGCAATGCGCCGCGAGCGCTGTTTCACCTCAATCGTGCTGAGTCGCTAAGCACCATCACCTCGATTGACGCCATGCTTGCGGCAGAACCTGACGACCAAAGCAGCCCGCTCTGGCACTATCTCACCCTTAATCAGCTCTCCTCTGTCCACCAACTGGTCGGCAATCAGGAAGAGTCGCTGCGCTATCTCGAAGCACTCGAGATGGCCTACGGCGTCAAACTTGAGCCCTACAAGGGTTGGCCACTCATCAAGCTAAGACGTTTCGATGAGGCGCGCCAAAGCGCAATGCGAGTCCTCGCCGACGAAGAGTTGGACGACTTTTCAGCGGCGCAGGCCTGGAACACGCTGTGCGCGGTGGAACTGAGCGAGCCGCTACTCAGTCTCGATGCTACCGCTTGCGATCAGGCGCTAGCGCTGGACGAAGCGAGCGTTGCGGCAGGCGGCGAGCTCAGCACAGTAACCCTGAGCAATGCCGCCGAAGTCGCCCTAAGCCGACTGCAAATTACTCAGGCCGAGGCGCTTATCGATCGTGCTACGCGCTACCCAAACCCCAGCAGCATCGCTAACCCCTGGATACAAAAGCTCTACCTTACCGTGGCGCAGGGTCGATTTACCGAATCAGCGCGCGTGCTGAGGCAAATGCTGAACTGGCGCGATCGTCAGGACCCTTTAGTCGCCATTAGTAACCGTGCTGAACACTTTCTCGCAGGCGCCACGCTGCTCCTGCTCGCCGGCTACGGCGAAGACGCGTCGAAACTCGCGAATTTGGCGCTGAGTCAGCCCGACCGCAACGGCAATTTCAGTGCAGCGGACTCTCAGAAAGAAGCGATTGCTGCGCTCATCACAACCCTCGCAACACGAGTCGAGTACGAGCGCCTTAGAGAGGAAGCCTCCGCGGTAGAAGGTTCTGATCGCCTCAGCCTGCTCATGCGCGCACAGAGCGTGCGCTTCGATGCCTGGCGAGCAGGCCGGCGCGCGGCTTCGCTCTTCGCCAATGCCCAGCTTATGCAAGATAGACTGCGGCCCTATGGCCCGCTCGATGTGCATATTCCCGAGTGGATGGAAATGGAAATCGTCGGCCTGCTAGGCTCAGGCGTTGCAGCGGCGGTAATCGAGCAGGCAGAGACGGCGGGCATATTTAGCCGTGGCGCCGGATATCGTTTCGCCTACCTCACCGAGGTTGCCGCGCTCGAATCGCAGCACACTCAAACCGCGGAGCTGGCGACGCAGGCTCTTCGGGAACTACCCGCAGCAGAGAAGCTATTGAGCGCGCGCATTCTATGGCATCGAGCGTCAGCGCTTTGGCAACTGAGTAGCTACGCCGAGGCGCGCAGGGATTACAGCGCAAGCATGCGCCTAGATCCAAGCCTCGCGCGACGCCTTAGCGCAGCGCTGCCGGTGAAGCTGCTCAGCGACGGCAGTGCCGGCGCCGAAGAGTTAGTGGAAAAACTTAGCGCCTCGCCGCGCTTTTTGGCACATGAACAAGGCTTGCCGCTTAAACTCACTGCCACCTCGCTATGCCTGACCGGGTCAGAAGGTTCTACGCTTTCGTGCTACACTGCGCGCGCTTCCGAGACCGCACCCGCAGTTGAACTGCCCGCGCAGCTGTTTAGGGTCGGTGTGGAGCTTAGCAAAGCAGAGCGCTCCGCCCTTACCGGCGCCAGCGTTGTATTAAGATCGCAGCGCTACGGAGAAGGACAGGGGCTTCCCGATTTTTGATTTTATGAGTCCTCGCGTTTATACGGCTGTTTTAGGTGAATCTAAGCAGGGAAAGCGGCACTCAACGCGCGGTAAATGGCTGAGCAAGAGCGCCAGAACTACCCACCAATTAAAAAATCGCAGCGTCGCTGCCCGAGACCTTTGTGAGCACTAGCAACACACTCAGCAAGCGAGTCATTATTCTGCTCGCCGCCACGTCCGCCCTCGGCCCGACAGCGATGCAGATCCTGCTCCCCGCAATACCGGTAATCAAAGAGACATTCCAAGTGAGCGCTGAGGTCGCACAGCTGACCTTAAGCCTGTCTATGTTCGCCATAGCGATTGGAACACTCGCTTATGGACCGCTGTCTGATCGCCACGGGCGCAAGCCGATCATGCTTATCGGGCTCGCCATTACATTCGCAGGTTCGCTTTTCTGCTATGTGGCTCAAAGCATCGAGATGCTGATAGTCGGGCGCATCATCCAAGCCTTTGGCGGTGCGGCAGGGCTGGTTTTGGCACGTGCAGTCGTTCGCGATGTCTATGGCCCCGAGCAGGCAGCCAAGGTCATCGCTACTCTGGTTATGGTTATGGTGGTGATGCCAATGCTCTCACCCGCTGTAGGCGGCGAGGTGATGACCCGCTTCGGTTGGGAGGCGGTCTTCCTCGTGATGTCTGCACTGAGCCTGCTTATTTTCCTAATTTTGCAGTCTTCGCTAACGGAAACCCTTGCCGAACCGGCGCCCTTCGACGGGATCGGAGCGATGCTACGCAATTTCATACAACTTATGCGCTCGCGGGTATTTCGCGGCTATGCACTGTGCGTCGCCTTCGTCTCGGTCGTTTTCTTCGCCTTTATTTCGGCAGCACCCGAGATCATGATCTCGGTGCTGCAGCGCCCCGCGACCGAGTACGGCTATTACTTTATTCTCATCCCGCTTGGCTTCATGCTGGGCAATTCGGTCGCGCGCCAGTTCAACCACTGGGGCATAGAAAGGTTAATCACCCTAGGCGCAAGTCTCGGGGTGATTGGAATTATGCTAGCGCTTGGCCTGCAGCTGCTGGGTCTCAGCCATCCCCTCGCACTGTTCGCGCCAGTGGCATTGGCGGTGCTGGGCAACGGCATCACGCTACCCAACGCGCAGGCTGCGGCGATTAATGAGTTTCCTCAGTTTGCGGGGACGGCGTCGGGGCTGACCGGTTTCCTGCAGATGGCCTTTTCAGCCGTCGCAGCGCAGGGGGTCGCGGTGATTTACAACCAAACCGCCTACCCTCTCCTGTTGATGATGCTGGCCGCCTCTCTCGCTTCCCTTGGCTTCTTTGTCGCTAGCCGGCGTGGCGTCAACTAGTCAACGCACAGCTGGTCGAGCTGAGCGACACAGCCCAGCTC
>Ga0213863_10002308_pt1 | contig 13574 bp, 15 predicted proteins | sample PICome_8_FD_160128 | JGI IMG/M metagenome (GOLD analysis project Ga0213863, IMG submission 160128) | Coastal seawater microbial communities near Pivers Island, North Carolina, United States - PICO497 | ecosystem: Environmental > Aquatic > Marine > Coastal | place: USA: North Carolina... | reverse complement strand
TGGGTCCGCTTACAGCTTACCATTTTCTGATAATACATTTGATCTCGTAGTTTGTTCAGAAGTTCTTGAACATCTTCATGAGTATAAAGATGCAATTGCAGAAATTAGTAGAGTCATGAAACCTGGAGGAAAATTTCTTGCAAGTGTTCCTGCTGAGTTCCCTGAAAAAATTTGCTGGTTTTTATCTAAGGATTATCAAAACCAACCAGGAGGTCACCTAAGAATTTTTAATAAAAGAAACCTCATTAACGAAATTACAGCAAATAATTTCATATATGATACATCTGAAAGATTTCACTCTATTCATAGTGCTTACTGGTGGTTAAGGTGCTTGTTTTGGAAAACGCAAGACTCGAATTTAATCATTAAAGTATATAAGAGAATTTTGGAAAGACATATTTTAAAAAAAACTATCTTCCTAGATCGATTAGATAAATTACTAAATCCAATTCTTGGAAAAAGTATAGCATTCTACTTTACAAAAAAATGAGTTGGGTAGATTCAAACAAAGCTTTTCAACAAGCTAAAGATTGGATAATTTCCAACCAAACAGAGAGTGGAAAAATTACTTGGGATGAAAAAGGTAAATGCGATCCATGGGATCATTGCGAATGTCTTATTGCTCTTGCTATTTGCGAGGAGTGGCATGCATTTGAGCTTGGCGTTGAATGGTTTTTTAGTAATTTAAATCAAGATGGGCTTATCCCTCCTGAATTCCAGAACAATGAAGTTACTCATAATCATTTTGAAAGCCATCATGCGCCATATATTATTCTCCCGCTGATGCAGGCTGTTTTGATGGGTAGAGCTGACCTGATTACTTCAAACATAAAAGATAAAGTAAAGTCTATTTTTAACCAACTCCGAGGTTTTAAAGACTCAGATGGGTATTATTATTGGGCTAAAGACAATGATAGCTTGAGTGATAATTCTTTAGTTACAGCAACAATGTCAATATATCTTTCCTTAAAAGCATTAGATAACTCATTGGAGATAAAATTTAATCAAGAGCTTTGGGATGAAAAATTTAATAGGGATGGCGTTGACCGTTCTAGATTCTCTATGGATTTTTATTATCCTTATATGTGCGGTGTTAAGGACGACAAAGAACAGTTTTACAGTGATCTAAAAAATTTTTATGTTGATGGATTGGGAGTAAAATGCGTGAAAGAGGAGCCCTGGGTTACTATTGCAGAAAGCTGCGAATGTATTATTGCCTTACTAGTTTTGGGCGATTTTAAAACAGCAGAAAAAATCTTTAATGACATACTTCAATTCAAAAATGATGATGGAATTTTTCCAACAGGCTATCAGTATAAAATGGAAATTTTTTGGCCAGAAGAGAAATCAACATGGACTAATGCAGCTGTAATTATCGCAGCACATGCTATATCTTCATTTAATAAAAAAGAAGTTAATGGAGGTAATATATTTTTTTATTTAAATAATCTTCTGCAGGGCGACAAGACTATTAACCCTTTTAAGTAAAACAAAATTTTCAGTAAGAGCTTTTTCATATATTTCTCTCGGAGCCTGACCGCCTTCTAACTCACTATCATATATGTCATGTATAGCTAATATTCCACCAGCTCTAATTTTATCTTTCCAAGAGGCATAGTCATTTCTTGCTGATTCAAATGTATGGCTACCATCTATAAATACTAAATCTAAATTGTCTTGAATATCGTTTGCTATTTGTTTTGAGTGGCCCACAACTATATTTATAGATTCAATCAAATCATGACTCTCTAGATTTTTCTTTAAAGAAGGAAGAGTGTCGACTCTTTTTTTTGTATAGTCATATTCATCTGGATCAAAATACTCCTCACCAAATTGCTGCTCTTCAGAGCCTCTGTGATGATCAATAGTAAATAATTTTGTTTTATTTTCTTTACATGCTTGGCCTATATAACAAGCAGATTTACCACAATATGATCCTATTTCAACTGCACAATTTTGAAGGCAAAACTCTTTTGTTAATTCATATAAAAAAATGCCTTCTTTGTGAGCAAGAAACCCTTTAACAGAATCGAATTTTTTTAACAAATCATCCATAAAATTTATTTTTACCAAGTGTAGATTTAAATCTTCTGTGCTGCCATAGATATTCATGAGGATGAGATTTAATCTTTTCTTCCATATGGTTATTTAAATCTATAGAAAAATTTATCTCAGATGAATGATCGCAACTCAACTCCTCGAGCTCAAGGATATATTCATTATTTTCAATAAAACTATTTAAAAAATATGTTTTACATAACGTTGTTTTTATAATTTTTAGAGGCGCAGAAATAGTTGCAGCAGGGTACCCAAAAAAGTTAACAATATCAGATTGATTTCTTCCATAGTCCTGATCTGTAGCATATAGAACTGTTTTTCCTTTTTTAAGCCAGCGGATAAATTTTAGTGGATTATTTCTATCACAGGCTCCTTTGAGGCTTTTTAATCTTCCTGAATTTTGGACAGAGTCAAATGAATCAGAGTTATGGACTCTTTCTACACCATATACATCTGCATTCATTCCCAAGAGCCTTGCATCTAACTCTAGATGAAGGGAATGTTTAAAAAAGAGGAGAATTCCATTATTATTTTTTTGCTCTTCTATCAATTTTTCCAAACCAACTATTTTATATTTAATTCTTTTATTAATTCTTTTATCTGACCAAAACCATGCCACACCTGTATCAAATGGTATTGAGCCTGATAATAAAATATTTGATTTATAGATTTCCTTTTTTTTAGCCTCATCAAAATTTGAAAGGCATAAATCAATATTTTTTTTACTAAATCCGTTCCTCTTTAAATTAGATTTATAAAAAAGATAGCCCAGAAGTAGGCCGAATTTTTTTTGAATAGTTCTTGGAAAAAGTAGTATTACTTTCCAGAGACTTATAAGAAACTTTAATAAAATTCTATTCATGAGTTTTAGACTGTATTATTACATTATAAATATGCATGATTAAGAAATGATTCTCTTTTTATATAACCTTTTTTTACTTTTAATAACCCCAGTTTTAGTTATGAGAATAATCTTTAAAAGTTTTAGTGATAAAGACTATAGATCAAACTTTTTAAATCGATTTGGGATATACCATTCAAATAACAACAGTAAAGCTGTTTGGTTTCATGCAGTAAGCCTTGGGGAGGTAATTTCTTCATCTAAAATCGTAGAAAAGATCTTAAAAGATCATGATGTGGTTATGTCAGTTACAACACCTACTGGTTATAGAGAAGCAAAAAAAATATATGGTGCTAGGTTGGAGTTGGTATATGCTCCATGGGATTTCTTTTTGTTTGTTCTTGGGTTTTTTAGAACGTTTAGCCCAAAAGCTTTAATACTTTTTGAAACAGAAATATGGCCAAGCATGGTTTCAATTGCTCATTCAAAAAATATTCCAATCATTCTTTCAAATGCAAGAATGTCAGAAAAGTCATTTAAAAATTATAAAAATTTTAGCTTCATATCAAAAACAATAATCCAAAAATTTACAATGATATATACTCAAAGTGAAGCACATCTATCAAGATTCAATAAACTTGGAGCATCGCTTGAAAAAATTGAAAGCGTTGGATCTGTAAAATTTGATATACATATTAATCATAAAGAAGAGTTTAATAAGGACAATACTCCCTTTATTCTTGCAGCAAGTACTCATAAAGGAGAAGATGAGATTATTATTGATGCATATAAAGCCCTAATCAAGGTAAATAAAAATATAGGCCTTGTTATAGCCCCCCGGCATCCTGAGAGATCTGCAGCTATTAAAAAATTACTAGATAAATCTAATCTTAAAAACAGAATACTTAAAGATATTCCATCAGACTTGGGTGTTAATAATATTGATATTATGAATGGTACTGGAATGCTACGCGAGCTTTATTCCAAGGCATGCCTTGCATTTATTGGTGGAAGCTTATTTAAAGAAAATGGTGGACATAATATTATTGAGGCAGCTGTTGAAAAATGTCCTTTTATAGTTGGCCCGCATATGCATAACTTCGAAGATGTTTTGAACCTATTTCTCAAAGAAAAAGCTTGTTTTCAAGTAAATGATAGTTCAGATATGTTTGATGCTTTTAAAAACTTGATTAATAGTGATACTTTAAGAGAAAATATATCTTCTAGAGCTTTAGATATTTGTATAAATAATCAGGGGTCAATAGACCATCAATGTAAAGGCATTTTAGAAAAAATTAAATAAAAAGAGGTAATAAATTGAAATTAGTAACAGCAATAATCAAGCCTTTTAAGGTTGAGGAAGTAAGATCAGCACTTGATAAAATAGGCGTATCAGGGATGACCATGACTGAAGTAAAAGGCTTTGGAAGACAGAAGGGTCATACAGAGCTGTACAGGGGCGCAGAATATACTATTGATTTTTTACCTAAAATTAAAATTGAGATTGCAACATCAGATGAATTGGTAGAGTCAGTAAAAAACGCAATTATCAAATCTGCTGGTTCTGGCAAGATTGGTGACGGTAAAATATTTATAACTCAGATAGAGGAAGTTATTAGAATAAGAACTGGCGAAACAGACGAAGAAGCTCTTTAAAACCTATTAGTATCAAAAAATCAATCATCTTTATTCTTGGTCCAACAGCTTCAGGTAAAACTGATTTGGCTATAGATATATTTGATTCATCACCAATAGAAATAATTAGTGTGGATTCTGTAATGGTCTATTCTGATTGTAATATTGGTTCTGCAAAACCAAGTAAGGATATACTAAAAAAATATCCCCATCATCTCGTTGATTGCGTCAAGCCTGATTCAATCTTTACAGTTTCTGATTTTTATAGAAATTCAATAAAACTAATAGACTCCATTCATAGAAGAAAGAAAGTTCCTGTTTTTGTGGGTGGAACAATGATGTACTTTAAATCCTTGCTAAATGGACTAGATGATTTACCTGAGAGAGATGATGCTATTAGAAAGAAATATGAAAAAATAAAAACTCAAAAGGGGATTAAAGAATTGCATTCTATGCTATCAAACAAAGATGAGGCTTATGCAAATCAAATTAATCAACTTGATGAGCAAAGAATAATTAGAGCTCTTGAGGTTATAGATATTTCAGGGAAACCACTAAGTGCTCAATTAGGATTAAAAAATAAAATGTGCCTTTCAGACAAATTTAATATTCATCAATATGGAATTCTTGAAGATAATCGATCATTACTTCATTCCAGAATAGAAGACAGGCTCAATAAAATTATCGATGCAGGCTTGGTCGATGAAGTGAATTCTTTATTAAAAAAATATGATATTCCAGAAAACCATCCATTAAGAAAATCAGTAAACTATAAGCAAGCTATTGCACGCATTAATAATGAATATGATGATGGTGAATTTTTTAATAGAGCGCTTTTTGCAACAAGGCAATTAGCTAAAAGACAAATGACATGGCTGAGATCATGGAAGGATATTAAAAAATTTAAGATCGATTCCAGGGAAAAAATTAAAGAAGATGTAGAAAGTTTAGTATCTTCTCTTTAAATATAAGTTAATGCCCTTAGATTAGGTTTATAATAATAAAAAAACTAAGAGGTAATTTATTGTGAATTGGGATAATCAAGATAAAGATCCGTGGGGTGGTAAAAATGATGCACCTGACTTTGACGATCTAATTAAAAAGTTTTCTACGTTTCTAGGTGGTAAAGATTCATCAAATAAAAAAAGCTCTGGCGGTGGTGGTATGAAAATTCCAACTACTAGAATTTTTCTATATGGTTTTTTTGCGTTTTTAATTATTTATGCCTCTCAATCTATTTACCAGCTAGATGCTTCAGAAAGAGCGGTCATTCTTAGATTTGGCAAGTTTTATGAGGAACAACAAGAGGGTTTAAATTTTAGATTAGCTGGAATTGATGAGCGTTACATTGAAAATGTATCTCTTACAAGAAGGTATACTCAAACAAACAGTATGTTAACTAAAGATGAAAATATAGTTGATGTAACAGTATCAGCACAATATAGGATTGCTAATTTAAAAGATTTTGTTTTAAACGTTAAGGATCCTGAGGGAAGCTTAAGGCAGGCAATTGAAAGTGCTTTGAGGCATGTAGTTGGTGACAACACTCTTGAGCAAACATTAACAGTTGGAAGAGAAAATATAGCTCAAGAAGTTCAAGGTAGACTTCAGCAGATACTAGATATTTATCAAACTGGTCTTATTGTTCAACAAGTTAATATTGAGAAAACAGATCCACCAGCAGCGGTAAAAGATGCATTCGATGATGTTGTTGCAGCAAGAGAAGATAAAGAAAGGCTTCAAAATGAGGCTGAAAGGTATGCTTTAACCATAGTGCCTGAAGCTAGAGGTCAGGCTCAAGCTAGAATAAGAAATGCAGAAGGTTACCTTCTAGAAGTTATAGCAAATGCTGAAGGTGAAGTTGGCAGGTTTACTCAATTGCTTGAGGAATATGAAAAAGCACCAAAAGTAACTAGAGATAGAATGTATATAGATGCAATGCAGTCGGTGCTGTCTAATACAACTAAAGTTATGATAGATGTAGATAATGGAAATAATCTTATGTTATTGCCTCTAGACCAGATGATGCAAAATTCTTCTAGATCATCTTCATTAAATGACATTCTTAAAAGACAAGGAGATGACAATGAATAGAAGTACATTTATAACAATATTTGCTGCACTTGTTGTTGGCTTTTTATTAAATAGTTTTTTCATCGTTAATGAAAAAGAAAAGGCTATTGTTTTCCAATTTGGTGAGGCTGTTAGAACAGATATAGGTGTAGGTTTTCACTTTAAATTGCCAATTATTCAAGAAGTAAAAAAGTATGACAGCAGAATACAAACGTTAGATGAAGAGCCAGACAGAATTCTTACAGTAGAAAGTAAATACCTTTTAGTAGACTCATTTATAAAATATAAGATTTCAGATGTTCTTACCTTTTATAAAGCAAACAATGGAAGCTTTAATAGTTTAAATAGTTTGCTTGGACAAAGATCAGAGTTTGTATTAAAAAATAATTTTGGTAAAAGAACTGTTAAAGAAGTTGTTTCAGGCGAAAGAGATGAGCTTATGAATATTATGTTGAATTCATTAAATGACTCTGTTGCAGATCTTGGAGTTGAAATAATTGACTTTAGAGTCAAAAGAATTGATCTACCATCTAATTTGAGTAATTCTGTTTATGAAAGAATGAGGACTGAGAGAAATAGACTCGCTGAAGAGCTAAGATCTGAAGGTAAAGAGATTTCAAGAGAAATCAGAGCTGTTGCAGACAAAGATAAGGTTGTTATTCTTGCAGAAGCATATAAAAAAGCAGAGCTATTAAGAGGTGAGGGTGATGCTGAGGCAGCAAGAATCTATGCCGAAGGGTTTTCTCAGAATCCAGAATTTTATGAATTTACAAGAAGTATTAAGGCATACGTTGATACTTTTGCAGATAAAAGTGACGTAATGCTAATTGATGCAAATTCTGAATTCTTAAAATACTTAAACCAGAAAGAAATATCCAACTAAAATAGGAAAAATAATGGCATCCAATACCCTTATTTTGGGACTTCAATGGGGTGATGAAGGCAAAGGTAAAATTGTCGACGCTTTAAGTGAAGAGGTGTTTGCTGTTTGCCGTTTTCAAGGTGGTCACAATGCTGGTCATACTATTAAAGTAAATGGTCATCAAACTGTCCTTCATTTAACACCATCTGGAATTTTGCATCCTAATGTCAATTGCTTGATTGGTAATGGCGTTGTACTTTCTTTGGAGGCTTTAGATAAAGAAATAAAAGGTCTCGAAGATGCAAATATTAACTTTTCTAATAGATTTTTTGTAAGTTCAGGGTGCGCATTAATTCTTCCTAGCCATATCAGTATTGATAAAGTTAGAGACAAAAAAGAATCAATTGGTACAACAGGAAGAGGTATAGGTCCTGCATATGAGGATAAGATTGCAAGGAGGGCTATAAGGTTTGGCGATATTGGTGATGAAGTAAAATTAAGGGAAAAAGTCGACACGCTTGTCTCTTATCATAATCGTATATTAAGAGATCTTTATGGAGAAGAGGGGCATGATATTGATGAAACTTTAAAACATATACTCTCATTTAAAGAGCTTTATGATAAATACTCAGCAGATACCCAAGGCCTTTTATATGACTGGATTAAGGATGACAAATCTATTTTATTTGAAGGTGCACAAGGTACATTACTAGATATTGACCATGGAACTTATCCTTACGTAACTTCATCAAGCACCACTGCTGGGGGAGTTTCGACAGGCCTAGGCGTTGGACCAAAATATATTGACAAGATTATTGGCATTTCAAAAGCTTATTGTACTAGAGTGGGCGAGGGGCCCTTTTTAACTGAGCTATTTGATGATAATGCAAAAATGTTGGCTGAAAAAGGTCATGAATTTGGGGCAACAACAGGCAGACCTAGAAGGTGTGGCTGGATAGATCTCCTTGCATTAAAAAAAGCTGTTTTCACTAACTCTGTTACCAACATTTGTTTAACAAAATTAGATGTAATGGATGACTTTAAAAATATCGAAGCTTGCATAGACTATCAAAACGAAAAGCCAGTCTACAAATCTTTTGAAGGATGGCAGGCAAACACGGTTGGCACTACAACTTTTGAAGACCTGCCTGTGAAAGCTCAAGAATACGTTAATTTTATTGAAGATTTTGTTGGATGCCCAATTTCATTTATATCAACCGGCCCTTCAAGAGATCAAACTATACATAGATAGATTTTACTTTTTATCTTTCAAAAATTTATCCAAGTTAGCGTTTATAAATTTGTATGAATCTGGGCTAGAAAACTTTCGCGCAAGACGAATAGATTCGTCTATAACTATAGGATGATCGAGGACTCCATAAACCATTTCATTTAGGGCAAAATAAAATATAGCTTTATCTATTAGATCCATATCAGGATCATTCACACCTAAACCATCTAAAATATTTTTTAACTCCGATCTATTTTCTTGAATAGATTTAAGAGAAGAAGAAAAAAGCTCAAAGTCGACTTTCTTATTCTTATGCTCATCTTTGAATTGATCAATAATATCTTCAACATCTTGTTCATTAAAAAATAATTGATAAGCAGCCTGAACTAGATATTCTCTGCTTCTTATGGCAACTTTGTGGCTAGCTAGATTTTTCATTTATTAATTTTTTCAAAGACTCTGAATTATTTTTTGTATTAACAACCAATCTCTCTAAAAGCTGCTCTTTATTTTCAACACAGATAACATTATTTATGATTGCTATATCTGGATAATCGAGAGCAAGTTCACCAACTGATCTAAATGTTTCATTCGTTACAAGTTCATAATGAGAAGTATCTCCTCTAATCACTATACCTAGAAATAAAATACCTACATATTGATCATCAGTATTGATGATCTTGTGCTTTGCTAGCGCAGCAAGCTCAATAGCGCCAGGCGCACAAGCGAATGAAAGGCTAAATTTTTCGTTAAGGTTTTCAGAAGAAACATCTATCATCTCTTTTATATAATCTTGATACCAAGAAGTATGCACGATAAGAATTTTATTCATTTATAAATCCGGTTATCTCAATGTTAAAACCTGAGACTGCATTATATTTTGTTGGTGTTCCAAGCACTGATATTTTTTTAAGATCTAGAGCTCTTAGAATTTGAGAACCAACACCAATGACTCTTCTATTTGCCTTAGGCTCAACTTCTTTATTTTCTAATTTATTAAGCCAATAACTTTTTGCATCTCTATGGTTAATCAAAACAAAAAGTCCAGCCTCTTCTTTAGAGATTCTTTCAATAGACTTTCTTATAGACCAATTTTTTCCAAGATCTTCTATACCAAGGGTATCCTGTAAGATACTATGTGTTTGGACTCTTACTAAAGGGGATTCTATTGACTGAAGATCTCCTTTTGAAAGAGAAAAATGATATTCATCATTAATAATATCCCTCCAAACAATTAATCTGAAATCACCAAATTCATTTGAGACGTTTCTTTCATGGATGGACTCAACAGTCGAATCTGAAGAAAGTCTATAATCAATTAAATCAGCTATTGTTCCTACTTTTATATTATTTTCCTTACCAAACTTAATAAGATCATCTCTTCGCGCCATTGTTCCATCATCATTCATGATCTCGCATATAACTCCAGCTGATTGAAGGCCTGCTAGTTTTGCTAAATCGCAAGCTGCTTCCGTATGCCCAGCTCTGCTTAAAACACCTCCCTCCATAGCTTTTAATGGAAATATATGTCCAGGCTGAACTATGTCAGATGCTACAGAAATTTTATTTACTGCGGTTCTGATTGTATGTGCTCTATCAGCAGCAGATATACCAGTAGTGATGCCATTAGCAGCCTCAATTGATACTGTAAAAGCGGTTCTATTAGCGGCTTTATTATTACTAGTCATCATCTGAAGATCATACTTTTCACACAAATTTGTACTCATTGGAAGACAAATCAGTCCTTTACCTTTTGAAGCCATAAAATTAATAATTTCTGGTGTAACTAGATCAGCAGCACATACAAGATCGCCTTCATTCTCTCTAGACTCATCATCAAGAATTATTACCATCTTGCCATCTTTAATGTCTTTAATGATTTCTATGATGTTGTTTTTTAGCATTTTTTATAGATGTATTTTGTATCTGATTCAATTTTATATGTGGATTCTAGAGTAAAACCAAAGTTTTCAACAGCAGTTTCTTTATCAAACCAACTAACACCATTATCTCCTAGATGATTTGGAGATTTATAAATAATTAATTCATCTATGAGTCCAGATATTAAGAATGCATTTACTAACTTAGGTCCAGCCTCAACAAGAATAGAATTAATTGATGATCTTTGAACATGAGATACTATTTTATGTATGTCTCTTTCTTTTAAAATCTCAACATCAGCCTCTTTAAAAAATTTAAAGTCACGCGAGATATAGTTTTTTTTTGATAAAAGTATTTTTTTTGCTTGATTGACAGGAAAATTTACTCGAGCATTCATCCTAGGGTTATCAGCAAAAAGGGTATTGCCCCCAGTTAAAATAGCATCATATTCTGCTCGAACAATTTGAACATCTTCCCTTGATGCGGATGATGTAATAATGGTTCTTTCTCCACTTTTTTTATGTGACATGCCATCCGCAGACATTGCAACTTTAACTGTAATATAAGGTTTTTTGTTTTCATGTTTAAAAAAGAAATACTTATTTTGTTCTTTTACCTCATTTGCACAAATACCAAATTCAACTGAAATGCCATTAGCAACTAATTTTTTAATACCTTTGCCTGAGACCAATGGATTTGGATCTTTTGAACCTATTATTACATTCTTTATTCCAGCTTTTATAATTGCATCTACACAGGGGCCAGTTTTTCCTTGATGGCTACACGGCTCAAGTGTACAAACTAACGTAAGTTCATCAAATGATTTAAATGTACTTCCTAGATTTTTTTTTGCTCTCTCTATGGCGTTAATTTCTGCATGGTATGACCCAAATATTTCATGTTCTCCATGCGAAATAATATTTCCTTCTTTTATTAATAAAGCTCCAACAACTGGGTTAGGTTTTGCAGTAAACTTGAAAGCATCAGCGTTAGAGATAGCTCTCTTCATATACTCAGTAAAATTCATTTTTTTGTTTTTTTAGAGGGCTTTTCTTTACTAAGTGAGGTAATTTCTGCAGAAAAATCTTTAATATCTTGGAAGTCTCTGTATACAGAGGCGAAGCGAACATAAGCAACTGTATCAACTTCTTTTAATGTATTCATCATAATTTCACCAATTTTTATGGATTGGATTTCACGCACACCGCTTGTTCTGATTTCTTTGAGTATTTTACCAAAAGCGGTATCAATCTCTTCAGATGATAGCGGTCTTTTTTCTAATGCTCTTAACATTCCTCTTTTTAATTTTGACCCATTAAATGGTTGTCTTTCACCATTACTTTTTATTACTCTTGGAAGGGCAAGGTCTGCTGTTTCAAATGTAGTGAATCGAGAATGGCAAACCTCGCATGATCTCCTTCTTCTTGTTTGAGATCCATCAGCAACAAGTCTGGAGTCAATAACTTTGGTATCTTCAGCTTGGCAAAATGGACAGTACATCTATAAATTATAGACTGGATATTTACTAGTGAGCTCAATAACACTATTTTTTATTTCATCCATTTTTGATATATCTTGATGATTTTCTATAACATCACAAATCCAATTGCTTATTTTTTCTACTTCTTCCTCTTTAAAGCCCCTGGTAGTCACTGCAGGAGTTCCAAGTCTTACCCCAGAAGTTACAAAAGGAGATCTTGGGTCATCTGGAACCGCATTTTTATTAACAGTAATATTTACATCTCCTAATGCTTTTTCTAGCTCTTTGCCAGTAATTTCTTTATTTCTAAGGTCAACAAGAATAATATGATTCTCTGTTTTACCAGTCACCACATTAATTCCTCTAGATTGAATGGTAGAACACATAACTTTTGCGTTATCCATTACTTGTTTTATATAAGTTTTGAATTCGGGTTCTAAAGCCTCTTTAAAACAGACAGCTTTTGCAGCAACTACATGCATTAATGGCCCACCTTGAGAACCAGGAAATACTGCAGAGTTTAATTTTTTTTCAATTGCCTCATTTTTTCTGGCCACTATTATTCCTGAACGAGGTCCTCTAAGTGTTTTATGTGTTGTTGAAGTAACTACATCAGCAAATGGGATCGGTGATGGATAAAGCTCGGCTGCAACCAACCCTGATATGTGAGCCATATCCACAAGAAAATATGCACCAACTTCATCTGCTATCTCTCTAAATATCTCCCAATCTATTATTCCTGAATATGCAGAAAAACCAGCAATTATTAACTTAGGTTTATGCTCGTGGGCTAATTTCCTTACTTGATCATAATCAATTTCATTAGTTTCTGGATGCAGGCCGTACTGGATTCCTTTATAGTTTTTCCCTGAAAAATTAACTTTTGCGCCGTGAGTTAAATGACCTCCATGATCTAGGCTCATTCCCAAAATAGTATCATTTGGCTCTAATAGTGCTAAGAATGCTGCTGCATTTGCCGATGATCCTGAATGAGGTTGAACGTTTGCATAATCTGCTTTAAAAAGCTCTTTAGCCCTTGATATAGCTAATTCTTCTGCAATATCTACATATTCACAACCGCCATAATATCTTTTAGACGGATACCCCTCTGCATATTTATTTGTAAGAACAGAGCCTTGTGCCTCAAGAACTCTAGTACTCGCATAGTTTTCAGAGGCTATTAATTCTATATGCTCCTCTTGTCTGATAGATTCTTTTTTCATAGATGACCATAGCTCAGGGTCATATTGCTCAATTGATTGATTATTGCTAAAAACAGTATCTTTCATAGTGATATCTATTATATTTTTTGATTCATTGTTCATGTTTAACTTTACCGTGTTAAAAACTGAAATTTGGAACCCTGATTTTAAATCATCTAAGGCTTCTTGTGTATAAAAGGCTTAATTCTTTTGGGATAACATGCCTTACAAATGTCACACTGAAGCCCAAAACATGCTTTTGCTTGGCAAAACTCTCTTCCCCAAAAAATAATTTGTAAATGAAGTTTGTT
>Ga0213863_10002307_pt1 | contig 13574 bp, 6 predicted proteins | sample PICome_8_FD_160128 | JGI IMG/M metagenome (GOLD analysis project Ga0213863, IMG submission 160128) | Coastal seawater microbial communities near Pivers Island, North Carolina, United States - PICO497 | ecosystem: Environmental > Aquatic > Marine > Coastal | place: USA: North Carolina | collected... | reverse complement strand
CTGTCGCATCGTCTGGCCCCGTCGTTTCGTCTGGCCCCGTTGATCCGTTCGAACGAGCCTCCACGCCGCTCCTGCCCGCCGCCGCCGCGCCGCTGGCAGCGGCTTCGGCCGCGGGAATTGACTCCTCCAACTCCGTTTCGCTGGAGACCAAGGACCGACAGCTCCTGTCGGCCAGCTACTACGAGCCCAAGCGCCGCAAGAGCTCGCCCCCCGCTCCCGCCGCCATGCTGCTGCATGACGCCGGCTCCTCCCGCGAGGAGCTCGCGGAGATGGCGGCTTACCTGCACAAGAAGGGCTTCGCGGTCCTGACCCTCGATCTCCGCGGGCACGGCGCGAGCGCCACCGAGGACACCAACTTCGAGAAGGCGGACGAGAAGGCGCGCGAGAACCTGTGGGCCATGAGCACCCGCGACGTCGACGCAGCGACCAAGTTCCTCCTCAAGCAGAACGGCGTCCACGCGTCCAACCTCTCGCTCGTGGGCGTCGGTGCTAGCGCGGCCCTCGTCGTACGGCGCGCCGCCAAGGACGACAACGTCCGCGCGATTGTGCTCATCGATCCGGCCAAGGAGTCCCTCGGCTTTGACGTCAGCGGCGGGGTCGGCGACCTGGGCGGGCTCCCCACCCTGATCCTCGCCCCCAAGTCATCCCGCGACGCCGCGGATGAGATCCAGGCCTCCGCCCATGAGGTCAATGAGGGCCTCGAGTTCGTGGAGATCAACGCCCTCAAGAGCGACTCGGCGACCATCCTGAAGGACAAGCGCCTGAAGACGTGCACCTCTTCCTGGCTCCGCGATCAGGTCATGCCGAAGAAGTGACCCCGTCACGGCCCACCACGCTTCAGGCAGCGCGGATCCGGTCACGGCTCCGCGCTGCCTGCATTGCTGGGGCGTTTTCACTCCCGGGCGGGCCTGCCCTGCCGCGCCACCCGCACTGCCGAGAGGCCGCAGGCCAGAGCACCCTGGAGGCCGCAGGCCAGAGCACCCTGGAGGCCGCAGGCCAGAGCACCCTGGAGGCCGCAGGCCAGAGCACCCTGGAGGCCGCAGGCCAGGGAACGTCGGGCGGAAGGCCACCTCGAAGACGGACACCGCAGGTGAGCGTCATGGGATAAGCGCCATGAATCAGGTCTCAATCGCTGACCCGCAGGGCCCGGCCCCAGGGGCCCAGCGCCCAGCTGCTCGCCCTTGGCGACGCGGGGTCACGGAGCCCGAGCGCAGTGGAGCGGATTCCGTGGCTCGACTCGAGGGCTCACCCAGACCGGGACGCCCTGTGGATGATCTCACTCCGCGACCCTCGGTCGCCGTAGGCCCCGCGCGGAGCCAGGGGGAGCCGTGCGGAGCCTGGGGTCACCGTGCGGAGCCTGGGATAGCCGTGCGGAGCCTGGGGTCACCGTGCGGAGCCTGGGGTAGCCGTGCGGAGCCTGGGGTAGCCGTGCGGAGCCTGGGGAACCCGCAAGCGACTGAGCCGCGACACCGGAAATTCCAGGCCCGTGGCGGGGTAGACTCCATCTGCATGTCCATTCGAAGCCAGGTCCGAGCTCTCCTGCCCGCCTCCCTGAGGGGGCGGCTCCGCCACGCCCTCGACGTGGTGGATACCGAGTGGCACCACCTCTTCCACCGCAAGGCGATCCGTCGCAGGCTCGAGGAACTCCGCAAGCTCCCCAGGGGGCTGCACGTGGAGGGGACCAACATCTGCAACGCAAGCTGTGTCTTCTGCGCCTACCCGCAGATGGAGCGCCGCAAGACGACGATGTCCATGGACGACTTCCGCAAGGTGGTCGACGGGTACGTCGAGATGGGCGGCCGGAGCGTGTCGCTCACGCCGATCGTCGGCGACCCGTTCGTGGACAAGCACATGTTCGAGCGCCTCGATGACCTCATGGCGCGCGACGAGATCCGGTCCATGAGCTTCTACACCAACGCGATCTTGATGACGCGGGAGAAGTCAGAGCGTCTGATGGGTTACGCGGACAAGCTCCACGTGCACGTCTCCTGGGGCGGCTTCGACGCGGCGACGTGGAACGAGATCATGGGCGTCGCGAAGTTCGAGGCGGCGAGGGACGCCGTGCTCGACTTCATCAATCTCAAGGAGACGACCGGGTCCCCGATCCCCTTCACCCTCGCGCTGCGCTGCCCCCCCTCGGCGTGCCACGGCGAGCTCTGGGACCGGCTCCGCGCGCTGGAGTCCAAGGGACTCGTGGAGATCGCGGACATGCCCGACTACGACTCGTGGGCGGGCAAGGTGACCCCCGAGGCGCTCGACGGAGTGGGCCTCACGCCGCGCAAGATGCCGTACAAGCGGGGCGCCTGCGAGCTCCTCTTCACCAAGCCGGTCGTGCTCGCCAACGGCGACGTCAACGCCTGCGCATGCCGCGACGTGGAGGCGGAGCTCGTCGTCGGAAACGTCAACGAGACCCCGCTCTCCGAGGTCTGGGCGGGGTCCGGCATCGACGGGCTCATCGAGAGGCACGAGGACGGGGATTACCCCGACGTCTGCAAGCGCTGCACCTACTTCGTCAGCGTCTACAACTCCCGCAAGAGTCGCACCTTCTCTCGGGACGGCCAGCCCTCCGGGAACTGGGCAGAGGACTGATCAGTCCAGCGCGTGGCGCTGGAGGTCCTCGAGCGACACGTGCTCGAGGGCGCTCGCGTGGGTCGAGGCGAGGCGTACCTGGGGAGCGCACCCTGCCAGCATCGCCTCCCTCCACCTCAGCACGCACAGGCACCAGCAGTCGCCTGGCTTGAGGCCAGGGAACGCGTACTCCGGGACCGGCGTTGAGAGGTCATTCCCCATGGATTGACTGAATCGGAGGAACTCCTCGGTCACGCGCGCACAGACCGTGTGACGCCCTCGGTCGTCCGGACCCGTCCGACAGGAGCCGTCTCGAAAGAAGCCCGTCATGGGGTCGGTGCAGCATGGAGCCAGCGGGGCACCAAGCACGTTCGTGTCGATCATCTGGATCATGGCGCTCTGGTTCTAGCGACTCGCCGCCGGACCTTGCCCCACCCATCGGGAATCAAGAGCGAATCAAGAGCCCGGTCAAAGAGGAGACGGCCTCCCAGCCCCCTCCAGGCCAGACTGCGACATGTGGACGCAGTTTTTGCCTCCAAATCGGGGCGGTTTCGAGACCTGAGCGTGATGGGCGAAGGCCGCGCCCACTATCACGTGGCGTGAGCGAGTATTTTTCAATCAGGCGCTCCGCGCCAGATCGACTCCCCATCGCTCGATTATCGACTCTCTAGCAACCTCTTCGACTCGTTCAATCCGTCTCGCCCCATGAAGTTTCTCTCAAGCATCATCCCCGTAGCGCTCGGCCTCACGTCGGTCGCGGCCGCTCAGGTCACCGTCATCTCCGTCGAGCAATTTGACTACACGGCGCCGGGACTGCTCCAGAACGCCAACACAGGCACCGGCTGGAGCACCGCCTGGGACCTCCCCGCCGGAGGCGGCAACGAGGTCGTCATCTTTGACCCGTCAGTCAACCCGCCGATGACCTGCGCGGACGCCGTCGGCAACTACGCCGGGCAGGCCCAGGAATTCGTCGCGGCGGCGCGCGTTCCGGACCAGACAGGGCACTCAAGCGTGGTTGAGAGCGGCTTCTTTGGCGCCGACGGCTCGACCATCTGGATCTCCTTCCGGACGCAGATGTACCAGCAGTTCGGCAACGGCTCCTTCGGCGCCGTGCAGCTGTTCAGCACCCAGGACCCCTCCAACGAGCAACTGCTCCTCGGCTCTCCCTGGGGAACCTCGTCCTGGAACTGGGGCTGGGATGACGAGGGCGGCGTGGGCCTGCCCCCGGAGTACGACTTCAGCACGGACGCCTCGGTCTGCGCGAAGCTCGTCTTCCGGATCGATCACCAGCCGGGCGACGAGCGCGTTCGCATGTGGGTTGACCCGGTCGCGGATTACCCCACGAGCGAGCTTCCGAACCTGGACGGCCTCATCGGGGACCTCCGGTGGGACGAGATTCGCCTCAACTCCGGCGGCTCCGGCACGCACTTCTTCTGGGACGACCTCGTCATCGCGCGGGGCGAGCCCTCGAGCAACGTCGGCGTGAACTACTGCACGGGCGTGGCCAACTCGACCGGCGTGATCGGCAACATCATCGCCAGCGGCAGCCTCACCCTCGCGGACAACAACATGTCCCTGGTCGCCTCCAGCCTCCCGAACAACTCGTTCGGCTTCTACCTCACGAGCCAGGTTCAGGGCTTCGTCACGAACCCCGGCGGCAGCCAGGGCAACCTCTGCCTCAGCGGCGCGATCGGGCGCTACGTGGGCCCGGGCCAGATCCTGAACTCGGGCAGCGCGGGGTCCTTCACGCTCCCGCTGAACCTGAACCAGATGCCGACCCCGACGGGGCTGGTCGCTGCTCAGGCCGGCGAGACCTGGAACTTCACCACCTGGTACCGCGACGCGGTGGGCGGCTCGGCGACGAGCAACTTCACCGACGGCGTCGAGGTCACCTTCCAGTGATGCGCCAGCTCCCCCTCGGGGGAGCGATCTGAAGAGTTCGATCGCGCTCATCGTGCTCCCACCTGGGGTGCGATGAGCGTGTTCATAGATCGCGAGTTTCAGGCGAGCCCCAGGGAGCTTGCATCGGCCTCCCCCATCGCCTCGACGCCGTCCTCCACTGACGCGCCAGCACCCCCGATCCACTAAGATCCCGGGCCATCATGAACGATCGTTCCAGCTACACGCTCCTGGTCTCGCTGACCGTCGCCCTCGGCGGCTTCCTCATGGGCTTCGACAGCGCGGTCATCTCCGGCGTCGTCGACCCGCTCAAGAGCCACTTTGACCTGACCCCGGGTCAGGTGGGCACCGCGGTGGCATGCCTCACCGCAGGCGCGACCCTGGCCATGGCCGTCGCTGGGCGAATCGCCGACGCGCTGGGCAGAAAACCAGTCCTGATCTTCACGGCGGCGCTCTTCTCCGTGTCGGCCTTGTGGAGCGCCTTTGCAGGGAGCTACACCGAGCTCGTGGTCGCCCGAGTCATCGGTGGGTTCGGCGTTGGAGGGGCGCTCCTGATCGCCCCGATGTATATCGCGGAGATCGCGCCGCCCGAGAAGCGGGGCCGCCTGGTGTCGTTCAACCAGCTCAACATCGTCCTGGGCTTCTCCGCCGCGTTCTTCTCGAACTACTTCCTCGAGCAATACTTCAAGATCCCCGCCCCCACGCCCGCGAATCCGGAGGCGATGGTCGTGGACCCGACGGCGTGGCGCTGGATGCTCGGCGTCGAGGCCATCCCGGCGGTCCTGTACCTCGCCTCCCTCCTCCTCGTCCCGCGCAGCCCCCGGTGGCTCGCCATCCGGGGACGCTTTGACGAGGCCCGCATCGTCCTTGCCAAGACCGGCGGCGAGGCCTCCGCCGACGCTGCCCTCGCGGAGGTCCGGGAGAACCTCAGCTCCGCCCAGGGCGACGCGGGCTACGGCGAGCTGTTCGCGTCGCGGATGCGCCTGGTGATGCTGATCGGGCTCGGCCTCGGCTTCTTCCAGCAGATCACCGGGATCAACGCGATCTTCTACTACGCCACGACGATCTTCGAGCTGACCGGCGCAGGTCGGGACGCATCCCTGGTCCAGGCCATCTACGTTGGCCTGGTCAACGTCGCCTTCACGCTGATCGCCATGCGCCTGATCGACAGGGCGGGGCGCAAGCCTCTGCTCCTCGTCGGCACCGCGGCCATGACGATCGCGCTCTTCACCAACGCCTACGCCTTCAACGCCGGCAGCTATCAGCTCTCCGGGGCGAAGCTGGAGGCGGTCGCCGAGAGCGTCGCTCTCGACGCGGCGGGGCCAGAGCTCACGGCGGACGGCATCGAGAACCCTGAGCTGCCCCCTGATCTCGAGGGGGCGAGAGCCGCGCTCGCGCCACTCACCGAGAGCTACGGCTCCCGCAACGAATTCATCGCCGCGGTGGACCAGGTCGCCGCTGCCCAGACGCCCTACGCCGAGTCCATCGGCTCGATGCGGCAGGGCCTCCCGATGAAGGCCCTCCAGGTCAACGGGAAGCTGATCCTCGCCGCGATTCTGCTCTACATCGCCGCCTTCGCGATCTCGCTGGGCCCCGTGATGTGGGCGATGTTCTCCGAGATCTTCCCCGCGCGCATGCGCGGCGTGGCGATCTCAGCCGCGGGGTTCTTCAACTCGCTGGTCTCGTACGCCGTCCAGAAGCTGTTCCCCTCCGGACTCGCCGAGTTCGGGCCCGCGGGCGTCTTCCTCTTCTTCGGCGTCTTCGCCGCCCTCGCGTTCCTCTTCAGCCTCAAGGTCGTCCCCGAGACCAAGGGCAAGTCCCTCGAAGAGCTGGAGGCCCAGCTCATCGGTTGATCATGCGCCACGCTCTCCTCCTTCCCCTGCTGCTGGCCTCCTGCGCCAGCCCCTCCTCCAACGCGATCACGGCCGACTCCCCGGCCTGGGCAACCCCCGCGGTCGTGGCCGATGACGCGGTCTCGGTGGAGGTCCTCTTCCCCGCGGGCTCCGTCAGCTCGGCGGGTCCGCTCGAGGCCAGAGACGGCGGCGTACGCCACCCCGAGGCCTCGGGGTGGATCGACTTCGTGGCCACGTTCCCCGAGTGCGGCCGCTGGCGCACCGAGGTCACGTTCACGGACGGGCCGGAGGGCGGCTTCACCACCTGGGTCGAAGACCGCGTGGGGAACAAGGACGGCCGCTCCTACAACGTCACGGGGCCCATGGTCGCCTCCGAGGCCGCGCTGACCCCGTCGAGGGACGGCTCCCCCCTCGACGCGGGGCTCCACCGCATGCGCCTCCACCATGACGGGGGCGCCGTGACGGTGACCGGGGTGCGGTTCACCATGATCCGTCCCCAGCAGATCACCCCCCGCTCCATGACCCAGTCCATGACGGGCGATGAGTGGGCCGTGGTATGGGCCGACGAGTTCAGCGGCGAGGGGCTCCCTGATCAGACGAAGTGGCTCCACGACGTGGGCAACTGGGGCTGGGGCAACTTCGAGCCGCAGTACTACACGGTGGCGGACACGGACAACGCTCGCCAGGAGGGCGGCAACCTCATCATCGAGGCACGCCCGGACGACGGCGGAATGGCCTGGACCTCGGCGCGCCTGACCACGCGCGGCAAGGTGAGCTTCCTGCGGGGCCGCATCGAGATGCGCGCCAAGGTCCCCGCCGCCGACGGCACCTGGGCCGCTGGCTGGCTGCTCGGGGACGACTACCGCGACGAGGTCTCGTGGCCTTACTGCGGCGAGGTGGACATCATGGAGGCCGTCGGCAAGGAGATCGACGACGAGACGGGCCACGGCATCAACCATGGGTCGTGCCACACCCGCGCGTACTACTTCAAGCAGGGCAACCACATCACCAACGTGCTGCCCGTCGACGGGATGAGCACCGACTTCCACGTGTACGCCTGTGAGTGGGACGAGGACGAGGTGCGGATGTACGTGGACGGGGTCCACTACTACACCTACGACAAGAAGGAGTCCGCCGAGGCGTGGCCCTTCGACCGCCCTCAAAACATCATCATCAACCTCGCCATGGGCGGTGGAATGGGCGGCGCCATCGCCCCTGAGATTGGCTCACAGCAGGTCGTGGTGGACTACGTCCGCGTCCTAGAGAAGCGATGACCCCGTTCGCCACCAACAGCCGAGCGATCGCCGGAGACTTCGTCACCAGCGACGCCGCCGGCGACAAGGACTCCGACGGCGGCTTCCGTTGGGCGCGCATTCGCTGCGCGGATCGCATGGCGCCGTTCCTCACGACGCTCGCCTCGGGCTCGGACCACTGGGGCTTCATCTCCAGCAGGGGCGCCCTCACGGCCGGCCGGCGCAACGTCGACCAGGCGCTCTTCCCGTACCGCACCGTGGATCGAATCCACGACGCGGAGGGCTCCGTGGGCGGCTCGACCATCGTTCGCCTGCCGGACGGGACGATCTGGGAGCCGTTCTCCCAGCGCGGCGCCGGCGTATTCGACGTGTCTCAGGATCTGGAGCGCTGCACCCTCGGGAGCGCCCTCGCGCTCATCGAGCACAACCACACCCTCGGCCTGTCCGTCCGCCAGTGCTGGACGAGCAGCGAGGAGCACGGGGTCGTACGGACCGTTCGCGTGACCAACACCGGCGAGGTCACGCGCAGCCTCGAGGTGCTCGACGGCGTGCTCGACGTCATGCCCCCCGCCATCGAGAAGTCGATGATGGACGCCTACAGCGTCCTCGTGGACGCCTACCGGTTCTCCGAGCTCGCCGACGGCGTCGCGCTCTTTGGCCTCGGCTCCATCCCGGTAGACCGCGCCGAGCCCAGCGAGAGCCTCGCCTCCACCAGCGCCTGGTGCTCCGCCGCCGGGACGCGGCTGCTCAGCACCCAGCAGCAGGCTGCGTTCCGCCGCGGAGACGCCCTGGAAGAGGAGAACCTCGTCCGCGGGAAGCGCAGCGCGTTCCTGATCGAGCAGCCCCTGGAGCTCGGGCCCGGGGCCAGTGCCTCCTGGGTCATGACCCTCGAGGTCGACCAAAGCGCCGACGACGTGGAGACACTCCTCGCCTGGCAGCTGGAGACCGAGGACCCCGCCGAGGAGGTCCTCGACGGGGTCCGCCGCAGCCGCGAGACGCTCCTTGAGCTCCTCGCCGACGCGGACGGACTGCAGTGCACCGCCAGCGACGCCGAGGACGCTCGCCACGCGGCCAACACCCTCTACAACACCATGCGTGGCGGGCTGTTCCCCCTCGGAACACGCCAGCCGCGCGCGGCCTTCATCGACCACCTGTCGGCCGTCGCCCCGGCCGTCTTCGCGCGCCACGCGGACCGCATCGCGGGCTGGCCCGACGAGTGGACGGTCGGAGAGCTCCTGGCCGACACGGCCGCCGATCCCGACCTGGAGCGTCACCTGCGTGAGTTCCTGCCGCTCGCCTTCAGCCGCAGGCACGGGGATCCGAGCCGCCCGTGGAACACCTTCTCCATCGACGTGCGCGGAGAGCACGGCGAGCTGACTTTCGGGTACCAGGGCAACTGGCGGGACATCTTCCAGAACTGGGAGGCCCTCGGCCTCGCCAACCCCACCTACCTGGAGGCGTTCATCGTGCGCTTCCTGAACGCGAGCACCGCCGACGGCTACAACCCCTATCGCATCACGAGCGAGGGGCTCGACTGGGAGGTGCACGACCAGAACGACCCCTGGTCGTACATCGGGTACTGGGGCGACCACCAGATCGTCTACCTGACCCGCCTCATCGAGCGCCTCGAGGAGCACTACCCCGGGCGCATGGCTGGACTCCTCGGCAGGGCCATCTTCGTCCACGCCGACGTCCCCTACCGGATCCGCGGCTTCGACGACCTCGTCCGCAATCCGCAGGAGACCGTGGACTACGACAACGACCGCGCGTGGGTCGCTGGCGAGCGCGTGGACCGCGAGGGCGCCGACGGCAAGCTCGTCCACGACTCCGACGGCGGGCTCGTCCGCACCACGCTCGAGGAGAAGCTGCTGGTCCCCTTCCTGGCCAAGCTCTCCAACCTGGTCCCAGGCGCGGGGATCTGGATGAACGCGCAGCGGCCGGAGTGGAACGACGCTAACAACGCCCTCGTGGGCTCCGGCGCCTCGGTCGTGACCACCTGCGCCATGTTCCGTCACACCGAGGTCCTGGCCAGCATCCTCGCGGGCGCCGGGTCGCTGTCGCTCTCGACGCGGACGCGCCAGTTCCTCGATGACATCGTCGCCGCCCTCGAGGCCGGGGACCCCGACCTCGCGACCTCGGATCCCGCCGCCCGGTGGAGCACCACCGAGGCCCTCGGGCGAGCCGGCGAGCGCCACCGAGTCGCCGTCTACGGGGACGCTGGTGACGGCCTGGAGACGGCTCATGCCGCGATCCTGAGCCGCCTCTTCACCGCGGCCACGACGTGGCTGAAGGCCACCGCGGACGCCAACGTGCGTGAGGATGGGCTCTTCCACGGCTATGACCTCGTGGCCTTTGGTGAGGCGGAGATCCGCGTCCGCCACCTGCCTCTCATGCTCGAAGGCCAGGTGGCAGCGCTCTCCGCAGGCATCGTCCGCGGCGCCGAGGCTGTGGCGCTCCTGGACGCGCTCCGAGCGAGCCCGCTCCACCGCGAGGACCTGGACACTTATCTGCTCTACCCGGACCGGGATCTACCCGGCCTGCTGGACAAGGGAGTGCTCCACGAGGGCGCCGAGGAGCGCGTGCCGCTCATCCGGGAGCTGCTCGAGTCCGGGGACCGCTCCGTGGTCCGCGCTGGCGCCGAGTGCGTCCGGTTCGCCCCGAGTCTCCAAAGCGCGGCCGCCCTCTCCACCGCCCTCGACGCCCTGGCTGGCGGCGCCCTGTCGGCCTCGGTGGAGCGCGATCGAGCCGCGCTCCTCGAGGAGTACGAGACCGTCTTCGACCACGCAGCCTTCACGGGACGCTCCGGCACCTTCTTTGGCTACGAGGGGCTGGGCTGCACGTTCTGGCACATGGCGTCGAAGCTGATCCTCTCGATCCAGGAGACCCTCTGGTGCGCCCTCGACCAGGGTGAGCCCGCGGAGGTCAGCGCCGCCCTGCTGCGGCACTACCGCGCTGCCCGGGCCGGACTGGGCACGCACAAGTCACCTGAGGACTTCGGGGCGTTCCCCTCCGAGCCCTACTCCCACTCGCAAGCCGACGGGGGCGCGCGGCAGCCCGGCATGAGCGGGCAGGTCAAGGAGGACCTGCTCTCCCGGATCGGTGAGGTCGGCCTCCGCATCAAGGGCGGGCGCATGCACTTTGACGGCGCCCTGCTCCATGACCCTGAGCTCCGCGAGGCGGCCGGGACCATGCGCTCCCCCAGCGGCGACCTGGTTGACGTCCCCGCCGGCGCCCTGGCCACCTCCCACTGCGGGGTCCCGTTTGTGGTCCGGCGCGGCGCCGCCGCCAGGGTTGTCCTGATCGCCGCCGACGGGACGTCAACGAGCCACGACTCCAAGGAGCTGGACGCCCACACGAGCAGCGGAATCTGGTCCCGCTCCGGTGCCATTCAGCGCGTCGAAGTGACGCTCCCGGCGACAGAATCGCACTGACACCCGAGACTTCCGTGCGGATTGTCTTGAACCGTCACCGCCATGCGTTGGGATCGGTCCCTGTGTTCAGGGGGTTCAGATGCCTGCTTTGAAGGGGTTCAGATGATTGGCAGCGGTGACAGTTCCGGCCACGGGGGCGTGAGCCCCTGGGAGACCGACGGAGGGGCTGCAGAGCCGGAGCCCTCGGCCAACGAGATCGCCGGCCTCTTCGAGGACGAGGCCGGGCATTCTCCCGGCCCCGCCGCCGCCGGTAGCGCGCGGGATTACGACGATGGTTGGTTCCTGGCCGAGGCTGGCGAGACGAACTCAAGCACCGCCCCTGAGCCCATCGAAGACGTGGACGCCGCCATGCAGGAGCTCCTGCACCGCGTCGATGAGACCTGGGGATTCCCGGGCCTGCGGCCGTACCAGGACGAGGCCATGCGAGCCTCCCTGGAAGGGCGGGACGTGCTCGTCATCCTGCCCACCGGCGGCGGCAAGAGCCTCTGCTACCAGGCCCCGGCCCTCGTCCGGCCAGGGCTGACGCTCGTGATCAGCCCCCTCATCGCGCTGATGAAGGACCAGCTCGACGGCCTGCTCGCCAACGGCGTGCGCGCCGCCATGCTGAGCAGCGCGCTGGCCGACGACGAGCGCTCCGCCGTGCGCGGCGCCCTCAACCGGCGCGAGCTGGACATCCTGTTCGTCTCCCCCGAGCGCCTCGCGGTGGAGGGCTTCCACGGCGAGCTGGAGCGCGCGGGGCTCACCTCTATCGCCGTGGACGAGGCGCACTGCATCAGCCACTGGGGACATGACTTCCGCCCCGAGTATCGCCAGATCGGCGAGCTCCGCGCCCGCTGCCCGGAGGTGCCCATCATCGCGCTCACGGCGACGGCGACGCCAAGGGTCCGCGGCGATATCGAGGAGGAGCTCGGGCTCAAGGACCCGGTCCGGGTGGTCGGAGACTTCGACCGCGCGAACCTGACCTACCGCGTCGTCCCCCGCCTCGACCTCTTCGACCAGGTGATGGAGGTGGTGCGTCGGCACCCCGATGAGGCCGGGATCGTCTACTGCATCCGACGCAAGGACACCGAGAAGCTGGCGCGCGAGCTGGCCCGCGCCGGGGTCCGCGCCATGCCGTACCACGCCGGCCTTGATTCGAGCGAGCGCGCGCGAATCCAGGAGGCCTTCCTTGGCGAGGGCCTCGATGTGGTCGTGGCCACGGTGGCCTTCGGCATGGGCATCGATCGTCCGGACGTCCGCTTCGTGGTCCACGCGAGCCTCCCCAAGGGCGTGGAGCAGTACAGCCAGGAGACCGGCCGCGCCGGCCGCGACGGGCTCCCCTCCGAGTGCCTGATGCTCTACAGCGGATCCGACTTCCAGGGCTGGAAGGGGATCATGGAGCGCAGCGCCCAGGAAGCAGAGATGGAGGGCGTCGAGGGCGCGATGGATGAGCTCTCCGGCTCCCTGGATCGACTCGGTGAGCTCTGGAACTTCGCCAACGGCGGCTCCTGCCGCCACCGCTTCCTCGTCGAGTACTTCGGCGGTGAGCTGGCGGCCGGTGAGTGCGGCGCCTGCGACGTCTGCCACGGGGAGCTCCGCAAGGTCGACGACAGCCAGCGCGTCGCGCAGATGATCCTCTCCTGCGTGGTCCGCTGCGACCAGCGCTACGGGGCGGCGCATGTGACCGAGGTCCTGCGTGGCGCCGACACCCAGCGTGTCCGCCAGAAGGGCCATGACCAGCTCACCACCTACGGGATCATGCGCGACAACGCCGCCAGCGAGATCCGCGCCTGGGTGGACCAGCTGGTCGCGCAGGGGCATATCGGCGTGGCGTCGGGCAACTACCCGACCCTGCACCTCACCGCCTCGGGCGTCGAGGTCATGCGAGGTGACAAGGAGGTGACCCTCCTGGTCCCACGGATCCAGGCCAAGAAGGGCTCACGTCGCCGAGGGAGTTCGGTGGAGGCGGTGGCCAGCGAGGAGTCCCTGGACGTGGACGCTTCGCTGTTCGAGGCCCTCCGCAAGCTGCGGCGCAGCCTCGCCTCGGAGCGCGGCGTGCCGCCTTACATCCTGTTCAACGACAGGACCCTCGCTCACATGGCCGCCCACAAGCCCCGCACTCCGCAGGCCTTCCTGGCGCTCAAGGGCGTTGGCGAGAAGAAGGCCGCTGACCTCGGCCCGGTGTTCCTCGCAGCCATCGCGGAGCACGAAGGCGAGGGCTGAGGCCGGGGCTGAGGCCCTTGGGCTGACGCATGTGCCTTGAGCCTGGGCCCTGAGCCTGAGCCTGAGCCTGAGCCTGAGCAGGCGCGCGCGAGAGAGGCCGGAGATCGAAGGCCGGGGAGGGCCCAGAGCACAGGCTCTCGCCCCGGGATCAGGCGCGCGCCGAGCCAGGCGGATGGCGCCTTCGGGCCAAGCCATGGGGTCCTCCCGGAGTCGCCCCCGCGACGTCGCGGCGCCGCGATGCCGCGGAGCGCCGCGTCGCATCGCAGGTTGGCGCCCCGCGTCCCCGGTGTCCCGTTCCGAGAGGTTGGGACGGCCACAAGGACCAGGCCCCGGTGAGTCTCCGTGGCAGGCTCCAGCCCGGCCACCCG
>Ga0213863_10002303_pt1 | contig 13590 bp, 9 predicted proteins | sample PICome_8_FD_160128 | JGI IMG/M metagenome (GOLD analysis project Ga0213863, IMG submission 160128) | Coastal seawater microbial communities near Pivers Island, North Carolina, United States - PICO497 | ecosystem: Environmental > Aquatic > Marine > Coastal | place: USA: North Carolina | collected... | reverse complement strand
CGGCTTTAACGACGTCAAGTTCGAACAATGCAAGCCACCCTGCCAATGGTTTGGCCGCCTTGTACGCCGCCACCGGACAGGACCTCGCTAACATCGGAGAGTCCAACCAGTGCACGGTTTATCAGCGAATGACGCGTGACGGCGATCACTACTTCTCGATCACCCTGCCGTCCATCATCATGGCGAGCTATGGTGGCGGCACGAATCTGCCAACGCAACGTGAGTGCCTTGAGATGATGGATTGCTTTGGTCAAGATCGCGCGCTCAAGCTCTGTGAAATAGCGGCAGGATTAGTGGTTGCTGGCGAATTATCCCTCGCCGCAGCGACTCGAGTCGACAAGGTGACCCGCACCAACGAGTGGGTAGACGCGCACGAGCGTCTGGGTCGTAACAGATAACCCGCATCCGACTTTTAAAAAGCCGGCCTCGCCATGACGCCGGCTTTTTTATGCCCTCGGCAAACACCTGCAAGCTTGATCATGCCTGAACTTGGGATGGGCTTGTCGCATGTATCTCATCTCAGAAATGAAGCGGACGCTGGTCTCGCTGACGACACCGCCCTACTACTAAGTCGTCCCGGCGAGTCACGGCACGGCTTCCTGGCGTACTGAGAGTACCATCGCCTATGCCCTTTACATCAGTAGTCTCGGAACACCCGAAGCGACTTTGCGCGACCCGAGTAACACTGAATAAGAAAGCCTCCGCTATTGAGGATGCGGTTACGCGCTACAGTCGAATACCCTGCTTCTCGGTTGGTATTTCTCATCAAGTCAATTTCACCAGCACGCTTGAGGAGCACAACTACCCGTGTACAGCGGACCGTCCTGATTAATACAGAAAAAACAGCCACAGTCGCTGTCGCTGACTTGTGTTGTCCCTGACTTCGGTGTCGCAGTCATTTGAAATGCTGTACCACTGGAGCTGGGTACCGTTATATCGTAATAACCCTCACTGGAATCCACCGTATCAGAGCCGCTGCCGTTGATACTGGAAACACTCGCATACGTCAGATTATTGGCGTAGTACTCAGCCTGGCGAAGTTGCCAATCAAATAATGCATTACGCGCATCGGCCCGACGCGCCTTCACGACTTGATTATTAAACGAGGGCATCGCGATACTCGCCAAAATACCAATGATTGCAACGACGATCATCAACTCTAGGAGTGTCATACCCCGCTGCACAAAACGCCGCCGTTGAACCATACCAACCTCTTGTCTCAGACACCCAATGTGGTCACTGACTACCGCCTAAGAATTGCGTCAAAGGGCTAACACTTTAAGGTAATAATATTTAAGTGGTGTGTCATGAAATTTCTTTTGAAAATAAGCACTGTGCAAACGTTAGGACCCCTGCCTAATTTTGACGGCTTCACGACAAAAGAAGCCTAAAAAATAGGTGGCGATCGATCTTAGAGGCTTTTTTTTGAAAAAATGTGGGTGATCGCTGCTCTTTCTATAAAACGGATTTGTAAGGCCGCGCGTAATTACTTAAAACTCGGATTGATTCACATGAACTTTGTGCCTTGGTTATTGACCACAATACTTTTCCTTTCATCAGCATTGAACGCTGCAACTGGTAATTCCGTCGTGAGCGTCAATCCACCCGTACCCGCACCAAACTGGACGTTACCTGCTATTCAAAACGCAGAGGGCGACCTGTCACTGTCGGAATTTAAGGGCAAGATTACCTATATCGACTTTTGGGCGTCATGGTGCGGCCCCTGCCGGTTGTCACTGCCTGCACTCAATAGTCTCAATGCCGAGTTCGACGCCTCGAGAGTTCAGTTTGTCGCGGTGAGTATTGATGTGGTGGAAGAAGACGCGTGGGACTTCCTCAAGCGTTATGCCGTCGACTATCCCGTGGTCATCGACACCGAGAGCGAAATCGCGCGCTTGTTCGCGGTCGATGGCATGCCGTCGGGTTATTTACTCGACGCTGACGGACGTGTTCGCGAAATACACATTGGCTACAAGTCTGGCGATGAAATTAAATTGGCAGAGAGCATCAGAAAGCTGCTTTTAGAGATGGACGCGACTTAAGCATTTCTCCCTCGGTGCATCTAGGCTAGCTAAACTTCTCAAATACTTATTAGGGTTGCATGACCATGACGCATGAAACGCTTTACTACGACGGTGCCTGCCCGCTGTGCACCCGCGAAATGAAACACCTTGCACAGCTGAAGCGGGAGAGTCTTGCACTGGTCAATATTCACACCATTGAGATTACCGATGACATGCCGTCCAAAGAAGACCTCTTGTTAAACTTGCACCTCAAACGCGGAGATTCGTGGATTGTCGGCGCCGATGCCAATGTGGCGGCTTGGCAACACACACGCATTGGCGTGCTTTGGTCTTGGCTGCGCTGGCCGGGCATCCGTCAACTTATTGATCCGCTGTATGCGTTTTGGGCCAAACGCCGCTACGAAGGCCTTTACGGTCCTGTAACGGACAAGAGTCGCACGCCCGATGCTTAATCGCGTCGCCATAGAACAGCTTGAAAAAAGCCAGCGCGCTGCGCTGATTAATTGCCTGCCTGGTTTTAAATCGGTGGTACTGGTAGGCACCGTCAATCCTCAGGGCGATACGAACTTATGCGTCGTCAACTCGTGTTTTCACGTCGGCGCATCACCCGCCCTGCTCGGCATGATCATTAGACCTGCGCCTGAGGGCACTGAACGCCACACGCTCGATAATATTCTATCAACCCGGCATTACTCGCTTAATGCGATATCGACCATTATGGCGCAACGCGCGCACCATACTTCTGCACGATTCAATCGGGATCGATCGGAGTTCGATGAATGTGGATTTGAATCCGCAACCATAGACGGTACGCCCGCCCCCTTCGTGTCAGAGTCGCCCTTACAGATCGGATTGACACTGCAGGACCATCAGCCACTTGCCATTAATGGCACACACCTCATCATTGGCTCCGTCGAGCAACTCTCATTTTCTAATGAGGTATGGCGGGACGATGGAACGCTCAATCTTACCGGCATGGATCTCGTTGCCGGTGCCGGCCTTGACGGCTATCACGACGTTGGGCCGGGACGACGATTTTCCTACGCAAAACCAGACGACACACCTCACGAGATCTGATAGTCGCAGCCTTGTACTTTCTTCGGTAGTCTAGGCGTGACGACAACCGGGAGATAAACAATGGCCGAGAAACACGCTGAACCCAGAGCGAATCCAATTCTTTTAGGCATACTCTTTGCCGGCATTCTCGTAACGCTTGTCTTTATTTTAATGACTGGAGACTACGGCGAGCCAACGGTGCCTGAAGAGCTGGTGATTGTTCAACCCCCGGCGGAACCTGCCCCCGCACCTAGCGAGGCCAAGGTTCCCGCGGCGCCCATTGCCGCCCCTGTCGCCACTGAAGTTCAGCCTAAGATCCCACCAGCACCGGTCGTGAGCGAGGAAACCGGTGACCGATACGCACGCGAATCGATCGACGCTGCCAATGGCGGTAAGGCGCTCGCCCAGTTTGTTGCTGGCGACTACGTGGTTGAGCGGGCGGTCGCTATTATTGATGCGCTGCGCCGCGGTGAAGTGCCTTACAAGCTACTACCGGTTGGGAAACCGTCAACCACCTTCCCAATTTCGGATAACGGACTTCGGGTCACCCTCGATACTGCCGGCTTTAGCCGCTACGACGGTTTTGCCCAGTGGGTAGGTGGGCTCGACACCACGGCACTTGTCTCCCTCTTGAACGACTACGAGATGATAGCGACCCAGGCCCTCACGCGCATGGGCGTGAGTGATTTTGATATCCGAAGTGCCGTACTGGCAGCCACCACTCAAATCCTCTCAACACCCCAAGTCGCAGTCGATGCCGAACTGATGCGACGCGAGGCGAATTGGGTCTACATGGACCCGGAGTTCGAGGCGTTGTCCTCACTTCAAAAGCAGGTCCTGCGAATGGGGCCAGAAAACGCGGACATCGTTCAGCAAAAAGCACGAGATATTCGAGGTGCCCTACTGGACAACGGCCTTTAACACAGCGGGAGCCAATTAATAACTGGCTAATCAGAGCCTGTATCGAGCAGGTGTATAAAGTGATTCGGTGAAAAGCCACGCGACGCCATGAAGCGCCCGCGCTTGGCGCGCTCCTTTTGTTTCTCATGCCATTCAGCAGGCAAGGTCTTGAGCCCAAACTTCCGGTCGTACAATTCTTCCGCCAGCGCAAACCAGTCGACACCGTCGGGAAATGCACTGTCGAGTGCGCTCTGAGGATCACAACCTTTTTGTTTAAGCTCGTAGGTCAGCTTTTTAGGGCCGCTGCCTCGGCCTATCAATTGTCGCGCCAACGACTGCGCGTAGCGTTCATTACTCAGTAACCCCTCGCTCGTCAACGTGCTGATGACCTCATGGAACACGTCTTCCGTGACAACAGCTTTCCTGAAACGTCGCTGGAGTTTGGTGAGAATCTCTTGAGAGGAGTGTTCACGCCGAGCCAGCAGATCCATTGCGGCTCGGCGCACATCAGACGCTTTTAGTTCCATCGAAGCTAGTCTTTTACCGACTCCTCTGAAGCCACGTCGTTCGACTCGGCCTCGTCTGATGGCAAACTCATGGTCTGGCGCCGAATCTCATTTTCGATTTCCGACGCAATAGCGGGATTCTCACCAAGAAACTTGGCGGCATTCGCTTTTCCCTGGCCGATCTTATCGCCTTTGTAAGCGTACCAAGCGCCCGATTTATCCACGAGATTTAACTTAACACCCCAGTCGAGGACTTCGCCCATCTGGTAAATACCCACCCCGTACATAATTTGGAACTCCGCCTGTTTGAACGGCGGTGACACCTTGTTTTTAACCACCTTCACACGCGTCTCGTTGCCTACAATCTCGTCGCCGTCTTTTATGGCACCAATACGACGAATATCCAGTCGGACTGATGAGTAGAACTTGAGCGCATTGCCGCCCGTTGTGGTTTCGGGGCTCCCGAACATCACGCCGATTTTCATGCGAATCTGGTTAATAAAAATAACAAGGCAGTTGGTTTGCTTAATCGCCCCGGTCAGCTTACGCATGGCTTGACTCAGTAGCCGTGCCTGAAGACCCACGTGAGAGTCTCCCATATCGCCCTCGATTTCCGCCTTCGGTGTCAGCGCAGCGACAGAGTCGATCACTAAAATATCTACCGCCCCTGAACGCACCAGCATTTCCGCGACCTCAAGTGCCTGCTCGCCCGTGTCGGGCTGCGACATAATCAGGTCGTCGACTTGAACACCTATCTTTTCCGCATACTGCGGGTCCAGCGCATGCTCTGCATCGATAAACGCTGCTGTGCCACCCAGCTTTTGTGCTTCGGCAATCACCTGCAACGTGAGTGTTGTCTTACCCGAGGACTCTGGACCGTAGATTTCACAAATACGACCTCTGGGCAAACCACCAATCCCTAACGCAATGTCGAGCCCCAGCGAACCCGTCGATATAGCAGGAATAGCGACACGCTCTTGGTCGCCCATGAGCATTACTGTTCCCTTGCCAAACTGTCTTTCGATTTGCGTCAGTGCAGCGTCAAGGGCTTTTTGCTTATTCGGATCCATGTGTCTCTCCATCAGGTTTTACTACTGTATATATAATCAGTATTTTTTAGTCAATTTGCAATGGAGTTTATCCACCATTTATCGGTTTTGTTACAGCAACACCATTCACCTGTCGCCTCAGACGACAGGCCGCGTCCTTGAGTTACTTTGTATCACTGGTCGTCGCCAAAAATACCCACGGTCTTCTCGCCGGTTGCATTAATACTCGCGCGATACATGCCCCGTGTATTAAAAGTCAGCGCCACGTTACCGGCGCGATCAACGGCAGCCACACCGCCCTCTCCTCCGGCTGCGACCAACTCCTTTAACACCACTTGTGCCGTTGCGTCGTGCAATGAGGCCCCAGCAAATTGCATACGTGCACAGATGTCTCGCGATACTGTATGGCGGATGAAAAACTCGCCATGACCCGTCGCAGAGACAGCGCACGATCGGTTATCTGCATAGGTTCCTGCACCAATAATGGGCGAGTCACCGACACGCCCCCAGCGCTTGCCGTTCATGCCGCCGGTCGAGGTTCCCGCGACTAAATTGCCGGCTTTGTCGAGGACCACAACGCCCACCGTACCGAACTTGTAATCCGCCTCGGGCTCAACACCCGCGAACTCATCAGCTTTGTAAGCCTCTAGGGCTTTGCGGCGGCGCTCAGTACCAAAATAGTCGGGGTCCACCGACTCGATCCCCTGAGCGGCTGCAAAAGCTTCAGCCCCTTTTGCGGCCAACATGACATGGGGAGAGGCCTCCATGACAGTCCTCGCCAGTGCAATGGGCGACTTGACCGTGGTAACCCCTGCCACAGCGCCTGCTTCCAATGTCTCGCCGTGCATAATCGAGGCGTCTAGCTCGTGACGCCCATCCCAGGTGTAGACAGCCCCCTTGCCTGCATTAAAGAGCGGAGAGTTTTCCATTTTTTGAATCACGTTGACCACAACGTCCAGTCCCGGATGTCCTGCCTCCAACTGCCGGTGCCCATCAGTAATGGCGGCCTCAAGAAATACACGATAGGTGGCCTCAAGTTCAGCACTCATCTTGCCTCGCTCTATTGTCCCGGCCCCCCCGTGCAGCGCAATCGCAACCGGCGAACTCTCAGCGATCGCCATCGTCGACACTATCCACAAACACATTAACCACCATCGCATGATCACGCCCCATCATTTCGAAATACACTGCCCGCCTTCATTACAAAGCTGGGACGCTCTAACACGGTAACGTCGGTCAGTGGATTGGCATCAAACGCGACAATATCAGCATGAAATCCCGCGGCAATCTGCCCGAGGCTGTCTTCGACCCGCAACAACGATGCGGCATTGACCGTCGCCGACTGAATGGCGGCCATCACCGGCATGCCCGCCTCGACCATGAAGCGGAACTCTTGGCCGTTTGCGCCGTGTGGCGACACACCTGAATCGGTACCAAATGCAATTTTTACTCCCGCTTTATAAGCCTCCGCAAACGTGTCTTGTATTTGAGGACCAATGGCGGCCGCTTTGGGCCGCACAACAGCCGGGAGTTTGCCGTCCATCTCTGCAAGATCGCCAACCCATTTACCGGCAGAGATCGTCGGGACATACCACGTCCCCTGGCTAAGCATCAGTCCCATCGCCTCATCGTCCATGTAGGTGCCGTGCTCCACGGAATCGACGCCCGCCCTAATGGCGCGCTTCATACCCAGTGCCCCGTGTGCGTGAACCGCCACGACAAAGCCATAATCTTTCGCAGCTGACATCACTGCCGACAGTTCTCGGTCCGTAAACTGTGGGTTATCGCCACTTTTGGCGAGTGACAAAACACCCCCCGTCACCGTAAGTTTGACAACGTCGCTACCGTCTTTATAGCGCTGTCTTACCGCTTTATAAGCGTCCTCAGGTCCATTCACAACGCCCTCTTTGGGACCCGGGTCGCCGCGCAAATTTGTTCTGATGCCATTTGTAGGGTCGGCATGACCTCCCGTGGTGGCGAGCGACTTACCGGCCGCAAAAATACGCGGGCCGGCGACGATGTTTTTTTCAATCGCATCACGCAGTGCAAAAATGGCATCAATGTCGCCAGCACCCAAATCACGTACCGTGGTGAATCCTGCGTCCAAGGTTCGCCTGGCATACACTGTCGAGCGCAAGGCGATATCGGCGGAATTCATGAAGAACTCCTCCGAGTAGCTCGCAGGGGGATTCAACTCGCCATCCAGATGCACGTGCATATCCATAAACCCAGGCGACACGTAAGCGTCTCGCAGGTTAATCACGTCCGCATTGGCAACATCGACAAAGCCCTTTTGCACCGAAAGGATACGCCCACTCTCAATAGTGATTGTCTGCTGCTCAGCAACTTCGCCGCGCTTTGTATCCAATAGAAAACCTGCGTGAATCACAGTCGCTGCGCTCGCTATGTGTGTGACAAGAAGGACGATCAGCCCAAGCACTACTCTCATAATCATGACCCCTTTTTCGTGACAGTTTGCCGTTGAAGATAACTCTAAAAAATGCCAGTAACCAGCAACCTTAGTAAAGTTAAGGAATTAAGCACTGAATGTTAGTCACCATGTTATTCAGCCTTAACGACTCGGATCACAGTACCCCAGACTGCACATATGCATCCTCTGCCAGCAGGAGCCCAATACGACTTACCGTCGTGATCTAGATATGTAGGCTGCGGACCACGCTTGGAGATCCACGTTGATTTATGCCAACATCACAATCGGGATCAAGCTGCTCATCGCACTGTGAATTCAGGAAAACCCAAAAATAACGGTAAGAGTGTTCGGGGCTCGTGCTGCTTCAGCCATTAACGAAAGGTTCATTCAGCAACTATAAAATGACGCCAGTCAGCATTTCGAACTATGAAGTTGGCAACACAATGAAGCTCGAAATAACAAATTGGATTTTAGTGCTCTAATGGAAACCTAGTACGAAATAGCCAAAGATCATAGTTCATAACTCACAAGCAACGATGTCCTTCCGCGTGGGAGGACCAAATATTCGCCCAACTCAAATTCGAGCGTGCCGTCGTTCTCATCGAAGCGACCTTCGCCAATTAAGTCATCGCCTTCCGAAATGACGCCATCGCCATCACCATCGAGGTATAAGTTTGCTCCTAGTATTTCACTGACATCATCAAGAGTCCCAGCTGCGATAAAACTCAATCCACTTAATTCCACATCATAAGAGTCACTCACAAACGCGAAGGCTAATACCACACTATTCCCATCACCCTCCTCGAATGAGGAGTCACTCAACTCTCTAGTTTCGAGGACCACATCAGGTGCAGGGATAGCGAGGGTTGCAACACCACCAGGATCTTTAATTACGGCATTCGTTTCGGAATCTGTATCATTCGGGCCACCCTCCTCTATATCAAGTTGCAGACAGAAATGTCCCTGCCCCAACCCTTCTTGATAAACATCGGAATTAGGTGCGGGACAGATACCAAGGTCACCCGGAGCCGACTTTAAGCTATTGCGCTCATCCTCTACGAAATTTTGCCAGCCTAATACGCGACTGAACTTACGATAAACAGCCTCTGCTGGTATCGCGGCAAGCTGCGGAATGACCACCGATGCTTGAGACCCTGCAGAGATACCATAGATCTCGAAGTCAAAAATACCACGCGTAAAGTAATAACTGTCCCCACCCACAACACCCAAATCATCCGCATAATCCTCTACTTCACTCATAGAAATTTCTGCTCCACTGCTCTCTGCATTGACTGCAGCATTGCCCAACCTGAGGGATGCACCACCAGAGGTCTGGAGTACAAAACCATTCAAGATTGACGGCAATAGATCCGGCTGATCCGAGCTATCTAGGTAATCCGGTATACGATCACCATCGGAGTCAACATAGCCCTCGTCAGCGTCAGATATGCCGTCAGCGTCGGAATCAGCCGTATCGCTAAGGAACCCGGCTTCTGGCAGTAGAAATACACTAGTAGAGACATTAGTGGTAAGCGGGTTTACTCCGTTGTCAGTAACATTCACTCCAACCTCGTAACTGCCCTTTAATAATCCGGCAGGATCAAAAACAAACAACGCATCCGATGTATCGCCTACTCTGGATAGTCTGTTATCTGTCATCGACCAGTCCATGTAGTGGACATCATCGATGTTTTGATCCATCACGTCAGCGGTAACTGTCACGAGCCCACCATTACCCACAATAGTCGACCGCGGCTCTCCATCCTGATAAACGGCAAGACTAACTTGTGGTGGAATATTCTCCTCAGTTAGCGTCAGCGATATGCGCGTGGGACTTCCCAATGAAGCATTCAAAACATTGCCCAACTCGATCTCAATGCGTTCATTGCCCTCGCCGACACCGTCATCCACAGTCGTGAAACCAATTAAGGCTTGAGTACCCTGCTGTAAAATCACCGACTGGTCGATTAGATTGTGATCTTCCGTAACAACGGCAGTACCTGTTACTGAAAGCTCAACCTGGACAGGATAGGTAACGGCTTCGCCGTTTAGAGACACCTGAATCTGACCCTCATTACCCTCGACCAGCGGCGTCGTAGCTGACAATGACATCAAAGGGGTCACTGAGATGCTCTGCTGGCCTGTCGTTTTGTTACCCGCAGCGTCAGTCGCTGACCAATTTACTGTTGTAACACCGGGCACGAAGGGTCCAGAGTTATCCACAAGGGGTGTGATCACACCGTCATTCGAGTCGCTGGCCCTCGCCACCCCCAAATCAACAACCGTCAGTGGCCCCGTAGCGATCACCGACACATTATTGGGCACCTGCAGTATCGGCGGGTAATCGTCCACCGTCGGATCCGTCTGATTCAAATATTCAGTAAAATTGTTGACGCCATCAGAGTCTATATCCCCAGCGGCGTCGCTCGCATCCAAAGCGTCGAGGCCGTTTTCTGACTCAAAATGGTCTGGCATACCGTCATTATCATCATCGGTATCTGAGTTATCACCAACGCCGTCAGAATCAGTATCACGCGACTCAAATACGTCTAACGGAAACGCGTCTGACGCATCCTCGACACCATCACCATCATCATCTGTATCGGAGTTGTCGCCAACTCCATCACTATCTGTGTCGGCTGATTCGTCGGGGTCCAAAGGGAAGGCGTCCAATTCATCACTCACGCCATCGTTATCATCATCTATATCGGTTTGATCGCCCTGCCCGTCGCCGTCACTGTCAGTGAATGGTGTGCCGGGATTATTTGAATCTTGGTCATCAGGATCCTGATCAACTGGCCAACTGTCATTATCGGCGTCCAAAATTGCGCTAAGACTGGGGTTTAAAGGAAAATAGTCCTCCCAATCTAAAACGCCATCGTTGTCATCATCAGTATCAGCATTGTCGCCGATGCCATCGCCATCTGTATCTCTAAACTCGCTTGAGTCGAGAGGGAATGCATCCTCTACATCGTTAGTACCATCACCGTCATCATCATCATCAACGTTATTACCAATATTATCTCTGTCCGTGTCCATGCTCTCAGTTGGATCAAGTGGAAACGCATCCTCGACATCCAAAATACCGTCATCGTCATCGTCTCTATCACAGGCATTACCGATCAAATCATTATCCGTATCAGTCTGTGATGGATTACTGATTACCTGACAATTATCGCTTTTATCCCCCACACCATCAGTATCCAGATCGAAACGCTCAGTGGAGTCGAGTGGAAATACATCTTTATTATCTATCGCACCATCACCATCGGTATCGATATCATATGGGTCTGTGCCAAGCGCGAACTCTTGGATATTACTTAAACCGTCCCCGTCAATATCACCGTCTGAATTGTCTCCAATACCGTCTCTATCAAAATCCTGACTCTCAAATAGATCATAGGGAAAACGATCATTCTTATTTTCAACGCCATCGCCATCGATATCTGGATCCGTGTTATCACCGAGACCATCAAAGTCGGTATCTTTTGACTCAGAAGAGTTTAACGGGAAGGCGTCAACTCTATCGGTGACACCATCATCATCATCATCGTCATCAACGCCATCGCCAATGCCGTCACCATCAGTATCCACGCTCTGAGACACATCAAGTGGGAAAGCATCGTCACTGTTGGGCACACCATCCCCATCAATATCTCCGTCGGTGTTGTCTCCCTGACCGTCGCCATCCAGATCCGCATATTCTGACTTATCTAATGGAAATGCGTCATCAGCATCGCTGATACCATCACCATCATCATCTTCGTCAGGGGTCCGTCCACCGCTGTCTGCAAGACCATCAGCGTCAGTATCTATAAACTCCTGCCCGGGGATACCGCTATCACCATCATCAGGGTCCTGCTCTGAAGGCCAGCCATCGTTATCCACGTCCGCAGCATTAGATTGTGATGCATCCAGTGGATAGTCATCCTCAATGTCTAAAACGCCATCACCGTCATCGTCGTCGTCGGCATTATCTCCAATACCATTACCATCCGTATCGACGTATTCGCTGGCATCGTTTGGGAAGGCATCAGTTGCGTCAGGAGTACCGTCGTTGTCATCATCCGCGTCAGCATTATTGCCAATCAGATCGCCATCCGTATCCTCAAACTCGACAGGGTCCAAGGGAAAAGCATCGGTGGCATCAATGATGCCATCGCCATCATCGTCCGTGTCAGCATTGTTACCGATGCCATCGCCATCCGTGTCTAAGTACTCGTTCACATCGGTCGGAAATTCGTCTGATTCATCTGCAACACCATCGTTGTCATCATCTTCATCAGATCGGTCAAAATCGACGTCCACAGTTCTGATATTATCGACTACGACATAAGCAATATCCGGCTTCCCGTCTTCATCAGTGTCAGAATCTGCTCCGGGGTCTTCAGGATATGCGTCTGAAGCATTATCGATTCCATCATCGTCTTTATCGGGATCAATGGTCGCGGGCCTAAGCTCTACCACCAAATCTTCATTAGCTTCAAAACCACCCGTATCAGTCTCCGAGCCTGTGGCCGCGGTTTCTTCAATAACTAGTGCTTTAACGTCCCCCACCGTTCGTCCGGAATCATCACCTGGTATTAGGAGCGAAGAAGGGTCCTGATCAAACAAGGTAAGTGCCGCCACATTGTAAGACGCGACGCTGGAGCCATTAGCTATCGCATCAATCTTACCGTCCGCTAGGTCAGACGCGACATCATTCAAAATATCATCTGTGGTAAACCCAGTATCTCCAGCTACTGCAGCAATCTGATACAGCACTGCAGACATACCCTCAACGGCACTTCTATAGGCCGCAACACTTAATAGCGCTTCTTCACTGACTGTCAGCTCATCAATCAGAGGTGGCGTAAGGAAAATACTCACAGAGTCGCCAGCACCAAACCCAAGTGTTGACTTGACCCGTGTTTCAGACCATTCCATAGCGGCCATTATTTCATTAAGGTCAGCAAATCCGTCCTCGTTCCCCACCAGAGGTTCAAACGATCGATCAGCGAACTGGACTACCATTGATGTGGCCAACGAGGTCAGAGGAGTGGCATAAAAACCTCCGCCTAAATCAAAAGACGCTTTGGTTACAATAGTGGTCTGCTGACTAATTACAGGGTACTTACCCGTCGTAAGATCCGTCGTTCCATCGACAGCTGAGATTTCCAAGATATAAGGTGGGGCCGCTGGATACGGAATCTCCAAGCCAATTATGCGAGCCTGCTCATCAGTAGATCCGGTAGCAACAATCTTGCCTCTAAAACTAGGCGCTTCACCATCAATCGAATACAAGTTAACAGCAGCATCAACAAGTGGACCCTTCACGCCCGCACCATAAACCCCAATAGGTGCAAACTGTATCTCAGGATCTAAAGGCGCATAGTCCTCAGTGTCGAGCACTCCATCGTTATCATCGTCAGTGTCAGCCCGCATCCCTGTATCAACACAGTCGTCAGCGCACTCATTTGGCGCCCCATCAGCATCTGTATCCTCGTTATCTCCAATAGGGATCTCAGGGTAAGTATCGGAGGCATCACCGACACCATCACCATCGTCATCCGTATCAGCATTGTTCCCAATGCCATCACCGTCAGTATCAACAGTCTCCGACGCATCTAGCGGAAAAATATCGG
>Ga0213863_10002301_pt1 | contig 13596 bp, 10 predicted proteins | sample PICome_8_FD_160128 | JGI IMG/M metagenome (GOLD analysis project Ga0213863, IMG submission 160128) | Coastal seawater microbial communities near Pivers Island, North Carolina, United States - PICO497 | ecosystem: Environmental > Aquatic > Marine > Coastal | place: USA: North Carolina... | reverse complement strand
CTGCCAATAGAGTGCTGGTCAATCTCACATGATCGAAATGCGAACGGTGACTTGTAGCATCATCGCCAAGAAAGACGACGACGTATCCGATCGGCGAAGTCGCTCCAGTTTCGTAGGTAAGTGTAAAGTCTGTGAACGTGAGGTTTGGGGTCCCGCCAAAGTCGACGGCGCGCGAGGCCTCAGCCAGTAAGGGATCATTGACCAGCGCATCGTTTGTATTCGCATACGGAAGCGAATTTGTAGGTCCGGGTACTTGAACAGAATGGGTCAGCCCGATGATGGCGAGCGCACCAGCAGGTTCAGATCGGTCTCCGACACCTACCGTGAGTTCGTACCTTGTCTTCGGGGCCCATTGAACTCCTGTGTTTTGAAACACATAGTAGTTATTCTGCATGCCCAAATGCTGGTTTCCCTCAGCGGAGAACGTCGGGATGTATTCAATGAACGTGGCGCCATTGTTGTTGCCCGCTTGCCCGAGCCAGTCAGACCCATTTCCTACCAGGTCAGGATCAGCAAGGGTATTTATCCAACTTCCCGAATTCAGTATTGGCCGCTCGAAACTTGCATTGTTGATCGGAACAGGTGCGGCCCGAGCAACAAGAAGGAGAGCGAGCCAAGCAAGAAGAAGGAGGGTAGGCAGACTCAATCGGAATCTCATGGGGGCCGCTAACATACAACCTTTCCCTGCTCCTGGCGACCGATGATCTTACCGACAACGGGGCATATTCCTACTTGCGTCCCGGGCAAACAGCCCACAATTTCAAGGTGTCACCCAAGCGATGCGCGAGTAGCTCAGTGGTAGAGCAACTGGTTTACACCCAGTTGGTCGGCGGTTCGACCCCGTCCTCGCGCACCACCTCCAACCAAGGAGGCTAGCGTGCTCACGGCTTTAGTCTACGGCTCGACACCAAGGTTTGGGGGCGCCATTCCCTCGCTATCGGAGCGCCCCTCCAGAAACGGAAACCCATCCCACGGCTTGCGAGGACTCATTCATTCTACGTCCCTAACGATCTTTGACATCAGACCAGTCCTGCTTGGCGGGTCTGCGGATGCCTTCGACCACGTTCGCTTCGAGACCTTCACTCTGCATCCACTCGGCAGCAGCCGTGGGATCCGTGCGCATCCATGAACGCCCAGCGTTGATGAGGGCACCTTGACGAATCTTGGGATCAGCAATCGTTTCCGCCCACGTCACCGCCGAGGATGGATCCGAGTTGGACAGTGTCTGGGCGAAGCCACCAACCGCACGGTCACGCTGTTCTGAGGGTGCCATGGACGCGAGGTATTCACTGGCCTCGCGCGGGTCGCCACGTTTCACCCATTCAGTTAGGGCAGCGGACATGCCGTAGGCTTTGGCATCACCGTCAGGTAAAGTCTCTAACCATGCCACCGTTGCAGCCGGATCGCGCTCGGCCCATTCATCGCTCACCTCATGGATGACCTTGGTGCCAGCGTCGGTGTCCGAAAGGGCGGTTGCCCACTCCGCAGCAGCCTGGGGATCTTCGGCCACAAAGTCCGTCGCCACGCGGTACAAGGCTGCCGTTTTCACATTACCATCGGGCAATTGATCAGCCCAACCTACGGAAGCCTTGACATCGCGCTGGTCCAACACACGTTCTGTTAGCATCTCCATGTATCTCCAAGAGCCACGATCCTTGGCGTCGGCACGCGAAACGACATACTCGGTGGCCCGGTCAATATTGCCATCTGCTAGTCCAGAAACAAGGTTCCACCGAAGACCACCTGCCAACTTTCCATCCTCAATTGCATCTACATAGGCAATGGCGGCATCGGGATCGGAACTGCCCCAGCCCCGGACTACTTGGCTGCGATAGCCATAGTTTTCCTCGTCGCTCATCTCGTCCTTCATCTCATCGGCAAACGCCATAGCCGCTGGTCCATCGAGTGCTGCCCAGGCATACACTAGCGATCCCATTTGATCGGGCTTGGCACCTGCCAAATGCATGGCCCCTAGAATCTCAGCGGCATTCTCGGAGCTAAGATTTTCTAGCAACTGCGCCATGGCACGCGTGCGCTCCACGGGATTCGACGAGGTCGCCGATTTGGCCAACATTTGAAAATCCTTGCCTGAGGCTCCTTGGCTCGATCCTTCAGCAAGTTCTCCTTTCCCACTGGGATCCCGCTGCCCCTTGCCTTCAGGTCCAAGAATCGAAGGGCCAGATGACTGGCCCCCATAAATCGATCGATCGGCCCCTGAGCCTGTGGCCAGGTCTGCCGGGCGTTGGGTTCCAACATAATAGGCGCCTGCTGCAATGCAGACCCAAATGAGGTGTAGAGCTATGGACGCTTTCATAAGGGCAATGAGTCGTTGTTTGTTTGAGTATCGGTTCAGGAATGACGTTTCTCCACTGCGAATTGTCTCAGGCACGGCTGATTGTGACAATTTTCTCTGAGAGATTCCTCTTTGTTCTGCCAAACGATGCCGCAGGGCATCGGCAAAGCGGCTTCCCTCACGATCTGCATCCTCCGACAACGCAATCATCTCAGAGGTCTCTAACTGTTCGCTCAGTTCCGTCGCCAAGGACGGCTCTTTTTCTATCAATTGCGTCAGTTCGATCAAGTCGTCTACAGGCAACGGCCCTTCAGCCAAACGGCTCATCAGTTCTTCAAAACGATGGATGGTATTCATACGTGTGTGCTCGTTTAAGTAATTTGTTGTTCAATGCACGTGCGGATCTGGCGTCGAGTTCGCACAAGCATTTGTCGGACATTGGCCGCCGATTTCTGAAGCCGCTTGGAAAGTTCGTTGGTGGTGAGACCATCATGATAGTGCCCCCGAATCAGAGCACGTTTGTCCGGTCTAAGTTTCGCCAAGCAACCCTGCACCACTTCAACGCTGACCGGCGGACCCGGTTCGGGATGATCTATGTACGAAGTCAACATTGTCTGAGCAAGATCGCTGCCCAAGAGGCGTTCGCGCCGGTTTCGTTTGCGAATTTCATTGCGAACGAGGTTTGCCGCAATGCCGCGCACCCATCTCCCAAAGTCACGTTGGTGATCAAAGCTGTCCCATTTCCGGAAGGCTTCCATAAACGCCTCTTGGGCCACATCGTCCACCCAATCTGGCTCCACACCAAGCGAACGCAAAAACGCCCGGACCCGAACATGATGCTCGTGCACCAGCGGCTCGAACTGGTCGAAACGATTCCGGGAATCTTCCATTCAAGTGGGTATTGTCGCGAGCAGCACCATTAGTGACAGCCAATTTCGCGAGCAGTTCTCGGGGGCCCAAGGCTTCCTCAATCGTCCCATCCTCCTTGTTCTCATGGATTTCGCTCATAAAGCCGATACAACCTTCGTTCCCATATGCTCACCGCCACTTTCCAATCCTTCGGTGCCCCTGAAAGCGTGGTTTCCCTTGAAGAGCAGGCATCGCTCCGGCTCACTCCGGGTCACGTCAGAGTGCGGCTTCTCGCAGCTCCGATCAACCCGGCGGATATCAACTACATTCAGGGCGTCTACGGAGTGAAACCCGAACTTCCGGCCAGCCCGGGCATGGAAGGCTGCGGCGAGGTGATCGAGTCGACATCCCCCATGTTCTCGATCGATGACAAAGTCATCTTTCTCAAACGCGGCGGCCTTTGGAAGGAAGAGATCATCACTGCGGCCAAGGATCTCATTGCGGTACCAGCAGAGCTCGACCCGCTGCAGGCCTGCATGTTAGGGATCAACCCGCTCACCGCCCTACTCATGTTAGAGCACTTTCGATTGCTAACTAGAGGACAATGCGTCATTCAGAACGCCGCCAACTCGAATGTCGGACGTTGTCTGCTCCAGATCGCCAAGAAAAAAGGGATTGTGACCATTAATGTAGTCCGACGTTCCGAGCTATTTCGAGAACTGGAAGTGCTCGGAGCCGACCATGTCTTGCTTGATGACAGCAATCTCAAACAACAAGTGCGCGCTCTTGGGCTAGCTCCCTCGTTGGCGATCAACTGTGTCGGTGGAGACAGCGCCCTGAGACAAATATCAGTGCTCGCTGAAGAAGGCGTCCAAGTCACCTACGGCGCCATGTCGAAGAAAGCCATCAAGGTTTCCAATGGTGCGATGATCTTCAAACGTTTACGCTTGGAAGGCTTCTGGGTCACCAAATGGCTAGAATCTGCGGAGCGTTCGATTGTCCAAGAAGCCTATCAAAAACTCGCACACATGGTCATCGCTGGTGAGCTCACGCAGGCCATCGACACCATCTATCACCTCAGCGATGTTCAAGAAGCCCTATCACATGCTCAGCAAGAACAGCGCCGCGGGAAAATCCTCTTGCGGTTCGGTTCTTGAATTAGCAGATACAAGAAAGACCTGTCGGGTTTCCCCAACAGGTCTTTGCTATAAAACCCGTTCTCTTAGACAAACTGCCAGAAGGCGATGGGGGCGCCTTGGGGGTCAGCGACGCCAGCGAAACTGCCTTTGCCAGGGATCTTCGTCTTCGGCATGCAGAGATGCGCGCCGAGTTCTTCGACCGTGAAGTCGTTGATTCAAGTCGTGGGAACATCGCCTTTCTCAGCCGCTGGCTTGATCATGCCAGCCACTGGGGCGCCCTCATTGCTGAACATCGTTAGTGCATACCACCAGGCATGGCCATGGTCTCTTCTGTTCCGCCAAAGAGATCAGTATAGAACTTGTCGCTTCCTTTTGGGTCTTGGGTGACCAATTCTCTCCAGCTAAAGATGCCTGCAGTCTTGTCTTCGTTACGGCAACCGTCGCTCATGGTTTGTTTGATTTAGTTTCGATGTGTTGATTAGGGATTATGGGAAGATAGCTTCCAACTTCTTTAGCAGCCTCTAAATTCACCTCGGCTACCACCACTCGTGACCACAATCTGGGCAGGCCAGAAGGGGCCACTTTCTTAGCTATACCCAGAAGCACATTTAGGACAATTTTGAAACTCACTCATAGCATCGTGTCACTCGTTCGGATCTCGCTGCCGATCAAACAAGGAGATCCCGGAGCACGTTGCCATGAACATCCGTCAGACGGTAATGGCGACCTTGAAATCGGAAAGTGAGCTTTTCGTGATGGACGCCTAGCAGATACAGCATCGTCGCGTGCAGGTCGTGTACCGAGATAGAATCCCTAGTAATGTTGTAGCTATAATCATCTGTTTCCCCAAAGGAGTGACCCGGCTTGATACCGCCACCAGCAAGCCAGATGCTAAAGCAGCGCGGGTGATGATCTCGCCCGTAGGTCTTCGCCGTTAGTTTTCCCTGACAGTAAACTGTTCTCCCAAATTCACCGCCCCACACGACGAGCGTTTCATCAAGTAGACCGCGCTGCTTGAGATCGGTCACTAGAGCGGCACTTGCTTGATCCGTCTCCTGACACCGCGCGCGCAGCTGGTTTGGCAAATTGCCATGCGTGTCCCAGCCACGATGGAAAAGCTGAACGAAACGGGTGCCGCGTTCACTCAAACGCCGGGCCATGAGCACATTGTAGGCGTAGGTACCGGGTTTGCGGGCCTCGTCGCCATAGAGACGGAAGGTGGATTCGGGCTCGTCAGAGACATCCGTTAGTTCAGGCACGGAAGTTTGCATGCGATAGGCCATCTCGTATTGGGCAATGCGTGCCTCGATCTCCTGGTCGCCCGTGGCTTCGAGTCGGAGGCGATTGAGCTTACCTAGATCATCCAAAGTCTGCCGGCGAAGTGAGGACGACATGCCGGCTGGATTATTGAGATAAAGAACGGGATCTTTTCCTGAACGAAAGCGCACACCTTGATGCTCAGATGGAAGGAATCCCGCACCCCAGAGTCGATCGTAGAGCGGTTGACCACCATTGCCGGAAAGCATGGCCACGAAGGTGGGCAAGTTCTCGTTGGCGTTCCCCAATCCGTAGCTCAGCCACGCCCCCATGCTCGGTCTGCCCGCTATTTGAAAACCGGTTTGCAGGAAGGTGATGGCGGGATCGTGATTGATTGCCTCGGTTTCTAGCGATTTCACCACACAGATATCGTCGGCCACTTTACCAAGATGCGGCATGACTTCAGACAACCAGAGCCCGCTCTCACCGTGTTGGTGAAAGTCAAAGGTGCTCGCAGCGACCGGAAACGAGGTTTGGCCAGCAGTCATGCCGGTAAGGCGTTGCCCGTTGAACACGGAGTCCGGAACATCGTCGCCTTGATGCGTTCGCAGTTGCGGTTTGTAGTCGAGGAGATCGAGCTGAGGCGGTCCACCAGACTGGAAGAGGTAGATGACACGCTTGGCTTTCGGCGCCACAGTCGCCGGTGCCATTCCGTGGGCTAATTGTCCCAACGCAAGAGCGCCGAGTCCGCCCGCCGCCCGCTGGAGAAACTGGCGACGAGAATGTTCATGAAGAGCTTGAGCGATCATTCTCGAGTCGTGACTTCGTCTAAGTTAAGTAGCATGTTTGCGAACGCTGTCGCTGCGGCCAGCTCGATCGGATCGATCTCTTTAGGGACAGGCGACTGTCCAACGTGGAGAGACGCGCGCGCTGCGCCGACGTCGTCGGCAAATGCGTTTGTGTAAGTAACCAGAGCATTCTCCAGCACCACAGATTCTTCTTTCGTCGGAAGACGGGAAGTCAGCGCCTGAAAGACAAAGGCGATTTGATCAGACAAGCTTCCCTTCCTTGAGATGAAACGTTCTCCCAGATGTCTGGCAGCTTCATAGAACGCCGTCTCATTGAGCAATGTAAGAGCCTGCAAGGGCGTGTTCGTCCTCTTCGGCCTTACCGAACACCATTCGCGATCAGCGGTATCGAGCATCGCCAAGGCAGGCGGTGCTAATGTCCGCTTCCAGTAAGTGTAGAGGCTTCGGCGATAGAGATCGTCACCCTTGCCCACCTTGTAACTAAAGTTACTCGCCTCTCGCCACAACTTAGCTGGTTGATAGGGTTTGACCGAAGGACCACCCTGGGTCTCGACCAGCAGCCCACTGACAGAGAGCGCCTGATCCCGAAGAACATTCCCAGACAATCGCCGCCTCATCGCACGACTGAGAAGGCGATTATCAGGATCCTGCAAACGATGGGATTCCGTGATCACCGAAGACTGCCGGTAGGTAGCACTGGAAACGATCTGGCGAATAAGGTGCTGTACATCCCACCCATTCTCCATGAAATCCACGGCTAACCAGTCGAGCAATTCAGGGTGCGAAGGAGGGCTACCTTGGGCACCGAAGTCCTCTGCCGTCTTGACCAACCCGCGCCCAAAGAGCCTTTGCCAATAACGGTTTACGGTCACCCGAGCCACCAGTGGGTGATCCCCACTGACAAGCCATTGAGCAAAGCCCAACCGATTGTTAGGAAAGCGCCTCGGCATGGCTGGAAAGACTGCTGGAGTACCGCGATTCACGCGTTCACCCATGGCATCGTAGACACCACGATCGCGAACAAAAGTTGGCTTGGCCTCTGTAGGCTCCTCCATGATCATGCTTGTCGGCAATCCGTCTTCAAAGTCTAACAATGCCTTATCGGTCGCCCTCAATTCCATTGCCAACTCTTTGAGAAGACCTGTCGCCCCGTGCTCAAGAAAGCGGTGTCGTACCGCTTCCTCACCCTGGCTTGCAGCGAGCAAGCTTACTTCACGTTCGGTTAGAGTTCGCTTTACATAGAAGCGAAGGTCCTCAATTTGCCCTTGGTAGGGAGCCACATGGGGGCTCGTTCCAAACTTCATGGCCGCACCATGATTGTCACCAGATTTGTTGCTATTCGTATTGTGAAGCACCCGCGTCTCGACGCGCTTCCCATTCACATAAATGCACATGCCCTTGGCACGTTGGGTACCATCATTGGTCATCGCCACATGTATCGTCTCGTTCGTTTCCAAAGCTTGCAGGGTCTCTAACGTTGCCACACCAGCGATCCACCGGGTGATGATTTGGAAACGGAGATGCCCGTCTTTCAATCGGATCAGGATTCCCTGACGCTCGCCTCCTGGCGACTCACTTGAGAGGATGGCCCCATCAGACACGTCTTTCGGTGATAGACGGAAGGCAATAGAGAAGCGGTTGTTGCAGATCAATCCAGGGATCTTTCCAAGAGCAGTAGGCTCAGACAACGTCTTCGTCTTGTGAAGCGCAAGAGCATCCGCTAAAAGCGGTGCTCCGGAGTGGCTCGACTGCATCCACTCTTTCATGGCGACGCCTATCGCTTCGCTTTCTCTCTCCAACGCAGCTTTCGCCTTGTCGACGTGTCCGCGTAAGATCTCCCATCTACGTTGCTGCGCTCTCGTCGGTGCCTTGATCCAGGGCTCTGAGTTGCCAAACTTGATCGCGCGGCCAGACTCGGGAACATTGTTAAAGTAGGCGATCAGCTGATAGTACTCCTTCTGAGACAAAGGATCGTATTTGTGATCATGGCAACGCGCACAACCAGCAGTGATTCCCATCCAAATAGTCGATGTCGTGTCCACGCGATCTACGGCATTTTCTAACAGAAACTCTTCCAGCACCAAGCCCGATTCAGAGTTGTAGCGATGGTTCCGGTTGAACCCCGTGGCGATGTTTTGCTCTAAACTAGCATTCGGCAACAAATCGCCCGCCAACTGTTCGATCGTGAACTGATCGAAAGGCATGTTCGCGTTGTAAGCCTCTATGACCCAATCTCGCCAGCGCCACATGTCCCGCGGGCCATCATTCTGATAGCCGTCGGTGTCGGCATAGCGCGCTGCTTCTAACCACTGCCAAGCCATGTGTTCACCATAACGCGGCGACTGAAAGAGCCGCGTGATCAGTTGATCGAGAGCCTTGGGCGAATCGTCATTCACAAAGGCGGCCACCTGTTCCGGCGACGGTGGTATTCCGGTAAGATCGAGACTTAATCGACGTAACAACGTTGCTTTGCTAGCCTCTGGTGAAGGCGCTAGACCTGCGTCTTTCAGGTGCTTAAGCACAAAGTGATCGATCTCGTGACGAGTCCACGATTCATTTCGCACTTGAGGTAGTGCAGTTTTCACTGGCGCCACAAACGCCCAGTGCTTCGCCCATAGGGCGCCTTGCTCAATCCAATCATGCAAGGTTACCTTCTGCGACTCTGTAAGTTGCTTCGGGGAATCGCTCGGCGGCATACGCTCCTCAAGATCCTCATGAATGATACGTTCGATCAACGGGCTTTCATCAGGGTTCCCAGCGACAAGAACAGCAAGCGCGCCCTCTTCTGTGTCGAGTCTTAGGTCACCCTTGCGCTGCGCTGCGTCGGGTCCATGGCATTGGAAACAGTTGTCCGATAAGATCGGACGAACTTCGCCATTGAAATCTATCGTATCGGCCACCGCAACGCCAACGCCAATCACACCGAGTGAAAGTCGGCCGAGCAGAGAGGACAGAAATTGGCGCACAACAGATCGTCCCAAACGAGGGATTATTGTTCAACCTCTACCTCTTCCAAACGGCGCGTTTCAGGATCGATTTCGATCACCCGACGAATCCACTTTGGCTGATCCTCCGCATGATGGCTCGTCATCACGAAGGTGCATTCACCAGACGAAGCCATGACGTCGAAGTAGGCAAAGATCTCTTCACGCACATCAGCATCCAGCCCATCGAACGGCTCGTCCAACAAGACGAGCCTCGGGTTTGCCACCAGCACTCTTGCAAGAAGCACCCGACGCGCCTGCCCGTAAGACAAGGTATCAAATGGGCGCTCAAGAAGAGCCGTGACCCCAAATCTCTTGGCCGTCGCCCGCATCGTTTCTCGCTGCTGCTCGTTTACCGGGTCGTAGAGATCGATGGTCGAGAAGATGCCTGACAAGATTACTTCTTGAACGTCTTGCTCTGGCCGGAACCAAGCGTGCATGTCTGGCTGGAAATAGCTGACCTGCTTTCTCAACTCGCGAACCGTGAGGTCAGGATTGCTAAAGTGAGTCACCTGCCCACCCACCTTGAGATGAAGCTCCCCCCAAAGTAGTCGAAGAAACGAGGTCTTTCCGGATCCATTGACACCTAACACTGCGGTGTGTTGCCCACGGAACAGCGTCCAATCCAAGTCCTGGATAAGCAGCTGGCTCTCCAAATAGAGATCGCCCTGGACGTGAACAAGAACCTCATCGCTGTCCACCACTCCCACACGAGCAGGCTCAACCTTAGCAGCGCCGCTCGCCATTGGTTCGACATCGAGCGCTTGCCATCCTTCTAGCAGCGGCGCATCTCGATGCGTGGTCAAGACGATCGCTTTCCCGGCCATCCTGGGACTAGCCAACATCGCCCAGAGTGACTCCCGAGCCTCCTGATCAAGGCCTTCTGCAAATTCATCTAGCAAGAGAACATCAGGATCATTGGCCAATGCTCGTGCGATTAACACCCGTCGACGCTCGCCTTGAGACAGTTCAAGAAAGGGGCGGTCCCATAGCTCACGAATGCCTAACTGATCCATGAGTTCACCAAGGCGAGCGAACTCCTCAGCTCGCGGCCGCTCATGAAGGATGTCGGTATCAAGAAAGCCTGTAGCAACGACCTCGGCAGCCGTGAGGTCCCAGTCCTGATGCAGATAGCGATTCTGACGCTCGGGAGTAAGCAAAGTCACCCGGCCCTTCGCTGCGAGCGGGCTCCAAGTCGATTCTTCAGCGTCAAACTGGTAGCGACGCTGCTCATGTTGACCAGGCGCTGGCCAAAGTTCTCCTGCCAGAACTCGAAGCAACGTGGATTTGCCACAGCCATTGGGACCGCGCACCCACCAGCGATCACCGCGCTGGATGGACCAAGGGCCTACTTGGCAAATCTTCTCGCCCCCCTGGCAAAGATCGATACGATCAATGCGAATCACTCGGCGGCCAAGGCTTGCGTCGTCTTCACCAACTGATCCACGACACGTTGCACTGCCTTTGCAGCCGGTGAGTCCTTCAGCGCTCCGGAGTCATCGAAGGCGTCGTAGGCTCCACCTAGCGCATGTTGGTTAGGCACAACAGTGACCCCAATGTTCCCTAGGATCTCTCGCACGTGACGCAGGCCACGCAGGCCACCAAGCCCACCTGGAGAGGCCCCCAAGAGTCCTGCCACTTTTCCGCGAAAGGCGGCCAGCGGAAGCTCTTCTTCCGTAGCAGGGCGCGAGCACCAATCGATGACGTTCTTTAACAGAGGTGTGATCGAGCCATTGTATTCTGGACAGGCTAACAAGATACCTTGATGCTCATTCATCAACGCTTTGAATTTCTTAGCGCTGTCCGGCATCCCATCTGCTTCTTCCAAGTCGCCGTCATAAAGTGGCATGGGGTAGGATGCCAGGTCGACGACGGTCACCTCGGCGTCCGTTAGTTTAGCGGCGGCCCCGAGCAAACGCCGATTAACGGATTCACGGCGAGCGCTACCGGCGAAAGCAAGGATCTTGATCGATTGGCTCATAAAGCCACTGTCCACAGGATCATTCTTGGGTAAACCAGATTCGCAGCAATCGGCGTGCTCCAGACGACTGAGAGACGGTGTCACACACAAAATATCACCGTGATTCACAGGAGAGACGATATCGACAACACCATTGCCACTGTTGCCCTAGTCCGAATGATTACCCGCATTTGTCGCTACCCGATCTAGGCGGGGGCGTTTGTCATCGTCCCATAGGGGATTACGCGCATCAGGAACAGGACTTACCTCGTTTAGAATGACACCTGCGTGGACCATCCCAGAATAGAAGGTTGCCACACTAACGCAGAACAATAACGAAACACGCATGAGACCTCCGTTTAATTGGTCAGCCTAACGGCACTCGCAGTCCAATTTTGAGATTATAGCTTCTCAGATTTGACGCGACGGACGGAACCCTATAGGGAGAAATCCAGATTTCATCTCAATCTCCTCTCATGTATCAGCTCGAAGGCTCTATCAAACTCATCAGTCCCGCCCAAACGTTTCCCAGTGGTTTCGTAAAGCGAGAATTTGTCGTCACCACGGACGATCAGTATCCTCAGGACATCAAATTGGAGCTGACCAAAGAGAAATGCTCCCTCCTTGACCCCATCAGCCAAGGCCAGCGCATCTCGGTCAGCTTTCGCATTCGCGGCAACGAGTACCAGGGCAAGTACTACGTGAATCTCCAAGCCTACAAGATCGATGCCGGAGCAGGCGGTGGAAGTTCCGATGGTCCCGGTCTCAGCGAGCCACCTCCTGGCCACATGGATGGTCCCGGCAACGAGCCCTCCGCCGAAGAGAGTAGCCCCTTTTAAGGTTTACGCGCCATTTCACGCCAAATATGGCGCGTAAATACTTGTAATTGGCGCATGTTGGCGCGTGAACTCGCGCCAAACGGCTATTTTACGTGCTATCAGTGCCCATACGGGTCCGGTAAGCCTGCAAGGACTGCTAGACTCCATTGTGGATGTCGGTTCGCGACGCACCTTGCAACGAGAACTCGGCAATCTTTGTCAGTCAGGTCTACTCGAACGGATAGGGCAGACTCGGGCGACCGCTTACGCCCTCACCGATCAGGGGCGTGACACCCTGCGGGAGCAACGAACTCGCTATCACCCGATCGACACCTCTCCGATTGAGGAGTCTGCCCTTGTCCGTGAAGATCCAGAAGACACGTATCAAGCGACACCAGCCTCGGAACGACTCGCACTGCGAGATCAGGTTCGGCGACCTCAACAGAAACGGAAGCCGGTCGGCTACCGCCGCGAGTTTCTTGATGCGTATGAGCCCAATGCCACGCCTTACCTACCCGAAAAGCTCTGCCAAGAACTCTACGCTATCGGACAATCGGAGCACATGGCAGCAATGGAACCAGGCACCTATGTAAGGCAAGTACTCGACCGCCTGCTCATTGATCTCGCCTGGAACTCCAGTCGCTTGGAGGGCAACACCTACTCACTTCTCGAAACGGACCACCTGCTTAAGTTAGGCAAGTTGGGAGACATCGATCGTGTACGTGAGGCACAGATGATCCTGAATCACAAAGCAGCGATCGAGTTTCTCGTCGAAGCTCCTATGGAGCTAGACTACAACAACTACACCCTATTCAATCTGCACGCTATCCTGACAGAAGGGCTACTTACCAACGCCGCTTCAGAAGGCAAGCTACGGGCCATTCCTGTGGGAATCAGTGGTACGGTCTATCAGCCCGTGAACACCCCGGCGGTGATTGAAGAGTGTTTCCAGATCATTCTTCAAAAAGTCGCCATGATTAAGGAACCGTTAGAGCAGTGTTTCTTCCTTATGGTGCACCTGCCTTATTTGCAGCCCTTTGAGGATGGCAACAAACGCTCCTCCCGCTTGATTGCCAATCTACCTCTCATCCAGAACAACCTCTCTCCACTCTCGTTTATTGACATGCCCACGCGCGATTACGTCGACGGCATCTTGGCGGTTTACGAACTCAATCACGTGGGTCTTCTTCGTGACGTCTTCGCCAATGCCTACGAACATTCGGCCAGTCGTTACGCGAGCATTCGCCACGAGATCGGGGAGCCCAATCCGCTCTGGTTGCAGTACCGCACAGATATCAAGGAACAAGTTCGGGATGTCGTCGTGCGTCAGTTGGGCAAGCTTGCAGCCGCCGACCACCTGCGTCAATGGGCACGTCAAGAGGTCACCGCTTCGGACCGCGACAAGGTTGTCGAGCTAATCGAGGAGCAACTTCTGTTACTCAACGAAGGAAACATCGCTCGCATGCGATTGCGCCCGTCAGAGTACA
>Ga0213863_10002298_pt1 | contig 13604 bp, 9 predicted proteins | sample PICome_8_FD_160128 | JGI IMG/M metagenome (GOLD analysis project Ga0213863, IMG submission 160128) | Coastal seawater microbial communities near Pivers Island, North Carolina, United States - PICO497 | ecosystem: Environmental > Aquatic > Marine > Coastal | place: USA: North Carolina | collected... | reverse complement strand
GACGAAAAACTTTTCTTCAGAAAAAGAAACGCGTCTGACGAATAAAAAACAAATGGAATCGATCGAAGCGACTTTACGCTCGTCTGAACAACTTTCTCCCGAGACTCTGCGCGCGTTTTTCGACCTGTTAAAACCTGGAGGACGGTTAGGGGTTTTCGTGAAAGGAGGAGGTGAGGAGGAGGATTCGTCGTCCGCGATGATGCGAAAAGAAGTCTCCAAGCGGTTGACGTTGGAAGGATTCGAGGAGGTCGTCGTTTCCGAGCAGACGAGCGTTTCCGGGACGCGCGCGACGAAGGTTTCGGGGAGAAAACCCAAGTGGGAACGAGGCGTCACGTTTAGCTTAGGAGAGAAAAAGACAAAAAAGACTTTAGTTTCAAAAGCCTCGGCGTGGGAAGAAGACGACGACGAGCGAGACGAAATGATCGACGAGGACGCGTTGCTCACGGAAAAGGACAAAGCGAAACCAAATGCGGAAGGAGAAGGAGTTGGATGTCCGCCGACGAGGAAACCGTGCAAAGATTGCACCTGCGGAAGGAAAGAGGAAGAGGAGATGAAGGAAAACGCAACTCCAGCGAGTTCTGTCGTGAAGATGGATTTAGAGAACGACCCGAACGACGAGACGTTTAAAAGCGCGTGCGGGAACTGCGCGTTGGGAGACGCGTTTCGATGCGCCGGGTGTCCGTATTTAGGACAGCCGGCGTTTAAGGAAAACGACGAGGAAAATAAGGTGGTAATGTTAGACGATTTAGGAACGGTGGATTTATAATGTAATGAAATGGTGTGAAGCGTTTGCGCGCCGCGGTAATAGACTTTTCACGTGTACAAAGACTTGAATATTTTTACTTAAGTTTTGAAGCTCCCGTGTTGCTTGAGAATCGCCTCGGCGACGACTTTGACTCCCATCAAGACCAAGGGAACGCCGTTCCCGGGTCTCGTGCTCGCGCCGACAAAGTGTAATCCAGAGACGCTCGGCGTGTCCAAACTTTTAATTCCAGTTCTGGTAGGCGGTCTAAACGCGGCTAATTGCAACAGTCCGTGCGATAAGCCAAACACGGCGCCGTTTTTAATGTTATACATGTCCCTCCACTCCGCGGGCGTGCGAACGTCCTCTTTTTCAATAATCTCGGACAGTTCACCGTGTCCAGCTTCGCGAAAACGTCGAAACAACGCTTCGCGAGCGGCGTCGACCATTTCCTTCTCCGTCGGCACCGGAACGCCTCTTTTTTTGCAAATGTCGATTTGTTCTTGGATGTTCGCCACCGGGAACTCAATCATCAACGCCGCGCAACCATCCGGCGCGCACGATTTGTCCGTGTACACCGGGTTGCAGCAATAAAAGTTGTGCTGTTTTGGTGCGGCGAAATCTTCCGGAGTCGCCGGTCGGTTCCATCCGGTTTCGTATTCGCCGGATAAAAAGACGTTGTGATGTAACAAATCCGGGATCTGCGTCTTCAAACACCAGTTGAACTCGATGATGGAACAGGAGTAATCCATTTGTTCTTGTCGAGAAGCTTCAGCGGCTGCTTCAGGGACGGACTCTAATAAATCATCAAACACTCTCGGAATGTCCGGGTTCGCAACGACCACGTCCGCGTCTAAAACTGTACCGTCTTCGAGTTTCACCCCGGTTACTTTCCTCCCGGTGGAGCTAAACTTCTCGTCCACGGAAGCGTCTTCCTGCGTGCAAATCTCCGTGACTTTTGAGTTCAATCTCGTCTCCACGCCAAACTTATCGCACAGCGTTTGCAACGCGTTCCCGACGTTTTTAAACCCACCCATGGGGTACCAGACTCCATCGGTCAACTCAGTCGCCGCTAACAACGAAAACACTCCGGGCGCGTTATACGGCGACAACCCGACGTACAAATTCTGGTACGTAAACAACGCTCTCAACCTTTTATCCTTAAAGTACGAGGACATTTGCCGGTGTTGACTCAACAACAAATCCACCGGGTTCACTCTCAATGCCAACGGCACCACTCTTTGTGGATTGACGAAATCTAACACCGAATTCGCGTCTTTATCGATAAACGCGGCGACTCCGTAATCTAAACTCGCTCGCGCTCTTCCCAACCAATCTAAATACGCGCCGCCGGCGCCTTCCTCCACGTCGTCTAACTGTTTCCTCATTTTTTCCGCGTCGTACAATAAATCCAACGTCGTGTGATCCCCAAAGTGTGCTCTGTACGCCGGGTCGCACCGTTCAATCGATACGTGCGTTTCAAACGTCTCCCCGACCGCGGTAAACTGTTCGCGATATCGATCCGGCAAGAGCAACAAGGACGGTCCGGTATCGAATCTAAATTCCGAGTCGAACTGTTCGGATCGACATCGGCCGCCGACGGAATCGTTTTGCTCTAAAATCGTCACTTTATACCCGTTAAAAGCGAGGCGAGAGGCCATGCCTAAGCCTCCAACGCCCGCGCCAACCACGATGGCTTTATTTTTGTTCTTCTTTCCGTCTGAATCGTTTACATTACTTCGCGCGACGATGTCATTCTCGTTCTCCGTTATCGCCGCTTTTATTAGTACACTACGTTTCAATTTTTGATGACTTCTATTACGACGCTTACTAGTATTACTGCTACTGTTATAATTATTAGTAGCACGCAGTGATGATTGGTGTCTTCTGGTGTGTGATTTCGAGGACGACACATCCGAACTCGTCGTCGTCGTCGTCGTTCGAGAAGACATCGTCGTCATCGTCGTCATCTCTCGCGAGGCGTTTTTCTCTTATCTTTTGGGGCAGAAGTGAGCAAAATTCGAGGCAAAGAAAACCTGAAAAGAGGGCAAAAAAAGCCACACAAATTCTCACACGCGTAAACAACGCGAGAGACAAACATAACAACAACAACATTGTTGTCGCGACATTTTATAGACACAAATAGTTAGCACACATCATGAGCGCGAGTTTTTTGTGCGCGACGAGTTCGTCCTCTTTGGCGAACGCGCGAACCATGTTTGGTTCCTCCAGTAGCGGTACGTTTTCGTGTTTCGCGACGATGTGTTTTTTTTCTTCGCATTCTGCCTCTCGGAAATGCCCGCAAGCGATTTTGATGAGAGATTTACTAAAGCGCGCGCGGAAACGCGTCTTTTACTTTGAAACGCGAAAATCGAGAGGGGTCTCGGAGCGATATTTTACGCGGAACAGAATCGCACGGAGGAGAATACTTACCCATCGTGTGCTCGTTCGTCGAGGATATGCGAGAGATGAGCGTGGTATTCATGCGCGCGCTTTTGCTTCACCTCGTTGTCGCCGGCCCTATCTGAAACCTCTGGTCTCTCTTTTCCTTAAAATACTAATAAATAACCTCTTTGACACGATAGGCAACCAAAACGATTTGTTCAAAACGACCAACGGTTCGGTGGTAACCATGATGCGTCACGGCAAGAAATCACCGAAACTGAACCTCCCGGCGGACCAACGCAAAGCGTTGCTCCGAAACTTAACCACGGAAGTTCTGAGACACGGTTCGGTGACGTGCACCATGGCGAGAGCGAAAGCGGTGAGAAAACCAATCGAACACATGATTCAGTTGGCGAAAGACGGCGGCGAACACAAGAAGAGAGCCGCGTTGGGGTACATTTACGATAAGGAAGTTGTGGATGCGTTGTTTGAAAAAGCGCCTGCGAGATACGGCGATAGAAACGGCGGGTACACTAGAATCGTGAGAACGTTGAAGAGAAGAGGAGACTCGGCGGAGATGGGGGTGATTAAGCTCGTATAAAAAAGTTATTATTCTAGAACACACACATACATAAGTTGATATATATATTATACCTCATTACATACTAATTAATTAAAAGAGTAACACGCATCATCATCGTTTACTTCTTCTTTTGTTTTTTCTTCGCGCCGCCGGCGGCCCCGGCGCCTTTGGTCGTTTTGACTCGTTTGTTTCCGCCTTTATCTCTCGCCATTTGTTTCAACTCTGCCGCGCGTTTCCTCAACTCTTCCGCGCGTTTCTCTTTCTTCGCGAGACCAATTTGCATGGCTTTATACAACTCTCTCTTCTTTCTCGGAAGTAAAGCAGATCTCAAGTGGTCCAACTCGGCTTCTTCGCCTCCTTTTTGGACGCGTTCGCGAACAATCTTGTCTTTTTCTCTCATGGCCATTTCCGGCGTGAGTTTCGATTTCACTCTCTTTTCGCCGGTCTCGTCGTCGTCATCTTCGTCGGAGGAAGACTCGTCCGGGTCGGAATCTTCCGATTCGCCTTCCTCGCCCGGGTAGGAGTCCGAATCCGAATCCGAATCGTCCGAATCGTCGTCGATCTTCTCGTTCTCCAACGACTTTGAATACGGCACGCCTTTGATTTCCTTCTCGAGTTCTTTTCTGTGCGTCTCTTCTTCTTCCTCTTCTTCGGTTTTCTTCGGCTTTTTCTTGTCCGTTCCAGACGCCGAGGACGGTAACTTCTTTCTCCCTGGAACGCCAAAGTCGTGTTGCAACTTCATCAACTCCAGCAAGTATTCCGGGTAATACCCTTCCTCTTCCGGGTCGACGAACGGCGATAAGTGCGGCGGCGGTTTCTTCCCGGGGAAATATTTTTCCGTAGGGATTAAGATTCTATAGTTGGCGCAATCGCACACCCACTGCGGAACGACAAACTCACGAGAGATTTCCGCGGCTGGCTTTTGGTCGTTCGGCAACGGGCGGTCCATGATGACGTGCGTGATTTTATCCTTCTCCTCGTCGACGTCGATGGGCGAGCCTTCGCCTTCCCAACACACTTCGCCGCCGAAGGACTTTACGATGAACACCATCGCTTCGCGAGGACACTCGCGTTTGATGAGAAAAGTCAAACCGTTGAACAAATTCGCGCGTCGTTTTCGGTCTAAAATTAACAACTCGCGATCGGACAAGTTTGCGTTACGTTCTTCGTCCGTGATGGTTGTCGCCATTTGCGCGTCGGCTTCGTCGCCGGTGGTCATCATCTCGATGTTTTCCTCCATTCGTAACTGTTCGTTTTCGCGCTCGCGCTCGCGTTCAGCCGCTTCTCTTTCCGCGATATCGTCCTCATCTTCGCCGTCTTCAAACTGCGCGATTTCTTTCAGTTTCTCCGCTAACGTTTTCTTTCTCTTTTTCGGTTTCTCTTCGTCGTCGTTTACGTCGTCGTCTGCTTTCGCTTTTGCGGCGTTTTCCCTCGCCTGCGCGACTAAAGTGGCGTTTTCTATCTTTTTCTTCAGTTCGTGCACGATTGCTACCGCACCAGTCGCGGCATCCTCTAAAGCCACGTCCAAGACTGGCGGGTACCTCAAATTGTCCTCGTGGTACAACTGATGATTGACGAACGTCGTCATCGAGATGTAAAACTCCAAAAACGTCAACATCACGCGATAATCCACGTCTTCCGGTAACGTTTGCTGCATGTTGTGCGACACTAACCACACGACCGGTTCGCCTCGAATTTCAGCTTCGTAATAAATGCCCTTCACGGAAATGAAAACTTTCCTCAAAGCGCGTTTTCTCGTCACGTACGATTGAAACTCCAAGCTCAACTCCCTCGATTTCGCGACGATATCTTGCGGAATCCCGTGCCTTTTCGCCGCGGGTAACAACGCAAACAAGTGCACTAACGTTAAACAATCGTCCAAATCTCTCAAGGCGTCGAGAAACGTCGGGTACCGTTCCTTCACTAAATGGTCCAGCGTATACATCGGTTTGTGTTCTCGCAACCGGTCCACTTGGTTGAAGTGTTTCTTCGCCTTCGCTTTCTTAATCTTCCTCTCGTGCGCGCGTAACTCTCGAAAGGTTTTCATCAGCGGTTCGTGGAGTAAAAACGCGATATCTTTCGCGTGGTAATACGTTTTCCCTTGGCCTTTGACTTTCTTCTTCGGTTCTCTGGGATGTATTCCTTTGAGAATGCACAGTCGGCGAAAATCGCTCAATTTCAGCTGCAGTTTGTTCAGCGCTTCGTTCCTGGTCACGTATCGCGATGCGTTTGAAGACGAATTGCGGCTTTTTCCTAGGTTGCCTTTTTTCATCTTCAGCTTTGATTTCGCGAGGACTTTCCCCGTGCCGTTGACTTTGTTCTTTTTCCCGCCTCCCATCTTGTTGTGATAGTCGTCGTGTGTGCGTGTTTCCTCTTCTCTGGTTTTACGTGGTAGAAAAAGTGGCGGCCGTCTTTCGTTTTCTCTCAAATAAAATCAAGCTGCCCCACAAGAGAAAAAAAGAAGAAAAAAAACACGAGACACAAAACAAAAAAATTTCAGCAACCCCGCCAAATTTTTTTGGTCGTCTGGCAGTTTTTCACTCACTCACACACGGTCGAACGAAATCCTCCGAGACTAAATTTGAACCGCGAATTCGCATCCGTTTCGACTGCTTAAAATTCATTCCGAGAGAAAAAAAGGGCAACAACACTTTTGTTGTTGAAAAAAGCGGTAAAGCGGTTTGGTTCTTTCAGAGTAATAATAATACGTTTGAAGAGAAGAAGAGCTGAGGAGATATATAATACACAAAACGCACAAGCGCGGCGCACTGTATCATCATCATCTCCAGAGAGAGAAGTCTGCGCGTAAAGAAGTGCACGGACAAAAGAGAAAGAGAGAGCAGTACATTTACTTTTGCAGAGAAGAGAGTAAAAATCTTTCCCCATCCGTCGGTCGTTTTGGGTGAGGGTAGAGAGCGCAGAAGCAAAATGATGGTCTCGGAGACGACTTTAACAACGCGCGAACAACAACAAAGAAGAAGAGAGGACGACAACAACGCGAAGACAATGATCGCAGATAAAGGAGGACCCGCGTCGACGACCTCGAACGCCTCCACCGACGATAAAGGCGGCGGGTTGGGAGATTCCAACAGCAGATACAGAAGCGACGAGGAAGCTTTTCAAAACCCAACGACACGAGGAGAGGGAGAAGAAAATGTAACAACGACGACGACGTTTACGAAGAAGAAGAGAAAGACGGACAAAGAGGAGGAGGAGGACAAAAGTGGAGAAGCAGACGAGAAAGACGAGGAGGAGGAAACAGAGGAGGATGGTTTTAAGACAAAGACGAAGAACGACGTAAACGTAAACGAGATGAATAAAGGTGGAAAAGAGGAGACGCGAGAGGAAGCAGCTGTCTCTTCGATGTACATTAAATACGAGAGTTTATTCGACGCGGAGAAAATTTTCAGCGGATCGTCGAATAGGCAGAAATCAGTCGCGGTGTCGCATTACATCAACGATAGTTTAGATCGGTTGGTGTACGGGTATAAACACAAGTCGAACGTTCCTTTACACGTGTCGTTCGGGCAGCCGATCGAGAGGATAGCGGTCGGGTGCGGGTTGGAAGAGGACGATTGGGAGGAGTTGGAAGGAGTTGGGCTGAAAGAACGGACGAAAGTTAGGGAGGAGATGGAAAAGAGGTTTAGGAACTCTTCACCGTCTAAGGAAGAGGCGGATTTCGGAGAGGGTGTCGCGGAGGAGGATGAAAAGGAGGATGAAGAGGACGAGGACGCGCGAGATCAGCAACGAATGATGATGCACACGAACGCGGACGAGTTGTTGGATCACAGCGGAGGTGCCATGGAGGAAGAAGGAGAGGACGACGAAGATCAAGAAGAGGAAAACGACGATCGCAACGGGGACGATTCGGGCGGCGAGTTTGAAGACGACGACGGCGAAGAGGGCGAAGGAAATCACGGTTACGAGTTCAACGACAACAACAATCTTTTCTATAACAACGGGCCTTTGCCTTCGTTTGGCAAAGATTTGAACCACGCCGCCATGTATGCGAATCCAACCAAACGAAAACGACAGCAACGCCAACACGAGAACGACATTAACAACAACAAGCAAAAGATGAACAAGAACAGCAGCATGATTGACGCCCACCAGTTTGATATTGCCGTAGAGGCGGGTACTAACAACGGAAGCGGCGATTGGACCGACGATCTTTCCCTCTGGGCGGCGCTCGATCACTTAGACACGAACAATAACAACAACAACGAAATCATCACCCCGCAACAACATCAGCAGCACCACCAGCGTCGCTTGAGTGGCTTGGGTGTCGGCGTCTCCCCGCCAAACAAGAACAAAAGCTACGCGCAGCAAGCGAACAACGCGCACGATATTGCCACCGCGGTGTCCAACTTGCCGGCGACGACTCAAGCGAACGCCGTTGGCGCTCCAACTTCGGGTACGACGATTATTCATCATCATCACCATTATCCTTCGAATGGTTCGAATAAGAACAGTATTACCGGTGACAAAGAACAAGGATCGTCGTCCTCCATCGAAGCGGTGTTGAAAAGATTAGAGCAGTTGGAGAAGAAGTTTGTATCCCATTCGTCAAAGGCGAACCCACGAGAAGAAAAAGAAGAAGAAGAGGGAGAAGAAAACGTGGCAAACACGACGAGAAAGATGTTATTTGCTACGAACGAAAAAGCGGCAAACGATGACAACGTTGTCAACGCGAAGAGTAAGGACGAGAACACCAACGAAAGCGGTAAGAATAGCGGAGGAGGCGAGATGTCGCTCTTAGAACGACGCGTTTCGGATTTAGAACGATTGCTCAGAGCGTCCGAGTTGGAAAACTCGACGTTGAAGAGAGCTTTACATTTCTCTTCGCAACCGACGAACAAGGATAGCGACGAGAAAGAACAAAATAACAACAAGAGTTCGGCGAAGAAGAAGATTGGTGCGACTTTGTCGCATTCAAACGCCGCGGCGGGTGACACTAAAAAGACGACTTCAGAGGATGTGAACAACAACTGTTACGACGATTCGCACGGCCTGTCCAACGGAAAGTCGGATAAAACGAACGAAGAGACGTTGCAAACGCTCAGCGAGAAAGAAGATAAAGACGACAAGTCGGAACGAAACGACGGCGGAAGAGGTGGCCTGATGACGGAAGATAAGCGACACCCTTCTGAAAATATTCGCGAGAACGCGGCGAATGTGGACGGCGTTTCGCCCGACTCAAGCTTTTACGTGGAAACGAACAAGCAGCAAGAGAAGACCACGAATACGAATCGCGAAGAAGGGGAAGAAAACCAACTCGGTGCTGCCAAGCGAAGTCTCGATCGAGAGTTGATGTAAATTGCGAAACAATCTCGCTTGTATACGACTAAATCATTCATTTATACCTTTGTAATATTAATCTAATATTAAATAACATACACATAACAATTGCTAATAGCTCTTCAACAAAAGCTTTCTTCATTATGTCTACTCTTCTGCGTGCGCACTTTGCCGAATAGATTTCGCTGCTATGACTTTCCATTTTTTTTTCTAATTTCCTCCTCAACCTCCTCTAAAAATTTTACACCTACGCCGCCATCGCCTGAACGTTTCCTCCCTTTACTCTTCTCGACCAACATCTTTTCAACTTCTTCACAGCGGGTTCTAAACTCCATCTGTCGCCTTCTGGTCCGAAGCAAATCAACGCCGCCGGCAAGAACAAAATCGACCACAAATAACTGCTCGTAATCGTCATGGTGATTAAAAACGCAAACTTCGAGAAAAATTTCAACACGCACAACCACAACATCGACCCGGAAATGACGGTAGTCATCGCCGAAGCCGTGACGCTGACGCCCATAATCATCAACGCTCTTCGCGTTTTCTCGCCTCGAGTTTTTGCAAACAGCTCGGGTGCTTCAGTGTACGCGTTGGCTAAATGCACGCAATAATCGACCGATAAGCCAATCAAAATCACCGCGGCGATGGATTCGCCAATGCCTAAATCCCATCCCATGAACCCTCGAACGCCGACGCCCATGACGGTAACGACGACGCCGGCGATGGTGACGGTTGCAATTGCGCCCGTGAGAAAGTTCATGGTGGAAAGGACGAGAACGAGATATGCCATGACGAAACAGATTGTGACGCCTTGGAAAGTGTTGCGGACCAACGCTTCTTGCGTGACCATCCACGTCCACGTAGTGTAAGCGGTTTGTATGGCGTTTTGCATTCCAGGCGGAGCTTCCTCGTTCATTGTTTTCACCCACGCCTCCCAGACTCGAAACACGGGTCGAGCAACCTTCGCAGTCGTCGGGTACTTCAACGTGGTTTGCACGGTCACTTTGACGAAGAAGATGTCGAGTTCGTTCTCGCCGGGGACGATTGGTTTCGTTTCATCGTACGGTAAGAAACCGATCGAGTTTTTGAAAACGTAAAACCGAGGATCTGCTCGAAAACGCCACAATTCTTCGAGAAAAGTCGTCTTATCTTCTATTGGAAACACGAGATTGCGTTCGTCTTCGATGTACGTTTTGAACGATTCCATGAAACAACTCACGCCGCTGGCAGCTTGTTCGTCGAGGCTCTTTTGCGTGGCATCCACTTCTTCTCCCTCGGTATCAGCATCGTCTGACGACGACATAACTGGTCGAGACATGACTAACAGGCCATCTTGACATCCGCTCGCGTCGCATGGTGCGATTCGCAAAGCCTCGCACGCGTGTAAGAAGTGAAGCTGCGAAGCCGGCAGAGTGATATCAAACGTTTCGTCTAGTTGCAACTTGCCAAGCTGTTCGATGTCCCAATGGTTCGCTCTCGACGTATCCATACCGTAAACGCCAAAGCAGATATCCAAAGGTACGACTCGGTCATCCGCGGAAACCGAAAAGCGCGTGCGATCGTTCGCGTACGCTTGCATCAAATGCGCCGTCGGGTACCACTGCTCTTGCTGCGCGGGCGTTTCGAGTTCGAGCGCGAGTTTTAACGAAACTCCTAGCAACGTTAAGAAGGCAGCTATGGCAATATAACAAACTGGACGGTAACTTATGAACGCGTAGAACTGGTTTCGGAAGAATCGTTCAATTGGGCGTAAGCGTTTGATGTTCGCCTCGGAGTCGAGCGTATCCATCGGTCTCGGTATATTCGATGACGCGTTGTCCTCGCCGCCGCCACCGCCGCTCGTTGCAGCTTCTGTTCCTTTGCTCATCCCTCCTTCCTTACTTTCGTCGTCAGTTTTCTCTTTGGTATTCTCTTCATCGACAGCGACGACGTCTCCCAAAGATGCCATGGATAAAGTGGTCGTCGCCGTCTCTAAATCGTACCTTTCAGTCCTCTTGTAATCTGCTTTCGTGCAAAAGCAACACACTTTGTATTTGTCCAAATACAGAGAGTACAGAAACAAAGCCGGTGGAAACATGAACACGTTTACTACAAACAGAACGGCAATCATTGTCGCGCTTAGAATTCCAAACGCGGAAATCGGCATGACTTCGGATAAACTCGTGGCGAAAAAGGCGCCCATGGTCGTGAAACTCGTCACGAAGATTGCTTTAGATGCTCTTCGAGAGGTATACAACACTCTGGTCAACGTCGAACCTGAAACCGTTTCTCTAGGTTCAAATTGCGACTGTTTATACGCGTCGTAAAAGACGAAAACATCATCTGCGCCAACACCCAGCACCACAAAGATGGATAAAATTTGTACGTTGCCGAGGTACTCGATGCGATAAATGAGCTTGTAAATGAACAAAGCCACTGGAAACGAGCAGATGATTTCAAACATTCCAAGACTGGCGATGAAGAACGACCGAGTGTGAAATGCCATGTAACACCATACGGCTAGAATGGACGCAAACGCCCACGCCAAGTCAAAGTTTATCACATTCGCCGCGTCTTTCGAACGCAAGTACCCCGCGTACCATCTCGTTTGCATGTTTGCCTTTTCACCATCGGCTTCTTCGTACGCTTTATTATCTATCGCTTTATTCATATACGGCGTGCTCAGAAACTTAGCTTTCATCGCGTATCGATTGAACAACTCTTTCTCTATGTCGTCCAAAATCGCCTCGCCTATAACTACGCCTTGTTCTCTCTCTCTATCTTCTTGCGAACTATACCCGATAACCGGCGCGCCCATCGGATACCGCGCGCGAGTGGCTCCATTTACCAACGTTTGCACATCGAACGCTCCATCTAAGAAATATCCGTACATTTTCTTATTTTCCTCGCTCCCAATCTCCCTGACGACTGCGTCGATATCCTCGACCAACTCGCCTTCGCCGTTTGGAGGAAAAAACACGCTCACCGGCGTCAACGGTTTCACGCACACGTCTAAATAACTCACAGAGGAGTTGCTATAAATCTTCTCGATATCGTCGGTAATATCATCTTTCATCACTTTTGGGTCTTTCAACTGACAATACTGTTTATATTTCGGATGCGTGACGACGATTCGGTGAATTTCCCGCATCGCCAACAAGTTCGCCTTCGTAAACACCGTCTCGGCGCCGTCGTTACTGACGAATTGGAAAAACAGAGAACCTCTCTGCGACTCCTCGCCTCGCTCGTAAATTACATCCGAGGATGAATACCTGTGTTGTCGTAAAGTTTTTTGAGATTATATAAAGAATATATGTATAAAATGTCAGTCCTTTTCCTTCGCAACGCTCAAGACAACAAAACCTTCCCTCCTTCCTCTTTAGGGGAAATTTGTCGAAGAACTCTCTCTTAATCTCTCTCGAACACACATCATCCGATGATGAAGCGCACGCATCTCTCCGAAAAGGAAAAGAGAAAGCTTTGTCCTTGCGTTTTTGTTCATTCACGTCTGATGACGAATCGATTTTTCGAGAGAAGAAGGAATACACTCCCACGGATAAAACTTCGACATTCCCCAAACATCTTTCGGTCGACAGAAAAGGTCAAGATACGATGCGATGCGCGGCGACGACTAATAATAATAATAAACGTACTCTTCGACCAATCTCGTGCCTTCTGCGGCTGCATCCGCATCGCTGGTGATCCCATCTTTCAAAATAACCCACTCTCGATCGTTCGTTTCCACGAATTGTAACTCGTCGTTCAAAACGACGGTTAAAATGCATCCGACGGCGACGAGGACGATGCACGTCAACGCGAGGAGTGGATTTTGGTGCGACCACATCGCGTAGCGTTCCAGGAAGGTTCGTTCGTCTCGTTGTGATGCGTTTCTTTTTTTATCGCGCGGCATATTCGTGGAAGTGCTCTTGTCGTCTTCGTCTCGGGAAGAACGAGTCGAAAGAAACCGAGACACCATGGTGAGGTCCTCGTTGGGAGTCTCGCTTAAGCGCGGAATATTCCGGCGGCGACGTTATAGAACGACGAGGGGTTGTTGCTATTTTTGTTTTTGTGACGAAACAGAGCTGTTCTTCTTGTGAAAACGTTTTTTTTTACGCACGACAGGTGTTGACTTTTCAAAAATACGACGAGTTGGATCTTATGATGATTCTGGGTTTCTTTTAGGTACCACGAGTATGTCGTTGGGTATTGCATACGAGCCGCGCGCGCGAAATATAATTTGCCATCCGTGCGCCGTCGACCTGATGATCAACGAGACGATTTATTATACCACGCGCGTGGATGATATTTTCACGTCTTCGTCAAAGTCTTTCTCGGTATCTAAAAGGAACCCACAGAGTCGGTGGACAATTAAAATTCTTTGAACGTCGACCTTTAAACCCTACTTGTGTTTTTAAAACACAGAGAGAAAGAAGAAAAAAAAACGGAACAGTCTCTTTCCTCATTCGTCAGAGCATTCACGCATCAGCATCAACAGTATTGGGCACTTAAACAAAGCGAGAAGAACACTCGCGCTTCGTCAAAAAGAACAACAGTATAACAAAATCAGCGAGAAGAGATCATCAGGTCGAGTTTGAGGAGGAGGAGGAGTGGTTGGTC
>Ga0213863_10002297_pt1 | contig 13607 bp, 16 predicted proteins | sample PICome_8_FD_160128 | JGI IMG/M metagenome (GOLD analysis project Ga0213863, IMG submission 160128) | Coastal seawater microbial communities near Pivers Island, North Carolina, United States - PICO497 | ecosystem: Environmental > Aquatic > Marine > Coastal | place: USA: North Carolina... | reverse complement strand
CCACTTTCGTGATTTTGGTAGCGAAGAATCAGTCCGTCCCAGACAGCGTGCAGGCTAACGGTTGCTCGCTTTTCCTGTAATTGCACGCCCAGGGCATGGGGCAAGTCTAATCGATACCTGTTTCCTCCCAGATCGCTGGCGTACCCAAGGTGAAGAGGCTGATGCAGATCTCCCACCAGATGACCCACCCATAATAAAGCCTCCCGGCGCTGGCCAGCAGACTCGTGCTTTAAACGATAGGTTTGTTCAGTCAGCGCAGAAATAATATCGCCTTCTTTAGGGCGGGGAACCGAGCTGATCTCGAAGCTGTCGGGGGGAGCATTCAAATAATGCCAGGTGCGTGTTTCAGGGCGCTCACCTTTAATTTCATCAGCCCAGCTGCACTGCGCTTCAAAAGGTGCATCCAGTAGCTTGGCAATCGCTGCCCGCGTGCCCGTTTGCACTTGAGCCATGGCTAGCTCACAGACTTGTCGATGGCCACTGTCCCACCAGGCATATGCCGGGCTGCACAGCAGCATTGTAGCGACGGTAGCCACGGTCACTATGCGAAATACGGGTCTTTGAAATGCGGTGGCGGACACTTTGACAGCTCCAGACAAAACGACGTGACACCCTGCCTTAGTACAGCGATTTTTCACAGCAGAATTTGGGCTTAAGAGCCTACGATATCCGACCCTAGAGTTGCCAGTGGGTTAGCGCGAGCAAATTGGCAGACCTCTCCCACGATTACCTCATGAACAACACGTCAAATCCTAGCCCACAAACCCTAAAGGTCAAAAATCGGTTGGCTGCTCAGAGGTCAACGGTGTGGCTTTGCGGCATCATGGGGTATTATCGGACCCGTTATCGACCCCCAACTGTTTTTTTCAGCCACCGTAGGGTGCTTGGAGTACATAGTGACCGCCCAGTATTTTGCCATTTACGATGCTGATGGAACCCTCGCGGGGGAAGTGAGTTATGTCTTAGGTAAGCTCGCGGGCAACCGCCATTGCGCCCTGTGTGATATCAGTCATGGTTGGAATCCCGCGGGTAAAAAGGCATGGCGTAAGGATTCAGGTCTATCCTGCAAGCTTCAGTGGATGCATCGCGACGAACAAAGCAGCGCTTTGGCCGCGTATACCCAGGGCAAACTGCCACTGGTGGTAGAGCAGCGGGATGACGGCTTTCGAACACTGCTTGCTGCCGAAAAGCTGGAAACCTGTGGTGGCGATTACGAGACGTTTCTAGCGCTGTTAAACGTTGCGGTTACAGCAGATGCATCGGCTGAAGGTGACGCTAGACAGCCGTTCGTACCCCCCACCCCGGGCCAGCAGATGAGGCGGGAAAAAATATCCAGTGTTTATGGATCTGCAGAGCTAAGGCAGAGTTCATGAGCAGTCTGTTAGGTATTGGCTTTTTACTTCTATTGGCTGGGTTGCTGTCCTCTAATCGACGTGCGATCAACCTGCGAACAGTGGGCTTGGCGTTCGCACTTCAAGTACTGATTGGCTACGTTGCCCTGTTTAGCAACTGGGGGCAGGCGGCACTTAAAATCGCGTCTGAATACATTGCGGCGCTACTGGGTTTTAGCCGAGCCGGAATCGATTTCATGTTCGGAGGGCTAGTCTCTCTCGACAGTAACCTGGGTTTTATATTCGCCTTCAGTGTACTGCCGGTGGTGATCTTTTTTAGTGCTCTGATCGCTGTGCTGTATCACATTGGTGTTATGCACTGGGTGATTCGAATACTTGGGGGTGCGCTGAAGAAAATTTTAGGTACTAGTCACACAGAATCTCTGTCCGCATCAGCCAATATTTTTGTGGGGCAAGCAGAGGCGCCGTTGGTGGTGCGTCCCTACCTGGCTGGTATGACGACCTCTGAGCTATTTGCCATTATGGTGGGCGGAATGGCCTCTATCGCCGGGACAGTGATGGCCGGCTATGCTGCTTTGGGTATTCCATTAGAGTACCTCCTTGCCGCTTCATTTATGGCTGCCCCCGGGGGCCTGCTGATGGCTAAATTGCTCGAGCCTGAAACGGATGTGCCGGTTCGTCCCGAGCGTGGCGAGGGGCCCGAACGCGACAGTTACGTCAATCTCGTCGATGCCGCGGCCAGCGGTGCTATGGATGGCTTTCGTATGGCAGGCGCTATCGCCGCTATGCTGATTGCCTTTATTGGCCTGATTGCGCTGGTCAACGGCGTGTTGGGCTGGGGTGGCTCTCTGATAGGGCTTACAGACCTTTCACTGGAAGGGCTGCTGGGTATTATTTTTCAACCGCTGGCCTGGTTACTGGGTGTACCCTGGTCGGAGGCGACCATGGCCGGAAGCCTAATTGGTCAAAAGTTGGTTCTCAACGAATTCGTGGCTTATGTGGCCTACACCGACATCGCTGATCAGTTTTCTCCGGTTGCATCGGCCATTGTTATTTTCGCATTGTGTGGCTTTGCTAATCTGTCTTCCATCGCTATTCTGCTGGGCGGTTTGGGCGCCATTGCGCCAGCGCGCCGAGATGAGATATCCCGCTTTGGATTGAGGGCGCTTTTAGCAGCGACGCTCTCTAACTTGATGAGTGCGGCATTAGCCGGACTCTTTGTGTCACTGGGCTCATAGGGCGTGTCGGTGCCGCAGTCTGTTCTTCCGTTAATCTCCTGTAAAGACCCTAATTTCCCCAGTCTATTTGTCGACTCCTTGCGAAATTTTGGCTTCGGCGCTCTGATTGATCACCCGTTAAATATGTCGCGCGTTCGGGCTATTTACGCACAGTGGCGCGACTATTTTTCCCAGGGCGTCGGCACAACCTACGCCATGGATCCAGTCCAGCAGGACGGTTATTTTTCGTTACAGGTGGCGGAGCAGGCTAAGGGCAGTTGCCAGCGCGACTTTAAGGAGTATTTTCAGTACTACTCCTGGGGGCGATGTCCTCCAGAGCTTAAGGAGAACCTGGCCGCGCATTTTCAGCAGGCGGTTGGTTTTGCCAGTGAACTTCTCACCCATATAGAACAACAGGCTCCGGCCGAGGTCATGGCGAAACTGGGAGAGCCCTTAAGTCACATGATTGAGGGTAGCCGCCAAAGTATGCTGCGGGTACTGCATTACCCTCCGATGTATGAGGGGATGTCGGGTCCTAGTGCTGCGCCCCATGAGGATATTAATTTACTAACCCTGTTACCGGCCGCGGACGGTCCGGGGCTCGAAATTCGCGCACGAAACGGTGAATGGATTAAGGCTCCCAACCAGCCGGAGCAGCTGTTGGTCAACATTGGCGATATGCTTCAGGAGGTTTTGGGAGGCTGGCTACCTTCGACCACACACCGAGTGGTCCACAGTCGTCATTCCGGTGCTCACGGGCGTATGTCCTTACCCCTATTCCTGCACCCGCGTCCTGAGGTAGTACTCTCGGCGCGCTATACTGCAGAAAGCTATTTGCAGGAGCGATTGGATGAGCTGGATGTGTTGCCGGCCTCGATGACTTAAGCCAGCGCTTTGAATCAACGTCTTCTACAGGTTGGACCTTTACGAATCGAGGGGAGGGCATAAAGGAAATGTTCACCCCATGGGTTAGGCGGATTGCCCTTCTCCTTCTGTCCCTGAATATTTTGACCAGCCATGCTGAGGTATCTCAGGAGAGACCCTTGATTATTGCGGTAGCAGCTAATTTTGCAGATGCCGCGGCGCAAATTTCTGCAAGATTCACCGAAAATACCGGTGTACCCGTTAGGCTTGTCATGGGTTCTACAGGTTTGCTTTATGCACAAATTACACAGGGTGCTCCCATAGACCTGCTGTTGGCGGCAGACACCGATCGTCCGCGTGCTCTGATGACGAAGAATATAGCCACCGATTTGAGCTATGCCGTTTATGCCCGAGGTCGACTGGTACTTTGGGTGCCAGGAGCTACCCACCCTCCAGAACTGGCAGATTTCATGACAGAGTCTGCAAGCATCGCTCTCGCCAATCCAGCTCTTGCGCCCTATGGCCGTGCTGCTTCCCAGGTTATGGCACGGTTCTCAAAACAAGCCAGCAGTATGCGTATTGTGCGGGGACAAAATATCAGCACCACCTACACTCAGGTCGCGACTGGATCGGTGCCAGGTGGCTTCGTGGCGCTCTCTCAAGTATTAGCCCAGGGTGTGCCGCCCTCCGAATATAGAGTTATTCCCGAGGCCTGGCACGAGCCTATCGAGCAGGCACTGGTGCTTATCAACCATCAGGACATGCATCCGCATGGCCAAAATTTCAGGCACTTTCTGCTATCTGAACAAGCCTCAGTTATGCTCAATGCTTTGGGATATGTGGTGGGAGGGTGATCAGCAAAATGGCTATTGATTGGCAAGCTTTCTTACTGACCACACAGCTCGCTGGACTTACTATGGTGATCCTGTTGATTGTAGCCACCCCCCTGGCGTGGTGGTTGGCGCATTCGCGATGGCGGTGGATCGGTTGGATTGAAGCTGTGGTTGCCCTACCTTTGGTATTACCCCCTACGGTCATGGGTTTTTACTTGCTGCTGCTGTTTGCACCGGGAAATGGGCCCGGTGCCTGGTGGTTTAGTATTACCGGTCAGCCGTTGAACTTTAGCTTTACTGGGCTCGTCATTGCCTCAGTGATTTACTCCTTACCCTTTGCCACCCAACCTATCCAAGCAGCCTTTTCTGGTGTTAGTCGGGGGGTGTTGGAGGCTGGCGCTACTTTAGGAGCTTCACCCTTAGACCGTTTTTTTCGATTAGTGCTGCCCTTGTCTAGGCGAGGCTACCTAACCGCGGCGGTACTCGTGTTTGCGCATACCTTGGGCGAGTTCGGTGTGGTGCTAATGATTGGCGGTAATATACCTGGGGAAACTCGGGTGGTATCGGTGGCGCTTTACGAGGCGGTTGAAACCCTTAACTACGGCAGTGCCCACACCATGGCCGCTATATTGCTGGGGTTTTCTTTTATCGTGCTGCTGGCGGTCTATGGCATGAATCGTCGCTTTTCCTTCCGCTTGGGTCCTGGAGTTTAAGGCGATGACGGTATTGCGCATTGATCTCGAAAAAACCGTCGGTGACTTTTCTTTGAACATCAACGAAGCGTTACATGTTGATACAGTGCTGGGGGTGCTCGGTAATAACGGGGCGGGCAAGACGACGCTGCTGCGAATTCTGGCAGGTCTAGATCGAACTGAACGCGGCCTTATTGAGTTTGGCGGCAGCCCATGGCTGGATAGCGCGAGGGGCATTTTTGTGCCGCCACACAAGCGTCGCATAGGCATGGTTTTTCAGGACGCACGGTTATTTCCTCATCTTACAGTCGGCGGTAATTTGGACTTTGCTGCTGATCGCGCTGTGGGTCAGTTATTGCCGCACCTTGAGGTCATTAAGACATTGGGGCTTGAGGACCTACTCATGCGCAGACCTGAGGGGCTGTCTGGGGGAGAACGTCAACGGGTGGCTCTCGCTCGAGCGCTAATGAGCGCACCTGAGCTATTGCTGCTCGATGAACCGCTGTCAGCAGCAGACCTCGGCTATCGAGTTGAGTTGCTGCCCTATCTACGCCAAGTTATCGATCACTTTAAAATTCCTACCTTATATGTCGCGCATACTCTCGACGAGTTGACTCAGCTGGCAGACCAGCTGTTGATACTTCGTGGGGGTAGGTGCGCTGCGCTGGGTTCGGTGACTGACGTTTTGGTGCAGTTGGATTTGCCGGAAGTAGCGGGACGACACGAGGCTAGCTCAATCATTACTGCGCATGTCGCTTCTCATGATCTCGACTATCAGTTGACGTGCCTGGTATTCGGGGGGCAGCCACTATCCCTTTCCGGATTGGTCGCTGAACCCGGCAGCAGTGTTCGAATACGAGTTTTTGCAACGGACGTTGCCATTGCCGTGCAAAAGCCCGAGGGAATTTCAATTCGCAATGTGTTGCCTGCCATCGTGACCCATATTCGTATCGATGCAGTATCGCCCTTTGCTGACGTTCTGGTTGCGGTGGGGGGGCAGAGTCTTCGTGTCCGGATGACTCGGGCGTCACTGGATGAATTAAACTTAAGGGAATCTCAACACGTGTTTGCACTGCTCAAGACCGCGTCTCTTACCTCAGACTGACGGGGCGGGGGAACGTGGCCAATGCTGCACGGCGAGTCCGGTCAAAATCATTGCCAGACCTACCAATGTGGAGCCTTTAATCACCTCGTCGAGGATGGCCCAAATTAAGATCAGTGACAGCGGCGGAGACAAAAAGATTAACGTCGAAATGCGCGCGGTATTTTGAGTCAATCGCATAGCTTTAAGCCAAAGGATGAAGCTTAGCCCCATTTCAAAAAAGCCAATATAGAGGCCTCCAGCCAAAGCCTGCCAGGGCAGATGAATCAGGCTTCCTGTAAATACCGAGATGGTCATTAGGACGGCTGTGGCAGCGGTAAATCCAACAAATAGGCCTTGAATCGGCGGCGTAGTGATTCGGGTATTACCGATCCAGTACAGCGCCCAGAGTACCGTGGACGCCACCGCTAGCCCGACCCCTTCAGGATTGGACAATTCGAAGGCCAGGACATCGCCGCGGGTGGCTATGACAAAGACACCGCAATAGCTGACGGCTGCAGAAGCCATGTCGCGGCGTTGTAAGGGTTGTCCCAAAAGGGGGGCAGCCAGCAGAGGTAGCACCAATCCCCAGGTATAGTTTATCGCCATAGCCTCTTGGGCTGGCAGTTTGGCGTAAGCGCCAAACAGCAGAAAATAATAAAGGGTTGGGTTAATTAATCCCAAGGTCAGGAGTCGAATCCACTCAGGAGTTTTTATTGTTCTCAGGGTTAATAGATCACCCGAGAGCAGCAGGATTGCTCCGAGAAATAACCATGAAGTAAAGCTGGCGACGGTGACCAGAGTGAGCGGTGTAACGAAGTTGAGGCTTAAATTAAAAGCGGTTGCGACCGTACTCCAAAGTACTACGGCGCCCAAACCAAAAAGTAGGGCTTGCTTGTCTGATTGCTGAGAATTCACCGGTAGGTGTTGCCGTATAACTTACAGAGCCGGCGTTTGTTCAAGGGCCTCGGCTAATTGCAGGTAGCTTCCGCCATTGGTGACCTGGGTATAGCCCTCAGCGTGTAGCATTGCAGCCGCGATACCTGAGCGATTACCACTTCGACAGTACAAAACCAGAGGTGTATCGGTGGGCAGAGCAAGGGCATCAACGCCAGCAACGATATCGGTGTGGATGATGTTCAGTGCATTAGGCAGGGCGCCTTCAGCGACCTCAGCCGGTGTTCTTACATCAATGACGGTAGCGCCGGCAAAAATGAGTGCCAAGATATGTTGCGTGTTGTTCTCGGGCATTTCAGAGCCTCCACAGGCCGACAATAAAAAAATTAGCAGTCCAAGAAGTGGTAACTTCATAGGGGATTTAACTCCTGCAATACGCAATCGGGCACGCGACTTTCGTCAGGTCAAAGCTTTTACTACCGGGGAAGTTTAACCTGCCTTGTAATACAACCTGAAAACTGCGAGTTTGGCTAATCTTTTAATCCGTGGAGTTTTCTCATGCGATCAGTTTTCTTGGCGGTGTGTTTAATGACTTGTCATCAGGCGGCCGCATGGTCAGACCATGCCAGTTTAGCATGGCCCATGCTGCGCACAGACGCGACATTAATGCAGTCACGCATCGTGGTAGAACCCCTCGAGGTTTTTTTAAAATCTGAAGCGGCAGGCATTGCTAAAGTTTTAACGCAGTTAGAATCTGCAATGATTGCAAACGATCCTGAGTACCCCCCCACTCCTGAGGCACTGCTCTTCGATGCATCGGATGCAGATGATCTTCGACGTCAGTTTATCGCCGCGCTGAGAATAAGTCCGCGCCTGAATTACGGGCTCTATCGTCAAGTGATGGCTGACGACGTTATCGCGCCTGGCACTGAAACCCTAGGATGGTCAGATCTGTCCTATCTTCCCAGCGGCGACTCGGTGCAGCAGCGCGAATATCTGCCGCTGACTGCTGGAGAGCGCATTAGTCCCGCTTATATTCTGGCCAGCGCCAGTGATGAGCCTGATCTGGGTATGGATGTGGGGCTTTATGCTAATAACAACACCGCCGCGGGTGCTCGGTACGGGTTGGGGGAGCAACCCTTTGGCAACCCGAATCTTCCTTACGGCTCTCAGGCGCCTTTGCACATGGGTTTTTACCATTTGGATGTGATTACCGAATTTGCACAGCCCACACTAAAACGAACTTTGCCGCTGTGGCGGATAAAACAATATGAGGAGTTAGCACGTTTGGCTTTTGCCAGTGGGCACGAGTATTGGGGTTGGCGATTTATGGGCTGGGCGCTGCACTATGTTGGCGACCTGACTCAGCCGTATCATACGGACCCGCTGCCCGGGGTCAATTTACTGTCTGCTTTATGGTCAGTGGTTATGGGCGGCACGAATGATTTGATCCAACTGGTCTCTAATCGCCACGGCGTCTTGGAGTCTTATCAGTATCGCCGGCTATTGGCGTTAATGCAGGAGGGCGACTGGCAGGCGCCGTTGCTTTTGGCCATCTCAGAACCTTTAACGGCATGCTTCACTCCGGAAGGCGTCGTGTCAGATTTGACGGCTCAGTCAGTCGCCCTGGGTGCCGGTCTGGATGAAACTCTGTCAAAGCAGGTGCCATCGCGTTACGTTAGTGATCCCAATTTTGAATGGGTGGGTTATGAATTGGAGGCTGACGTCGTTGCATTGATCAGTGCCCAGGGGGGTGACTTGGCTATTCAAGCGATGGACAACGAGTTGAAGCGCCACCTTCGAAGGTTTTCATATTACCTTCAGGGCTGGATTACCCACAGTAGAACTTTGGAGCGCGGTGCAAAGCCGTCTTGATCAGCCTGCTATAGACCAGCACTGGCGTTTGGGCTGCTCGTCTTGGGGGTAAAGTTTAGTACCATGCTGCAGCACGCTCCAGTTATTAAGGAACAAACATGCGCTTAGGAACTTTGATGCTGTTAATTTGCTGTTGCGGCGGCATCACCCTGTCAAATACGCTGCTTGCTCAGGAAGATGCGTTGAGCAGTGAGCCTTTGATGGGTCCGGTAGTACCCGATTATGGCCCGGTTTTAATGCCGCCAGCAGGATTTTATAGTCTAGATCCTAGCACCCATTACAAAGTCTCTATTGATATTGGCAGTACCGCCGACTTCCCGGGCGATAGAAATCTCAAGCTCACCTCGGTGGCGCGATTTCTTAATATGTATGCCCAGCAGGGTATTCCACGGGAGAACATTGAATTCGCCGTTATCGTGCACGGTATGGCCGCCAATGATTTGCTATCGGACGAGGCTTATCGGGCAAGGAATAATGACCCCAACCCCAACACCGAGTTGCTAAATCAACTGCATAACGCGGGGGTAAAAATTTACCTGTGTGGTCAGACAGCAGCTTTTCGCAATATTGGTTGGGATGAAATTCGTCCTGAAGTCGTTGTCGCGCTGTCGGCCATGGGGGCTCATGTGCGTTTACAGCAAGAGGGTTATACCCTCATCCCGTTTTAGTACTGTGACAACTTCTGGCTTTGAACTCGATCCGCGCTTGGCTGCTGACACTCACCTCATTGTCGGCTGGGGACTCTGTGACGTGCTGCTTATGGATGACGCGCGTTTTCCCTGGATTGTACTCGTACCTCGCATTGCCGGGGTGACGGAATGGTTTGATCTCCCAGAGGGTGAGCGAGCAACGCTGCTGAAGGAAACCCTCGCGCTTGCAGAAGTCATGCAAGCACTTTATAACGCCGATAAAATCAATACTGCGGCACTGGGTAATATCGTTTCGCAGCTGCACGTTCATATTGTGGTGCGTTACTCAATCGATGAGGCATGGCCCGCACCGGTGTGGGGTATGGGTATGGCAAAGCCTTATGACCAGGCGTCGCTTACCAGCACCATCGACGGCCTACGGCGAGAGTTACCTAAATTATGAAGTGTTTGATTCAAAGGGTGACTAAAGCCACTGTTGAAGTGGCCGGTGAGCGGGTGGGGGCCATTGATAAGGGGCTTTTGGTATTTGTCGGCTTTGAAAAAGGGGACGATAGAGCAAGGGTCGCGCGTATGGGTGAACGTCTCCTTGGGTACCGTCTTTTCAGCGACAGCGAGGGCCGTATGAATCAGTCCATACGCGATGTCGCCGGCGATGTGTTATTGGTGTCGCAATTTACATTGGCCGCCGACACTAAAAAGGGCGCGCGCCCGAGTTTTTCCAGTGCTGCGGAGCCTCAGGTTGCACGTCTTTTTTTTGATGAGTTCGTTGAATTAATGCGTGCTCAGCATAGGGGTCACATAGCAACGGGACGCTTCGGCGCCAATATGCAGGTGAGTCTGGTCAATGATGGCCCCGTTACCTTTCTGCTAGAAACCTGACTGATGCCTGAAGCGAGTAGCCTTAAATCTCACTATGGTCGTCGCGGGTTCTTGGACGCTTTGGTTTTAGTGATACCGGCCATCCCCTTTGCTCTGGTCTTCGGTCTGGCTGTGCGGGAATCGGGACTCGCGATCTGGCTGGGTTGGAGCTCGTCGCCCATTATGTTCTCAGGTGCGGCGCAAATTACGCTGATTACCCTTTTAGGTGAGGGGGCGTCTGTGGCCGCTGCCGCCACTGCGGCACTGGTGGTTGGTGCAAGGCATCTGTTTTATTCGTTTTCAATGGCGCCGGTGATGCAGCGCCAGCCGGTTTGGTTTCGTTGGCTGGCTCCCTACATGTTGGTTGATCAGGTCTTTGCACTGTGCGTGGGCAAGCAAAACCTGCCGACGGCAGATTTCCGCCATTACTATCTGGCAGCGGGTATCACCTTTTGGATGTTTTGGATGACCTTTACCGCAGTGGGTCTGTTTGTGGGTCCCGTAATACCCGCGGGACTTGATATCACGTTCGCAACGCCTGTTTTATTTATGGGGCTTTTGGTCACTGCAATCGATAGCTGGCAGAAAGCTGTGGTTGCGGTGTTCGCTATGTTGGTGACCTTTATCTTGGCTGATATGCCCTCCCGCAGTGGTTTATTAATTGCGGTATTGGCCGGGTTAATTTTAGGGTTGGTGCTTGAGCGGTTGCGCAAATGATGATCTTTACAACCATTGTTTTGATGGGACTGGGCAGTTACGCCATGCGCGCTGTCTTTATTTTGTTGCTGTCTAATCACACATTTCCCCCGTTAGCCCTCAAAGCCCTGGAATATGTCGGGCCCGCGGTGATGGCGGCTTTGGTCATGACCATGCTACTGAGTCCTGAGGGTGGGCATGCCCCCAGAGTTTATGAGTGGGCCGGCTTAGCCACTGCGGCGGTTGTCGCACTGCTTACTCGAAACCATATTTACGTCTTGGTACTGGCTATGGGTGTGTATTGGGGTTTGGGTTATTTGATGTGATGAGCGCTGCTTAGCGCTCGTTGTCTTCCATTCGCAGCGGCAGCTGCTCGAAGTGCTCGGGAAAATCTGGTTTGAGTCGAACACCAAGACCTAACAGGCGCACCGGTAAGTCCCGCCTTGCAAGGCCATCCGCCAGGAGTTCTTGATAATCACTCAGTCGAGCGGCAGTGCCCACGCGTTCGACGGTAGTGGTTGAGAAGTCGTTGAACTTTACTTTCACGTAAGCTTTTTGAATCCGTGGAGCCAGATTCCCTTTGTCTATCCGGCCGCTGAGCTCTTCGAGAAGTCCTGGTAGCTTGTCTAAGCAGGGTTGGCCGTTTTGCAGGTCCTGTGTGTAAGTGTGTTCGACACTAATCGATTTGCGAATTCGGCTGGTATTCACGGGCCGATTATCCCGTCCGTAGGCACGTTCCATGAGCGTCTGAGCGAAGCTGCCGAAGCGCCGTTTCAGTACGCGTGCTTCGGCTCGGCGAAGGTCGGTACATTTATGAAAGCCCATGCGGTTAAGTTTGTCTGCGGTTACCGGCCCAACACCCGGAATCGCCCGCACTTCTAGTGCTGCGGTAAAGGCATCAACCTCATCAGGAGGTACCACTTTTTGACCGTCAGGTTTATTCCAATCAGAGGCTACTTTGGCCACGAACTTATTAATGGACACTCCGGCAGACACAGTAATGTTAATTTCATGTTTTATTTGTTCACGAATCGCTTCGGCGATTCTCGATGCCGAGCCGTCAAACAGGGTGCTATCGGTTACGTCCAGATAGGCTTCATCTAGGGAGAGAGGTTCTATGACATCGGTGAACTGCTCAAAGATCTCATGCATTTGTAATGACACTTCGCGATATTTTGGAATATTCACCGGCGCCACTACCAAATCAGGGCATAGGCGATAGGCCTGGGAGGTGGGCATTGCCGAGCGGACGCCAAACTCCCGAGCCGGATAGTTACAGGTTGTTAACACACCGCGTCCTGCGGCGCTCCCTCCAACAGCGAAGGGGCGATTGACCAAGCTTGGGTCGTCTCGCATTTCAATCGCCGCAAAGAAACAATCGGCATCGATGTGGATGATTTTTCGCAATAGGCTTCCTTCGTTAGATTTATCTTCACTGCCATATTTCAGCAGAATTGGGCTCAGCTTAACCACTTTGCAGCACGGCTGGCACCTACTGAGGGGGTTAAATTATTGGAGTGATCAGGGTGATCGCATCAGTTTTAACAATCAGGAGCTTGTCATGAAAAATTATTTAGCCGCAACATCTGCTTTTACACTTTCGGTGCTACTTACCGCTCAGCCAGCTAGCGCCCTTGAGACGGCCACAAAGCAAGATTTAACGGCCTTAACGACTATCGCGGTCGCCACTGCGGCGGCGGGTCCTGTCGGCTTTATCCTAGGTGGTATAGGTGCTGATTGGTTGGTCAATCAAGTTGCCGCAGCCGACGAACTGCACAGTACTGAGCAGGCACTTGTAGCTACTCAGGCTGATTTGGCCTTGGCCCATAGCGAGTTGAGCAAGGTGAACGCAGATTTGGAAATCGTCCAGATGGAGCAGGAAAGATTTGCGAAGCTGGCTCTTGAGCAGCTACAGCTAGAAATGCTGTTTAAAACCAATGACAGCCGTTTGACGACCGGCGGAGAAGATCGACTTGCCTTGCTAGCCACTTTTTTGAACCGCAACGAGGGCTTGAGCGTGCGGATTGAGGGTTATGCCGATCCCCGAGGTGACTCCGCAAGCAACATGGCCCTTTCTCTAGCCAGAGCGGAACGGGTAGCACAGCAACTGCTTGAGGCAGGTGTCGCCCCAAGTCGGATGACAGTGTCGGCACACGGCGAAACCCAGGCCCTAGCGATTGAAGGTGATACCGACGCCTACGCTTTAGAGCGTCGAGTGCATATCGCTATTGACCAGGGCGCCGGTAATCGACAAGTGGCTGAGGTCACAATTAATGGCGCTTAAAAATAACTGACAGGTTATTGGCAGGCATGGGAATCACCTCGACTAACTCTAGCTGGCGTGCTGCGGCAGCTAGAGTGACCTTCTCAAGATCTCGAATACCCCATTCGGAATCTCGACTTCTGAGACTGTGATCGAAGGCTAGATTTGACGGGGAGGTATGTTCACCCCGCTGTTTAAAAGGCCCGTAGAAATACAACACGCCACCTGGTGGGAGAATACGTTGAGCGCCATCTAACAGCGCCTCGCAGCATCGCCACGGGGCAATGTGAATCATATTAATCGCAACTACAGCGCTGATTGCCGGATTG
>Ga0213863_10002296_pt1 | contig 13610 bp, 11 predicted proteins | sample PICome_8_FD_160128 | JGI IMG/M metagenome (GOLD analysis project Ga0213863, IMG submission 160128) | Coastal seawater microbial communities near Pivers Island, North Carolina, United States - PICO497 | ecosystem: Environmental > Aquatic > Marine > Coastal | place: USA: North Carolina... | reverse complement strand
AGCAACCGCACTTTCCAGTAATTCAACTTGCTCGCCGGCCTCGCGGCTACGCGCTGCTTGCTCGATGAGCTCGTTTAACTCATCCAGAACCTCCGCTCGGCCAAGGCCAATTTCGGCTCGGCTAGGGGACGGCACCGGCACCATGGCCTCTTCGTCTATGAGCGCCACTTCTATTGCTGCGGCGAGTTCAAAAGCGGCGAGGGCGCTAGCTCTGTCGCGAGCGGTGAGTGCTTGCTCGCCGGCTATGAGCCTCTGTTCCAGCACTGCGGGTAAGCTAGATTCGATTGCCGTGAGCGCAGCGAGGCCTTGCTGGTAGGACTCCTGGGCAAGCGCAAATTCCTGTGTGCGATAAAACTCATCACCGCGGGTCGCCGCGTCTACCGCCGCTCTATAGTCAGTTTCGGCCCAGTCTGCTGCGCCGAGCGTATCGAGCGCGCTTTGTTTTTCCAAAAGCTCAGCGAGGACGTCTTGCGCAGCCTTGCGGTCACGCGATCGCTGGGCTTCGAGGAAAGGCGACACGCCTGTGTCGGTTGTGGCAGCGCGGCTTGTTTCCGGGGTACTCGCTGAGAGCGTGTCGACGCGGCGCTCGAGCGGCAGCTCATAGTCTTCCACGATGCCAGGCAGCACGAATACGACAAACAGCGCGGCCAAGACGAGCGCGCCCATACCCGCCCACACCCACCAGGGCTGGCCCTTTGGTGTTTGATCTAGCGGCGCGAAATCGGCCGCCGTCACTGTTTGAGGCGCTGCGGAGACCGCAGCCTCGAGCTCGCTGCTCGGTGTGTCGTTTTCTGGCATTGCTTCTGTTTGTCTCATCAAGCGCGGCGGCGCGTTGCCGCAGTGCACCAAAGCCCGAGGGCGAAACTCGGACTAGAGCTGACCGGTCTCTGCCGCATAAATGTCGGCAAGTATCTCACGCCACTGTGAATACTGCTCTTCCACGGTACCAGTAAGGGTGATTGTGCGATCTTCAAGATCTATAACCCGCGGTGCCACTTCGCGTTCTAACGACTCGCCGAGTTCCTGCAGCGACTCCAACTGCATCTGCGCCTCGGCGCGCTTGTCGAAACCGCTTTTGATCACGTAGGCACCCGCTCCCACACTCGCAGCGCCACCGGTTTGAGTGACGAAATCGGTTCCGTTGGCCGCTGCAGCGATTCCCCCCAACACCACCGCTGTACCCGCAATGAAGCGGCGGCGCGCCGAGCCCTGCAACTCGCGCAGCGTCACCGTTGCGTCATAGCTCTGCTCGCGCCACGAATCATAGGGCACCCGCATTTCCCGCGCGTAGCCGGCGTAGTAGTCCTGTACTGTGTCGATAAACATAAAGTCGCGCTCGCGAATATTGCGCACGCGTGCAAGTAGTGGATCGTTGGCCGCGGGCAGCGCGGTAATTTCAATCTCTCCGTTGCGGTTTTCAGTGAGGAAGCCCTCAAAAGCATCTGGCGCAAAACTGCGCGCAAACTGCAGCTCTGACACCGTGCGGATTTCGGTGATTTCCGCCGCGTCGACCGAGCGCTGCAGATAGGCGAGGAGGTCATTTGCAATACGGTTATAAACCACCTGAAATGGATCGTTCTTCTGCCGCTCGGCTGGCTCGTAGCTAAAACGGCTCACGACCTCGTCGTACTCTTTGCTGTACCAAGCGCGCCCCAAAGAGTCAGATACGTCGATGCGCAAAGCCATCGACTCGCCGTCGGAATGTAGCACCGTGCCGTTGATCGCAACATCGATCGGGCTGCTGTCGTTGGGCAACACACGCACGATGCCCCAGTTGCCCGAGCGCTGCAGCGTGTCGGCTAGCAAGTAGGGCACGTAGCGAGACTCGGCAACGCGAATCTGCGCGTTGGTAGTTTCTTCTTCGCGCCGGCTGAGTCCGTCCAGCCCCGGATCGAAAATTGCGATGCCAACGTCGAGCAGCAGCGCCTCGGGGACCGCTTCGCCGCGCACAATAGGCGTGTAGCTTGTGGACTTCACCGTGTGGGTTGCGCAGGCGGTAAGCAGAAGCATCACCACAGCGATCAGGCCAGCGCGCGCCCTGACAGACGCGCGGCTGCCGCCGAAGGCCATTTCAGCCCTGCGCTGTTCGATAGGCGGGTTAACTGCTTGCTGAATCACTGTCGCACTCCTCTCTATGGTTTACGGTCTATGGTCTGCTTTGTTCGTCAAAGGCCTAGTTATCACTAAGACCCGTATAGTTACGATATTCATCCCACAGCGCTTCGCGCAGTTCGGGATCAGGCTCGCTCATGGCCGCTTCGCGCAGCTGGCGTGCAACCACGTCGTCGTCGCGGCCGCTAGGAATATCCTCCGGTGGCGGGAACGTCTCGGTTGGAGTCTGGCCGCCCGGCATAGGCGGCGCCTGCGTAGCAACCTGCGGACCGACTCCGCCGCCGTTGAGTATTTGTGGCCCAGCGGCCGCACTGCCGCCGGCTCCCGCCTCTTCGCCGGGCTGGGCTCCCGCGCCACCGGCATTGGTTTCCGCCTGCGCGCGCTCGCGCTCACCTAGGATAAAGCCGTCGAAGGCCTCGTAGCCGCGCCGCAGCTGCTCGTCTAACACCGCAGCCCGCTCGGTAGTGGTCATCGCCTCGGTGCCGCGACCCGCACCGGCGCTACCCGCGACCGCTCCGTCACCCGCAGCCGAACTGGCTTCACGCCCTGATCTACCACTTAATACGCCATCGGGCAGAGTATCGAGACTGTAATCTCCACTTGGCGAGCCCAAAACCGATCCTGAAGACCCGCTAGCTCCACTTTGCTGGCCGCCAGGCTGTCCGGAAGCGCCTGTGCCGAGATCACGCCCGCCTTGATCACCCTGCCCGGCTGAGGAGCTACCTGCTTGCTCACCGTTCTCGCCGTTTGGCCCAGTGTCTGCTGGGCTCTGGCTGCGGCCGGGCAGGCTCGCGCTAACACCCGGCATAGCGCCCGCGGCGGACTGACTGCCCGACTGGCCGGCGCTATTACTAGTAGATGCCGAGTCGCTGCCTGCATTTGCAGCCTGCGAGCCGGCCGAGGCGCTGGGCATGCCATTCGCCGCCGTCTGGCCTGAGCTTTGTGAGCTTTGAGAGCCCTGTGAGGCAGACTGCGAACCCTGAGACGACGAACTCGCCGAAGAAGGCGACGAGGAGGACGAAGGCTGTGAGGTAGAACGCGACGATGACTGCGAGCTCGACTGGGAGCTCGACTGGGAAGACGATTGCGAAGAAGACTGAGACCGAGACGAAGGCGATGAAGGCGACGGCATAGACGGCGAACTCGACGCGCTGCTCGGCGACGAAGGCGATGGCATGGAAGGCGCACTGCTCGAGCTTGAGCTCTGGGAAGAAGACTGACAGGCGACAAGAGCCACCGCTGCCACGCCTAGCACTAAGCTGCGGGCCGCGGAGATCCACTGTTTGCTTCTCTTTTGCTGCACCGTCTGTCTGGCTGTCTGATTAGCTGTCTGCCTGACTGTCTGCAGTGATGTCTGCTCTAAATGCACTGTCTGTTCTCGCTGTTCTCGGACCATAGTGCTTTCCTTAGTCTCTTTCTCCCCACGCAAGGGTCATTCTACGCGCAGAGCTCAATGATCTGTCTGTGCCTCGCGCCGCGACTCGCGAGTAATTCTGTTTATCACCCGCCGCGCCTTTAAGCTGACACTGCCAAGCTGAAGCTGCGATTAATACCAGTAGCGGTAACGCAGCACGTTATCTTCCGAGCGCTGGGGCACTCCGCCCTTGATTATGGGCCTAAAGGTAGAGTCTCTCACCATTCGCCTTAGCTTGCGCAGCTGAATCTCATTCTCTTCTGTTTCCTGGGTAATCATTCTTACGTTGCGGACGCTGCCCCCGCTGCTGACGTCGAACATCACATCGGCATAGTCGAAACGCAGCGTCTGAGCCGGAGCTTCATCCCCGCTGTCTAACCACTGAGCGTCAATCTGTGCGTCGGTAGCGAATGTGGGCATGCGCACAATTCTTCCGAACGCCGCTTCGAGCAGTGCGTCGCCGTTGTCCTGATTCGCGAGTAAGCGCCACGCATTCATGTACTGCTCCTCGGCTTCATCGCCACGGCCAAAGAGCAGATACCAATCGGCCAAATTGGCGAAAGCCTCGGCTATCGCTAGGGCGTCATCGCGGCGTTCGATCTCATGCTGAAGGATTTGAATGAGCGCCTGAGCACCACTCGTAAAACCCTGAATGCCGATGGCCCGAGGCTGCGCCAGCCGATCGCGCAGTAGTGTCTGCGTGTTGCGCGTTTGCGGGTCATTTAGCGCGGCCTGAAGGTCTGGATTACGCGCCATGAGATAAGAGGAGTTGGCGATGCCGCGCATATACGATACAAGCCGCTCGTCTTTGGTGCCAAAATTTATCTGCAGAACGCGCGCCGCGGCGCTGTAATACTGCATGGCATTGCTGAGTCGCAGTGCGAGAGGCTCGCCATGCCCCATGGAAAAAGCTCGCAGATTCCACTGCGCAATGCTGTCTAGTGTCGGCAGTAATCTTGGGTCGTTGTCGCCATAGGCGCGCTTTTGGACGTAGAAGAGATAGTCGAAAGTGGCATCGGCCTCAGCCCAGCGCTGAGCAGCTAGCAGGCTCGCCAGCTTGTTCTCAATCGCCTGCACTTGGCCTACCGAGTGCAGTCCCGAATTGATTCGAGATATATGTACCGATCGGTCGAATAGGCGGACCGCCTCGTCGTGCTCTTCTTGCTGCTGCAATAGGAGCCCTAGCGCGTTAAGTTCCTCGGCCAGCGCGGCATTGTAAGCGCCACCCCCCACTTCGAGCTCGGCAATCGCGGCTGTGTATGCATCGATTGAACGCTGGCGTGCAAGCGCGTCCTGCACGCTATCCTCGGGCATGGTTTGCTCGGAAGACTCCTCGGCTCGTTGACTAGGCTGACTAGGACTAGATAGACGCGTGTACTTCTGCCCGCCGCGTATCAAAGGCGACTTGCCTTGTAGCACAGCAAAGGGCTCCCCCCTTACCTCGCGCGGGCGCAGGACCGCCTTCGGGTTCGGTCTGCTAGCGCGCTGCAGCGTGGGCAAAATCCCAGCGGGTATTTGATGAAAGAACGGCGAGGGTGACACCAGCGTGACCGGCTCGTCCACGAAGATCAGATCCGCCAACGCGCGCGGGGTCGGTTCAGAGGCAAGCTCAGAGACAGGTTCAAGAGACCCATCAGGATCTGGATCAAGCGCGGGCTCGAGAGTTGAGTCGGACTTTGATTCAGTAGCCGGAACAATAGTAGCCCCTGTAGATTGCTTGGACGCATTCTGCGCGCCCTGCCGAGACTCGCCAAGCTGAGCGGTGCCGGATTGCTTCAGCTGTGCGTCGTCTGCCTCGCTACCGCTTGGCACCTGAGCGAAGCTGCTGGCACTGAAAAGACTGAGTAAGACCAGAGAGAACAGAGAAATGAGAAGAAGGGTAAACGGTCGTCGGGTGGTTTTTTGAAGCGCTGCTCCGTTGGCCAACAAACGCTTGCAGAAAACCGGCGCGTCCAATGATTGGAGCGACTGTCGGGATGCATGGCTTCGCCTAGTTAGCAGGCTGAGCCGCTGATCGTTGCTGCGCCTCTCGATTAAGCTACGCATAAAATTCGCGTTCACTTCCCTCTGTGCTATTCGCTTTGCCGCTTTGGGTCCGCGCCTTGCCCGCCCCTGACCACTCTCGACCACACTTGACGCGCAGGTTCTTAGCCTCACCGGTGACCCTACTGTGACCACGCTACGCCAGTGTTATCCCAGTGCGCTGTTAGTGCGCTGTGGTGAGCGCCGAACCAAGCCTCAAAGCTAGCAACTTGAAACTCACTGACCAAACTGCCAGGGGTCGATAGCTATAACGATCACGACCTCGCGCGAGATCAGCGGTTACCAAGCAACCGGGCTGGGCAGCTGTTACTCGCGGGCAAGCGATTATTCTTTACCCCTTTTATAACACCGCCGTGTGGGCGTTGACAGGGGCAAGCTAGCGGATTCTCACTAGATCAAGATTACCGATCGCATCACTTTGAACCTGCCAGCCGTCAGCGATATAGGTAGTCGCGGCGGGCTCGGTAATGACAAGCGGGCCTGCGTGGCAAACAGTGCTGAGTTGTCCGCGCTCGATACTCGGCACTGCTCCTTTACGGGGCTCTTCGGCGGAATCTGCGGTCTCTGCTTTGGGATAGCTAGGCTGCTCGCCTGTTGCCGCCACTTTGACCCGGAGATTGACGATTTCAAGCTCGGTGTCATGTACATAGCCAAAGCGCCGCTTGTGCTGCGCGACAAAATCTTGGCTTGCCTGTTCACGGCTGCGCCATGGCACATTGAGGGTATAAGACTGGCCGGTGTAGCGCAGATCCACGCTAGGCTGCGCCTCGCAGGCCTGCGCCTGTCCCTCGGCGTGTAGCTCGGCCCTGCCCTGATCAGCAAGCGCCGCGAGCCCCTGCTCGATATCCGCATCGCTCAACTGCGCGAGCGTCGCGGTCACGGTACGCGAAAGTTGACGCCCCGGCCGCGCCAAAATCATTCCCAAGGCAGACAGCACGCCGCCGTTGGCGGGCACCAGCGCCCGGGTCATGTTCATCGCCTCGGCGAGCGCACATACGTGGAGACCACCCGCCCCACCAAAGCTCGTGAGTCTAAACTCCGCGGGATCGAAGCCGCGATTCACCGAAATTAGTCGAATTGCCGCGGCGATCTCCTCGTTTGCCACGGCGAGCACGCCTTCGGCTGCGGTATTAATATCCACACCCATAGCCTGTGCTAGCGTCTCCATTGCACGTGTCGCTGCGGCAACATCGAGACGCAGATTGCCTGCTAGAGACGCATTGGCATCGATGCGCCCTAGCACCACATGAGCGTCGGTGACGGTCACCTCGGTGCCGCCCTGGCCGTAGCAAACGGGCCCCGGCATAGCGCCCGCCGAACGCGGACCCACCTGCAGCATGCCGCCGGAATCGAGGTAGGCGATGGAGCCGCCACCGGCGCCGATCGTGTGCATGTCGACCATCGGCACGCCAACGGGGAGCCCGGCAATCGTGCCCTCGTTGGTGGTTGCCGGCGCGCCGTCTAGCAGCGCAACGTCGGTCGAGGTGCCGCCCATGTCGAAGCTAATAAAGCGCTGCACACCCAGTTCAGCGCCTAGTCTGTGCAATGCAGTGAGTCCGCCGGCGGGGCCCGAGAGCAGCAGTTTTACCGCGGCTAGTGAAGCCTCGCGCGCGGCTATGGTCTCGCCACTAGACTGCATAATTTGCAAAGGCGTTGTGCCCAGCGCCTGGGACAGCGCGGAGAGATAGCGATACACCACCGGCCCAAGTGATGCGTTAAGCCACGTGGCAACGCCACGTTCGTATTCTTTGTATTCCGGCAGCACCTCGGACGAACGGCTCACGAAACAGTCGGGCAATGCTTTTCGCAGCGCAGACTGCAGACGCTCTTCAGTAGCGGGCGCGAGAAAAGAAAACAGCAGGTTTATCGCCACAGCATCGGGCTGCAGCGCTGCGATCTTCGCCACCGCCTCGGCAATTGCGGCATCGCTTAGCTCCTCGATCTCGTTCCCTTCAGCATCGATTCGGCCCGGCACTTCAATACACAGCTCCCGCGGCACTTTCGTGCGCACGGGTGGCTGTTCCAATGCGTAGAGTTTGGGCCGGGTTTGGCGACCGATCTCGAGCAGGTCGGCGAAACCACGATTGGTCACGAAAACCGTGCGTGCGCCCTTACCCTCAAGTGCAGCGTTAGTCGCAACGGTACTGCCGTGAACAATGCCTAGCTCGCCGTTAGCGAGCGCTTGCTGCAAGCCCATTTCTTCGATGCCACGCAGTATGGCCCGCTCTGGCGCATCGGGAGTCGACAGGGTTTTGTGCACCTGCACGGGCCTGCCGCTTACGGGCGGGTAAAGCGCAACGAAGTCGGTGAAGGTGCCGCCGGCATCGATACCCAAAAGGATTTTCGCGGCGCTAGGCTGTGGTGTGGCGAGTTGGCTTGTCATAAGGCGAGGATAACCGTTTTTTTTCGACTATACTTCCACCATGCCTGAGTTACCCGAAGTAGAAACTACCCGCCGCGGTATTGAGCCGCACATCAGTGGCAAGAAAATCAGCGAACTTATTGTGCGCGAGCGCAGACTGCGCTGGCCCATTCCTGCGTCATTGGAAAGCCAGCTTGCGGGACAGGAAATCTTGGGCGTTGAACGCCGAGGTAAATATTTACTGCTGCGCATTGCTAAAGGCAGCCTCATCGTTCATCTCGGCATGAGCGGCAGCCTGCGGGTTATCGCAGCGGGCAGCGACGATGCGCTCAAGACACACGACCACTTCGATCTGGTGATGGCAGACAGCACGCGCCTGCGCTATCACGACCCACGTCGTTTCGGCTGCGCGCTGTGGCAGGCGCACCCCGTTAGCGAGCACCCACTGCTAGCTGCGCTTGGCCCTGAACCGCTAGCCGAAGAATTTAACGCCGAGCACTTGTTTGCGCGCAGTCGCGGCCGCAAGGCACCGATTAAGACCTTCGTCATGGACAGCAAAGTGGTGGTGGGCGTGGGCAATATCTACGCCAACGAGGCGCTGTTTTTTGCTGGCATTCATCCCAAGCGCGCCGCAGGCAAGCTGTCGCTTGCGCGCTGCGAAGTACTAGTTGCCTGGATTAAGCGCGTGCTCGCGCAGGCGATCGAGGTGGGCGGCACCACGCTGCGAGACTTTGTTGGCGGCGATGGCCAGCCGGGGTATTTCGCTCAGTCGCTGCAGGTGTACGGACGAGGCGGGGAGCCCTGCCGCAGCTGTGCGAAACCGTTGAAGGAGATTCGCCTGGGTCAGCGCAGCACCGTTTACTGCACGCAGTGCCAGCGTTAGCTTGACCCCAGATCGAGATTTCAGGCCTAAACCTTAGAGTAAGACTTCATCGCCTCGACTACCGCGGGGTGTGCGAACTTCGAAATGTCGCCGCCGTAGGAAGAGATCTCACGCACCAACGTAGACGAGATGTAGGACAGGTGCTCGGCAGGAGCCAAGAACACCGTTTCGATGCTGGGCTCTAGCACGCGGTTCATACCCACCAGCTGGAATTCGTATTCGAAATCCGCCACCGTGCGCAGCCCCCGCAGAATAATCTTAGCGTCGACTTCCTGCACAAACTGAATCAGAAGATTCTCGAACGGGCGCACCTCAACGTTAGGCAGATGCCCGAGTACTTCTTGCGCCAGTTCTACGCGTTGCGCGGTTGGCATGCCTCCGGCCTTCTGCCGATTAGATCCCACCACGCCAACAATAATATGGTCGAACAGGCGCGATGCGCGTTCTACGAGATCGGTGTGGCCATTGGTGATCGGATTAAAAGTTCCGGGGTAGACGGCGGTTTTCATAGGAGGCTCTCTTGGGACGCGCTTCTTATTATGCAGGCTAGTGCTTTATTAACGAGTGTGGGCAGCGGGCAAAAGTGCGGCGCTGCGGGCGCGCTGTTGGGTGAGTTTGGCGCATCATAGCGAATCGCCTTGCCGCTCACAATCGTGTTAATTGCCGGCTTTTTCGCCGCATTGCAGCAGCGTGGAGTAGACCGCCCCCGCGCGCTTGCTGCGGTGTTCGCGCCAGTGTGCCGGCAGCTGCGTGTGGTCTAGCGGTGCGGCGGATTCGATATAGACCCAGGCATTAGGAGCCAAGACAGCGCTACTGGCTAACGCTGCGGCCGCACGGTAATGCCAGTTCTCGGCGAAGGGCGGATCGATAAATACGATATCAAAACCTGCATCGCCACTAGAATCCGCGCGCTCAAGCCAAGTAAAGGCATCGCCAGCGACCACCTCAACCTGCTTAGCCTGCAGGGCTTCACGGTTGGCGTGCAGGCTCGCTGCGGCCTCTTTGCGAAGCTCGAGCATAAGCACCTGACTCGCACCGCGGGAGGCCGCCTCGAAGCCCAGCGCGCCGCTGCCGGCGAACAGATCCAGCACCCGCGCTGCCGGCACCTGCGACTGCAGCCAGTTAAATAAGGTCTCCCGCGCACGGTCGGCGGTTGGTCTGAGGCCGTTGGCATCGGGGAAGCGCAGCTTGCGGCTGCGCCACTCGCCGCCGATTAAGCGCACGCTGCCTGCAGCTGTGTTACCAGTTTTAGTCATGGCGCGTAGTGTAGCCGGGGGCGTTCATAAGAGCCACGCCGACAGCGGCTGGCCTGAGATCGCAGGTATTGGGAATACACAGCTTACGGCTGCGCCACCCGCCGTCTATTTATCGAGCGCATGCTGTCTGCGGCTGTGTTTCTGGCGTGAGTAATGGCCCGGAATACGGGCGGTCTACGAACTGCGCGCTGCCTGAGGTCGCAGGAAAAGTGGTAGCATAGCGTCCGCTTTGATCAGCGACAAAACGAGGCGCTAACAAGAGCCTCGGTGATCATTAAAAAGGACAAGCGATGTTTGGCTTTGGCAAGAAAAAACAGGCGGCGAGTGAAAACTCCAAGGGCGCGGAGGGGGCTGTCGAAGAGGGGGCTATTGAGGAGTCGGCTATTGAGGCAACCTCAAATCAAGACAGCCGTGGTGAAGAAACTCCCAAGGGCTTCTTTGGCCGCCTGCGTGACGGTCTCAGCCGCACGCGTAGCAAACTCAGCGACGGCATCGGCGCGGTCGTGCTGGGTCGCAAGGAAGTCGACGCGGCGCTGCTCGAAGATGTTGAAACTCAGCTGCTCTCTGCAGACGTGGGGCTAGAGGCTACCGACGCGATCATCGAAGGGCTGCGCAATAAGCTCGGGCGCAAGCAGCTTAAAGACAGCGGCGAATTTATGCGTGCGCTGGGCGACGAACTGCGAGCCATTCTGGCGCCCTGCGACGTACCGCTGGTCATCGACACGACCAGCAAGCCTTTTGTGATTTTAATGGTTGGCGTGAATGGAGTCGGCAAAACCACGACCATCGGCAAACTCGCTAAACGCTATCAGGCCCAAGGCCACAGCGTAATGCTCGCCGCCGGCGACACCTTTCGCGCCGCCGCTGTGGAGCAGCTGCAGGTGTGGGGCGAACGCAATGCGGTACCGGTCGTGGCTCAAGCCACAGGCGCCGACAGCGCCTCGGTGATCTTCGATGCCTACCAAAGCGCCAAGGCCCGAGGCATCGACATCTTAATAGCCGACACCGCTGGCCGCCTGCACACTAAAGACAATCTGATGACCGAGCTCGAGAAGATCGTGCGAGTACTAAAAAAACAGGAAGAGCGCCTTCCGGACGAGGTGCTTCTCGTACTCGACTCCACCACCGGGCAGAATGCGCTGAGTCAGGCCGACAGCTTTCACGAGTCGACCCAGCTCACCGGGCTTGCGCTCACCAAATTAGATGGCAGCGCCAAAGGCGGTGTCGCGTTTGCGCTGGCCAAGCGCCTTGGCATCCCGCTACGTTTTATTGGCGTTGGCGAGCAAATAGACGACCTGCGGGAATTCAACGCCGCGGACTTCGTCACTGCGCTGCTAGGCGATCAAGTACAGGAAGCTACTGAAACAACAGTGGAGTAGTGAATGATCACTCTCGATCGAGTTAGCAAACGCTATAGCGGAGGTCAGCAGGCACTCGTTAACCTCAGCTTCTCGCTTGAGCGCGGCGAGTTTGCTTTTATTACCGGCCACTCCGGCGCAGGTAAGAGCACTCTGTTGAAACTCATCTTAGGCATCGAAAGGCCTAGCGGCGGACGCTTAATAGTCAACGGCGCCGACCTCGGCGCGCTGACCGCGAAGGACCTGCCCGCTCACCGCCGACAGATCGGCACAGTGTTTCAAGACCACCAGCTACTGAACGACCGCAGCGTCTTCGACAACGTCGCGCTACCGCTGGAAATCTCAGGCTTTGATCGCCGCGACAGTCAGCGGCGCGTGCGCGCGGCTCTCGACACGGTCGGACTGCTGAGCAAAGAAAAACTTAATCCCGCCGCACTGTCAGGGGGTGAACAGCAACGAGTGGGTATCGCCCGTGCCGTGGTCAACACGCCCAAACTAATTCTTGCCGACGAGCCTACCGGCAATCTTGATCCCGCGCTGTCAGCCGAGATTATGGAGGTATTCGCAAGATTCATGAGCGTGGGCGTCACCCTGCTGGTTGCCAGCCACGACACCGCATTAATCGAGAGTTTGGGCTACCGGACGCTGACTTTGGAGCAGGGCAAACTCAAACAGGATTCTGCGGAGATCGCGCTGTGAACAGAGCCAACGTTAGCAGCGGCCCACGCAAAGTATCGCGTCTAGCCGAGCACCGCCGCGATGTGCTGCGGGCAGGCCAAGCGCTTGTCGCCACACGGGCGACTACTGCAATCACCGTCCTAATTATCGGCATTGCCCTGCTCCTGCCGAGCCTACTGCTTAGCCTTGAAAACGCGCTGTCTGCGGGCCTCGCGCGCCTTGAGGCTGATACCTCGGTAAACGTCTTTCTCGAACAAAAAGCGAGTCAACCTGAGGCCTCTAAATTAAGTGAGCGCATACTTACGCTGCCGCTAGCGGCGGAAGTAAAGACGCTTCCACCAGACGCCGCACTGGCCGATTTAGCACTGGCCATTGGCCTTGATGACTCTCTAGCCGGACTGGAAGCTAACCCCCTGCCCTATACGCTAATAGTCACGATTGAGGCCGGCGAGCAAGCCCCAAGCGCAGCGGCCCGATCCCTTGCTCAGGAGATTTCAGCGCTAGCAGGCGTGGAGAGCGTGAGTGTGGAAGGCGATTGGCTACGACGGCTCGAGGCGCTGTCTGGGCTACTCAATCGGGGTGGGCAGCTACTTATGCTGCTGGTTAGCGTGGGCTTACTCGCGGTGATTAGTGCAAGTGTCCAGCAGGCCGTACTCGCGCGCATCGACGAGATTCGGGTTAGCCAGCTGATCGGCGCAGAGCCGGCGTATCTTGCCCGGCCCTTCCTGTATATCGGCCTGTTCTTAGGCGCCGGCGGTGGCATGCTGGCTTGGCTGCTGGCGAGCCTCATGGTTTGGCTGCTCAACCGCGAAGTTGCGCAGCTGCTAGCGCTCTATGGCACAGCCAGCGAGGCCTCAGCTCCGCTCAGGGTTGTTGGACAGCAATTTTTGGTCGGCGCGGGTGCGCTCCTTGGCTGGATAGCGGCGCAGCTAGCCACACGGCAGGCGATTGCCGAGGCTCGGCAGATCGGCGCCTGAGTGACTCGGCTAGGGCTTTACGAGGCTCCATGTAGGTCCCGAGAAGCCTGCGGGGAACGTAAAAAGAGAAGCTAGAACGTGGCCTAGAGTTCGCTCGCAAAGTGTTCGAAGCCCGTTGATGAGGCTGAAAGGTGTTTGAGAGGTGTTTGAGAAAGATTGATTAAACGCCGACAAAAGGCCTGAGAGACCCCGCTAGTCCCCTCGAAAAGCCTGTTCGAGGCCGGCTTTAGAGTAAGAAATGCCCCGCAGACCCTTGAAATCCGCAATTCGAACCCAACTTGAACAGTATCAGGCGTCTTCGCCCTGCTTCGACTAAACTAGTGTTGTAGGGGAAAGAGGCTAGAGTGCCCAGTGAGCAAACACCGTAGAGGATGCTTGCCACGCCGCAAAGTGCTAAACTTCGCGGCCGAATCGGGAAAAGTAGGGACGCGGTGCGCGAATAGTAACTGCCACTTTAATCAAGTTGGCTCAAGTTAAAGCGGCCGGAAAACTGCTGACAGCGCCCCGCCAACAGCGAATCGATAACG
>Ga0213863_10002295_pt1 | contig 13613 bp, 6 predicted proteins | sample PICome_8_FD_160128 | JGI IMG/M metagenome (GOLD analysis project Ga0213863, IMG submission 160128) | Coastal seawater microbial communities near Pivers Island, North Carolina, United States - PICO497 | ecosystem: Environmental > Aquatic > Marine > Coastal | place: USA: North Carolina | collected... | reverse complement strand
CATGGTCATACCAGACATCCCCAGCGCTAGGTAGGCTAGGAGGTGAGCTACTGACAGCAGCACCACCAGCAGCAGTTACCCACTGTCCAGCACCGTTATAAAGTTCAATCTTATCTAAGGTGTTGTTATACCTAATTGCACCTTCTTCAGCATACGTGACGCTTTCAAAAGGTAGCTTGACTCCATTGTTACCTTTAATAGGAATATCACCAACAACAAAGTCAAACGTTCCATCACTATTAGAGTCAGTGATAGTAAATGCATTACGAACGTCAGCAGCTAATGTGGCTTGTGCTTGTGCATCAGTCGCTGAAGTTTGAGCAGCAGTAGCTGATGCCTGAGCTGCAGTAGCAGATGCTTGTGCAGTCGTTGCCGCTGTTTGAGCAGCAGTAGCATTAGTGTTAGCTGTATTAGCAGTTGTCACAGCACTATTGGCTGTAGTAACTGCATTATTAGCTGTAGTAGTTGCAGCATTAGCAGTATTAACAGCTGTTGTTGCATCAGCCTGAGCACTGTTAGCGGTGGTAACAGCAGCACTAGCGTTAGTAGATGCTGTATTAGCTGTATTAACTGCAGCTGTAGCATTTGTACTTGCAGTGTTTGCTGTAGTAACAGCACTTGCTGCAGCACTGCTAGCTGAATTAGCTGTAGCTGTCGCAGCATTTGCTGTTGTAACTGCTGAACTAGCGGTTGTAGAAGCTGTATTAGCCGTTGCAACCGCAGCATCTGATTTAGTGTCTGCTGCGTTAGCAGTTGTAACTGCTCCGTTAGCTGTAGCTGTAGCAGCGTTAGCTGTGGTTACAGCACCGTTAGCAGTAGTCGTTGCAATCAATGCTTCAGCATCTGACTCCTGTGTTACATACAAGTTCTGAGTAAAGTTCTCATTCAAATCCTCAGCTTTAATGGCGGAACCTGGGAAGAATGTAGCTGTTAGATTATCACTTGCAGTATCGCGGAATATACGAATGGCGACACCATTAGCAGGTGCTGTAGTAAATGCAAGCGTTGTGGCGTTGGCAAAAGTAAATGCAGTTGTAGCAACTGTGTCAAGTGTTACTTTGACATCAGCTTGCTTTAAATATTCAAATGTAAATGAATAGTTCGTTGTCGAACCATTCCCTGTGTATGTAGTTTGTGTAGTTGCCATTGCTTATTAGCGAGAGAAATTTTGCTCCATGTAATCAAGAAATCTTTCTGCAGCATCCTGATCACCCCTTTTTAAATATTGATCAACAGTATCTCTAACCATCTGCTTCCTCCGAATCTCAGTTACGTGTGGTGAAGCAGCTACTGCTGCATCTCTTGCATACTTAAGTTCCTTATCAAGCATTGCATGGATACCACCATAAGTATCTAGATCAGGTTCCATGCCTTTATCAATAGCTCGTTTATAGTCTTTCCTGAATGCCTTTGCTGCCTGCATAGACATTACTCTTTGAATGCCAGCTTTAAACAAGCCATCACGTCCCATGATATCGGTAATGCTTGATATTTGTTCTGGCGTAAGTTTTGTACCTTTCCCGTTAGTTCGTAGGTTAGGTCTTCCGTCATATTCAATGTCAATGAGAAATTGTTTTTCAGGACTAATTTTCCCGTTCACTTTCCAAGGTGCATAAGTATTCCAGATTCTTGCCATAATATTATCTGGCACTCCTACCTTTCCACCATCAACGTAATCATGGACATCTGGCAAACCTTTCTTTACTAGAGGTAAACGATTTTGAATCATTTGAGTTAGCTCTTGATCTACCTGTTTGAGGTTAGGATCCATTAATCGTGAGATTTCAGCTAGTTGGCTAGATCCAGGAATCGTTGCTGCTGTAAGGAAACTAGAAGCCCATTTACTTAAAGCACCACCATTCATACTCAACACATCAAACAAACCTTCAAGACCTGCTACATGACTCTTTTTAGTGATAGATGCACCAAGAATAAAGCCCATCTTCTGAGCTTGTGTCATCATGTCATTAGGAGCCAGCGTGTCGAAGTTATCAAACACATCGACAGTTAAAGCTAACCAATTAGACATTGGCCCTAGGTTGTCGTAACTAACCCAGCCCATGCCTGGAATATCAATTGTTCTTGGTTTCCAATTCATATCACGTCTGAGTGCTTGTTTCTGACGGTCGTACAGTCCGTTTCCACGTATACGGTCATTCATAAATAATGCAACCGCTCCGGTTACAGCAAGGCTTCCCATTGCTTTCCTACCGAGTACATCAGCACGTAACTCGTTGTACTTTGCCTTAGCTGTGTATTCATTAACTTCAATACCCCTTTTAGCAAAGATCTCTTTTACTTTGTCAATTGGTGTATTTTCAAACTCCTCTGCAAATTCTGCAGCTTGTTTATGAAATACATGCAACGGATTCATTGGAGAATAAGTCGATGACAATACCAAGTCATTTACTGGTGTTTTAGTAAATAGCATGAATGGTTTCAGGCCTGGCATATGAGTAATTAGATTAGATAATGCTCTGTTTGCATCATTGTCTAAGTTCATTGCAATTTCACCTGCTGCATGTTTTACAGCTTCATCAGTGATAATTCCATCCTCATTAAACATACCTGCATAAACTTTCTTATACAGTGCTTCTGATTGCTCTCGATTAAATTCTAAGGCACCACCTTTTGTAATCTCATCATATGCTCTTCCCTTTGCTTCAGCTACAGCTACAGCAGCTTGAACAAAGCCATCTTCTGCCTGCATAGCCCTCGTACCAAATCGCAGCCAAGGATGTTTACCTAGTGCAACTTGATCGTTCACAAACTGTGCCATTACTTGAGGGCCATACTCTCCTCTTTGTGCTGACGCATCTGCGAATGCATTGATTAAATCTACTTGTGCTTCATTTTTAAGTCCGATGTTATCTCGTGCTTCGATGACATATGGATCTAATGCAGATCTTTTGTAGATTTGGTTCATGTATTGGAATGAACTCTGCATTGTTTCCATCATCGAGTTGTATTGATACCAACCTCGTCTTACAGTTTTAAGATCACCACGAAGCAATGCTCCGCCCATTGTCCTTAATGGCTTCTCTGCTAATAAATATGCACCTGATGCACCAGCTTTGATTGGTGTAGCAAATGCACCCAACGTACCGTTGTAGACATTAGCCCAGAAACCCCTCATTACTACAGAAGGAATGTTGGGATTTAAATCAATCAGTGCTTTAGAGAATACACCTGTAGAGTTCTTTATATATTGATTTAGCTTATGGATTGTATTGACGTTTCCATCAGTCATTTCATATACCATCATCAATGGTGCAAGCATCTCCGGTCGTTCTTCTTTAATTACACGTAAGTTATCCACAACTTCTTTTGATTCTTGCTTGATGCGTTCCATCGTTGCAAGTGTTGTGTTCTTTTCGTTTTTAACTAAATTATGAAGCCGTTTAGACTCTGCCATCTGCATAGCATCAGAGCCACTCTTCGTCATCCGATTCCACAAGTTGAGCATGTTCAATGCTCTACCTCGCGAATATGAAGTCATGCCTTTCTGTGCCATCAAAAATTCGACACGATCAAGGATCTGTTCCTGTGCTCTAGCAATAGTGGGTGTACCCTCAGTTAGACGCATACCTTGAGCCATATCAGAAATTTGACCACCAACTGATGTGCCTACATAGGCTTGTGCCTTCATGTAATCCATATCCATAAAATCTTTCATATACTCTTTAATGGCTCCGACAGTGCCAGCATATGCTTCTGAATTAAGGACTTTGACTCCTGTATCTACATCTGTACCTTGGAATTGCGCCAGGGCACGCTTCAATTCTGGTACGTCCATTTCATAAAAAATACCGGCAAGTTTATCGCCTGCCTGCATAATCTCATCATGAGTAATGTAGCGTCCAGATGCAGTTTTATAGCCATATTTATCAGCGTCTTTTAGACCTTCAGCAAGACCTTTGATAATCATTTCTCCATTTTCGACGCCCTCCAATCCAAATTTAAGAGCACCTTCTGACATGACACTTCCGACACGTCCGTAGACAGTATCGATGTTCTGGTCAATCCGTACATAATCTACTGATGCTCCAACAATACCTAGATCATCTACTGACCTAATGCCTTGTTCTTGATAACCATATAAGTCGTGGTAGCCAAAGACAGGTTCATCAGGATTAACTGATTTCTCAAAATTGTAACCACCAACCTCATCTAGTTCAACAGCACGTCTACCGGCAGATTCTTCAATTACCTCTTCAGGTGTGCCTTCCTTTGTGATGTTTTTTTTAAACCAATTCTTTGCCTTTTCAGTTTCTGGTGTCCACTGTGTCTCCCGTGTAATACCACGCAAGCCCTTAGCCAGTTTGTTTATTCCTAGTAGGACATCAACGCCAGCACCGAGACCAACACCTTCAGTGACATTCTTTGCTCGTTTTACATCTTCACTGTCCGTATCTAACGTAGCAATGTTATCTGGGATCCAGCCCATCCAACGTGGCCATGCCTTTTTCAGACTTCCAGCAAGGTTGTCGTCTTTTTGATTAATCTCTACTGTGTAATCCACAGCAGCACCCGCGCCCATTGAGAATCCAGTAGCACCAATTTTCTTGACTAATGGATCTGCAAAGAACTTGATGTTCTTAGCTTTACTAGCAAGCCCAGCTGATCCAAAGCCGCTCAGCAATACTGTAGGGATGACAATAGATGAGATCTCCCTAATTGACTGTGCTACCTCATTTTCAAATTCAGGAATTTTAGGTGCTTCCTGTTGTGTTACCAGATTAAATGCATCTACTGCAAAGTCTGCAATACCAGCACCAGGAGCTGTTTGTAATTCAGTTATTGCAGGAGAGAAGATAGTTGCTCCAGCTAGTGCTTCTGCTTCTGTCTGCCCTCCAATTGTTTTACCGTCTTGGTCTAGTTGTTCTTGTGTCTCTGGACCATCTGCCGTAGCTTCAGGTATCTCATTTATCGTTGCAGCATTGTCTAACTGTTGCAAGTCACTTTCAGCCTGAGCTTGGCGTTGCTGAAGCTGTAGCTGTTCTTCTTCAGTTAGTTGAAACGTATCTCCCTGCAACAGTTCTTCTTCATTCATTTAATTGAACTAGCTTAGTTTAAAAATTGTTCGTAAATCCCTTTATTGTAAACACTCCATGGGGTAAATCCACCTGCTTCATCAAATACTTCCTTTGCAATGATCATTGCCTTACGTGGGTCACGTAGGTCGTCTTCTGTAAAGCCTCTACGTTCAAGCTTATCCATATGTGCTTGTACATTGATTTGTGGTCCTCCGATAGAGTACTCACGTTCTTTATTTGGATCTAATCCAGATTGAACCGTGTCATCAGTAGCATTACCTCCGGACTCACCCATGATAATTGCTGCCATGACTCTTGCTTGTTCAGGCGTAAATCCAACTTCTAACCCAATTGATTCCCATTGATTTTGTGGTAAGACTTGAGGTTGGCGTGTTGTTGCTAACGCACTTCTAACAGGTGGTTCACCACCAGACACCATGTAGTTAGCCCTCTCTGAAATCTTAGAATCAGTTGTATAGAACCTATGTGTAATAGGATCTAAACTTTGTTTGATACGTTCTTTGATGTCATTGCCAGGTACTACTGGTTCTAAACCAAATTGTTCTGCAAGTTTATTATGCATCTCCAAATCTGTAAGATTGAGACTTGGTACTGAACGATTAATGAGTGAGGCAATAGGACTAGCTATGCCTTGTGTTGTTGCTGTATTGTTGTGATATTCGATAAAGTTTTCCTGGTCTAATACTTCTGATAATTTTTTAATACTGGCTCCTTGTGGATCACCTAATACTGAATCCATTTTTTGTCTGAACTCAATACCTTCTCTAAGTTCTTCCGACAAGTTGCTGACTTGGTTTTCCCACTCTGTAAACTCCATTGTCTTGGTGTTTATATTTAGCGGGTTATTTACAAAATCCAGTGCTTTCTGTTGTACACCTGCCTTTGTTCTTTCAGCAGTTATTGCATAGTCTTCGACAATACCTTCGTCAGCTAGTCGTGCTTGCTCTCGCAAAGTATCCCTTCTCCACATAGTTACATACTTGTTTTGCATGTATGTAGAGCTTGGTCCTTTGTTAGTACCTCGTGCTACCAGCGCATTGTTGTGTAGGAATACACCTTTGATGTCATTGATATGTCTTTTTGACTCTGGGTTTGTACGGATGTTTTGTTCATGCATTGCACGAGACATCCAAGTGCCTACATCCTTTTCACTCAAACCATAGCTTTTTAGCTTTGCAACAGTAAGGTTTCCTTCATTATAATCCTTTTGGATTAGTTCTAAAGACTTCTCTCTTACCTGTGCAGGGATGCTTAGTTTCCTAAGTCTTTCTAATGCATCTAGTTTTGATAAATCGTGTCCACTTTGTACAGCAGCCTCTTCAATCTGTGCGAACTCATCAGCAGTAATGTATCCATCACCTTCAACAGCAAACTGATTGCCCATTATTAGGAGTTCATTATTAGTCTCTGCAATATCATTCTTTGCAGATGCTTCTGATGTACTTTTAATGTTCCTACGTTTAGTTGCTATTGCTTTAACAAGTTCTCCAAGCTTTGGATCAATAGCACCTCGTGCTTCTAGTAATGTTACATCCCCTATTGACGAATTTACCAACTTTTTATTTAGTACAGCTTCGACATCACTAGGATCAATTGTTCCAGAATCTAATCTGTTTTTAAGAACTTCATAAAGCCTGGGGATTGCGGATGGATCTTTTGAGATCAGTTCCATAACAGTCCCATCATCAACAGCTTTGCTGATTACATTGAGGCTTGCATTTTTAAGCTTAGTTGCATTATCTTTGTACTGTTCTTCGTCTAATTTATCGTTGTATTTATTTAATGTATCACGTACTTTCTTATTGATTGACTGTTCAAGGAATTCACCACTAAAGTAATTTCCTTTTGCATCAGTTAGTTCTCCTAGGTATTCCTCAGCAGCTGCTGTTAAACGACTTCTCTTTTCCTCTACGCTATCATTTGGATCAAATAATGATGCTTCTTGTTGCAGTAATGAATCTATTTTCCTTAGTTCACTTGTTGCAAAATTAACATTATTGATGTAGGCATGAGATCCTGAATCATTAATAAATAGCTTAACGATTGCATCAATTTTTTCAGGGGAGTATCCATCTTCTTGCATCTTGATGGCCAAGTTGGTCTTCAAGAATTCTGATGTTGTTAGATTTTTATCTAGATTGCTGACTGCTAACTTGTCATCCAGAGTTAATCCGTATTGCAAGATAGTTGCGTTTTTAGCAGATCGATTCTTGTCTTTTTGGTCTTGAATCGCTGAGGCTACAGTATTTGCTGCACTAGGAATAAAATCTGCAAGTTTTGAATGAAAGTCCGTTACTTCTTTTAGACGTGCCTGTTCGTTCTGAATCTGAATTTTGTAATTCATTTGTTCAGACTCTTGATACAGTTTCCTGTTTTCCATATCAAGATTGAACGCAAGCTCCCGACTTTCTTTTTCAGTCTGTTGGTTGAATATCTGTGCCCTTAGGCCCAGTTCATTATTCCTTGCTTGTTGTTTCTGAGCAGCCTGCAACCCAGCATCTTCATAGGCTGCTTTCTCTCGGATTCTATCTACTTTAGTTCTTGTCGCTTTAACTTGCCCGGCACCGAAACTACCAGGCTGAGCTTTAATTTGATATTTACTCATGATGCGTATGATGTAATTGCTGCACCCCAGAAGCCATTACCTGCTGCTGCTGATGCTCCACCAGTTGCAACTGCGCCTGCTATCTTCAGTACATCACCAGCTAGTGCTAATCCAACATTCTCTTGTGGTGCAGACATTTTGACCGGTTTTGGTGGTTTCCTCCACTCTGGAATCTCTGCATACTTAGGTTTTGGAGCCCTTTCTGGTCTTGGTAATGCAGGTAGTGCAGATGGTTCTGAAAGAATTGAATTCATTGCATTCAAATCTTCTTGTAATCTATCTTGTCTAAACTTAATTCTCATCGCTGCATCATTAGCATCAACGTTATCTCGTGTTGCTTCAAGCATCACTCTATCCATAATTAGTTGATCTACTAACCCTGTCATCTTGAGATTCTCACCTTCTTCTGCAAACATAAATGCACTAGCAATTGCACTTTGCCTTGCACCTGATTCAGCAACTTGTGCTTGAATTGCTTTGCTTGCGGATCGCCCTGTACCGCCAGCTGCACGTTGTTTACCTGCAGCCTGCAACCCTTGCACAATTTCTTCTTGTGTATCTAAGTTGGCTTTACCTGCTAGTTTTTTTTTATTTAAAGAAATCCCAGCTGAAGCTGCTAAAAAGCTTCTTTCTGTTTCCTCTTCATCAAAGCGTATACCAATCAGTTGTTCTCTATATGAACGCTGCTGCTGCATCTGAGCATTGTTATATGCCATTTCATTGAAGCTTGACTGTTGTACAGCTTCATCAATTGATGCTTCATACGCTTCCCTTTCCGTATTCTCTTTACGAATACGCATCTTTTCACCAAACTTCCACTGCGAAATTTCGTTCCGAAATTGAAATCTTTGGTTAGCAGTATTATTTCTTTTTAGAACCTCTAGGCTTTCTACTTTAAAATCGTAGTTATCTTTACTTACACTTTTATTGTATTTATAAGCTTGTTTATTGGCTTGATTCTGTGCCCTGGTTTGTTTTCGTGCTTGTGCATTTCTGCTCTTTGCCCCCAAGAAACTTAACATTCTCAGACCCTCCTATAGAAACGTGGCGTGTAATTTCCTTCCCACATCATTGCGTTCACAGCAACTGGAAAGGGTGTGTTGTTAAACATCCTCAATTTAAAATTTTCTGTACGTTGATGAATTGGTACTGTGAATACAGTTTCGTTATCTAGTGGAACGTCATTAGCTAGATAGTTGTTAGCTTCAATTACGGGTGCCGTCGCAAACCACTCTTTAATTGCAAATACTATCGCTGCATTAGCTGCAGGAGCACTGCTAAACACAATGGTGGTGTCGTTAGTAAAGCTAAATGCTGTCGTAGCTATACCGTTGACTGATACTTTTACATCACTTCGATCTTCAAAATCAAGATCTCGTTTGTTATAGGTAAATGTTGTTGTACTGCCATCTCCTGTAAATGTTAGTCTGTAGGGTTCTCTCCCTTGTTGCTTTACTTGGAAGTTCATTGCACCAGATAAACCTACTGAAAATTTCATTCGAGCGATTGTCAAATTAGCAGTAAAATCTGTAGCAGTACTTTCAGGTCTAAAGTATGTAGTTGGTAGATGTACATCAAAATTGTATTTAAATCCAACAATAACATCACTTGCTGAAGTTGTAAGATCTTTTCCAGGTACAATTAGATAAGGACCTGTACCATCACTTCCACGTTCTGGTGTAATTGTGAAACCCGATTCAACAAATGTACCAGTGCTTGTATTACCTTTGATAAGTAGTACCGGCGTAAGCTCACTTACGTCGTTATAAGGTAAATAGCATTTTGATAGGTTATTGCTTGAATCAAAGACAACACTATTTGCTGTAGCATATAAGTCTATAGATGGATTGACTTTTTGTCCTTCATTGTTGACAATAATTGCTTGCTCTGGACTTTGACTTAATGCTGCTTTGGTAAGTGTAAACTGATTACCTTGTTTGGTTACAGCATACATATCATCTGAATCAATAGCCATGAATTGGGTTGTACCTGGCATTTGCCATTCCACCCAAGCCTGCATTAATGTTTCTTTGCCATCACTATAGTATCTAAATACATATACTTTATTTGACGATTGATCTGCTAATGCAATCATTGAATTCTGTGGACTTGAAATCAATTGATCAATGTTTGGTGATATCCATTCTTTCACTACTCTTGAGAGATCTAGTACCTGTGGGTTCTCTTGTTGTCCACGAGTTACCATACTGAAACACCTTGTATATCCTGGTGTCTTGCTAATGAAATTAAGTTGTGTACCAACATCTACTGGGTCAACTTTATCATCCATCTCATAGTTCGAGATTGTCCTGATTGTTGCTAGCTGTGGAGTTAACACACCACTATCAGAGAATAAAATAAATTGTTGTTTAGATGAAAATAGTACAACACCTTGTGCAGTTGGAAGTACCGCATGTAGTGATGTTGGTTTTATTGATGAACAGCTGATATCAACTGGATCTGAGTCAAGGACTGTCTGAGCACTTTTAAAGTAGAAGTCAAAGAATTCTCCTGACTGACTCATCGCTACATTATCTTTTGATAAAAAGCCAAGTCTATTGTTATGAAAGAAACCTGCTGTGATTGTATTACCAACAAAGCTTGGTTGACTGTTTGTTTTGTCGTCACCAACAATTCTTTGTTTGTAGTTTACCGTCCTAAAAATAAATGTATTTGTACCAGTATTCACTAGCTCATGTGGAAGTGTTGTATCAACCATTCCTGGTGATACATCTGGTGCAACTGTTTCCTCCCAGTATCCCCTTCCTTTGCCTACATTACCCACAGCATTATCTGCTTTAAATGCTGCGTAGTAGTCATCTAATACGCCAGTTGTATTTGCAATCTTAACTACATGACCATGGTATGACTCTTCAGGAAGCTTTGCTACGGATGATACCTCATCCTGAAATGCTTCTAGTTGGTTATTGCCAAAGCCACCTCTTGCTTCTAACGTAAATTCAGTAGCTGTTCCACTAACAACTCTTGTAATATCTAAACTTACTTTTCCATTTTGGGTTACTGTCCATGTGCCATTAAAGTCAGCGTTGCTCGCAGACTGTTGTGCAGTAATTAAAGCATTAATTGCATCCTTTAAATTATGCCCTGTTTTGTTGGCTAAGATGTCATCAAAGGTATAGTCTGTGGTGTGCGATGTTATTGATGTTTCAATACCTTGAATTTTTACAAAGTACTCTACTTCTGGTGATGCCCCTGATATGACAATAGTTCCTTTTGACTTAGCTACAAATGCTGGGCTTGGGACTGCTCTTGCTGTTACGGTTACAGAGTTATTAATTACAAGTGTTGTATCTTGTACTGTAATAAGTTTATAGTTGTCTTTGGTTCCGTTTAAATATGCCTGTGCTCCTGTTCCGTATGTGACAGTACAGGCTACACCTGTTAAAGCATTCCAAGCAAATACACTGTTCCCTTTAATACACCCAACGTATTCTTCATCGTCGTCCCTATTAATATAAAACCATTTTGCATCATCATATGCTGTACCTGTTCCTAGGTTTGCAATATGCTTAAAGCCAGGTCGTTTTGTTAGCCCGTAGGTGGCATCAGGAAAGCCGTTGTAGCACTCACGGACCTGACCGGGGAGCATTTTGTCATCTGATTGTTTTGATACTCCACCTAGATAGTTAGAGATCCGTTGAGTTACTGCTGCCATTTATCGATAAAGTGCGTTGTATGGTTTGTAGCTGTTGTAGGTATTTGTATTACCTGGATGTCCAAAGAATGTATAGTCTCCTTGATTACATTCATACTCCATTGCCATTGCCCTAGTGAATGCTTCTTTCTGTTGAAGCATCTGGTATTGAGTACTATCACCAACAATTCTGCTGCTTACTGTTGATGCAGCTCTGCTGATAATAAAATCTGCAATAGCTGTTGGGATATCTACCCAATCAAATAACCATGTAATATCACATTCGATTTCTTTCGTAAATGTATATGTGTGATGTGCTTTGTCATACAGTTTACCGCCTCGTCTAATAACATCAAGCTCTACATTAGATGCATTCTGTGTTGGATCAATCTGTAGAATATTGTTTGGAATTAGTATCTCGTTGTTTGTGTCAGGAGTCATTGGATAGTGACTCTCCTTATTAAATGTCCATCCCTCAGCCTGTACTTCCCGTGAGACTTCTAACAAAGTCTGGTAAGCAATCGCAACGTCCGGGTTGGTTTGATCAAGGGTAGTCACAGGCGCTTGACCACATGACTGCAGGATTGTATTTACAGCAGGTAGCTCTTGCTGAGCATTAGTGGTAGGAAAAGCCATATAAGTAAAAAAAAGGGACCCCGAAGGATCCCCGTAGTGTGTATAAAAATCAGAATGTAGAAGGAGCTGAAGCACCGACATACAGCTCAACAGCTGCAGCAGGGTTCAGGTAGTCAGCACCCATAGCCAAGCGACCAAGAATAACGTCACCCTGATAAATCACGGAGACATCACCACTGGTGACTTGTACTTGAGGACCGATTGCTTCTACGCAACCAGCAGCTTCACGCTGGAAAATAAGACCAGCAGACACTGCACCGAATTCGGCAGCAGTACCGTAGTCATTGTTGATACCAGTCTGTGCAGTTGAAGCATCTTCAAGGCTAGGACCGATAAAGCTACCGGTGTTGCCAGGATCTGTTTGACCAGAAGTGCCGCCGTACTTAGTACCGTACTTACCCAAGAACGGAATGTTCATGGACTTGTAGATCTTGATACCAGCGATTTCAATGATGCCGTTGCCGCCTTGCAGAGCAGAGCCCTGAGCGTCACGGTTTACAAGACCATTGGAACCAACAGCTTGGATCAATTCGTAGTACTGACGTGGGTTCAGGACAGCCACACGGCCATCGCCAGAGATACCCTTCTCGTCCATTGCAGCTGCTGCGTCATAGAAAGCAGAGATCAATGCAGCAGAGGAGAATGCATCAGATTCGTTAGTAGTAGAACCGACACGGATCTGAGTACCGCCTGGCTCAACAAAGTTAGTTGCACTAACAGGTGAGGCAGAACGTGCACCACGTGCGATAGCACGGAAGATCAAACGGTCATACTTTTCTGCGAGGGCATAGCCGATCTTGCGGCTGATCTCCGAACGCAGGTCGTAGTGAGAAAGAGTCTCATCAAGGTCATAAACGAACGCTGAACTGATCAGCAGGTCGTCAACCGTGATGGTCTTCTCTGCCACTGGAGGCGCACCATCGGAGTTGCCGAGGATTGCGTTACCAGGGGTGTGATACTCAGCCGTGGTACGGCCGGTATAAATGAACTGCAAAGACTTGCCGTTCTTAAGTGTACGCTTCATTACCATATCGCGTGCGATAGCGTTATGCTGGAAGCCTTTGAACATCTCACCTGAGAACAACTTAAGATAAAGTGCTCGCTTATCACCGGAGAGATTTGATTGACCTAGATTAACCAGATTGGTTGTCAGGTCTGTAGACTGATGTGCCATTGTATTAGAGAGTTAATGTATCTATCGACTCCCAAAGATCTTTGAGTTGTTTAATTGTATATGTGTGGTCTATCCCACCGTCTAGACGGCTAAAGGTATCCTCCGTAGAGGGCTAAAGCCAATAGTGAAGCCGGGACTTGAACCCGGCAGTAAGCCTATTTCTTATTCACAGTTTTGTTGTACTTGTTGCCGCGATAAGTGAGAGTAACAGTCATTGTTAATTCCAATTACCTAGCCCCCGTTCCATGACTAGGCGGCCTGCGTCCTAACGGATGAACGTAAGTACGTTATTTGTTGTTGTATCCACGTAGGAATTCGATTTGTTCGTTACGTTTCTTGATGTTTTTTACAATTTCTGTAAGTGGATGTTTTGTTTCCTTTTTCTTTTTATCAGGCATAGTTATTATCCAATAGAAGGTGCAGTCAGTGCTACCTCTGTGGTAGACGCTGCTGCTAGATCAAGTGGGAAGTTATGTGCATTACGTT
>Ga0213863_10002294_pt1 | contig 13617 bp, 10 predicted proteins | sample PICome_8_FD_160128 | JGI IMG/M metagenome (GOLD analysis project Ga0213863, IMG submission 160128) | Coastal seawater microbial communities near Pivers Island, North Carolina, United States - PICO497 | ecosystem: Environmental > Aquatic > Marine > Coastal | place: USA: North Carolina... | reverse complement strand
TATTTAATTTAGATCGTCTAGATCAAACTCAATATCAAACCCCAGACGGTTACTTTGATTATGTAGAAGGAATAACAATTAATTCTCAAAATGGATATGTTATTTTTCCTGAAGCAGAGCCTTTTGGAGAAGACTTAGAATCATCTTTAGATGCCCCATCAGATGTTGATTTATACGTCTTTGATGAGTTATATTTAGACACAAAAATTAATGTAAAAAACAACAATCAGAATAAAGACAAATTCCTATTAAAAGGGTATTTTAAATCTGAAGATAGTGGAGGAATACCACTAAACGCCTATAATGTTCCCAGAGGATCTGTAACTGTCACAGCGGGAGGAAGACAATTAGTTGAAGGGATTGATTATGTGGTTGATTACTTAGCTGGGCGCGTCCAAATATTAGACCCAGGACTTCAATCATCAGGGATACCAATTAATGTTTCAACTGAAAATAATGCTGTTTTTAATCAGCAGAGAAAAACATTTATGGGAGTTGATGTTGAACATAATTTTAATGAAAATTTTATATTAGGAGCAACCATTTTGAATGTTAATGAAAGGCCTTTAACTCCAAAAGTAAATTTTGGAGGTGAGCCAATTAACAATACAATGCTTGGAATGAATGTAGACTTCTCTACAGAGATGCCTTTATTTACCAAGCTAGCCAATAAATTGCCCTTTGTAGATACAGATGTTCCCTCTAATTTATCAGTAAGAGCAGATATGGCTTATCTAATACCGGGCTCTCCAAAAGGAATAGATGTTGTTGGCTCTGCAACTTCCTATATAGATGATTTTGAAGCTTCTCAAATTCCAATAAGTTTATTAACTCCATTACAGTGGTATACAGCAAGTACACCAGACACTCCTACTTTTCCAGAATTTAACGGGAACTTAAGTAATGATAAAAGGTATAATTATAAGAGGGCAAGACTAGCTTGGTATACTATAGATCCAATTTTTTATGGCGCTGGAGATACTCCTGGCAATATAGATGCAGATGCTCTTTCAAGAGCAGAGACTAGACAAATTAATTATGATGAATTATTTCCAAATCAAGAATTAGATGTTACTCAACAGTCTTTAATTAGAACCTTAGATTTAGCCTATTTTCCAAGTGAAAGGGGTCCCTATAATTTTGAACAGCCTGCAGATATTTCAAATCCATCAAGATTAGAAAATCCAGAAGATCGTTGGGCAGGAATTATGCGACCTTTAACAACTAATAATTTTGAACAAGCCAATGTAGAATATATTCAGTTTTGGGTAATGGATCCTTATGCAAATTACTCTATTACCAATTCAGAAGGTTTACCATCAGGAATAAATCCACAAGATCTTCAAAATCAAGTAGGAGATTTATATATCAACTTAGGAAATATCTCTGAAGATATTCTTAAAGATAACAGGAAAATGTATGAAAATGGATTACCAGAGGATGAGCTGTCAACAAACACAACAGAGACTATTTGGGGGAAAGTTCCAACAAATCCATCTATTATATACGCCTTTAACGAAGAGGATAATTCAAGAATTATACAAGACGTAGGATTGGATGGACTAACTGATACAGAAGAAAGAGAGAAATATCCCGAATTAGCAAGTTTAGAAGATCCTGCATCTGATAATTTTAAGTATTACAGAGGGGGTGATTTAGATGATTTAGATGCTTCGATAATTTCTAGATATAAACTTTTTAATAATACTCAAGGAAATTCACCAACACTAAATCAATCTCCAGAATCTTATCCAACATCTTCTTCTACCTATCCTGACGTTGAAGACATTAATAAGGATCAAACAATGAATACCGTTGAGAGTTATTTTGAATACAAAGTTTCTCTAAATAGTTCTGATCTAATAGTTGGGCAAAATTACATAGTTGATCAAAAAGACACTCAAGTTACATTAGATAACGGTGAGTCTCAAACAGCAAAATGGTATCAATTTAGAATTCCTATTAGAAGTGGAACACCAATAAATAATATATCTGACTTTAATAGCATTCGATTTATTAGAATGTTTATGACCAATTTTAAAATGCCTGTAGTTCTTCGTTTTGGAGAATTAGATTTGGTAAGAGGAGATTGGAGAAGATATACAAGAACTCTTGATCCTGCAATTACTCCAGATCAGCCACTAGAACAAGAAGAGTTAAATAATTTTGAAGTAGGGGTTGTTAATATTGAACAAAATGAGGGTAGGTATGTTTTGCCTCCAGGAATAGAAAGGGAACGATTACAAGGGAGCACAACCGTTCAACAACAGAATGAACAATCAGTAACATTAAAAGTAAACAACCTTCCTCAAAATAAGATAAGAGCTATATACAAAAATATAAGGGTTGACCTTCGAAGATATAAAGAGTTAAAGATGTTCATCCATGCTGAATCAACAATTATTAATGGTGTTGATGATGATGATTTAACTGCGATAGTAAGATTAGGGACAGATTTAAATGACAACTTCTATCAACTAGAAATACCTTTAAAAATATCTACATATGGCAGTTTAGCTCCCTTAGATGTATGGCCAGAGGCCAACAATTTAGACGCTATGTTAGAACAACTAGGTAAAATTAAATTAGCTAGAGATGTGGCTAATGCGCCAATAAATGAATTATTTACATCAACTAATATTGATTTTGAAGACTTAGTTTTGAGAGTGAAGGGAAATCCAACTTTAGCTCAAATTAGAACTATTATGTTGGGTGTTAGGAACAACAACCCTTTAGAAAAAAGCGCAGAAATTTGGTTTAATGAATTGCGTTCAGCTGGTTTTGATAATGATGGGGGTTGGGCTGCAGTTGTTAATGCAGACGCAAATTTCGCAGATGTTGCCTCGCTTTCAATGACAGGAAGAATGCAAACTGTTGGTTTTGGGAATGTAGAGGATAGGGTAAGCCAACGATCTTTAGATGAAACTAAAGAATATGATATTTCTACAAGTATTAACATCGGGAAAATGATGCCTAAGAAATGGGGAATCGAATTACCAATGAATTACAGTGTAGGTGAACAATTTATTGACCCCAAATTTGATCCTCAATATCAAGACATACAACTTACAGATGTTGAAGCAGCTAATTTACCGTCAAGTATTCCAAGAGGCACAGATGTTTCAAGAAATTATACAAAAAGATCAAGTATAAGCTTCATAAATGTTAGAAAAAACCGAAATCCAGAATCATCAAAAAAACCCAAATTTTATGATGTAGAAAACTTATCTGTATCCTATTCTTTTAACGAAGAATCTCATAGAGATTACAATATAGAAGGAGCATTAAATCAAAAAGTAATGGCAGCAGCTTCTTATAACTTTACTTTTAAACCAAAGTTTTATGAGCCTTTTAAGAAAAAAGAATTGTTTAAGAGTAAATATTTACAACTGATAAGAGACATAAATTTTAATCCAGTACCTTCTAGTCTTGCCATTAATTCAAGGATAAATAGAAATTTTAATGAACAACGCTCAAGAAATTTAGTTGAAGGATTAAGTGCTCAACCAACTTTAAAACAAAGAAGATTTTTATTTGATTGGGACTATGCTGTTGCATTTAATTTCACAAAATCTTTGGCAGTAAATTTTAATGCAACAAACAGTTTTATATATGACGCTTTTGGAAGTGGAGACGACCTGGAAATTTTCAATAACTTTTTTAATGTTGGTAGACCAACTCAATACAATCAAAAACTAAATACTACATATAAACTTCCTATCAATAAAATACCTTATTTAGGATTTATGAGTGTGGATTATGCATATACAGCAGATTTTGACTGGAGAGCAACTTCACAAGACGCTTCAATTATAGAGAGAGTTGGAAATTTAATTCAAAATGCAAATACACATAATGTAACTGGATCATTGAATTTTGCTAAATTATATAAAGACACAAAATTTGAGAATTTATTTTTAAAGAAAAAGAATAGAAAAAAATCTAGTTCAAACTCCCTAGACAAGTCAACAATAAACAAACAAGTTTCTGCCCGAAAAAGAAAGAAAGAACCCTTAGGAAGAAAAGTTATCAAAGGATTTTATGATGTTATTACGTCCGTAAAAACAGGAAAAATAAGTTATTCAGAAAACAATGGACAGTTGTTGCCTGGATATGAGCCAGAAGTTGGCTTTTTGGGAAGAAATAATTTTGGAGGAGGTCTTGCACCTTCTTTAGGTTTTGTTTTTGGTAGTCAAGTAGACATTAGAAATGCCGCTTTGGTAAACGGTTGGTTGGTGGCTCCAAGATTGGATGGAGAAGATTATTATGACAAAACATATACTAGAACGCATTTTGATAAATTAGACTATAATTTTTCTCTGAAACCTGCAAAAGATTTAAATATTGAAATCACTGGAAATAAAATAAATACAAGAAGTTTAGCCCAACAATTAGATATAAGATTTGACTCCACTGATCCGGGAGGGAATGGCTTTATAGATGAAAGTATTCCTGCTTTTATTACAGGAAACTTTAGTACTAGCTATTCTATGTTTTCAACAGCTTTTAAAAGTGGAGATCAATTATTTAATCAATTAAGAGCTAATAGAATTGCTATCTCAAGAAGATTAGGTGAGCAGGCAGGAATTGATGTTGATAATCCAGCAAATATTAACCCACTAGACGGTACAGTTCTTGGTTTTGGTACTAGTAGTCAAGATGTTTTATTGCCTTCCTTCTTGGCAGCTTATTCTGGTAAAAATGCCAATAAAGTAAAACTTGGGATATTTAGAGATATTCCTATACCTGCATGGAATCTAAGATATACAGGTTTTATGAAATACAAATGGTTTAAGGAAAATTTTAGTAGTTTCAGTGTAACTCATGGATATAAATCATCTTATACTGTTTCTAGCTTTACAAACAACCTACAGTTTGATGTTACTAATCCAAATACTACCAATGCAGCAGGAGATTTTGAATCTAGAACACTAGTTTCATCAGCTACATTAGTAGACGAATTTTCACCTCTTGTTCGAGTAGATATGAAAATGAAAAACTCATTTTCTATGAGAGGAGAACTCAAAAGAGATAGAACGCTAACCATGAATTTTAATAATAGTACACTAACAGATATAAAAGGGACTGAATATATTTTTGGTTTTGGATATGTTTTTAAGGATGTTAAAATGAAAACTTCTTTCACGGGAACAACACAAACATTAAAAGGAGATATTAATTTAAGAGCTGATGTATCATTAAGAGATAACTTAACATTAATAAGATCAGTTAATTCAGATAATGACCAAATAAGTGGTGGGCAAAAATTATTTTCAATAAAATTTACTGCAGATTATAGATTAAATAGTAATTTAACTGCGTCGTTTTATTACAATCATCAAACGTCTAGATATGCTATTTCAACAACATTCCCTAGACAGTCAATAAACGCAGGATTTAATTTTATTTACAACTTAGGAGGAAATTAATAAAAATATAAAAAATGAATATTCCAATAGATTTAAAGTACACTAAAGACCATGAATGGGTTAAGATTGATGGAGACACAGCTACTATAGGTATCACTGATTTTGCTCAGGGAGAATTAGGAGATATCGTATATGTAGATGTAGATACCTTAGACGAAACAGTAGATAAAGACGATGTTTTTGGTTCTGTAGAAGCTGTAAAAACAGTTTCAGATTTATTTATGCCTTTAACGGGAGAAGTAGTTGAATTTAATGAAGGATTAGAAGACGATCCAGAAATTGTAAATAAAGACCCATATGTTGATGGATGGATTATTAAAATTACAATTACAGATCAATCACAAATAGCAGACTTATTAGATGCTCAAGCATATCAAAGCATTATTGGAGGATAATGCTATATTTATAGCTGTTTTTTTTACAATTTCAATAACCATTGGGAGCCTTGTAAAATCAGATTTAATAGCTGTAGAAATAGTATCAGTCTCTGATAAGATATATCACTTTATAGCTTATTTTTTATTAATGCTTTCTTGGCTATATGTTTTTTTTAAAAAAAAGGCATTTACTCAGCACGTAAAATATATTTTTATAGGTTGTATAGCTTTTGGCATTATTATTGAAATTTTACAAGGTATTACAACAACTTACAGAACATCTAGTTTTTTAGATGTTATTGCAAATACCTTTGGAGTCGTATTTGCTTCTATAGTTTTTCATTTTTTTGAAAAAAAAATTAGACTATTTTAGTGTTAAACTTTGTAAATAAAATAATAATTTAGTTAAATTAGCCATCTATAAAAAACTTTCAGGAATGGAAATCAAGAAAAATCCAAAATCTAATTTAGAAAACTACAGCAAACTGTTTATGCAGTTAGGCCTTGTTTTAGCTCTATTTGTTACTTATGTGGCAATAGAAAAAAAGACTTTTGATCGTCAGTTTGGTGATTTAGGAGATGTAAATATGAATGCAGATATGGAAGAAGAAATTCCAATCACAGAGCGTATTGAACCTGAAATTCCAAAAACTCCACCACCTCCAACACCAGAAAAAATTGAGGTTGTTGAAGATGAAAAAGAAGTTGAAGAAACTGTTATAGAGTCAACAGAAACTGATGAAACTGAAGCTGTTGAAGTCGAAGATATCGTAGAGGAGGCAGAAGAAGAAGAAGTGATTGAAGATGTGCCTTTTACCATCATTGAGGATGTGCCAGTCTTTCCTGGTTGTACTGGGAGTAAAAAAGAATTGAAGGCATGTTTCAATAAAAAAATGCAAAAACATTTTGGAAGAAAGTTCAATGCAGATTTACCAAATGATTTAGGAATGTCACCTGGAAAGAAAAGAATAATTATGCTTTTCAAGATTAATAAATTTGGAGATATAGTAGATATAAGAGCAAAGGCTCCTCACCCAAAATTACAAAAGGAAGCTATCCGAATTATTAAATTACTACCAAAGATGAAACCTGGAAGACAAAGAGGGAAAGCAGTAGGAGTAAAATATACTTTACCTATGAGAATTGAGGTAGAATAATTTTACATTCATAACATCATAATAGATCCTAGTCGTTTGGCTGGGATTTATTATTTATATGACATTCCTTATTTTAGGATTCGTCTAATTATATTTTCAATAATAAGTTGTATTTTCGATGTAAAATTTAATTATTTTTCTTGCACATGAAACCCTATTTTGCTCACGAAACTTCTGTTATAGACCCTGATTGCACTATCGGAGAGGGAACAAATATCTGGCATTTTAGCCATATTATGTCTAATTGTGTTCTTGGGAAGAACTGTAATCTTGGACAGAATGTGGTGATCTCACCAGAAGTAATTTTAGGGAATAATGTGAAAGTACAAAACAATGTTTCTGTTTACACAGGTGTAATATGTGAAGATGATGTTTTTTTAGGTCCTTCTATGGTTTTTACAAATATTATAAATCCAAGAAGTGCTATAAAAAGAAAAAATCAATATAAGAAAACACACGTTAAAAAAGGAGCTAGCATTGGTGCTAATGCAACCATTATTTGTGGAATCGATATCGGTGAGTATGCCCTTATTGGTGCTGGTTCTGTAGTTGTTAAAGATGTATTACCCTATGCTTTAGTTGTAGGAAACCCCTCTAGACAAATTGGTTGGATTAGTGAATATGGTCATACGTTAAAATTTAATGAACATGGAACAGCTACCTGCCCTGAAAGTGATGAAAAATATCAATTAAAAAATAATATTGTAGTAAAAATCAGTCCCTAAATGAAGAAATTAACCCTCCTAATCTATTTTTTTTTAACCTCATTAATTTCCCTATCTCAAGAAGAAAAATTCCCAACTTTTAAAGAGTGTGATGCGGAAGAATTAGAAAATAATAGTGTTTGTTTTTATAAGCATACTAAAGAAATATTCTACAAAGAATTTAAAGTTCCCTCTATTGTTAAAAAGGAAAATTACGCAGAGGTTTTGAATGCTATTTTTGTTGTTACTAATAAAGGTGCATTTAAGTTAATCTATTTAAACTCACCTTATGAAGATCTTAAGATAGAAGTTGCTAGAGTATTTAAAAAATTTCCAATTATAACTCCAGCATTTTATAATAATCATTCTGTAGAAATGCAGTTTGTACTACCCATAAATCTTTCTTTTTCAGAAGCAGGTTCATTTGAGAATATCCCCAACATAAAAAACCAAAAAAAAGATATTCAAAAAGTTGTTTTACAAGAAAATAACACCTCAAAAAACCCATTATACTCTAGTCAAATAAATATTCCTTTTACACACCAACGCTATGTAGATTATGAGTATGCTATGCATAAAACAACCAACCATAGCACAACCAAACCATTTTTATATAAAGATATAAATGAACTAATTAATCTTGATTCTGTAAAGAAACTCTTTTTAAAGCCAAAAAAGAACACATGGTTGGGTAGAAAAGTTTGGAACGAGCACTTATTATCTGTTCAAGAAGACGATTATTGGTTTAATCTAGATTTTTTAGTTGATGTTCAGTTAGGTAAAGATAATTCAAAGAACAATTCGTTTACTTACAACAATTCTAGAATTTTACAAGTAAATGGAGGGCTTGGAGAAAAGTTTTCATATTCTGCGACTATTTATGAGAGTCAAGCAAGATTTGCAGGATATGTAAACGAATTTATTTCAAACAGATCATTGGTTAATAGACCGGCTTTTTCCGAAGGACTTGTTCCTGGTAGAGGAAAAGCAAAAGGATTTAAAGAAGATGCGTTTGATTATCCTGTTGCTGAAGGGTATCTATCATATACCCCTAATAAATTTTTGCAATTTCAGTTTGGACACGGAAAGAATTTTATTGGTGATGGATATAGATCATTTATTCTTTCAGATGTTGCAGCACCATCTCTATATTTAAAAGCCTCGGTTGATTTTTGGAAATTTAAATATACAAATTTATGGATATGGGGGAATGATTTAAGAGGAAGAGCAGTCATAAATACTAACGAACATGCAAGAAAATACATAGCCATTCATTATTTAAGTATTAATCTATCAGACAGATTAAATATTGGCCTATTTGAAACTGCCGTGAGTGCGAGTGAAACTGGCATAGATGCAGGATTTTTAAACCCAGTAATTTTTTATAGATCAGTAGAATTTAATAGAGGGGAAGATGCGGGGAATGCTTTAGTTGGTCTTACAGCTAAATATAAATTATCTAGCCAAACTTCCTTATACTCACAACTTGTTATTGATGAATTCTCAGTTGGAAATCTCACGAATTTAGGAGATTGGAGAAACAAATTTTCATTACAATTAGGGGCTAAGTATTTTGATGCGTTTAATGTCAAGAATTTGTATGTTCAAGGAGAGTTTAACTATGCAAGACCTTATACTTTTGCTCATAGAACTCCAATTTTAAATTATGGAAATAATAATCAAGCTTTGGGTCATTTATGGGGAGCAAATTTTTGGGAATTAATTGGTGTCGCTAGATATAAAAAAGATCGCTGGAGTGGAAGCGCTAAGGTAGTTTTTGGAAAGAAAGGATTTGATTTTATTGATGAAAGTATTAGTTATGGAGGAAATATCTTTCAATCATATGAAGATAGACAAGGAGATGTTGGAAATACTATTGCTCAAGGAAATACTGCATCTATTTTTAATATTGATATTCAAGGAGATTATTTACTAAATCCCTCTAATAATTTAAGTTTATTTGCCGGATTAAGCTATAGAAATTTTTCAATAGATGAAACAACAAACGGGTTTTCAACCAATAATAATGTTTGGATAAGAGCCGGTATAAGAGCAGATTTATTTAATTGGTATTTTGACTTTTAATAAAAAAACCTCTGTTTAGAGGTTTTTTTATTGTTCATCTTATTATTTAGGATCCTGATACTTATAATATCCTTCAACAGGAATCATTAAATGATCATAGCCAGTTCCTTTGAACATAATATAAGGAGCACCAGTATTAAAATTAGTGGTTTGCCCATCTAATGAAGCTGGGTTCTTGGGGAAAAGCATCAAATGTGCCCCTGATTCTATCCATTGACCTTCTGCAGCATCTTCTTTATTAAAAACTAATTGTTTTGTGTTGTCTTCTCCCATGTCACCATGAAGCATCCAAGCCCATCCGTCTGTATCCATTTGAGGAGTTTTTCCTCCCATGTAAGCCATAGCCCATTGCATTGCTGGGCCATCTCCAACCATAGCCATTGCTTCATGTGGGTTTTTCCATCCATTTTCAGGATCAGACATTCCTCTAGGATTTGCTGCCATGGCTGTCCAGCCATTAGTCCCTTCTCTCAAAACTGTTCCGTCTACGTCTACTACTGTACAATTTTTGGCAATAAAAGATGGTGCAGCTGTGCTGTAAGCCCATATTTTCCATTCAGTCGATGTATGAGGGCCGTCTGGTTCTCCATTACTGTTTTCTGTAATAGAGGTGTTATTACAACTTATAATTAAAGCTGTAGATAAAATTAGTAATAAAAAATTTTTCATTTTTTTATTTTTAAGTTGTGTAATTAATCAAACTCTTTTGCTAAATCTGCAGAGTCATACCATTCCATATAGTGAGCTAATTTACCTTCTTCATTAAATTGTAAAACAGCATACCATTTTAACATACTCTTTTTACCATTTGAGGCAAAATTAGAAGTCCATGTGCCATAAGCCCTAACATTTCCATCAGGTAAGTTATTCTCATCTAATGCAGCAAAATATTGAGGGTTTGTGAGTTTTTTATTGTCATAGTTAGACATGAAAAATCGAAAGGCTTTTTCCCATTCACTTTTAGGTAGAGAATCCATTCCAACTGCAGGTGGAGACCAAATAAAGTCATCACTCATGTATTTATCCGAGAAGAATGCTGTAGAGTCATTTTGCATAAATGCGTCAAGCCAAGCTTTTGTGGTTTCAGTATTTTTATTGAAAACACTCATTTTAGAAGTAACGTCAGATTTATTATTGTTTTGGCATCCAGTTAAAAGTGCAAAAGCAACAGCAAAGAATAATATTTTTTTCATTTTGATAAGTTTTTAGTTCTTTAAAAATACTAATTTTTACAAACAATGGCAAATAGCAACTAAAAATAAGGTTTTAATCCCTTTATTTTATCAGGTATATTTTGAGTTTAAAGGTAGGATTTTGTATTTTTACATATATAAAATTAAGTAATGAAAAACATAATTATAGTTGTATTTGGGTTGTTATTTTTTGTTAGTTGCGGAAAAGATAAAAAAGTAGATACTTCACAGAAAGAAAGTAAGAAAACTAAAGTAATTGTTCCTAAAAAAGAAAAGACTACCAAAAAGGAATCAGCTGTTGTGGTGGATTCAGAAGGAGTTGCAAATGTGACTGTTACTTCTAATGATGGAATGAGGTTTGATGTTAGGAAAATTAAAGTAACCACTGGGCAAAAAGTAAGATTAACTTTAAATCATTCAGGTAAATTAGATAAAAAAATTATGGGCCATAATGTTGTTATTCTAAAGAGTGGAGTTAAAGCCTCTTCATTTGCAGTAAAAGCGGCTTCATCAAAAAGTAATGACTACATCCCTGAGGGAACCACTGATGTAATTGCTCATACTAAAATGATTGGTGGTGGAGAGTCTACAATGATTGAGTTTATAGCCCCTGAAAAAGGAACCTACGATTATATTTGCAGTTTCCCTGGGCACTTTGCTATGATGAAAGGAAAATTAATTGTTGAATAAGTTTTCAATTAATTTTTATAGTTCTAATATTTGAATTTTTCTAAACTCTACCGGATGACTTTCGCTTTGAAGAGAAATGTACCCGTTAGTTAATGCCTCACCATCTTTGGCTTGAATATCTTCTGAAGCACTATCTAGATACTCTCCTCCAATACTTGGTTTAGAATAGCTAATTGCAAGTTCACCATCTATAAAATGAGTTATCGAATTTCCATCAACTATAACCTCAGCTTCAATCCATTCTTCGCCATAATATGTTTTGCTTTCAGCCATGATACAGTGTTCAGTAATTTCTTCTCCTTTCATTTCTACATGAGTTGCAGGAGTGCATAAGTTACCCGAAGGTCTATTAACTCCATTTTTAACTCCTCCTAATAGTTGAAATTCTAGAGATAATGGGAATCCTTGATTTAAAAGCATAGTTTCTGGAGCTTGACTATGAATCATGATACCACTATTTTTTTCTGCCCAAGCCTGTCCTCCATTGACTTGCTCTCCAACAAATCTATACTCTAACTTTAATCTATAATTAGTAAATGGAGTTTTGTAAAATAAATGACCAAATTCATCTGTAAAATTGTCATATTGATCATAAGACACCTTTATACTCCCATTTTCAACTCTAAAAGTATTTAGATGATTATCATGTAATTCATAACCATTGATTTTTACAATCCAATCGTCTAAGTTTTCTCCATTGAAAAGAGATTTCCATTTGTTGTTGGATTCAATTTTATTAGAAACATTTTTTTTACAATTAAAAAAAGAACTTAATACAAGTACTATAAGTAATATGTTAAAAAAAGATTTCATTCTTTTAAAGTGAATATGATTTGCCTCCAGTTAATTCTTGCAAGTCTCCACAGTAGTAAGCTGTAGGGATTGGGTCATAGGCTAGTATATTTTCACCCACCTCTTCTGAGTGTTTGTATGCGTAAATAGTCATCCATTTTAACTGATTTAAAAATTCAGATGATGTCATTTCTAATGCCTCTGGATTTGCCTCCCGTTCTGGATCGACCTCCTTACTTAAAAACATGTGTTCATCTAACAAGGCTTTATATTGTTCTTGTGTAACATCATCTAAATTAGATTCAGAATCTGGCTTTAAAAGAGTAATTATTTTATTAAAAGCAGCTCTAGTTATTTCTTGATCCTTGACTTTCAAAACTTCAAGAATATAGTTATCAATAAATTGAGGAACACCTACTTCTGTTGCAGCTGGAGTAGTGGCTGTTTTAGGTATGATGATATCCACTAAGTTTGTTATTACTACTTTTTCATCAGAAGTTAGATAGCTTGGTATCCATGTTTCAGTATTACTTGCACAACTCTGCAACATGCTAAAAATACTTGGTGAAATAGCGGCAAAACCAGCAGCAAGTCCTATGTTTTTTAATGCGTCTCTTCGTTTCATATATCTATCTATTAAGCGTTCTTTTTTAAGTTTTTGGCAGCATGATTTGCCGCTCTGGCTGTAAAAGCCATATATGTTAATGAAGGGTTTTGACAACCTGAAGAGGTCATGAAAGCTCCATCTGTTACATATACATTGGTACAAGCGTGTATTTGATTGTGTTTGTTTAAAACAGATGTTTTTGGATCTCTGCCCATTCTAGCAGTACCCATTTCATGAATACCTAAACCCATAGCTCTTGATGATTCATGATCATACCCTTTTACATTTTTATAACCTGCAGCTTTTAACATTTCAATAGCTTGCTCTTGCATATCTACTCTCATTTTCATTTCATTTTCACCAAAATCTGCATCAAAAGTTACGGTTGGAAGACCCCATTCGTCTTTTTTGCTGTAGTCAAGTGATAATTTATTGCTATGATCTGGTAAAGTTTCCCCAAAGGCCAATAAATTTACATTCCATTGCCCAGGTTTTAAGATAGCTTCAGATAACTTTGGTCCATATTTTAATTCAGCAACTAATTCTGAGGCATCACTTCTACTGGCACCACCCTGATAACCAT
>Ga0213863_10002292_pt1 | contig 13628 bp, 13 predicted proteins | sample PICome_8_FD_160128 | JGI IMG/M metagenome (GOLD analysis project Ga0213863, IMG submission 160128) | Coastal seawater microbial communities near Pivers Island, North Carolina, United States - PICO497 | ecosystem: Environmental > Aquatic > Marine > Coastal | place: USA: North Carolina... | reverse complement strand
CAGACATTTCAGCAGGAAATATTGCTGCTGCTGTTGGAATTTCTATCTTTTTAAAATTTTGTGGAAAAAACCTACCACCCTCTTCTCTTCTTCCATAATAAATCCAAGTAGCTGTATCAAAGGTTTTGGTTAAAATATAAACCATAATATTTGTTAATAATTTATCTTTTGAATAAACACTTTCAATTTTGTTGTCCTTCAAATCAGACCATGAATACATCTTTTCAATTATCCAGGCAGCTATTCCCACAGGACTATCCATCATTCCATAACTTAAAGTTTGAGGTTTGGTTGCTTGTTGTGTTCTGTATCCATCTTGCATAATTTGATCTTTATCAAATCTCGTTTGCCACTCTTTTTCTTCAGTAGATTGTGGGCCATCTGGATGTCTCATAGTAAGACAATTTATATGTATTGCTTTACAAAACTTGGAATGATCATAGCCAATCCAGTTTGCAATAGTTGCTCCCCAATCACCACCTTGTGCAATGTAATTTTTATAGCCAAGATTTTCGATCATGAGTTTGTTAAATATTTCAGCCATTTTTCTTGGACCAATTGGTTTACTTGGCTTACTAGAAAAACCAAATCCAGGTAATGAAGGAGCTATTACATCAAAAGAGTTTTTTTTATCTCCTCCAAATTTTTCAGGATGAGCAAGTTTTTCTATAATATCTAAGAATTCAACTACAGATCCTGGCCATCCATGCATTAGCAGTAAAGGAGCAGAATTTGGGCTACTTCCTTTTTCTTTTATAAAATGAATTTCATCTCCATCTACACTTGTGGTAAAATTTGAAAATTTATTTATTTCTGTTTCGTGTTTATTCCAATCATAATCAGTTATCCAATAATCACATAATTCTTTTAAATAGCCTTTATTGGTTCCATGATTCCAATTTTCCAAATCAGTTATAGAGTCCCACGGATAATCTTTTACTTTCTGATAAACCAAAGATATTTCTTTTTCAGTAAAATTAACGTTGAATTCTTTAATCATTTAATATCTAAAATAATAAAATCTACTATATACATTTTTAAATTTAATTATAATCATTGTTTATGCTTTCAAATAAAGAAATAGTTTGCCCGAATAACCTGTTAGATAAAGCTCATGAAAAGAAAGGTGTTAAAGTTGCAGTAGTGAATGCTGGCAAACCTTTACCCATGCTTTCAGTTCAAGATGCAGTAGCAGAAAATTTAATTGAACCTATTTTTATAGGAGACAAAAAGGAAATTCTAAAATGTGCCGACGATTTGAAATGGGATATTTCAAAATATGAAATAATTGATGAGCCAGTAGAAAACAATACTGCAAAAATAGCCGCAAAACTTGCAAGTAAAAATAAGGTTAAGATCATTGTCAAAGGTCACATTCATACAGATGTATTAATGAAAGAAGTTTTAAAACGAGAATACAATTTATTAGGTAAAACTAGATTAAGTCATATCTGGCATATGACTGTTGAAAAAGAGGGAAAACCTTTAATCATTACTGATGGTGCTTTAAATGTTCAGCCAAATGTAAAAACTAAGATGCATATTCTTAAAAATGTAATTAATTTTTCAAACAGAATAGGAATATCTAGACCAAAAGTAGCTGTTTTATCAGCAACTGAGGAGGTTCTAGAAAGTGTTCCAAGTTCTTTAGATGCTGCAGAAATTACAAAATTAGCGAAAGATGAAAATTTAGAAGCTGACGTTTTTGGACCACTTGCTTTTGATAATAGTATTTCAAAAAAATCTGCAGCTATAAAAGGAATTAAAAACATAGTTGCTGGTGAAGCAGATGTATTATTAGTTCCTAGTGTTGAAACGGGAAATGGATTAGTAAAGATGATGATCTATTTTATGGGTGCCTGTGCAGCAGGAGTTGTCGTTGGTGGAAAAGTTCCAGTTGTTATCACAAGTAGATCTGATGAAGCTCAGGCAAGACTAGCATCTATTGCTGCAGCTGTAGTTGCTCTAGATTAATTCAAGGTATTAAAATGAGACCATTTGATTATATAAGTCTTTATTTCCTAGTTATTATCTTGTGTGTTGTTAGCGTCAATATTGGTTATAGATTCTATTTTTAAATCATTGAATAAAACTTACTTTTACTTTATTAAGATAATCTCAATTTAAAGGAAATAATCAATGGCTATACAATATTTAAAGAAATCACCTAAAACATCTTCAACAGATGATACCAAAACAAGAGAAATTGTTGAGAATATTCTTAAAAATATCGAGCAAACTAAAGAAGAAGGTTGTAAAGAATATTCAAAAAAATTAGATAAATATGAAGGTGATGTAGTCGTTTCTAAAGAAAAAATTGAAGAAATTAAAAAGAATTTAGACCAAAAAACTAAAGACGATATTCAGTTTTCTCACGAAAGAGTTAGAAAATTTGCTGAAGCACAACTTAAAAATTATGGACAAGATTTTGAAGTTGAACTATCTGATGGATTATTTGCTGGACAAAAATTAATTCCTGTTAATACAGCAGGTTGTTATGTACCAGCTGGTAGATATGCTCATATAGCTTCAGCTGTCATGAGTGTAACGACTGCAAAAGTTGCAGGTGTAAAAAATATTATTGTAGCAAGTTCACCAAAACCAGGCGTAGGAGTTCATCCTTCTATTGTTTATACTGCGGACCTTTGTGGTGCAGACTCAATTTTAAATTTAGGTGGAGTTCAAGGTATAGCAGCAATGACTAATGGTTTATTTGGTAATGCTCCAGCTGACATATTAGTTGGTCCTGGTAACCAATTTGTTGCTGAAGCTAAAAGAATGTTATTTGGAAAAGTTGGAATTGACTTATTTGCAGGTCCAACAGAAATAGCTGTAATAGCTGATGATAAAGCTGATGAAGAGTTAGTTGCAGTTGATTTAGTAGGTCAAGCAGAACATGGATATAATTCTCCTGCTTGGTTATATACAACAAGTAAAAGAGTTGCTGAATATGTAATTAAAAGAGTTCCAGAGCTAATTGCAGAACTTCCAGATTTACCTAGAGAGAATGCAGGAGCTGCATGGAGAGATTATGGAGAAGTAATTCTTTGTGATACTGATGAAGAAATGGCAACAATCAGTGATGAATATGCTCCAGAACATTTAGAAGTTCAAACACAAAACTTGGAATGGTTTCATAAAAGATTAAAAAACTATGGATCATTATTTATTGGAGAAGAAACAACTGTTGCTTATGGGGATAAATGTTCTGGTACAAATCATATTTTACCAACAAAAGGTGCAGGAAGATATACTGGTGGTTTATTTGTTGGAAAATTTATCAAAACTTTGAGTTTTCAAAGAATGTCCAAAGAAGCAACCAAAACAGTTGGAGCTGCTTGTGCAAGAATCTCAAGATATGAAGGAATGGAAGCTCACGCAAGAACAGGTGATGTAAGATTAAGAAAATATGGGTTTTCTAATTAGGATCTAACCCTTTTTCCATTTTCATCAAATACAAAAATATCTTTTGTACTAAATCCAATTTGATCAATAGCGTTATTTTGTGTAGGAATTTTTGCACTTACATCATGACCATCAATCTTGATATAAGCAATTTTTTCATTACCTAAATTCTCAGTTAAATCTATCTTTGGTTGAAATTTATACTCACAATCACTAGAGACCGTAAAATGCTCAGGCCGTATACCAAAATAATAATCCTTTTTTGAAAAACTTATCTCATCAAATTTAATATTATTTCCTAGAAACTTAACTTCGTTACTAGAGATAACATCAACTTCAGAAACCTTAAGAATATTCATTTTAGGTGTTCCAATAAATTGAGCTACAAAAACATTTGATGGATTACCATATATTTCATCTGGGCTGCCTACTTGCTCGATATTACCTAGGTTTAAAATCACAATTCTATCAGCTAAAGTCATTGCTTCAACTTGATCATGAGTAACATAAATCATGTTAGTTTTAATTTGTTTATGTAACTTTGAAATTTCCACTCTAGTTTCAGCTCTTAAAGCAGCATCAAGATTTGATAATGGTTCATCAAATAAAAATATTTTTGGGTTTCTTGTAATTGCTCTCCCAATAGCTACTCTCTGTCTTTGTCCACCAGATAACTGCTTTGGTTTTCTATCTAGCAATTCTTCAATTTTTAAAATTTTTGCTGCATGCATTACTTTTTGTTCAATCTCATCTTTTGGTCTCTTTTCAATCTTTAATCCAAAAGACATGTTTTCATATACATTCATATGAGGATACAAAGCATAAGATTGAAAAACCATTGCTGTTTGTCTTTTAGACGGATGGAGATCGTTTACTAACTGGTCATTGATATAAATCTCACCTTCATCAATTTTTTCAAGCCCTGCAATCATTCTTAGTAGAGTAGACTTTCCACAACCTGAAGGACCAACTAATACCAAAAACTCATCGTCCTTACCTTCAAGATTAAAATTACTAATTATTTTGTTTGATCCAAAAGATTTATGAATATTTTTAAATTTTATATTTGCCATTATTATAATTTTTTAATCATATCAAAAACATCAATATCTATTTGTTTAAGAATATGTGCAATATCAATAGGTACCCAGTTCTCTCTTATTTTTCCTTCATCATGATGATAAAAATCCATTACTCTCATTGTAACATTTTTATTATTTTGAGGATATCCTAACCAATCATTAGATCCATATGTTGCTTGAATACTATGCCATCCTGCAGTTAAAGAGAATTTTCCATCACCTAATTCAGAATAATGCCCTAATTTCCAATAATTTCTTTCTTTAAAAGTCTTTCTAAAAGGAAGTTGATGATTGTCGACAAAACCCTCCAAAGATCTTGCAGTTCCTATTCCACTTGGGCCATACCAAATCATTTTTTCGTGCCAAAACTCAGCTTGAGGATGATCTAATAATTTTAATTTTAAATCTTCATCAGAAGTACTATCAAGCTCTGGTTTAATATTTAAACTCCTTTGCATTGTTAATCCTTGATCAAGATTAAATTTTGAAACTTCAGGATTTTTTTCAAAAAAATCTACCCCGTTTGTGTTTATAGGATTTAGCCAGATACCTTCAGATCCTCTAGATTTATGAATAGGAAAAACTCCAGTTTGAAATATTAGATCCATAACATCTATAAGAATATGACTTTCAACAATCTTATCATGTTTAATTTCGTGTATCTCACAACATCTTAAATTGACCATTTTATTATTTGGTTTAATTCCTAGCCAGTTTTTTTTAAATATACCAGAGAGTGTTGAAATAGAACCAACTTGAATTTTATCTCTAAATGTCCCTCCAATTACAACTTGTTCTCTTCTTTCAAGATCGGGAAAAGACTCAAATAAAGGTAACCAAAAATTATTTTTAAAGTTTTTGATACCAAAAAATTCATTTATAGGATGAAAACAATTAACTTTTACATTATTGGAAAAGTATCTATTAAGATTGTCATCAAGTTTAGATGGACCCTGATGGATAATATTTTTTAGGTATTTTCTTACTCTTTTCTTGTTATTATAATTTTCTTCTGGTGAAATTATAATATTATTAATATCTTCTTGTCCTTTAAGACCAGTGTCAAAGTTTTCTATTTTCATATATAAGATTTATATTTAAATCTTATAATTAATAAAGAATAAACATGAATGAAAGAATTGCTAAATTTAATGAACTTATTCCAAGCACTTTACCTTTTGTAGAAGGAAGATTAAAAGGTCATAAAGAGAGAAAAAATTATTCAATTGTTGGACCAGGTGTCGCAGAAGACAGTGAGCAGTCTGTAAAAATTTCAAAAGCTCATGGATATAACTTAGGGGCAGTGAGTGCAAAACCAAAAAATGGTTCGGGATTACATAGCCATACTACTGCAGAAGTTTTTTTAATTTATTCTGGGAAGTGGCGATTTTACTGGGGAGCCGATGGAAAAAATGAAATAATTTTAGGTAAGGGAGATATTATTTCTATGCCTACCAATATGTTTAGAGGGTTTGAGAATGCTGGTGATGAAGAAGGTTTGATTTTTGTAGTATTAGACAATGATGATCCTGGAATAATTACTTGGGTTCCAAAAGTTCTTATTAATGCAAAAGAAACAGGTCTAGCTTTACTTGATGATAATTCTTTAATTGATTTAAACAAAAATAAAATTCCAAATGGTAAAAAACTTTTAGAGCCAATAAGTAATGATCAATTAAAAAAATTTGATGATTATAATTTAGATCAAATGGAGAAATCTATTTGTAGATTTGATGGTCAATCTAATCACGAAATGGATTTAAAAAATGGAATTAAATTAATTCAAATTATAGGAAAAAAATTTTGTCAACAAAACTATAATCCATTAATTAACCAAGATACTGGTTTTAATTTAAGTATTTTAAAGTCTATGAATGGTAAAATTGAAGACATAGTTTTTAAAGAACCTACAATTTTGTTTTCTCAAGAAGGTTTATGGAAAATTAAAATTGGAAATGAAGATTTTAAAATCAATTCTAAAGATACATTTTCAGTGCCTTTAAATACCAAGCTAAGTATAAGTGTTGAAAATATTGAATATTGTTACTTAAATTGTGTTAGTAAAATTTAATGAAAGGTTTTGATAAAAAATACCGAGATTTTCCTGATTTTATTTTAAAAATTACAAAACAAATTTGGGAAGGCAAAGACGTAGAGTCTATAGCCCAATTTTATACTGATGACATTCCAGTAATATCTCCTTTTGGAGTAACTTATGGCAATAAACCTGTAATTGAGGCCACCTATAATACTCTAAAAGAATTTCCTGACAGACAATTATTGGGTGAGGATATTATTTGGAATGGTAATGATGAAAATGGATATCATTCTTCACATAGAATTTTAAGTAAAGGGACGCACTTAGGTGAAGGGTTTTATGGAAAGCCTTCAGGAAAAGAAATTTATTATAGAGTAATAGCTGATTGTGCTTGTAAGAATAATCAAGTTTATGATGAATGGATAGTGAGAGATCAAGGAGCTATGGTTAGACAGATTGGTTACTCTCCAGAAGAATTTGCATATATTACAATCGAAAAAGAAGGTGGTTTTGATAAAGCAAAGCAAACATTAGATAAATCAGAACTAAAACCATCTAATTATCACCCAATGCCAGCTAAAATTAACTCTGCTGGAGAAAAATATTCTAAAATTCTAAATAAAATTTTTACAAACGATTATGATTTTAAAGATTATGATAGAGCAACAAACATATATTGGCCGGGCAACAAATTGGGTCATGGAAGAGAAGATGTTATTAAATTTTGGAATTCTTTAAAAAGCATATTGTCAGATATAAAATTTAAAATTGAACATGTTGGGTATCTAGATGAGCCTAATAGAAATCCAAGAGCATCAATTAGATGGTCTTTAGAGGGAATACACTCAAACGATAGCAAAGATTATGGAAAAAAAACAAATTCTAATTTATCTTTTATTGGAATAAACCATGCAGAATTAAATCTATATGGTGTAATAAAAGAATGGGTATTATTTGATGAAGTTGCTATTTGGAAACAAATTTTAATAAATAAAAATAAAAATGGATAAGATTAAAACTACACATGTTGGTAGCCTACCAAGATCAAATGAACTTTCTGATCTTCTTTTTAAAAAAGATAAAAAAGAAAAAATAGATACAAATAATTTTGATGAGATAGTTAAAAGAGATGTAAAAAAAATTGTAGAAAAACAAATAAATTTAGGAATAGATTTTATTAGTGATGGCGAAATGTCAAAGATAAGTTATGCAACTTATGTTAAAGATCGAATAGACGGTTTTTCTGGTGAAAGTGAAAGAAAAGCACCTCAGGATTTAGATGACTTTCCAACATTTAAAGAAAGGATTGCAAGATCAGGTGGCACCCCTACCTACACAAGACCTTGTTGCACTCATGAATTAAAAATTAAAGACAAGCAATCGTTAACAAAAGATATAAATAATTTTAAAACAGCACTTGAAGATAATAATCATAAATTAGCTTTTATGAATGCTGCATCTCCAGGTGTAATTTCTGCTTTTTTACCTAATAAATTTTATAAAGATGACGATGAATACTTGGATGCTTTATCTAAGATTATGACCAGTGAATATGAGGAAATAATTTCGAATGATATTAATTTGCAACTAGATTGTCCTGATTTAGCACTAGCAAGACATATGACTTTTAAAGATTTATCTGAGGAAGATTTTTTAAAAAGAGCTGAAAAACAAATTGAATTTCTAAATAATTCAATAAAAAATATCCCTCAATCTAAAATTAGAATGCATATCTGCTGGGGAAATTATGAAGGTCCACACTCTCATGACATTTCTTTAGATAAAATTTTACCTTTAGTATTAAAAGCAAATGTTGGAACTTATTTATTAGAGTCTTCCAATCCAAGACATTCTCATGAATGGCAAGCTTTTGAAAATATTAAGGTTCCTAAAGACAAGATTATTGCTCCTGGAGTTATTGACTCTACGACAAACTTTATTGAGCATCCAGAAGTTGTAAAAAATAGATTGATACAATTTTCAAAAGTTATTGATCGAGAACAATTAATGGCTGGAACAGATTGTGGTTTTAGTACTTTTGCTGGTTTTGGTAATGTTGATGAAAATATTGTTTATAAAAAACTAGAGTCTCTTGTGATTGGTGCTGATTTAGCATCAAAAATCATCTAATTTTTTTCTTTAAAAAAATTAAAAAAAGCGCCAAAATGTCCTAATAAATACATCTCGGTATTTGATATCGTTAAAACTATTAAATTAAAGAAAGGTTATAATATGAAAAAAATATTAATAGCATTGTCATTTTTACTTTTTAGTACCTATGCAAATGCTGATTGTAATATTAAATCTGGATCAATCAATATTTTAGCAAACGATTTTCCAGCGTTAAGAACTCTTGTTGAAACAGCAAAAGAGTGTAAAGGAAGTGCTGACTTTAAAGTTACACATTCAGCTGAGCATAATAAAATTGCTGTGCCGGCATTAACAGCTAATCCATCAGAATTTTCTGTAAGAGTTGCAGCTAATAGTTCAATTGTTCCATTAATGAATAGTGACTTAATTAGACCAATGAATGATCTAGTTAAAAAATATGGAAAAGGAATTCAAGACTCTCAATTAATTACAATTGATGGAAAAGTTATGGCTGTTGCTTTTATGGCTAATACTCAACATTTATATGTAAGAACAGACGTTTTAAAAGAAAATGGGATTGCAATTCCAAAAACATATGAAGATGTTGTAGCGGCTTCTGAAAAAATTAGAGCTGCAGGAAAAATGAAATATCCATATGCTGCTGCCTATAAAGCTGGTTGGAATTTAGCAGAAGAATTTATAAACATGTACATTGGTCATGGTGGCGAATTTTTTGAATCTGGATCAGCAAAACCAAGCATCAACAATGCTAAAGGTGTAGCAACTCTTAATATGTTAAAAAAATTAGCTGATTTGAGTAATCCTGATTATTTAACACATGATAGTGAAGCAATTAAAGTTGAATGGGAAGCTGGAAATGTTGCCATTATGACTTTATGGGCTTCAAGATCTGGAACATTGTTAGATGATGAAGGTGATGCAAAAATTACAGCTGCAACAAAACTTGTGGCTCCTGCAACAGTTGGTGGTGGAAATATTCCTGCTGCAACACTTTGGTGGGATGGATTTACTCTTGCTAAAAATAGATCTGATGCTGACGCAGAAGCTTCTTTTAGAGCAATGGCTCATGCTGCTTCTTCAAAAGAAATGGTAGCAAAAGCTTCGGACCAAGCTGTTTGGTTGGTTGAAGGATTTGTTCCTGGACCAAAATCTGTTGGTGTTATCGAAGCAGTTAAAATGGGTGCAAAACCTTATCCAATGTTACCTCAAATGGGACTAATGCACGGTGCCTTAGGTAATGAAATTGTTGAATTTTTGCAAGGAAATGAGACAGCTGAACAAGCATTAAAAGATGTAGAGGCTGCCTATAATACTAAAGCAAAAGAACAAGGTTTTCTATAATATCTAAATATTTTTGAGTGGGGATTTATTCCCCACTTAACTAAAATTCATGCCTAATAAAAGTTTTTTTTGGTTTTTCTTACCAACTGGTCTAGCAATGATTTTATTCATTGGCTTACCAATTATTTCTACAGGTGTTCAATCATTTTATGCTCAACACGATCAGATTTTAAAAGAAGTTAAAAAATGTGATCCATTTGGCTGCAAGGTCTCAGTTCAAATTGATCAAGAAGCCTCATCAAAAATTAGGAAAGAAAAGCCACTTGGAAAATTTAATGGATTTGGAACATATACTGATAGAAATCACTTAGCTGTTAACGAGATATCCAAATTTTGGGGAGAGAGTAATTCTACTGGAGAGTTTGTTGATAAGGTTACCAACTTACCCTTCTATAAAGCTCTAATTTTTACCTTAACTTATTGTATTATTGTTACTCCTTGTGTTCTTCTACTGGGATTTATTATTGCACTTAGTCTAAATTCAATTTCTAGGAAAATAAGAGGTGCTTTGATCTTTGGCACAATTTTACCAATGATAGTAACTCCACTAGTTGGTTCTTTAGTTTTATTTTGGATGGTAGATGCTGAAGGAATTATTGGTGCAAACTTACAAATATTAATGAATGATCCTTATCTATCAGTTAAATCTTCAAAATCACTTACTTGGATTACAATAATTATTTATGGAATTTGGCATCACTCACCATTTGCATTTGTTGTGTTTTATGCAGCATTACAAACTGTTCCTCAAGAACCTTTGGAGGCATCTATTATAGATGGGGCCTCTAGATTTCAGAGAATAAGACATATAATCTTACCTCATATTTATCCTGTCGTTACATTTGTAGCTTTAATTTCTTTAATGGATAACTTCAGAGTATTTGAACCTATCATTGGTTTTAGCGCCCAAGGTAGCGCTCAATCATTATCTTGGTTGATATATGATAATTTAGTTAATGAAGAGGTTATTTTATTTGGTTCAGCTGCTGCAACTTCAATAATGACAATAATTGGAATAGCAATAATACTAACACCAGTTTTAATAAGAACTTGGAGAGAATTTAGAACAGTTAGATAATTATGGAAAATGGATTAGATAAACAACCTAATAGTCTTAAATTTTTTAATACAACATTTATTATTTTTTGGTTAATGATTGCTTGTTTTCCATTTATTTGGACTTTTTGGGGATCTTTTAAAGTTAGAGCAGATTTTTTTTCAAGAGCTGATTGGTGGTATGCAATAACAGCTTTCAATACACTATTAGAAACTGGTAAAAGTTTTACAACTGAAGCTTATAGTGGTGCATGGTTTGAAGGTGAATTTTGGAAAGCATCGAGAAATACGATAATAGTTACTGTAAGTGTAGTTTCTGTATCTTTATTTCTTGGAACCTTAGGAGCTTACGCATTATCAAGATCTACAAAAAATTATGCATTTTGGATCTTAATTATTGCATTAGTGTTTAGGGCTATGCCTCATATAACTTTAGTTTCCGGATACTTATTTCCTTTTTTTCAATTACAAATTTGGGGAATTCTACCTACAACAATTGTGGTTTTAATTGCAATTAATCAACCTTTTACACTTTGGCTTCTTTACTCTTTTTTTAAAACTGTTCCAAAAGAACTTGATGAAAGTGCGCTAATAGATGGATGCAGTTACTTCCAAACATTTAGACATATTATAATGCCAGTGATGTGGCCAGGAGTTATAACTGCAGGTTTATTTAGCTTAATGCTAGCGTACAACGATTTTACTGTTACAGCTTTATTATTAAACCAAGAAAATCATACAATGGTTCCTAAGATACAAAGTTATCTTGGCACAAATCAACATGAAGGTAACTTAATGTGGGCAGTTTCTTCTGTAGTTGCAGCAACAGCTCCATTGTTCTTATTAGTAATGTTTTTTCAAAAACAAGTGATAAGTGGTTTGACCGCTGGAGCTGTGAAAGGTTGATAAAGTACAAAGCGCTAATATTTGGATCTATTGGAACAATAGTAGAAACATCAAATATTCAAAGAAAATCATTTAATAAAGCTTTTAAAGAATTTGGATTAGATTGGTACTGGAGTACATCAGAATATAAAAAATTATTAGAAAAATCAGGAGGTGAAAATAGATTATCTAAATATGCAAATAAAAAAAATATTAAGATTAACACCAAAAAACTAAGAGACTTAAAAACTAAGTTTTTTAATGATTACTTAAAGAAAAATAAAATAAAACCTAGAGCTGGAGTTTTAAATATCATAAATTTTTGTAAAAAAAATAATATTAAATTAGGTTTTGCAACATCTACTACAACAAATAATATAAATTCTATTTTTTTTACTTTGAAAAATGCTATTGGTAAAAAAGATTTTAATTTCATTGGTAACGATAAAATTACACTAAGAAAAAAACCTTATCCTGATATATACAATATCACTCTTAAAAAGCTAAATCTAAGACCAAAAGAATGCTTGGCTATAGAAGATACAGAGGAAAGTATGAAATCAGCTTTGAAGGCAAAAATTAGATGTATTGCATTTCCTGGAAAATTACACGAACATCAAAAATTTAAAGGTTCATATAAGATAATTAAAAAGCTTAATAAAAAAAAGATTTTTACTGATTTATAAATTTTTCAACTAAAATATTAAATTCATTTGGCTTTTCTAGATGAACATTATGACTACAATTTTCAAAAATTTCTAACCTGCTATTCTTAATATTCTTATTAAGTGTATCGACTTGGTCAAAATTATATGAAGTATCTTTATCGCCCCAAACTATTAATGTTTCATTTTTAATATTTTGTAGATTATGTATTCCCGACCAATTCTTCATAGCTATTAAAGCATTATCTGCTGTTTCTAGAGAAACATTTTTAACCGCATTAGCACATAGGTAATAATTTTTATCTTTATCTCCTTTTATAAACCATTTTTTAGGAACTCTTGAAAATGAAATTTTAGCCCCCTCTTTTTTAAGTCTTTTTCTTGTCTCATTAATGGGTTCAAACCTTCCTGGAATCTCACCAATAGAGCCTGTTGCAAAACAAATTAGTTTGTTAATTCTATCTCCTGCTAATTTAGCTATTTCCTGAACTATCATTCCACCCATGGAGTGACCTAATAAATTAAAATTATCAATTTTTTTTTCATCAATAATATTAATTACAAAGTTTGCCATATCATTAATTGAATCTAGAGATTCTGCTTCATGACTCTCTCCAAAACCAGGTAAGGCAGGAGATATTATTCTAAAAAACTTTGATAAATAATCTCTTTGAAGACACCACATTTCTGAAGAGCCCAAATAACCATGAACTAATACTAACGGAAAACCTTGGCCTGTATCATTTATATAGATTTTGCTCATATAAGCTGATTATTTCGTTCAATAAATATTAAAATATTGTAATATTCTATCAACTAAAGCAATTAACATAAAAGGATTTTTTATGAATACTTATGAATGCTCAAAATGCGGTATGTCGGTTAATGCTAATTGCGGGAAATGCAATGAACCTTTGGTTAATGACATGCTTAAATTAGATGATGGAAATGAAGTGCAAATATCAAAATGTCCTAACGATCATGGTAAAATAAAATCACCATTATGCTGTGGTCAAGATATGTCTTGTAACGTTTAAATTAATT
>Ga0213863_10002287_pt1 | contig 13646 bp, 12 predicted proteins | sample PICome_8_FD_160128 | JGI IMG/M metagenome (GOLD analysis project Ga0213863, IMG submission 160128) | Coastal seawater microbial communities near Pivers Island, North Carolina, United States - PICO497 | ecosystem: Environmental > Aquatic > Marine > Coastal | place: USA: North Carolina... | reverse complement strand
ATCGCAACCTGGGGCGGAAGTACGTCCCAAGGGTTGGGCTGTTCGCCCATTAAAGCGGTACGTGAGCTGGGTTCAGAACGTCGTGAGACAGTTCGGTCCATATCCGGTGTAGGCGTTAGAGTATTGAAAGGATCTTTCCCTAGTACGAGAGGACCGGGAAGGACGCACCTCTGGTGTACCAGTTCTCGTGCCAACGGGACACGCTGGGTAGCCAAGTGCGGAGCGGATAACTGCTGAAAGCATCTAAGTAGGAAGCCCACCTTAAGATGAGTACTCTGTATTCCTCGTGGACAAATCTTTGTCTCAAAGACAAGATACAAACCTCACGAGTAAGATAAGGTCACGGCAAGACTAGCCGTTTAATAGGTGCCCGGTGGAAGAGTAGCAATACTTGTAGCCTAGGCATACTAACAGACCAAACAGTTTGACTTCCTCTGTGCTGTAAGAGATTAAATTCAATCAGCAAAAACCAATAAAATGGAAAAAAACAGGTATACCCATCCCGAACATAACCCTTAAATTTAGGCTACCATCCGTAAGATAGAGAATCATCCTATCTACTTTTGGTAGTCTAATTCACTTTTTTTAATGACCATCTTCCCGAGAAAACTTCTTGGGTAATCCTATCTTCCTTGCAAATTTAAAACTCTCGAGCTTAACGGGTTTAATTCATAGGCCTACAGTTTCTCCACCAAGTACTCTAGCGTTATAGAATGAAATACTCAAATCCCAATAGGAAGAATTCTTAGAATTGGTATTGCTTGGGTATTAAAAAAGGTTGTTAATAAAACTAACACTAACTGATAACGATCTAAAATATAGAATGACTGATTTATCACAAAAACCTTGAATTAGTTAATGTTTTTGTGATAAATCATCTAGCAAGCTTCAAATTTCTTTAACTAAGTTTAATATATTTTTAACCTTATAAGTCGTAATATCTCTACTAGTTCTATTCGAAACCGGCCTTATAAAGTTCTGACTTAGGATGGAAATAGTTCGTTGAACTAGGTATAAACTGCTTCTTTTCAATGTAGCTTTCAAAAGGTAAGCCTTTGCCTTGATTCTGCAAAATTCCTGGCATAATTTTACTTTGTTTTTTTAAATCATGATAAGAGTCTTGTATTTCAATTAAATGCTCTAATTGTTCTTTTGATGTACGATCTAAAAAAGGTGTTCTTTGAGTTACTTTTGTTTTTTGAACCAGATCACCCAGCCGGTTAATGCTATGGGTATGGAAACGGAAATATAAGTCTTTCATTTGTATATCTGTGAAAGGTTCTTTATTCGCCCAGATTCTACGTTGTTTCAATGATTCCATTGGAAAATGACGTAAAACAGATAAATTGCGGTCACGTTCACGTATATTCGTATCGAACACTATAAATTTTCTCAACCCGTCTATTTTTGAAAAATCAAAAGGTAAAAAAGAGCCTGCATTTTGCAATCCCGTATAAAGGTTTTCTAAAGGGTAATAAACTAGGTGCCAAGTTTTTTTTGTAGTAACAGCGAATATTAGACTGAGACTAGTAATTACAATTAGTTGATTGGCTCTACGGGTAAATTTTGCAGGGATTGAGATTAATGTATCACGTAAAAAACAAATAAGTATTCCGCTACCTAAACCTACAAATAAAAAACTAATGAAAAAGAATAGTAGATATAAAAAAGGAGAAGTAAATCCTAGTAACTCATTATCTATTAAAAACTGTGGTGTATGGAACAGATTTATTGGGTTACAAAAAACAAGACCTACTTGGATTAATGCAATGCTAATTAACTGTTGATTTCCCCTTGCAAGAGTTGTGGGAAGATCATCTTTATAAACAGATTCGTTATAAAAACTAATGAGAAGCTTAATAGTTAAAATGATCCCAAACAGAAAGAAAGTAGGTTCCCAATCATACCAAAATTGAATTAATTGACGAAAACCAAAAAGTAATAGACTTAAAAAAGATGTATAACCAAGTGCAGTTCCTAGATACGAAGCTATACCAGATCGAAAATCTTCAATAAGAAGGCGTCGTAAAGAAATTAATACGGGTGGTGAGAAGGGTAAAGCTAAGAAAAAAGCATGTTGGAAACTGACAAGTAACGTATCGGCAAAAGAATGATAAATATCAAAGAATGATAGATTAACTTCAAGAACACTCATAACTACATAAACTCCTAAATAGGGTGAATAAAGGAAACTTTTAATTTGTGTCTAAAGGGAAATGTCTTGTACCGGCTTTAAAGCGCAAATTAGCTTGCGGCAGGAGAAAACAAACTATTCTCCTGCTTTTGAATAAGTGGTTGAAAAGAGTTAGGTACGTATTTCTGTATAAAAAAACATACTCTATTGTTTCAGGCCTCCTTATTTTTTTGTGTTGGGTATTGGAATGTTGTACTATTCCCTGACAAGATTGACTTTGCTAGCGATAATGCTTTTTGTGCTTGTGCAGCGGGTTTTTGCTGCCATGTTGTTTTACGCGCATTCTTTTTTGTTTTTGAGGTACGTTTTTTAGGTACAGCCATATTAGGGTAATTAAAGGTAGTAAATAGAAATTTGTAAAGAAGGACTAAAGTTCTTCTTTATCTTAACTTAACAAAAAATTCGAAAAAAACCAACCATGTCTGTTTTGTTTTATTGCCAACCACGTCTGTTTTGTTTTATTGCCAAAGTGTTGGTTGAGTTGTTTTCTGAAATTGTTGAACAACTTGGTCTGTGCGGGTTTGATAAATTTGTGTAAGCATTTTGGGGTAAACACCAATCCCAATCATTGGGACTAGTAAACAAACTACAACAAAAATTTCACGTGGACCAGCATCGATTAATTTTCTTTTGTGGGATAAAGTTAACTGATTGCTTTGTCTTGACCCATAATAAACTTGTCGAAGCATCGACAATAGGTAAATAGGTGTAAGGATAATTCCAATAGCTTCAAAAAAAGTAAGAAGTAAACGGAAACCAATCGAGTAGACTTCACTTGTTAAAAAGCCTAAGAAAATAACTAATTCTGAAATAAAACCACTCATCCCAGGTAGAGCTAAAGATGCAAATGAAATAGCGCTTAACATGGCAAAGTACTTAGGCATTGGTACTGCAAGTCCACCTAGCTCTTCAATGACCAGAGTTCTTGTTCGATCATATGTTGTCCCAGCTAAGAAAAAAAGACCTGCACCTATTAAGCCATGTGAAACCATTTGTAACATAGCACCGCTTAAACCTGAATCGCTTAAAGAGCCAATACCAATCAATACAAAGCCCATATGAGAAACAGAAGAATAAGCAATTTTTCGTTTAATATTTCTCTGTGCAAAGGAAGTTAGAGCAGCATAAATAATATTAATAACCCCTACGATTACAAGGAATGGCGCAAAAACCTGGTGAGCATTTGGTAACATATCCATATTAATCCGGATAAGTGCGTAGCCACCCATTTTTAATAAAACACCTGCTAGTAGCATACAGGTGCTGTAATGCGCCTCTCCATGAGTGTCAGGTAGCCATGTATGTAATGGAAAAGCCGAGAGTTTTACGCCGTATGCAATTAAAAACCCTGCATAAGCTAAAATTTCAAGAGAAATTGGATAATCTTTCTGTGCTAGTACAGACATATTAAACGTTAATTCACTCCCATAAAAAGCCATTGCTAAAGCCGCTATAAGAATAAAAATCGAGCCGAGTGCTGTGTATAAAATAAATTTTGTACCCGCATATAAACGTTTTTTACCACCCCAGATTGTAATTAACACATAGACGGGAATCAATTCTAATTCCCACATGAAAAAGAAAAGAAGTAAATCTTGTGAAGCAAAAACACCGATTTGCCCACTATACATTGCTAACATTAAGAAATAAAACAATTTTGCATTTTTTGTCACAGGCCAGGCTGCTAAGGTAGCTAACGTTGTTATAAATCCTGTTAACAAAATTAAAGGCATTGAAATACCATCTGCTCCCAGTGACCAATGAAATCCTAAATTAGAAATCCAAGAATAATCCTCTATTAGTTGAAGACCGGTAGCATCTAACGAATAAAATGAACCAAATGTATATAAAATTAATAAAAAATCAAGAAGACAAACACCTAAAGCATACCACCTTACTGTTTTTCCATTTACATCGGGAATAAACGGAATGAAGACTGAAGCCAGAATGGGAAACAAAGTAATTACTGTTAACCAAGGAAAGTGGGCCATAATTGCTCCTTTTTCATATAAAATTAAAGAAAAGTTTGGCTCATAGCCATTAATTGGTTTACTGTCAATTCAATTTAAAATTCATGAATAGACTCTTAACCGATATTTATTTGCATTCTAACTATCATACTGTTAGTATAATCCTAAATTTTACGTTGAATTGTATAACTTCAAATCCGAAGAGTTTTTTTTATTTCAAAAAAAATAGCTAAACAATTTAAGGTACGTAGTTAGTTTTATTATTTACCTATTTCTAGTTTATCTTATTGTCTTATAACTATATAGGCGGAATGACAAAGAATTTCTTTTCAAATTCCATCCAAAAATACGGCCGTTATTTTTCTTTGGAAAAGAAGGCGTATAATAAAAACTAAGTTTTCCTTGAATGAAACAAAAAAATAGAAACTATGTTTGTGCAATGCACTTCATTATTCTATATATCATTATACTCTTTTCATTATGAATCTTGAAACCAACTTAATTCTAGGTGCAACTATTTTCTGTATAGGCTTTTATGGTTTTATTACGAGTAAAAATGCTGTACGAATTTTAATGTCCCTTGAATTAATTATTAACGCAGTCAATATAAACTTAGTTACTTTTTCTACTTTTTTTGATGCTCATGAAATCAAAGGCCAAGTTTTTGCTTTATTTGTTATTACAATTGCAGCCGCTGAATCCGCTATTGCACTTGCTATTTTACTAAGTTTGTATCGTAATCGAGGATCAATTGCTTTAAATCAATTTAATTTACTTAAATGGTAAGTACTAAAAAAAATTCTCGAATCTAATTAAACTCTTTATCTTCTTACTTCTTACTAAAATATTTGCTAGACTAAAATTGTATAACCAAAACTGATAAAATAAATTCTAACCCTTATTAAAAAATTCTTCAATATTCTTTTTTATGTCACATTCAGTAAAAATTTACGATACATGTATTGGTTGTACACAATGTGTACGTGCTTGTCCTACTGACGTATTAGAAATGGTACCTTGGGATGGTTGTAAAGCAGGGCAAATTGCCTCAGCACCAAGAACAGAGGATTGTGTTGGTTGTAAACGTTGTGAATCAGCATGTCCTACGGATTTTTTATCTGTGCGGGTGTACTTAGGTGCTGAAAGTACGCGTTCAATGGGTCTGGCATATTAATAAAATTGGCTTGCTAGTTTAAACTAGCAAGCTAAAACGAATGGTAATCCATGAATTAAACACTCCTTTATAGAATTTACAAAACGAAAAAAGCCAAGTACAAAGTGGAAAGACAAACTTCTTAAGCTAAGCATTTGTTGGTTCAAAAAAAACATAACAACAAACCTTTTTTAATTTATTATTTTTTTCTATTTACTTTTGTAACGAGCTATAACTGGACTTGGCATTGTTATCACCCCTTTAATTTATGAAAACATTTTTTCAAAAAAGTACAGATTTTTTCCTTGCTTAGTTCTCTATCAAAGCCGTAATCCCTAGAATACTTAAGAAATTCTGGGTTTCGGGTAAAGGCTCTGGATTCTTATAAAAACGATGCCTTTTACTTGGAATAATGAAACGACAGTCAATAATGGAATACATTTGAACAAATTCTAGTTACTTAAAGAGATGGTAAAGCTCCCAGTCATAGCAACTCCAAATTTTCTTGTTATGAATGGAAAACTTAGGAATTCTATAGGGTAAAATTCGACAGTTATTTTAAAGCACCTATCACATATTGATAAAAAATCAACAGTTAAGATACTAGAACAAACTACTTTTCAATTGCATGTATAGGTTATTAAGAATCTTAATTAATAGACATAGGAGTTTAAACAAAAAAGTGCTTGAACATGTTATTAGTTTTACTTATTTAATCTAAGGTGTTAGTCGAAATCTCTACCAATCAGGGTACTCTTTTAATACTCTATAGAAACAATGATATTTAGCATTTTGATTTTTTTTCTATTTTCTATCACTAAATATTGAACTAATTTCGTCTGTCTTTTAAAATGGGGTAAAATAGAAAAAACTAGTAAATAAAATGGACAATGCTTGAAACAAAAACAGACCCCATGGTTGTAAGTATGGGACCCCACCATCCATCAATGCACGGGGTATTAAGACTTATTGTTACTTTAGATGGAGAAAATGTTATTGATTGTGAACCTGTTCTGGGTTATCTTCACCGTGGTATGGAAAAAATTGCAGAAAATCGAAGCGTTGTTCAATATTTACCTTACGTAACACGTTGGGATTATTTAGCAACAATGTTTACGGAGGCAATAACTGTAAATGCACCTGAGAAATTAGCAAATATTGAAATACCGAAGCGAGCAAGCTATATTCGTATGGTTATGTTAGAATTGAGCCGTATTGCTTCTCATCTCTTATGGCTTGGCCCTTTTATGGCAGATATTGGTGCGCAAACACCTTTTTTCTATATTTTCCGTGAACGTGAAATGGTTTATGATCTCTTCGAATCAGCTACGGGGATGCGTATGATGCATAATTATTTCCGGGTTGGTGGAGTTGCAACAGACTTACCTTATGGTTGGGTTGAAAAAGCACTTCAATTTTGTGACTATTTTGAAACAAAAGTAGATGAATATGAACAACTTATTACAAGAAACCCTATTTTTTTAAAACGTGTAAAAGGTATTGGTACAATTTCACGAAATGAAGCTATTAGCTGGGGTTTATCTGGCCCAATGTTGCGTGGTTCAGCAATTGCTTGGGACTTACGCAAACTCGATCAATATGAATCATATAGTGATATTGATTGGTCAATTGCATATGAATCATCTGGAGATTGCTTAGCACGTTACTTAGTTCGAATCACTGAAATGCGTGAATCGACAAAAATTATTCGCCAAGCATTACAAATGATGCCTGGTGGTCCATATGAAAATTTAGAAGCTCGTCGTTTATATTACGGTAAAGGTTCCACTTGGAATGATTTTGATTATCAATATATTGGTAAAAAGCCTTCACCAACACTCAAGATTCCAAATAATGAACACTATGTACGTGTAGAAGCTCCTAAAGGAGAACTTGGTGTCTATTTACTTGGAAATGATAATTTATTTCCTTGGCGTTTTAAAATACGTGCCCCTGGTTTTATTAACTTGCAAATTTTGCCCTACCTTGTGCAGGGTATGAAATTAGCTGATATTATGACAATCTTAGGAAGTGTCGATCTTATTATGGGAGAATGTGACCGCTAATTAAAGTTCTTCAAGTACTAAAAAAGTTAATGTTTTTTTCAATTTCGTAATTTTTTCTATAAGGAGTCAAGAATGCTTCAAGTGTTAGATTTACGCCAAAGTTTTCTTACAATAATAGAAAATTTTGGCTTGCCCTCAAGTACGGGTATACTTCTTTGGGCAGTTTTTCCCATTTTAGCTTTTGTTATTATTGCTTTTCTAGGTGTTCTAGTTGTTGTATGGTTAGAACGAAAAATTTCTGCTGGTGTACAACAACGAATTGGTCCCGAATATGCTGGACCTTTAGGTTTTTTACAACCAGTAGCAGACGGTGTAAAGTTATTAGTTAAAGAAGATATTATTCCTGCAAAAAGTGATAGTCTTCTCTTTACACTAGGCCCGGCTATTGTAGTAATTCCAGTTTTTTTAGCTTATACTATTGTTCCTTTTGGTGAACACTTAATTGTTGCCGATCTTCAAATAGGTATCTTTTTTTGGATTGCAATTTCAAGCGTTGCTCCAATCGGTCTATTCATGGCAGGTTATGGCTCTAATAATAAATATTCGTTTTTAGGGGGGTTGCGGGCAGTAGCCCAATCTATTAGTTATGAGCTCCCCCTTGCTCTTTGTGTTTTAGCAATTAGTTTATTAAGTGATGATTTAAGCACAGTTTCTATTGTAGAAAAACAAAATACATTTGGTTTGTTAAGTTGGAACTTCTGGAAACAACCTATAGGTTTTCTAGCTTTTTTAATTTCAGCTCTAGCTGAATGTGAGCGCCTTCCTTTTGATTTACCAGAAGCTGAAGAAGAATTAGTTGCAGGTTACCAAACTGAGTATACAGGTATGAAATTTGCACTTTTTTATGTAGGTTCTTATGTCAATTTAATTTTGTCTTCTTTATTTGTTACGATTCTTTATCTAGGTGGCTGGGGTTTACCGATACCAATTGAGCTTATCTTTTCAAATCTAAATATACCAGGTAATTTACCCGAAATTCAAGTTCTAAGTGCGTTTGTCGGTATTCTTGTGACTTTATTTAAAACTTTTTTATTGGTTTTTCTTGCAATTTTAACACGATGGACTTTACCTCGTGTTCGTATTGATCAGTTACTTGATTTAGGTTGGAAATTTTTACTACCTATTTCCTTAGGGAACCTTTTACTTACATCTTCTCTCAAGCTCCTGTTTTCCTAAAAACAGTTCGTCTTTTTTCTTTAACTGCTTTCTTTCTACGGAAAACTTTCATTTTCATTCTTCCCCTTTGGTAAAACAATACTACACAAAATTATTCATTATGTTTCGCTTTACTAAACGAATTACAGATTATAGTCAGGAAATTTCACAAGCCTCCAAATATATAGGGCAAGGTTTTAATGTTACCTTTGATCATATGAGCCGTGCTCCGATTACCGTACATTATCCTTATGGTGAAATGATTCCTTCAGAACGCTTTCGTGGTCGTATTCATTTTGAATTCGATAAATGTATTGCCTGTGAAGTTTGTGTACGCGTTTGCCCCATTAACTTACCTGTTGTTGATTGGGAATTTAAATCAAGTATAAAGAAAAAACAGCTAAAAAGTTATAGTATCGACTTTGGTGTCTGTATTTTTTGTGGCAATTGTGTTGAATATTGCCCTACAAACTGTCTGTCCATGACAGAAGAATATGCTTTATCTGTCTATGACCGTCATGAACTAAATTTTGACCATATGGCTTTAGGCCGTATCCCAACAGTAACTGCTATTTAACGATAAAAAAATTTATGGAAACCTTTTTATATGCCTATGCGTGGTTAATTCCCTTGTTTCCACTCCTTGCTGCGTTATTTATCGGAACTGGATTAATTTCATTTCGAAATGCAACGCAAAGTTTACGACGAGACCTTGGCTTTTTAAGTTTATTCTTTGTCAGTCTATCTGTTCTTTTTTCTTTTGCCCTTCTTTTTTCACAGATTCAAGGCGCAAATCCTTATGAATGGGAATTTGAGTGGCTACGTATGAATAACTTCGTTTTAGAACTTGGATACTTAATTGATCCGTTGAGTTCACTTCTCCTTGTTGTCGTTAGTAGTGTTGCTTTTTTAGTTCTAATTTATACCGATGGGTATATGGCAATGGACGAAGGTTATCTACGCTTTTTTGGCTATTTAAGTCTGTTTACTGCCTCGATGCTTGGTTTAGTATTAAGCCCAAATTTAATTCAAATTTATATTTTTTGGGAACTTATCGGCGTATGTTCTTACCTACTTATTGGTTTTTGGTTTACACGTGCAACGGCGGGTGAAGCTTGCCAAAAAGCTTTTGTTACAAATCGTATTGGTGACTTTGGGCTCATGCTGGGTATCTTGGGCTTTTACTGGTTAACACAAAGTTTTCATTTCAGTGAGATTGCTTTACGTATGGAAACTTTATGTATTGAACAACCAGAGCTTATCATTTGGGGTACTTTATTTGCTTTTTTTGTTTTTTTAGGCCCTGTTTCAAAATCAGCCCAATTCCCACTTCATGTTTGGTTACCTGATGCTATGGAAGGGCCTACGCCCATTTCTGCACTAATCCATGCAGCTACGCTAGTTGCAGCAGGAGTTTTTCTCGTAGGGCGTATGTTTCCTATCTTTGCCCAGTTCCCTATACTTATGAATTTGATTGCTTGGACTGGTGGGTTAACAGCTTTTTTAGGTGCTAGTATTGCAACAACGCAAGTGGATTTAAAAAAGGGCTTAGCTTATTCTACTGTTTCTCAATTAGGTTATATGATGATGGCAATGGGTGTTGGATCTTATAGTGCTGGTATTTTTCACCTAATTACTCACGCTTATTCAAAGGCCTTATTATTTTTAGGGTCTGGTTCAGTTATTCATGGAATGGAGGGAGCGATTGGCTTAAGTCCTTTTCAAAACCAAAATATGAATAATATGGGAGGCCTTCGTAAAAAGATGCCGATTACTTCAGCGACTTTCCTAATTGGTACTTTATCGATTTGTGGTTTCCCCCCTTTTGCTTGTTTTTGGTCCAAAGATGCTATATTAAGTGTTCTTTTTGAAACCAACCCTATCTTAGGTATTCTTGCTTGGGGGACAGCTGGTTTAACAAGCTTTTATATGTTCCGTATTTATTTTCTTACTTTTGAAGGAAACTATAGAGGGCCTGATTTTTCTCGAGTTAAGGAATCTAGTTTCATGATGGTTTTACCACTTATGATTTTAACGATTCCTACTTTAATTTTAGGCCTTACAGGTACACCTTTTAATAATCTATTTCAAGGGTTTTTGGAGGGTGGTTTACCTGAAGAAACAGAAAGTTGGGTCGCATTTTTAACAATGGCTGGTAGTTCCGTTTTCATAGGCACTTTAGGTTTCTTTTTATCTTTCCTTACTTATTTTAAAGGAGAGATTAATCGTCATCAATTAGCAGAGCAAAACCAATCACTTTATCAGTTTTCCTTAAATAAATGGTATATTGATGAAGCGTATCAGGTTCTATTTGTTGAAGGGAATCGTAAATTAGCAAAAATTGTTTTATATTGTGATCAGTATTTTGTAGACGGATTAGTAAACCTTACAGGTTTGTCAGTCTTTTTTACTGGTGAAAGCCTTCGCTATACTGAAACCGGACGCGTTCAATTTTATGGATCGACGATTTTATTAGGTTTCCTTAGTTTTCTTCTTTTTCTAAATTTACAAGTTTCCCTTTTTTAAGGGGAACTTTGGAACTATAATCTTGTTTTTAGGAGTTTTTTTATGAGTAATTTAGAAGGTCTTCAAGATTTTTGTTTTACTTTTTTTTCAATTATTCTTGTTAGTAGTTCATGTGCAGTTGTTCTAATCCCTAACCTTGTGTATGCAGGTTTTTTTCTGGGTGCAGCGTTGGTTGCTACAGCTGGTTTATATTTATTACTAAACGCAGATTTTTTAGCTGCAGCCCAAATTCTTCTCTATGTCGGTGGTATTAATGTCTTAATTTTATTTGGAATTATGTTAATTGATACTGAATCACGTGTAACAAGGCCCACTAATGACAAAAACTATGGTTGGTTAATCCAAATCGGTTTATTAAGTACTTTTTACGTTCTTTTGATTCAGATTATTGATAAAACTTTATGGGTTGCACCTCCTTTCTTACCAGCAACTAGTTCAGTACAAACGATAGGCCGTCATATTTTTAGTGATTTTTTGCTTCCATTTGAACTTATTTCTGTACTATTATTAATTGCTTTACTTGGAGTTGTGGTTTTAGCTCGTCGTGAGCAAATTACCTAAATCCGTTTTCAACCTACACTCAATCTAGAGCTAGAGCCTTTGCTGTCTAATCCCTTAAGTTTTTATGAGTCTATTTCAAATTGAAAATCTACTTGGTAACCTATCGTTCCTCACATTATTCCTCTCCATGTTAATCTATTGGTTTCGTGCAGCGTTTTTTATAGATTCAAAACAAACAAGTAGTTGGATGAACCAATTCGGGTTCTTAGGTATTCTAGCTAGTAATTGTTGTTTAACTGGTGTATTAACTTGCCGATGGATTAATTCTCAACATTTTCCTCTTAGTAATTTATACGAATCACTTCTTTTTTTAGCTTGGGCATTGACACTTATTCATCTTATTTTAGAAAAATTAATTCCTACAAACGCCAATATTATTGGGATTATTTTTTCACCCTTGCCTCTTTTGGTTAGTGCATTTGCTACTTTTAGTTTACCGGAGCAAATGCAAACAATGTCCCCTCTAATTCCAGCATTAAAATCAAATTGGTTAATGATGCATGTTAGTATTATGATGTTGAGTTATGCAGCTTTACTTGCCGGTTCGCTTTTATCAATTGTTTTTTTAATTGTTGCTAACTTCAAAAAGGAATCTACTTCGTTTGAGAGTCATACAGTTAATTCATTGACATATATGCTAGATCAATTAAGTTACCGTACCTTAGGAGTTGGTTTTCCTTTACTGACTTTAGGAATTTTATCTGGAGCAGTTTGGGCTAATGAAGCATGGGGCTCCTATTGGAGTTGGGATCCAAAAGAAACATGGGCTTTAATTACTTGGTGTGTCTTTGCTATTTATTTACACTTTCGTATTACTTATGGTTGGAAAGGGAAGAAACCAGCCATTATTGCATCGTTAGGGTTTGTTTTCGTATGGATTTGTTATCTAGGAGTTAACCTATTTGGGAGTGGCCTTCATAGTTATGGCTGGCTCAGTCTATAAAAAGCAAGTTCCTAGTTTACATGCTAAAATTAATTAGGTAAACTAGGAACTTTTATCAAAAATAATTATTTGCTTTTTGAAGATCGATCGTATATAATTGAAATAACATCAGATATGAATCTCTAGTAGCTCAGTGGTAGAGCAATCGGCTGTTAACCGGTGGGTCGTAGGTTCAAGTCCTACCTGGGGAGTCTATCTTTCTTTATAGCTTATTTTATGGTAAATGAAAAAAGAAACACTAATGCAGAATTAGCCAAACCTAGCGGTTTTGCTAGGTTTGGCTATAACTTGGGCTCTTCTATATTTATAACTTTATTTTTTTTCGTCACAGGCAACTTATTGCCTGGAGTAATAGGGCTCTGGTTTGCGTCTAACTTATTAGCGGGTTTGTTCATTATTTGTTTCCTTGAATTTTTGACAATGTTTCTTGTGAAAGGTATTACAAACAATAGTAAGAGTTACTTTTTTCTTGTTCTTACGAAACGAGCTTTACTTTTTGGTTTTATTGTTGATGGTTTCAAAGTAGGTAGTTAACGGGATTTTAAAATAGAGCATTAAATAGAATACGTTAAGTCTAAAAAAATAAGATTTTGAGTATCAAGATACAAAACTTTATTCTTGTATCTTAATACTTTGGATTTCTTCTATATAAACAAAAGTCTAACAGTTATAGAATTCGAAAATATGTAATAGTATTAGGTTAACTCTAGACTGTTAGTATACTAGCCAAACTAAACCTTTAATAAAAAAAATTATTCAAAAAGCTTCTTATTAAGAATTTTCGGTTTTTATTAGTAACACCATAGGTGTTATCTAATAGTACAGATGGGGAGACTTGAACTCCCACGAATAAACACGAGAACCTAAATCTCGCGCGTCTACCAATTCCGCCACATCTGCAATCGGGCAAGGAGGGATTCGAACCCCCGACACCGTAGTTCGTAGCCACGTGCTCTAGTCCACTGAGCTACAAGCCCAGACCCAAGAAGTTTTCTCGGGAAGATGGTCATTAAAAAAAGTGAATTAGACTACCAAAAGTAGATAGGATGATTCTCTATCTTACGGATGGTAGCCTAAA
>Ga0213863_10002286_pt1 | contig 13649 bp, 13 predicted proteins | sample PICome_8_FD_160128 | JGI IMG/M metagenome (GOLD analysis project Ga0213863, IMG submission 160128) | Coastal seawater microbial communities near Pivers Island, North Carolina, United States - PICO497 | ecosystem: Environmental > Aquatic > Marine > Coastal | place: USA: North Carolina... | reverse complement strand
TGACCGACGGAGGTGAGGGCGAGATGTTGGTGCTCGACCCCATGGGCGTGAAGCACACGGGGGACGTCAAGGACGAGCTCACCGTGGACGAGTACCCCGAGATCTGAGGGAGCGAGCCGTGAAATGAGTGAGGGCGCCTTCACAAGAACAGGCGCGGGCTCTGATCGTAGGGTCGAAGACCGCTCACCCAAACGAACCACGCAGCATGAGCATCGAACCTCCCAGGACAAGGACGAGCTCACCCCGGACCACCCCAAGCTAGAGATCCCTTCATGACCAATCTGACCGACGTCGAACGTCCTGAGATGGACCAGCGCGAGATCAACCAGTGGTGCATGTTCATGCACCTGGGGCTGCTCGCGGGATACGCCATTCCCCTCGGCGGATTGGTGGTGCCAATCGTCCTCTGGCAGCTCAAGAAGGACGTCTCTCCCCAGATCGATCAGCACGGGCGGATGGTGGCGAGCGCGATCGTGGCGTTCGTGCTCTACGGCATCCTCGCGGGGATCCTCTGCCTTGTCCTGGTCGGCTTCGTCCTCCTGCCCGTGGTCGGAATCTGCGGCATCGTCTTCCCGATCATCGGGGGCATCAAGGCCAACGACGGGGAGTCCTGGCCCTACCCGCTCGTCCCGAAGATCTTCTGATCGCGGACCGTGCCCGCCGGCCCCGAGGCCGTGCGCTCAGGTGGCGCGCGCGCGGGCCGTGGCGGTCCCTGTGACGGCGATCGCTGCCATTGCGCCCAACAGGGCCCACCCCGGGCCCGCAGCGGGCAACTTCTGCCAGCTGACGACCGCGAGGAGCGTCATGCCGATGGCGACGGTGAGGAGGTCCCCGCCGAGCCCGCTCGCGCCCGTGCTCTGGAGCTCTTGAGCTTCTGTCGAGAGCGGTCTCGGCCCGCCGGGTCGCCACAGGAGCTTGAGCACCAGTAGCCCTGAGGCGAGCGCCACGGGCCAGAGCCGGAGCGCCAGGGCCGGGGAAGCCAGCGCGGCGACGAGGGCGCCCATGGCGAGGTACAGCGGGAGCAGCAGCCGGACGGCCACGGCCTTGCGCGCGCCGCCGTCCTCGGCCCGCGGGTCTGCGGGGGACGTGTCGACGATCCAGCGGGCCGCCGGGGTCGCCGAGGTCGGCACGTGCATCAGGACGAACGGCAGGTAGGCGCCCGGGGCGAAGAGGAGGAGGGCATAGAGGCCCTCACCCTCCACGGTCGTCGCGTCAGCGCCCATGAGCACCAGCAGCAGGGGCGCCGCCACGAGAGGGTAGGTCCGGACCACGAAGTCGCGCTCCGCGGGCAGCGCGTCGAACACGAAGCCGAAGGCGCCGCGCTCCTCGGGGGTCACCCAGAGGCGTTCGGCCAGGATGCGGGCCGGCGTGAGGAGCGTCCCGAGCACGGAGCTCGTGGAGCGTGCTCGGGGCGCCGGTGGGAAGGGCGCGAGGGCGAGGACGGCCGCCGCGAGCAGGACAGCGCCCGCGGCGATCACACCCGCTGTCCCTGGACCAGCCGCTACGAACGGCGCGGAGAACCACGCCGGAGGGAGGAGAAGCCAGACGCCGGTGGGCCCCTCGATCGCCGCGAGGGCGCCGAGGCTTCGCAGGCCCACCAGGACGCCGACCATGATCGCCACGAAGAGCACGGTCTGGAGGGCAACCATGACCGTGTCGCCGCCGCGCCCGAGGACGACCTGGAGGAGCAGGAGCGCCGCCGCGACCGTCCAGGTCTGCAGGACGCCCATCACCACCAGCAGCGGCCGCTCAGCGACGCTCATGGAGCCTGGCGCGAGGATGGCGGCGGGGATCAGGGAGGCGGCAGCGAGCGCGCCCATGATGAGCAGCAGCGTCATCACCCGCGACAGCCGCAGGTCCCGTGGGGTCACGGGGAGGGCCCCGACCCACTCGGTGGCGGGGTCGGCTCGAAGGAGCGGCGCGAGCTCTCCCAGGAGCGGCACCGTCGTCAGGGCGAGCGGGAGGCAGAGGGCGAAGACGGCGTACCCGAAGCCGCCGACCTCGCCGCGGACCACCGCGCACAGCAGCGCCGAGATCACCACCTGCATGGCGAGGGCGGCGACGGGGGTTCGCTCGCCGAGGACCTCCCCGGAGAGCTGGGCGCGGACGAGACTGGTGAGGCGATTCAATGGACGGACGCGACTTGCGCGACGCGAAGGGTACCGCGATCGGGCTCCGAGCCCATACTCAGCCCCGATGTCGAACAAGGTGACGATCCAGGGGCCGGTCGGAAGGCTGGAGGGGGAGCTGTGGCTCCCGGAGGACGGGAGCGCCCCCGTGGCGGCGGCGGTGGTGTGCCACCCGCACCCGCTGCACGGCGGGACCATGAAGAACAACGTGGTCCATCGCACGGCGCGCGGCCTCAACGACGCGGGCCTCGCGGTCCTTCGCTTCAACTTCCGCGGCGTGGGCGCCAGCGAGGGGGTGCACGACGGCCACGGCGCGGAGGAGGAGGACCTCGCCGCGGCGCTCACCTTCCTGGGGGAGGCCTGCCCTGGCATCCCGCTGTGGGCGGGCGGGTTCTCCTTCGGCTCACGGACCCTGGTGGGGCTCGCGCCGAGGGAGCCGCGCATCCAGCGCGTGCTGCTGGTGGCGCTCCCGGTGATCGCCTACGACTGCAGCGCCGCTCTCGAGGTGACCCAGCCGGGCGCCATCATCATGGCGGGAGACGACACCTTCGGGACTCTTGAGGTCCTCACCAGGCAGTTGCCCGGGCTCATGAGCCGCTTCCACGTCGAGGAGATTCCCGGCGTCGACCACTTCTTCACCGGCAAGTTGGATGAGCTGCGCCTGCGCGTCCGCGACTGGGCGACCAGCCAGCTCCAGACCCCCTGAGACGAGCCATGACCGTGATCCAAGAGCAATTCCCCGCGGACAAGATCCCCTCCATCAAGCGGGTGATGATGCCGCGGGACACCAACGCGGTCGGGACCATCTTCGGCGGCGTCATCCTCGCCGAGATCGACCTCGCTGCGGCCACCGAGGCGCACCATCACCACCAGGGCATGGTCGTCACCGTGTCGATGGACAAGATCGACTTCAAGGCGCCGGTGCGGGTCGGCGATCTCGTCTCGTTCTTCACGGAGACGCTCCGCATCGGGCGGTCGTCCATCAAGGTCAAGGTGGCGGTGTGGGCCTGCCGCCGCTTCGGTGGGGGGACCCACGAGTACGTGACCGAGGCGGAGGTCACCATGGTCGCTGTGGACGACCAGTTCCGTCCCACGCCTGTCGCCGGCAAGGGCGGCGGCGACGACCAAGGTCCCGCCGAGAGCTGACTCTTAACCGAGGATGGCCGCGGCGCGCGCGGCGGGATCCTCGGTGCTTGTCAGGGTCTGGAAGATCTCCTCGAGGCTCTGGTCCCCGGTCCCGGCGGCCCGGAGTTCCTCAAGGGCGCCGACGGCGATCAGCTTCGACTTCGCCATGACGGCGACCCGGTCGCACACGCGCTCGACCACATCGAGCAGGTGGGAGGTGTACAGAACAGCTCCGCCGCGGTCGGCCCAGCCACGGAGCACCGCCTTGAGCATCGCCGCGCTGGGCGCGTCGAGGCCGCTCAGGGGTTCATCGAGGACGAGCAGGTCGGGCCGCGGGAGCAGCGCGCAGGCCAGCGCTGTCTTCTGGCGCATGCCTCGCGAGAACGAGCCGACGGGGTCGTCAATGCGGTCGGCGAGCTCGAGGTGCCCGAGGAGGCGGACCGCCTCGGCCAGGGTCTCAGAGTCGTCCTGGCCGTGCAGCCGCCCCACCAGCATGAGGTGCTGGCGAGGGGAGAGGTTGGGGTAGAGGGGGGCCCCGTCGGGGACGTAGCCCAGGGACCTGCGTGCCCCGAGCGGGTCCTCAGATACGGAGCGCCCGGCGATCTGGACGTCCCCCGCGGACGGATCCAGGAGGCCGCAGAGCATGCGAACCGTGGTGGTCTTTCCGGCGCCGTTGGGGCCAACGAGCCCCAGGACCTCTCCGGGCATCACGTCGATTGAAAGGTCGTCGACGGCCACCAGTTCATCGAACCGGCGGCTGACCCCAGCGAGGGAGGCGACAGGTCTCGCCGAACCGGCTGCTCGCGGCTCACTCACGCGTGCTCAGCTCGGGAGGAGGACCTCGTAGTCCTCCGGCTGGACCGAGATTCCGGTGGCCTCGGCGAGCTGGTCCGCGATCTTGTCGCGCTGGGACTTGGTGGCGGCCTTCGCGCCCTTCTTCCCCGTGACCGAGCCGGTGGCGCACATCACGAGGATCTCCTGGGGCTTCATGACCTGGAACTTCTTCCCCATGGCCGTGATCTCGTTCGCGGCGGTGTTGTCGATCGGCGCACGGAAGAGGGAGACCTCGAGGACGAGGTGGTCAAAGTGATGGCAGTCATCGACCAGTGCGGCAAACGCGGGCCCCTTCTCGCCGGTCGCCGACGTCCAGTTCTTGGCCGTTCCCCAGTCAAACTCGAGGTGCACCGCGCTGTACATGGCGAGCGTGGCGCGCACGTCGTAGTTGCTGAGGTCCCTTGTCTTCGTGAAGACCAGGAGCTTGGTCCGGGAGAACCACTTGTCCCTCAGGGCTCGGAGGTTCTCGGTGATCTCGCGCAGGTCCGGATGATCGGCGGGGTCGGTCTCGCTGCCCACCACGAGGATCGTGTCGACCTTGATGCCCTCCTTGGAGAGCGCGATGATCTGCCGAGCGCAGGTGGTGACCACCACGGAGGCTCGGGGAAGAGAGCTGCCTCTCTCCACGACAAGCCCGAGCTGCGGGGCCGAGATGTCGATGGTGATGGTCCTTCCGAAGCGGCGCGTTTCGTAGGGACCGTGGAGGATCTGGGACGTGGCGTCCTTGGTCTTGGCCATGAGCCTGACGCGCGGTGGGCGCGCCCAAGTGCAAGCCCGTGATGACGGGCGAAAGGGGCATTCGCCGCAGTCGCGGCGTTGAGAGAGCGGGACTATACCGCACCTGCGGGCTCCTCTGGCCGGTCCCCTGTCAAGGTTGAGGACGAATCGAGCTCCGAGAGCCGCTCAGGGGCGCTCCGGCGTGGCCCCGTGAGCGCCTCGACGATCAACGCGGCCGCCAGAGCTGTTCGCCCGGGATGGCTCGAGAGGCCAAATAGAGGCCACCCAAGCAGGGCCTTGGGTGGCAGCAAGGCCAGCAGGACCGCTGCTCCGGCTCGGAGGCCAAGGATGAGGGTCAGCAGCCGCCGGAGGCGACCCCGAAGGTCGGGGGGATCGCTCTCCACCCCTGTGGGACGAACGGGCTCGGCGTTGGTCTCGGCCGACGATGCTCCGCCTCGGTCTGAGCGGCCCGCTCGGATTCTCAGCGCGTCGCCCGGATCCAGAGGACGCCGACGTCCTTGAGGGCGGCGTCGCGCGTCGCCTCGTCCGGGGCGATGGGCGTGGCCTCGAAGGCCGCCGCCTCTCGGCTGTCCTTGAGCGCCTCGGTCCCGACGACGGTGAAGCCAGCGGCCTCCAGCACCGAGGACCAGCCCTCGGCGTCGAGCCGGTGCATCGGGACACCGTCGGGCTCGGACCAGGCCTTCGCCTGGGGAGCGCTGGCGTGGCGGTGAACGACGAGCTCGAGGCAGCCGCCCACCTTGGTCACGCGCGCCAAGGATGCCGCGGCGGCCGCGAGATCCTCAACGTACTCGAGGGCGTCCAGCGCGAACACGTGGTCGAAGCGGCCGTCGGGAAAGTCGATGTCCTCGATCGTCATGCACTCGAAGCGCGCCCTTGAGGTCCAGTCCGACACATCGTCGGCGCGTGTGATCATGGCCTTGGAGGCGTCGATGCCGACAGCCTGGGCCCCAGGGGCCTTCTTACCGAGGCGGCGGGTGACCCATCCGGCCCCACAGCCCGCGTCCAGCAGTTGGTGGCCGGGGCGGACCTCCATCGCCTCCAGGACCTGCCGGGCCACGTCGTCGTGGAGCGCCTCGTAGCGATCCGCGGTGCCATCGGCTGCGAGCCGGTCGAACAGAGAGACGAGGGCGTCTTGGTGTGTCATGAAGGTTCGTGGCCTTGGGCCTTGTTCGTGATCCCTTCCAGGACCTCATCCAGCGGTGAGAGGCAGTTGTCCCACCTGTACTTCTCCTCGACAAAGGCCCGGGCACGATCTCCGAGGGCCCGGCCCTCCGCAGGGTCCAGCAGCAAGCGCACGACCTCGTCGGCGAACGCCTGGCCCTCGTCGGCCACGAGGTAGTCCGTGCCCGGCGTGCCCTCGACCCCCTGGGTGGCGCTGGTGGTCCCCACCGTTGGGAGGCCCATGGCGAGGGCCTCGAGCACCTTGTTCTGGATGCCGCGCGCCACCCGGAGGGGGGCCACGCTGACCGCCGCCCGTCGCAGGTAGTCCCGCGTGTCGTCCACATAGCCGGTCACCTCGACGCCGTCGAGCCTGGCGAGCGCCTTGACCTCGGGGGTGGGCTTGGAGCCCACGATGGTGAAGTGGGCCTGGGGAACCTTCGCTCGAATGAGGGGCAGGATCTCCTGGGCGAACCAGACGCACCCGTCCACATTAGGGAAGTAGTCCATGACGCCGGTGAAGACCAAGTGCCCGGGCTCGGCGCAGGCGGGGTCCGGCGTGTAGTGGTCGATCGCGACGCCGTTGCGGATCACCATCGACGGCAGGCCGGGCAGCTCCTTGCGGAAGATGTCGTCTTCGAGGGGCGTACAGAGCACGTTTGTCACCGCGTCCGCGGCGACTCGCTTCTCGAAGCTCCGCAGGGTCTTCCACTCGCGCCGGTACAGGGCACTCATAGGGAAGGGGTGACGCTCGGCGTATTGGCGCCACTTGTCGGAGTCGAGCTCGGCGATGTGCAGGACCCAGGGCGTGCCGCGATCCAGGATGAAGGCCGCCATCGAAGAGGAGAAGGCGTAGGCCATATCCGCGCGAGGCAGCTCCTGGTCGACGACGCGCTGCAGCTCGCGCGACCCGAAGACGCCGAGCGTCAAGGCCTTGCCCGTGAGGAGCAGCGGCAGGGACTGGACCTTCTTGCTCCGAAGGTTGATCGGGACGGTGATCGTCTTGATCCCTTTCTCCTCACGGAGGAAGCGTGCGGCCTCCTCGTCATCCTGATCGTGCGAGAAACACGCGATCGTCACCTCGTGCTCACGCGAGAAGCGCTCCACGAGCCGCCAGGTGATGATCTTGTCCCCGCGGTTGGGCGGATAGGGGACGCGCTGGGAGAGGAAGAGAATGCGCAAGGGAACCTCGGGCTTCGGCAGGCGCAGAGAGAATAGCCCCGTCGGCCCACCCGTGGGGCAGGATCAACCCTCGGTGCCCGCCAAGGTTGAACCTGATCCTCGCTGAGCCCATGCGGCTGAGTCCATTCGGCTGAGTCCGTTCGGCTGAGTCCATGCAGTTGAGCCCATGCCGCTTGGTTGAGGCCGCAGCGAGCGGAGCGACCCGGACCCGGTCACGGGGCGGCGCCGGGAGCGTCAGCCGCTCCGGTCCGCATCCTCGGCGACGACCGCCACTCGCCCGGATCTCAGGTCGAGGACCGTGCGCTGCCCACGCAGTAGCCGCGTCCCCACATTGCCAGCGATCCAAGGGTCGGACAGCGGGCCAGGGAGGTCGTCTCGCAACAGGGTGATCACCTGGCGCCCCATGTTGGCGCCAGCGAGGAGGACGACGCTCGCGCTGGTGCGCCAGCCCCGGACCTCTCCGAACGGACCCGCGAGCTGGCGCGGTGCGAGGCCCGCCCGATCCCCGGCGAGCCCGTGGGCCCGGACCGCCCAGCGTGACACGGTCAGGGTGTCGTCCGAGCCGGTGTCCAATCGAAACCAGAGCAGGGGGGTGTCCGCTCCATTGGCTCGTACTTGACCTGGTACGCAGGGTGCCGTTCCATCGAATCTCACCGGTTGCCACGGGAGACCTGGAGCGTCGAAACGATCCGGGTCGTGGACCTCGACCTGGCCGCGCAGGTCATCGATCACGACGACGGTACGGTCGAAGAGCGGGGCCCCCAGCACACCGTCCACGATGAAGCCAGCGCGCTCCGAGAGGAAGGCCGTGTCCAGCTCGACGAACGTGGGAGCGCGCTGCGTGAGGGCCCCCAGCCGGAGGGACTCGCCCTGGAGTCGGGCGGTTCGGGCCGTGCCGCTGACGCCGTGGAGGGCCACGGAGGACAGGGGGCGAAGGGAGAGCCGCGCGGCGCCGGCCTTGGAGATCACGTGGGAGCCGAAGCCCGTGTCCAGGAGCATCCAGGCGTCACGCTTGCCGTCGACGTTCGCGCTCACGTAGGCCCTACCGCCCCGGTCGAAGCGAACGTTTGAGCGGGGAAGTACTCCTCCCGCGCCCTGGAAGGCCACGTCTTGAGGTCTCGAGGCCGAGCGCCGGGCCACGGCGCGGCGGGGGCGGCTGCGCCGATCAAACCGGTCGACCAGGACCACCTCGCCGTCCACGGTCTCGGTGATCGTCATGGGGAGCCACAGGCCGCCTTGCTGGCTCCAGTCCTCGAGGGCGATGGCTCGACGGCGGCCGAGCCGCTGCCATGAGAAGCGAGCCGGACGCCGGGTCACCGGGTCCAGGGTCACGGTCACCTGCACGCCGCTGGTCCGATGAACCAGCCGCAGCGCGTCCGGCGTATCAGGGTCCGGTCGGGCGCTCCATCGGCGGCGTGCGAGCTCTCCGAGCCATTGCTGCGTGCGAGCCCACCCCTCCAGCATCAGGAATGCGCCGCCCCCGAGCTCTTGCTTCCTGGTCACTCCCCGCGTGTCCGTGGCCCAGGCCTCCGCGCCGTCAAAACCCCGCACGCTTCGCGCGTTGCCTTCGCCGACCACCAGTTGAAAGGCGCTCCCCGGCCAGGCGCTGAGTTCCACAGGGGTGGACGTCCCGGCGCGCTCCCGGGCGCCTTGGAGCGAGACGCCGGGGGCCCCGGCACCGAGACGGTCGACGCCCAGGGCGCATTGAACCGCTACGAGCGCTTCGTCCGAAGGGCCCGCGGCTCGAGCCGCGGACTGGCAGCCGGTGACCAGGACGGGCAGCCCGGCGAGGAGGAGGAAGAGCAGCGCCCGCATGGCCTCCAAGGCAACAGGTGAGACCTCGGAAGGCAAGGCCGGACGCGGTTCGGCAGTTCACTTGTGGCGGCGGCTTCCGGACGTGGTGCCGTCTCGTCGACCGGCTTCAGGTCCCGAATCCGCCCTGGAGGCCACCCTCGCAGGAGACCCCTGGTCGCAGACATGGAGGTGTTCAAGAGGTGGACATGCGCCTCCCTTGGGGTCCCGGTGACGCCAGCTGCGGGCGAGGTCGCTGCCGTCATGGGTTGAGCTCCATTGCCGGCCTCGCGGCCCACGGGCCTTGCCACCCAGGGCAAGCCGCTCCGCCTCGGCGACCACCAGGTCGCCCTTGAGCTCGACTCCCGTCAGCGTCTTGGCCAAGCTCCGGGCTCACGCCGGCGAGGAGGCCGCCGGTTGAATCGGGTCGCTGGAGCACGCGGCTCGTGAGCTCCGATCGATGACCGATCAGCTCCTCGAGGCCGTCCGTTGAGGAGGGGTGGCACCACCCACGGATCGCTCAAGCAGGATGACCCACGAAGGTCATCCAGCGGCCCAGCAGGTGCTCCTCGTCGATCCGAAGTCCGGCCTCGAGGATGCTCCTTCGAGTCGCGTCCACGTGGTCGAAGCGGCAGCCGCTGAAGCAGAACCAGCCGGTCGGCGCGAGCCGCTGGGCCAGGTCATGGGCGTGGGTCATGAGCACGTCGGCGTAGATGTTCGCGCACACAACGTCGAACAGGCCATCCACCTCCTCAAGGCGGCGGAAGTCGCCCTCGCGGAAGGCGCAGCGATCCTCGACGCCGTTGTCCTGCGCGAGCAGATCCGCGGTCGGCTTCGAGGCGGGATCCAGGTCGAAGCCGTAGGTCTCCCGCGCGCCGAGCAGGGCGGCGCCCACCGAGAGGATCCCGCTCCCAGCGCCGGCGTCGAGCAGCCGCTCGCCGCCCTGGATCCGGCGGCTCAGGGCTCGCAGGCACGTTCGCGTCGTCGCGTGTCTGCCCGAGCCGAAGGAGCCCACTGGCTCGATCGTGAGGCGCACGTCCGTGGCGCGTGGCGGGTCGGACTCATACCAGGGGGGGAGGAGCGCGAGCCGGCCGACGCGGAAGGGCTTCCAGTCCTTTCGCCAGGAGGTGGCGTAGTCCTCGGGGGGGAGGCGCTTGAAGTGCACCTCGAGGCCGGCGAGCTCCGGATCGCCCACGCGCTCTTCAAGGGCCAGGAGGCGCTGCTCTACCTCGGCGCGCAGCGCTGGTGTGTCGTCGCCCTCAAGCACGAACGAACGGACGGCCTCTTGGTCCGGGCCAGGCTGACGCGCGGCCAGCGAGGTGGTGCCGAGGGTGACCGAGGTGCAGGGCCCGAAGATGAGCGTCTCGGCCACCACCTCGTGCCAGCCCCGTGGCACATCGACGCGGACCTCTGTCCACGCGAGACGTCGCTTCCCCTCTGCTCTGGCGGTCATGGGGAGGATCCTACCCACGAGGACAACGCTTCCGCGCCCTGTCCGGTTGATCCCTGACCGGGGGCATGCACAATCCCGGCGCGAACGGCCGCCCCAGCGGCCGCGCTAACCAGCAATCCCTCCCACGACATGTCTTCTTTCGACAACCAACTTCACAAGGCCCGGACCCAGGACGGCTTCATCGCGGCCCTTGACCAGAGCGGCGGCAGCACCCCGAAGGCGCTCCTCAGCTACGGCGTCGAGGAGAGCGAGTACTCGGGCGACGAGGAAATGTTCACCAAGGTCCACGAGATGCGCACCCGCATCATCACGAGCTCGGCCTTCAACGGTGACCGCATCCTCGGCGCGATCCTGTTCGAGAACACCATGGACCGCGAGATCTGCGGCAAGGGCTCGGCACAGTTCCTCTGGGAGGACAAGCGCGTGGTTCCGTTCCTCAAGGTCGACAAGGGCCTCGCGGACGAGGCGGACGGCGTCCAGCTCATGAAGCCGATCCCCGGCCTCGACGACCTCCTCGGGCGCGCCAAGGCGAAGGGCGTCTTCGGCACGAAGATGCGCTCGGTCATCAAGTCGGCGAACGCCGCCGGCGTGAAGGCCATCGTCGAGCAGCAGTTCGAGGTTGGCAAGCAGATCATCGCCGCCGGCCTGATCCCGATCATCGAGCCCGAGGTCGACATCAACGCGACCGACAAGGCGGAGGCCGAGGCGCTGCTGCTGGCCGCCATGACCGAGGAGCTCAACAAGCTCGGCGCGGATCAGCACGTGATGCTCAAGCTCACGCTGCCCGAGGCCAACGGGTTCTACACCCCCTGCATCGAGCACCCCCAGGTGCTGCGCGTCGTGGCGCTCTCCGGCGGCTACAGCCGCGAGGAGTCCAACCGCCGCCTGACGCTCAACGAGGGCATGATCGCGAGCTTCTCGCGCGCGCTCTCCGAAGGCCTCTCCGCGAAGCAGTCCGGCGACGAGTTCGACGGCATGCTCAACGGTGCGATCCAGAGCATCTTCGAGGCGTCGAGGACCTGATCCTCAGCCGTGGCACCCGGTAGGCGCTAGCCGTCCGCCGGATCAGCGAGCACTCGCAGGAGCGCGGCGACCGCCAGGTCGGCGCGCTCCTGTCTTCGTTCCGGGCCGCTCTCCGGGTCGATGGCGCCGACGATCGAGCCCTTCCAGAGCAACCGATTGGCGCGCGGCTCGCTGATGGCGAGGATCAGCGTGCCCACCGGCAGTTCACGGTCCTCACCGGCCTTGGGAGGGGGCATGCCAATGGTAGACATGGCCTCTGCGACCATGGCGCCCTCGTTGGCCGTGACCAGATAGCCCACGAGATAGTCCGGCGCTGCTCCGGAGGCCGCCGTGAGCTGGAGGTCGCGGAGCCTCCGCGCCAGCGCGGAGCGGAGCAGCCCCTCGATCTCGAAGGAGTCGAATCGGTTGTCGGCGAGGTGGACGGTGGAGCCCTGGGCGTACGCGAAGGTCGCCGGGGTCTTCAGCGGGACGGCGGGCGCATCGGCGTGGACCTCGAAGCGGCCCTGGGCGAGCTCCTGGTCGATCCGCTGGTCCTCGGAGAGGACGCAGCTCGCCGTCAGCCACGCGACCCCGATCAGCGCGGTGCTGCGCCAGGCCCTGGCCCATCCGAGACGGCCGCTCATTGTGCTGCCGTCGCCTCGACGAACGCATTCCACTGGGGCTCGAGGTCCTTGATCTTCACCCCGAGGGCCTTCTCCAGGTGCGTCGGCGCGCTCTGCCCCTTGAAGGAGCTGCGCATATAGGCCGCCAGGCCCTGGCGGTACCGACCCTCCTCTGCGTGGAGGAGGAAGAACATCAGGGTGTGGCACTCGGCGTTGTAGCGCTGGGCATCGGTCCCGTTGTTGAAGGCCCCGTAGCCAGCGGTGATCACGCGCTTCATGCCGAGGGGCTTGTCGTCGGTCGCCTGGAGGCGGAAGTACTCCATGATCGGGCGTCCAAACTCCCAGGAGGCGACGCCATCCTCCACCCGCAGCGCATACGAGAAGGCCTCAGCGAGGGCCCGCTCGGTCCAGGGAGCGATGCTGCCGTTGCCGCCGATCGTGCGTCGGAACGAGTTGAGGACGAGGGCGTGGGTCAGCTTGAAGACCGCTGCGTTGGCAACCTCCGGGCTCGCACCGTTGACGAAGACGGTGTTCTCGCCACGGCTGAACCAGGCCTCGTCGCCCTGAAAGCGGGGCGTGGGGTAGTCCTTGGGGTCCTTGAAGACATGCACCTCGGGGACCTCGTCGAAGACCTGCAGCGCCAGCGCCTCGCCGACGACCTCGTAGTAGGTCATGTAGGCGCGCTCGAGGTTGAGGGCGATGTTGAGCGCCCGCTCCGGCTCGATGTCCGTCTTCAGGAGAAAGTGCGCCGTCGGGATCTCCATGGCGTGCTTCCAGTCCGAGACCCGCTCGCGGAGCTGCTCCACGGTGTAGAAGCGCCCGCGCACCTTGAGCCGCCAGCCGCGCCGCTTCGTATAGACGCCGCCCAGCTCGTTCCAGGCCTGTTCGTTCTCGGGGTCCTGGGTCAGGACCTGGATCCAGAAGTTGCGCGCCTCGCTGGGGAGCTCGTTCTGCTCGCAGAACAACGCGAGCTCCGCGAGTTCGGCGGGGCCGCGCGACGGGAGCGCGTCATAGCGCTCGAAGAGCTGCGAGAGGCTGCGCTCGACGGAGTGAATCTCGGCGATGTCCTCCCTGCTGTATTGCTTCTTCTTCGAGCCCCGAGTGGTGAGGATGTAGTCCTCCGCCTCCAGGATGACCCGGCACTCGATCTCCTTGCCGTCGTTGAGGATCACGAGGTCCGAGCGGTCGTCATGAGCGGCCACCAGTTCCGGGGCGGCCAGCTCGGTGCCCAGCACAGTGCTCAGCCCGGGGCCCAGCCCGGGGCCCAGCCCAGTGCTCGGCGCGGGGGCCACCGGCGCCGACGTGCCTGCGAGCGGCTGGCCAAGGAGGGCGGGGGCCGCAAGGAAGAGCGTCGAGAGAGTGTGAAGGGGGGTCATGGCGGGGGAGGCTGCGGCGTCTGGATCCTGTGAGTGGCGAGGCTCGGAGCATAGCGAGCAGAGCCGGGGCTGTCGGATCGGCCGACGTCGATAGACTCAGGCGATGCGTCAGAACCTCCTTGTGCTTCTCTCCCTCGGGGCCCTCGCGGGGTCCGCCTCCTCTCAGGAGGGCGCGGATATCCCGGCCGCGGCCTCGGACCTCGCGGCGGACGCGCCCTCGGCGGAGCCCGCGCCCGCC
>Ga0213863_10002283_pt1 | contig 13655 bp, 8 predicted proteins | sample PICome_8_FD_160128 | JGI IMG/M metagenome (GOLD analysis project Ga0213863, IMG submission 160128) | Coastal seawater microbial communities near Pivers Island, North Carolina, United States - PICO497 | ecosystem: Environmental > Aquatic > Marine > Coastal | place: USA: North Carolina | collected... | reverse complement strand
CACCGTGGCGCTAGCCAAAGGCCGTGGGCGCTATCTCTGCTTAAGTCAGCTGGACAGGCTGTTAAGCGGAGGCGATTCTCTGCAGGCTATGATGGATCTCTATGGCGACGACGTGAGCGCGGCAGGCGATGGCGACAAGGCGCTATATGAGAAGATGCTCAATGCGGTGAGCGCAGGGACCTGGGATGGTGATCGGGATTCTTGGCCTAGTTTGGTCACCGAGGAGAATTGGCGGCCGCTGACGGTGGACAACGCTCAGTGCATGGGGCCGAAATGCAGTCAGTTTCGCCATTGCTGTTTCTATAAGGCGCGGGAGTCGATCGCGTCGGCTGACTGTATTGTGAGTAACCATGACCTCGTGCTCGCCGATTTAGCTCTCGGCGGCGGCGTAATTTTGCCCGAACCCGAGGACTGTTTGTACGTATTCGACGAAGCCCACCACCTGCCTCTAAAAAGCAATAATCATTTCTCTTCTATGACCCGTGTGCGTTCCACGATCGCCTGGCTTGAAAAGACAGAGAAGCTCAGCAAGGGTCTTCACAAAGATGGATTTCTCGAAGCCAAACCACAAGCACAGCTTTCGAAGCAGTGCGCGACTCTTCGCTCTGAGCTAGAGTTCGCATGGAGTGTGCTCGAGCAGATCGCCGAGAAGGTCGACTCGGGGGACAGCTATGAAGAGCGTATCCAATATGCTTTCGAGCTTGGGGTGGTGCCGGACTCTGTGCGTGAGGCCGCACAGAATCTATCCGCTCACTTCTCGCGCGTGACTGTCGCTCTGCAAACTATCGTTGATGATTTGAAAGACGCTTTAGAGGAGGGCGCAGACCCCGACCGTAAGACTCAGGCCGAACAGTGGTTCGGAGTTACAGGAAGCGCGTTGCAGCGTGCGGAGGCAAGCCAAAGTCTATGGGCAAACTTTGCCATGGCAGATATGCCTGGCAAAGCGCCGAACGCCCGCTGGCTAAGCTACAACCCCAACGATGCTTTTCCCGATATCACGCTCTCAACGAGTCCAGTGCTCGCCGCCGATGCGTTGACCGAAAGGCTTTGGGAGCGCTGTGCCGGTTCGGTGCTGACCTCGGCAACCCTCTCTGCGCTGGGTGAGTTCAGTATGCTGAAAATGCGCGCGGGCTTGCCGGAGCACGCTCAGTTTCTCCGCATACTCAGTCCTTTTAAATTTGCAGAAGTGGCGTCGTTAACGGTGCCGAAAATGAACTGCCTGCCTTCGGATGTGCAGGCGCACACAGAATTCATTGCCCGCAGTATTCCTGAGATTGTCGATCCCCTTGCTGGCTCTCTCATGCTGTTCAGTAGTCGTCGGCAAATGCTCGATGTGATGGATCAGCTTCCCCGTGAGTGGCTCGAGCGGATCCTATGTCAGGATGACTATCAGAAATCTCAGCTTATTGCCTATCATCGTCAGCGCATTGACGAGGGTGAGGGAAGCCTAATTTTTGGGCTGGCCAGCTTTGCCGAGGGAGTTGATCTGCCTGGAATCTACTGTACTCATGTGCTGATCGCTAAGATTCCCTTCGCTGTACCCAATGAGCCGATCGAGATGACTCTGGCCAAATGGGTCGAGCAACAAGGAATGAACCCTTTCATGACGCTCGCTGTCCCTGATGCGGCATTTAAATTAGTGCAGGCTACAGGGCGGCTGCTGCGTAACGAGAAAGACAGCGGCAAGATCACTATCTTCGACGAACGTCTGTCCACTCAGCGCTATGGCCGCACCATTATCGATTCACTGCCGCCATATTCCTTGGAGCTGCTTAAGGCGTGAATGCGCCAGGTTTCGTGATTTGTCTGTTGGCGGGGTTCCGGCAAGAAGCCGCAGCGTAGGACTCGCGCAACGCCTTTTAGATTGAGTTTTCGGTTTAGTACTGGGGTTAGGGTGTCGGCGCCAACACGCGCATCGAATAGATTCTGGCCGGGCTTGCGTCCTGCGAGGAGTCAGTTAGAGCTACGGCAATCTCTAAGCCTTCAACTATTCGCCCGATGGGTGTTACGCGGCCGTCGAGCCAGGGGCTTTCGCGCAGCGTGATCAGCATAGCTGGACTCGCGCTGCCCGCTGGGTGAGAAACTAGAGCTAAAGAGCCGGCGGTAAGCGGCTTTGTTCCAAGTCCTGTGGTAAAACGATGGCCCATTGCCTCCAGCGCGTCTGCGACGCTGTGGTCTTTAAGCTGCAGCCAAAGCTCCTCAGCGCGACTCGCAACTGCTGCTTCGTTCAAATTTAAGCTGCGATAGAAGGGTGCCAAGATCTGCGCTTCGAACTCCGCGCGGCTCGTGATACCAAGGCGGGGCGCAATGCGCCCGTCGCTTTCGAAAAGGGGCTGCTCGCTTAAGCCGAGGGAGGCGGCATCGATTTCCTCAGGCAACGACTTGGGCCGCAGGCCGTAACGTGCGAGCGCGCTGTAGCCAAGAATAACCTGTTGGCCCGTTTGCGCTGAGTAGATATCGCTCTGGTCATAGTAGCGTGGCTGTAAATCTGAATCTTCGAAGTTATAGCGGCCTTCGATCAGTGCCAGTGTCTGCTCGACGTTGCGCGGTGCACGCGCTGCATAGAATTCAAAATAGATCGCGCCTTTGGAGGTGAATAGCGCGACTAGCGGATTGGACTGTTCACTCATCCTCGCGCGGGCGGAGTTCTCATCAGCGTTAGCGCTAAGTGTGCTGAGTGTGATGAGGCAGCTCAAGCTGCATAGGAGGATGAATTTTACCAAGCCATTGACCCGCTGCTGCGCAGAGCAGATGGTGTCGCTCATCGCGGTGTCGCTGGCAAGGCGGGGCACATTCATGGTGTTTGAGTCAGGTCCTGGGGTGTGTCGATGTCTAGTAGTATACCTTTGTCAGTGAGGCTCAACGCAAGTACGCGCTCGGCGTGTTTTTCAACCAGCCTACGAGCGCCGGTGTCACCGCTCATTCTCCTCAGCTCGGCAAAATACTCGCTGCCAAAACCGATGGGGTGACCTCGCTGTCCGTCATGGAATGGGGCCACAATGTTCCCGCTATCGAGCTGAGCGGCGATGGCCTCGATACTGCTGCTCGCAAGATGGGGCATGTCAGCTAAACAGACGAGACAGCCCCGCCAGTTCCCCAGATGCTTTGCGGCGAAAGCAAGGCTTGCCCCCATGCCATGCTCGGCATCGTCGAAGCTGGCGAGCATTAGATTTATGCCGGCGTGGTCCCTGCGCACGCTATCGCATAATTCAGAGAGCGGCTCATAGAGCTCGGGCCTCGTGACAACGACTATCTGATCTAGCGCTCTAGCAAGTCTGCGCAGAGACGTTTCAAAGACTGTCTGGGAGGCAGGCTCAGGCATTGATGCAAGCAGTTTGCTGCCGCCAAAACGACGTGAAAATCCCGCAGCAAGGAGTATTGCGCCCACGGGAAGATGGCTTGTGCTCTGACTCGGCTTGTCTTGTCCTTGTTCAGGCTGGGCTGCTGAAAAAGCTGCTGAAAAGGTTGCTGAAAAGGTCTCTGAGGAGTTTGTTGAAGGGCGAGTGGGGTGGTTAACAGGAGGCAAGGGTTTCCCTGCTTAGTGGATCGTCGAGGTGTGATCGTGCGCGTCTGAAGAGTTCGGCAGTTCGCTGCTGATCTCAATGACGAGACTGGGCGGTTCTGTAGGCGCCGTTCGCTTTTGAGTTTGAGCCGAAGCCTCAGTGATTTGCTGTGTGGCGTTTAGGGTTTGCGCACTACTTAATTGCTCGCTTAGATGACTCCTAAGGCGATTCACCACGCTCGACATCACGTCGATTGTTTGACTTAGCTGGTCTAATGTCAGCAGTGTGCGCTGTGGGTCAGCGCTGTCGTTGACAGCTTCTTCGCTGTCCCCGCCACTAGCTTTGGCTGTTAGTTTTTTATCGCTCACGCGAGCTCCCTAGGGCTAATGCTGTGCTGATTGCTTGGGGCTAGACTATTTGCACGCTTCACTTGGCGGTTCTTTGCCATGGTCTTTTTGCCTTGGGTTTTATGCCATGTGCTTTGTGTTAGCGCATTGAGTCTGAGTGTTTGCTTAGCTCTTACAGTCTTTAATTACAGAGACGTATTGCATCTCGCAGGCTAATTAAAATCAGTCGGCTCGCTCAGCGCTCAGGCGCTTCGCGAGCCGTCGGGCACTGATTAATCCCAAGTTAACGCACCACCTGTTTGATACTCGATCACGCGGGTTTCGAAGAAGTTCTTCTCTTTACGCAGGTCCATGATCTCAGACATCCAGGGGAAGGGGTTCTCCACTCCAGCGAACTGCTCTGGCAGACCAATCTGCACGAGTCTTCTGTTGGCGATGAACTGGAGGTATTCCTCCATCATTGATGCGTTCATACCTAGTACGCCTCGTGGCATGGTATCGCGCGCGTATTCGATCTCCAGTTGAGTTGCTTCGAGGATCATCTGCGTCGCAGTTTGCTTGAGCTCATCGGTCCACAGCTTAGGGTTTTCGAATTTGATCTGGTTGATCATGTCTATACCAAAGTTGAGGTGCATAGACTCATCACGAAGGATGTATTGGAACTGCTCCGAGGTGCCGGTCATTTTATTGCGGCGACCCATAGACAGTATCTGAGTAAAACCGCAGTAGAAGAAGATCCCCTCTAGACAGCAGTAGAACGCGATAAGGTTCTTCAGAAGCGCCTGGTCGTTTTCGAGTGTGCCTGTATTGAAGCTTGGATCGCTCAGCTCTCGCGTGTACTTAAGCCCCCAGGAGGCTTTCTTCGCAACAGAAGGGACCTCGTGATACATGTTGAAGATCTCGCCTTCATCCATGGACAAGGATTCGATGCAGTATTGGTAGGCGTGAGTGTGGATCGCTTCCTCAAACGCCTGACGCAGAATGTACTGACGGCATTCGGGGTTAGTGACGAGCCTGTAAATAGCGAGAACAAGATTGTTCGCTACCAGCGAGTCTGCTGTGGAAAAGAAGCCTAGGTTGCGCTTTACGATCAAGCGCTCGTCCGCGGTCAGCCCCTCTGGATTCTTCCAGAGCGAGATGTCGGCGTTCATATTGACTTCCTGCGGCATCCAGTGATTCGCGCAGCCGTCTAAGTACTTTTGCCAAGCCCAGTCATACTTGAATGGGACAAGCTGGTTGAGGTCGGCGCGGCAATTAATCATTGCCTTGTCGTCGACTGTAACGCGGGTAGCCGTGCCTTCAAGCTCCTCAATGCCCTCTGCAACATCGAGAGTGGCGAGAGCTTCTTGCGCACGCTTTAGCACGTCGCTGTCGCTTTCTACCGCAGCCGGCGTTGGCTCCTGCTTTGGCGCAGACGCCGCTTCGGCCTGTTGGATCGCCTCGATGTTCGCCTCAACCACAGGTGCGGCGGGCGTTTGCTTGGCTTCGGTATCGAATTCGTCCCATGACAACATAGTCTTCTTTCCTCTATCAGCAGCAGCGTCCCTGCTACTTAATTTACGGTTCGGTGCTTTAATTAATGCGATGTCTCTGCTCTGCAGTGGCCGCGATAAATTCGCCGCCAGTGCAGTGTTACTGACAGGCCTCGCAGTCTGGATCGTCTAGCGAGCAAGCCTGCGGCACTGGCGCTGCAGTCGGCTCGGCGGACACCTTGTTGAGGCTCATGTCAGAGACAGTCGATTTCTCTGTTGTTGTCGCTGCCAAGGCGCGCAAATAGTAGGTCGTTTTCAAACCGCGCAACCAAGCCATCTTATAGGTGATGTCTAGCTTCTTGCCGCTCGCGCCGGCAACGTACAGATTGAGTGACTGCGCTTGGTCGATCCACTTCTGCCTGCGACTCGCAGCATCGACTAGCCAGCGCGGCTCTATTTCGAACGCAGTGGCATAGATGCGTTTAATGTCTTCTGGTATGCGGTCAATTTTCTGAACGCTACCTTCGTAGTACTTGAGGTCGTTAACCATCACGCTGTCCCACAGTCCCAGGCGCTTGAGGTCGCGTACAAGGAATGGGTTTACTACGGTGAATTCACCCGAGAGGTTCGATTTCACATACAGGTTTTGATAGGTCGGCTCGATTGATTGCGAGACGCCGCTAATGTTGGCAATGGTTGCCGTTGGTGCGATCGCCAACACGTTGGAGTTACGCATGCCATCTTTGCTGATTTTCGCGCGCAGGCTGTCCCAGTCCAAACGCTGGTCCATGTTGACGTCAAGGAAGTCAACACCGCGTGCCTCATAGAGCAACTTCAGCGAGTCGATCGGCAGTATGCCCTGATCCCATAGTGATCCTTCGTAGGACTCGTAGCGTCCGCGCTCGGCGGCGAGGTCGCTAGAGGCTGTGAGCGCATAGTAGCTAATCACTTCCATCGAGACGTCGGCGAACTCAACAGCCTGCTCTGACGAGTAGGCAATACGCTGTGCATAGAGCGCATCTTGGAAGCCCATGATGCCCATGCCAACGGGGCGGTGCTTCAGATTGGAGTTCTCCGCCTGCGGCACAGAGTAGTAATTGATGTCGATAACGTTATCGAGCATGCGCACCGCAGTGGTAATCGTCTTTTTCAGCTTGTCGCGATTCAGGCCGTTTTCATCGACGTGATTAACTAGGTTGATTGAGCCGAGATTGCAGACCGCGACCTCGTCTTTATTTGTGTTCAGAGTGATTTCTGTACACAGGTTAGACGAGTGGATTGAGCCTATGTGCTGCTGCGGCGAGCGCACGTTGCAGGCATCCTTGAAGGTGATCCAGGGATGACCCGTTTCGAACAGCATAGAGATCATCTTGCGCCACAGATCGCTGGCTTTGACAGTCTTGTAGACTTCGACTTGGCCGGCGGCTGCTTTGCGCTCGTATTCCTCATACTTCTCTTCAAAAGCCAAACCGTGCAGGTCGTGCAGTTCTGGTACATTATTTGGCGAGAAAAGTGTCCAGTTTTGGTCGTTGAAAACGCGCTTCATGAACAGGTCTGGAATCCAGTTTGCCGTGTTCATGTCATGGGCGCGGCGACGCTCATCACCGGTGTTTTTACGCAGCTCCAGAAACTCTTCGATGTCTAGGTGCCAAGTCTCAAGATAAGAGCAAACAGCGCCTTTGCGCTTGCCACCTTGATTGACCGCTACCGCAGTATCGTTAACCACTTTCAAGAAAGGCACGATGCCCTGTGACTTGCCATTAGTGCCTTTAATGCTGGCACCGAGTGCGCGTACTGGGGTCCAATCGTTGCCCAGGCCACCGGCCCATTTCGACAGCATCGCATTGTCGCGGATGGCCGAATAGATGCCATACAGGTCGTCGGGCACCGTAGTCAGGAAGCACGAAGAGAGCTGCGGACGCAGAGTCCCTGAATTGAACAGCTGCGGTGTAGACACCATGTAGTCGAAGCTAGATAGCAGATTATAAAATTCTATCGCGCGGTCTTCGCGGTTCTCTTCATTGCTCGCCAGACCCATTGCTACGCGCATGTAGAACACCTGCGGGAGTTCGAAGCGCGTACCATTGCTGTGAATGAAGTAGCGGTCATAAAGTGTTTGCAGCCCGAGATACGTGAACTGCATGTCCCTGTCTGCCTGCAGAGCAGCACCGAGCTTGCCCAAGTCGTATTCGAGCAGGTGCGGGGAGAGTAATTCCAGCTCTACGCCTTTTTCTATATAGGGCTTGAGCGTTGCAGCATAGCGGTAGTGCATCTCCGACTGAGTCGCTGCATCGGCTATGCCTAGAAAGCCGAGCGCCTCGGAGCGGACAGTGTCCATGAGCAGCCGAGCGGTGACATAGGAGTAATTGGGGTCTTTCTCGACCATCGTACGGGCGCACATCACGAGCGAGGTACGAACGTCGCTCATCTTGACGCCGGGGTAGAGGTTTTTCAGCGTCTCTTTGTAGATATCATCAGCCGAGACGCCTTCGAGACCCTCGCAGGCTTCATCGATAACTACACGCAGGCGGTGGGCATCGAGAGGTGCCTGTTCGCCGTTGTCTAGCGTAATGCTGATCTGTGCCTCTTTATCTACGGCTACCTCTGCCTTTTGACGTCTGAGGCGTTCGTGTTCCGCGCGATAGATAACATAGCTGCGCGCTACCTTGTGCTCGCCGCTGCGCATGAGTGCGAGTTCTACCTGGTCTTGAATATCTTCGATGTGAATTGTGCCGCCTGAGGGCATGCGACGACCGAAAATCTCGGTAATTTGCACCGCGAGCTGTGCAACCGATTCATGAATGCGGGTTGAGTCTGCCGCATTACCCCCTTCTACTTCTAAATAGGCTTTGGTGATCGCTACGCTTATTTTTGACTCGTCATAGCCAACCACAGCGCCGTTGCGCTTGATGACTCTGAGCTGGCCCGGAGCCGTAGCCGCGGGGGAAGAAGGCTCTGCTGCGGGCGTTGGGGCCGGTTGAGGGTTGCTGCTGAGTTGTGCATCGATCTGCATTATGTGCTCCGAGTACTTTTTCTATGCCTAAGGGCTATGTTTTTGCTGTTTTTATTTTTCTTGAAATAATTGAACCGCGATACTGGTCTCTTCTTATGAGCCGTTTTTTATCTTGCTACCTGTTCGCCTCTTGCTGGGTGCCGAATGCCGCTGTTTTCTTCGGTCTCTTTATCAATCAGTCTGTCTTTCTATCAGTCTGTCTATCAGTCTTCCGTCAATAGGCTTTCTGTCCCGTGAGCATTGACATCGGTGTCTAGGGCTCTTTCGTAAAGATCGGTTGGAGAGCTCGGTTGGTGAGAGAGCGTATTCCCGCCGTTTTACTGCCTACCCACTATATATAGTGTTTTACCTAAAAGACTTTAGCTAATTCTCAAAAAAAACTCCGAGGGGGTGTTTTTCGACTTTTTATCCATCTCAGCTAAGCATCTTCCTTTCTTCTTTTCTAGCAGGCCTAAGCTCTAACAAGAGGTGCTTGCCTGCTTGTCCGAATTGCTGTCCTGACTGCTGCGTGAGCCCTCAGCTGGCTGCGTTAGCCCTTAGCTCGCTGCGTTAGCCCTTAGTTGAGGTTGGCTAGCTGGTTAGGATTGTAGTAGGTGCTTTTATGTGTCTGTGTATGTGCCTGTGTATGTGCTCTTTCGCTCTGGAATGCTTGCAGCGTGGGCACTGACGCCGATAGCCGATTTTGAGCGCTATTCGCAGGTCAGCCTGTAAGTGTTACTTGCGCTTGGCCTCACTTGGCATTAGATGCTCCTACCACAGAGCCCACTCTCTCAAAAAGCCCACTCGCTGAACTCGAATTAACCAGATATAGGCTTTTGCTGATTAGAAAGCACAAGATAATGAGTTATGGCTGTCAATGCAAGTGTAATTACTGTTGGTGATCTGTGCAAAGACTGTGGATAACTCAGTTGAAGCGCAGGCGGCAAGCCAATGGGGGCGGCACTCGGTATAAAGCTTGGGTAAGACGTGCGCAGCCTGTGGATAAGCCATCTGGAGAAGGCTGCGCTAAGCTGTGGAAAGTGCGTCTAATAGCCTACCTTTCCTATTCTAGCGCTGCGCATCCTCTAAGCTTAAGATATCGCTGCGCGCGGATTCCGCCTCCGCAGATGCGAGCAAACAAGGGGCATCGATTCGATCCGCAGCCCGCTATTTAATAAGTTAGCCGCGGGCTATAGCAGCAGGCTTTTGAGCTAATAGAAAGCCAAGCCTGGACTGCGCTGGAAGTGTTCGATAGGGGTATTGGGGTAGGTGAACCGATAACCGGGCTGGAGCTAGGCTCGAGGTAGGCGCGCGCGGCTAGGAATATTCGATAAACTTTTAATGTAATATTTATCAGCAACTTGCGCTGACTTCGCTGAGGATGCCTGTAAGCTTCAAGAAACACTATATCTAGTGTTTAGGCAGGCGGCGCCAAAGGTCCTGTTTGGGCTGCCTGCCGCGTGTGTGCTGCAGTTTCTTAGCTATCAGCCAGCAGTAACTCCAACAGCGCTTTTTGGGAGTGCATGCGATTCTCAGCTTCGTCCCACACCACTGAATCTTGGCTGTCTAATAGTTCTGCGCTCACTTCCTCCCCGCGATGCGCTGGAAGGCAGTGCATGAACAGAGCGTCATTCATGGCGTGAGACATTAGCTCCGCATTAACCTGGAATCCTGAAAAACGCTGTAGGCGCTCCGACTGCTCCTCTTCTTGACCCATGGACGCCCAAACATCGGTCACAACGAGGCTTGCGCCCGAAACAGCTTCTTGCGGCGAGCTGCAGAGTTTTACCCGATCGCCATGGAGCTCAAGAAGGCTTGAGTTTGGCTCAAAGCCCGCGGGGCTCGCCACAGTCAGCTCAAACCCTAGGAGCGCGGCGGCATTCATGTACGAGTGGCACATATTATTGCCATCGCCAATCCACGCAACGCGCTTGCCTTCTATGGAGCCGCGGTGCTCGATATAGGTTTGCATGTCCGCTAGCAACTGGCAGGGGTGGTAGTCATCGGTCAGAGCGTTGATTACCGGCACGCTCGCATTTGCCGCAAAGGCTTCTAGCTGCGCGTGATCGAACGTGCGGATGGCAACGCAGTCCACCATACGCGAAAGGACTCGGGCGGTATCTTCTATTGGCTCTCCCCGACCAAGCTGAGAATCATTGCTCGATAAGAACAGGGCGCTGCCCCCGAGCTGGTTCATCGCTACTTCGAAGGCCACACGTGTGCGGGTTGAGGACTTCTCGAAGATCAAAGCCAGAGTTTTATGCTCGGCCCGTTGAGCCGAATGTGGCGACGCCTTAAGTTCGATGGCGCGCGCTAATATGGATTTGAACTCGTCGGCGCTTAAGTCGTTCAGCGTTAAGAAGTGTCTGCAGCTCATAGTGTGGCTCTTTTGTTTGGGCTTAGGTGTTGAGGGTTTTGCAACCAGAGTGTCTGAGTAATAAGCAACGCTCTTGTTTAAGATCTAAACTAGATTCCGAATCAAATTAGTAAATAGTAATAAATAGATTAGCAACCGGGCCTAATACGCCCGCGTCGAAAAGAACGGGTCGCGAGCGATAAATCGGATGCGCTCCGCCTGAGCTGCAGTCGCCTGCTTGTGTTCATCAGCCGACGGATTGAATCGGCGAAATCAGTATGGACCTTCCGGTAAAGTGCCTACCGCCCAGTAAGGTGCCTACCGCCCGTAAAAATGCCTACCGCAGGCGCTGAGGCAGATCCAACAAGGCCTCGAAATCTTACGACTAGCATTGTAGCTAGCCCCTTAGAGGCTGGCAATTGCAGGGTTGTGATCCTAAACTCATGGCTCTCATTCACACTTATACAGAGCCATATGTGAACCCCATTGAGCTAAAACTATTCTCGAGCCGCCTGCAGGCGATTTGCGATGAGATGGGCGGTGTACTTCGGCGTTCGGCATTCTCGCCAAACATCAAAGACCGGCTCGATTTTTCCTGCGCATTGTTCGCCTCGGACGGCTCGCTTGCTGCGCAAGCCGCGCACATCCCCGTTCACCTTGGCAGTATGGCCTATACAATGAAGGCCCTGGTCGCTTCGCGCGACTGGCAGGAAGGCGAAGTACTCGTTGTGAATGACCCCTATCTTGGGGGCACCCATCTCCCCGATGTCACACTAGTCGCTCCGGTTTATGAGCAGAGTGATTTCTCAGCGGAGAGACGGCTGCTCGGCTTTGTGGCCAATCGTGCCCATCACGCAAACATTGGCTGTGAGACGCCTGGCTCGATGCCGCTATCACGAACGATAAAGGAGGAGGGCGTACTAATTTCACCTTCGCTGCTACGCAGCGGCTTTGCATCGGGTGGAGCGCTATTGAGCTGTGGGACAACTATCGATGCGCTGTTGTACACCAAGCCCTCAGTCCTTAGTGGGGACTTTGCTGCGCAGCTAGGTGCAAACGAGCTCGCGGTCGCGCGGCTGCGGCAGCTCGCTGAAAGTTACGGCTATTCTCGCTACGAGACTGCGGTTGCCGAGTTGAACCGCTACGCAGCTGCACTCGCAGGTTCGGCATTTGCCGAAATCAGGGAAGGCACGTATCGCGCAGTAGATTATCTGGACGACGACGGCTTCGGCTCGGGAGAGGTGGAATTAGCGCTCACCCTTGAGTGCAGCGCAGCTGGGCTGAGCTTCGACTTCTCGGCTTCTAGTGATCAGGTCGAGGGAAATTTAAACTGCCCCGAGGCGGTAGCGGCCGCCGCGGCGTATTACTGCCACTGCTGTTTGCTGCCGGAGGGAGCGCCTCTGTGCGCGGGATTGTTCGAGGGAGTGGAGGTCAGGACAAGGCCTGGTTCGCTCGTCAATCCGCTGTTTCCTGCGGCGGTTGCTGCGGGCAACGTGGAAACAGCTATGCGACTGGTCGATCTGATCTTTCGTGCGCTGGCAGACGCGCTGCCTCAGCGTATCCCTGCCGCCTCTCAAGGGTCAATGAACAATGTCGCGATGGGAGTTTCGCACCCAAGCATGGGTTGGGACTACTACGAAACGCTGGCGGGAGGCGAAGGGGCAGGACCGCGTGCCGATGGCCGCAATGCTATACACACTCACATGACTAATACGCTCAATACGCCCGTTGAGAGCCTCGAATACCACTATCCCTTGCGGTTAACTCAGTATGCGATTCGCCGCGGCAGTGGTGGCGCGGGCACGCATCGCGGAGGGGCGGGCCTACTGCGCGAGTACGAGTTCTTGCAGCCGGCAACCTTGAGCCTGCTAACGGAGCGCCGTCGACTTGCCCCTTGGGGGCTTGCGGGAGGCGAGGCGGCTGCGCTCGGAGAAAATCATCTCAACGGCAAACTGTTGTCGGGCAAGGGGACTTACTCAGTCGAGGCCGGTGACCGCCTCCTCATAGCGACACCAGGCGGAGGCGGATGGGGAAGGCCGATTTAGGGTGTTGTTCTTTCGAGCGTCATTGCTGGCAGAGCTCTGTATAGCTGATTGGCGCTTGGAGATGGGATCGCGCTAAACTGCGCCTCAGAATTCGACGTTAAAGCGCTACAGAGCGCTGCTAGCTCGGCCGAACATTCATTTCTTCGCAGGCTGAGTTCGAGCACGGCCGAGCAAAGCCGAGTAGGTAGATAAACAGTTGATAATCAGATAATCAACCATAACCCTGAATAACACTATTAGCTAGTATCCCAATAGCTCCCAGCCCCAAGAGGTCCTCAATGAGCACAGAGCAAACTATAAAAGATCAAATCGCTGCGAACCCTATCCTTTTGTACATGAAAGGTAACCCTGAAGCTCCTCAGTGCGGATTCTCCTCGCAAGCGACTCAGCTGCTTATGGCCTGTGGCAAAAAATTCGCCTACGTTGATATATTGGCTAACCCAGAGATCAGAGCAACTCTACCGACAGTTTCAGACTGGCCAACATTCCCCCAGCTTTTCGTAAACGGAGAGCTCGTGGGAGGCTGCGACATCGTGGTCGAGATGTATGAGAAGGGAGAGTTGCAAGAACTGATTGCAGGCGTAGAAGTAGATTAGACGCGTCCGCTCTTGCTTGAGGCAGTCTTCGTTAGACAATGCGATCGCTGCTGCCTCTTTCGGAGGCCAGCGGCTAGTTAAAAGCCGCTGGCTCTAAAAAGCCGCTGGCGCTTATAAAAGCCGTGAGCGCTTACATAAGCCGCCGCTTCGTGTTGAAGTCGTCGCCCTCAAAGGCTGCGTTTACTCGCAGCAAACGTCTCTTTCCCCACTTTGCCGTAACGCGCCAGCAAACGGTGGCGGTCTAGTCCTTTAGGGGCCAGCCCCCTAGTCGTTGCCACTTATTGACGATGGTGTAGAACAGCTCAGCGGTTTTTGCGGCATCGTAGCGTGCGGAATGGGCTTCG
>Ga0213863_10002279_pt1 | contig 13663 bp, 9 predicted proteins | sample PICome_8_FD_160128 | JGI IMG/M metagenome (GOLD analysis project Ga0213863, IMG submission 160128) | Coastal seawater microbial communities near Pivers Island, North Carolina, United States - PICO497 | ecosystem: Environmental > Aquatic > Marine > Coastal | place: USA: North Carolina | collected... | reverse complement strand
AAACACCTTTGTTCTTTGATTGCGAGAAAAGAGGCTTTTGAGAGGAGATGTGGACGACGAAATAGGCAGGTAAAGAGACTACGAATGGGCTCTTTTTTTCTTCACAACTCAAACTTTTAAACTCCTTGCGATGATGGTGAGCGCGTGAAAGAGACCGAGAGATCTTTTGAGAGACGACGACAAACGGGAGGCGTTTTTATGTCCGAGGAGGAGGAGGAGATGAGACGCGTCTGGGTCGAACGCGACGACGAGAAGCGCACAAAAAACGACCACGACGAAGCGTTTTTTTTACGATGATTTTGATTGTGTTTTCGCTGCTCTTGCTGCTGCGCTTGTCGTCGGCGGCGGCTTTTGAGGTTTTCAACCCCACTCTCGTCGCCGCTGCGGGAGGAAGCAGGCGTTTATTACTCCGCGACAATAACGAAAATAAAATTCGGTATATGGATGCAAGTTCCAGAGAAAGACAAGACCGATACGAGAGATGGATGATGAATAGAAAAAACAGGCAAAATGAAAAGAAGAAGAAGGAAGCCGAGGGCGACGGCCACGAGGACAAACGGAGGATGCGAGAGGATGAATCGAGATCTCGACAAATGATGTTACGACGAGAACGGCAGAGGAACCCGGGTTTTGAGAAACTCGAGTTGCAACGCCAAGCGCGGTCGCAGACGAGACTCGAACATATCAAAAGATGGCAAGACTTGCGGGAAAGCAGAAATTACGCGGTAGAACACGAAAACATGCAAGCGAGAAGAAGAAGGGAAGAGATGAGAAAGAGAAAAACGACGCGAAAAAAGACGACGAAAGAACTCGTGGCTGAGTGGGAACGAAGATATTCGATGGCAGAGAGAGGATGGGCGAGAGAGAGTAGAATGTTGCACACGAAATACGGGGATATGTATCGAGACAATTTAGGAGTGAATAGTAACACAGATAGCGAGAAACCGGTGATGTTCGTTCACATATCGAATTCAGGGGGTACGGCGGCGTGTAACTCGGTCTCTGGCGGCGGAGTGCGAACAACATTCGAAGGGAATTGTAACTTGATGTGTAACATGCCGTGGCATTGGTCGAGATACTATAAAGGACCCGGCGAGTGGACCGAAGAAGAAATGAAGACGTTAGATTCGTGCGACCAGAAGGATGAACACGTGCAAAACATGATGGTGGACGAACGCGATTGCGAAGCGATGGCGGAATACGCGAAAAAGTGGAAATTTCGCGTTCTATTCCGCGAGATGCTTTTAGCGGAAACGGGCCAGAAGGCGAATGATTTTACCATTTGTCCGCAATTTCGATACGTGATGTTTTTCAAAGATCCGTTGAAAAGATATAAATCCGAATTGAGCATTCGACACGGATTCGACGGCGTGAACGCGACGAAAAGATTTGTCGAAAAATCCTACGCCGGTGTGAATAAAGGTGAACGCGCGTGGTTCGGACCGAGCTTATTGAATTTTCGAGAAAATCTCGGTCACATCATGCCAGGTACTCCCGGTATCAACAATTTTGTCACGCGATCGTTGTTAGGTCCGGATGTTTACACGCTGCCGCCGAAGAAAATCACCGAAGAACATCTCAATCGCGCGCGAGCAATCCTCTCGAAGTTCGAAGCGGTGATACCTTTGGAAAAGGCGTTTGAGTCGTACACCTGGCGCATCTTCGCTTCGCTCTTCCCGGAAGTCGGCGAACGGCTTTTTTATAAAACCAAAGCGCAGCTTTGGTGCAAACACGCCAACGTGAAAAATGTCAAGCACAAAGATAACATCGCAGGCGACGAGAAATTGCACAAAATGATCGAAGAAATGAACACCATCGACACAAAACTGCACTCGGAAATCACCGCGAAGTACGAGAAGCAAATGGAGATGTTTTACGAGCAACACCCGTACGAAAACAAGAGACGCCTAAAAACGTTGCCGACGTGCGCGGAAGCGAGAACGCACTACCATAAGCCTTCTTCTTCGAGACCGGAAGCTCTCCATCGGACGAGTACTACGCACGCGAGACCGGCGTCGTTAAAAACGACAAAAACGACGGAAACGGTTTCCGATGATTCGGTAGAAAAGAGTGGGGGTAAAATCAGCATCTCTGGTCTCCTCGGATGAAGAAGAAAAGAGAGTTTTAGCATTAGAGTTGAACACAAACACACAGAACGACACAAAAAAGCACGAATATTACCCCCACGAATATTACTACTTGAGAAGAAGACAAATAAATGGGCAACTGCTTCTCCTCCTGTTTCCCAAAAGAAGATCCCGAAACGATCGCGCTCCGAGAGGAGAACGAGAGGAGAGAGTTGCAACAAGCGCGCGACAACGCCGCGCACGCGGCGGAGGCCAGAGAGAAGAAATTTTCGAACTCGAGCTTCGGGAAAGCGATTAAGAAATCGGAACTGAAAGCGAAAAGAGAAACGACACTGGGAGAAGGAGAGAAACGACGCGCGGAACAAAACGCGAAGGATTGGTTGAGTTAATTTTGTTCTTGTTGTTGCTGAGCTTTTTCTTCTCATTCGACGTATTTGACGAAGAGGAAAGCGTTGTGATTCAAAGCAACACGAGATTTTGCCTGTCGTGTTGAGATACGTTTCTTCTGTGAGTACAGGAGGTCGACGGAGTCGAACGACGACTCGAAAGAGTAAGAATACTAATGGGCGGACACGGAGGGTTGAACATTCTCCCGCAAAAGTCCTGGAACGTGTACGGTCGGAAACAACGCGAACGCGTTCGAAGAGACGAAGAGCAACTTGAACGAGAGCAAAGAGAAGAAGCGGCGCGAAAAGAGGAGGAGGAGAAAGAGAAGCGGATGCGAGCGTTGCGAGGAGAGAAGGAAGAAGAAGAAGAAGAGAAGGAGAGTGGGCGAGAAGGACGCGTAGAGAGTGTGCACGAGAATAAACACGTGAACTTTTTCGAGGAGCACGAAAAAGCGCTGGCCTCATTGGAGAGGAAACAGAAAGCGAAGAAGAGCGAGGAGGACGAGGGGAATCGATTAGGCGGGAGCGGGACGCACTTGAGGCAACCGTGGTACGCGAAATCGGATGCTTCGTTTTACGACGACGAAGATGACGATGACGATGACGATGACGATGGTGGCAAAAAGCACCGCTCGTTGCCGAAAAGAATCCGAATGCAAAGAGAAGAAACAGAACGCTTGCGATTGGCGGATAAGGAACAACCGTTTGAAAATCGTCCGACGCTGACAAAAGTCATGCTCAGGGACGGATACGTGCCACCCTCGGAAAGAAGGAGAAGAGAGAAGAGGGAGAAGAAAAAGAAGAAAGATAAAAAGAAAAAGAAAAGGCGGCGTTCGTCTTCTTCTTCCTCCTTCTCCTCCTCGGATGATGAGACTAAAGAGGACGAACAAACGCGCGCGTTGAAAATTCAAAAAATGAGAGAGGAAAGGGCGAGACGCGAAATGAAGGAACGCGAACGTGCGAAGAGCGTGTTCACGAACGCGACGAAGAATCCATTCGCGTAATGCACATAGTAGAAAAATAGGAGAAAGAGTTACGCTTGTGCAAGTATCTAGGTACATTGTTACATATACACATAGCACTTTCAATATATTTACACTCAGAAGAATACCTCCTCCTTTTCTAAAACGTTCGATCGCATGACTTGCGAGCCGTACTCGAAATATTCCTCTCTCGTGTGACAGCTCTTGTAAAAATCCGGCATAGAAGCTACAACGGACCCACCAAACCACACCGCGTACCGTTGCATATCGTGCGTAAACACCTCCACGTCCACCGATTTCGCTTTCAATCTATTCCCGCTCTTTACTTCGCTTTCAGAAATCCGTTTATCGACGACTCGTTTCACGTCTCTCTTCACTCGTTTCCCGAATCCTTTAAACATGGTCGAGCCACCGCTGAGAACGATGTTTCCGTACAGTTTCCGTCGGCTATCGATTGGACACTCTTGGATGGCGTTGTCGACTAATTCTGGCAACGAAAACTGCCCAAAACCGTTCTCTTTCTCGGCAATCATATCCGGTCGGAAAAACACTTCCGGCGCTAGAAATCTCTCGTACCCCACGTCCGCTTGCCACGGCAAATTCGTTTTCGCTCGCACGCCTTCCATTCGTATCACGTACTCCTTCGGGTTCCGCTCGTGCAATTCAAACTCTTTCGCGATATCTTTACTTACGTAGCAATACTTTTCTTTTACTTTTTGCGCCACTCTGCTAAACTCCTCCGCCGGAACGTTTTCCCCTCTTTCTCGCATCAACGTTTGCACGAATCTCGTTAAATCTCTCCCAGCTAACGGAACCGATTTGATCGCGCTGCTCACCACGTACCCATCGCAGACTGGTATGACATGTGTAACCCCATCACCAATATCTATCACCGTTCCAGTTAATCCGTCGTTTCTATCTTTCTTACTAGTATCATTACCGCTATTCTCTTCGTCTCCGTTCCTATTCTTTTTACTCGAAGCCGCCGCCGCGGACGCATTCAACGCCACGCTCGCATTCAAGGCTAAAACCGCTTGCACGCCTATGTGCACTCCAGGCACGTTAAACGTCTCAAACATAATCTCCCCGATTCGTTCTCGATTCTCCGCTGGATTCAACGGCGGTTCCGTGAGTAAGAAAAAATGTTCCTCCGGCTCCACTCGCAACACGTTCAACAACGTCTTTTGCCAAAATTTCTCCATGGACGTCCAGTCGTTCACGATGCCGTTCGATATCGGCCACTTGATGGTTTTCGAGTTAATCTGCGCGAGCGCGTCCTCGCCGATGGAATAGTTTAAATCCTGCAAAGACTTCGACGCGTGATTGAGATGAGAGTAATACTCGTACGCTTTCTTCTTCTTCTTCTTAGAATTTCCGTTACCGGGGAAATTGGATTCATCCTTCTCTTCCTTTTCGCTTTGTGTTACAACGGACGAGGAGGAGGAGGACACCCCTCCACCAGAAACGGACACGCACGTTGGAACAACGAACGACGGCGCCGTGTTCGAGGCGAACCCGAGTTTGGTGTACCCGGTGCCGTTGTCGACGACGATCGCCGGGCGGTTGTGATGATGAGACATGGAGTATATATGTGGTGTTCCTCCTTCGACTAATGGAGAGAAAAATTGGAGAAAAATCGTTCATAAAAAGAACCGACGAGAGTTTGCGCGCGCGCGAATGCGCTTCACACGACCCGCATTTAGTAAAGAATACTGAGAAGAAGAAGAAGAGTACCCCAATAATGTATCGCAACGCGTCGCAAAAGTTCCAGCAACACCTCTCGAAGCTCCCGCACGCGATGCTGCCTCGGAAATTAGAAAACACGAACAAATGGCAAAAACCGGAGTTTTCCTTGCGGAAACTCGCCGAGTTGCGGAAAAAAGCGATCGAGTTACACGTCCCGTGGCCGGCGAAAGCGCACGACAAAGCTAGGAAACCGGAGAAGTTTCCTGCACTGAGACCGGTAAAAGGACACAAACGCTTGCGAGAAGAGCACGTGAAAATGCGAGAGATGAAACTCAAACGCGCCGAGGAACGACAAGAGGAAGTCATGCGAGAACACAAGCTCAGGAAACAAAAAAGAGCGAAAGGCGTCGATTTTATTCTCGACGAGATCTTCTTGACCAAGAAAGAGAAAACGATAAAGATGAGAACGATAGCGGATTCGCAAGTGATGAAAACGAATGCAACAACAGAGAGTAGCAGTAGCAATGCCAGTAAAAAGAAGAAAGAGTAAAGAGAGAGAAACGTTTTCCCTTCTTCTTCTTCTTCTACGCGCTCGCTTCTCGGACCGCGGAAACGGCGGGACTCCGAAGGAGGGGCGCATAAAACGCGCACTCTCGGGAAGCGTTGCGTTCGAAGAGTATCACCACCCAGAGTGAAAACGGTATCCGCCCGAGAATGAAACACCTTTTCGGGTGTGAAATGAGAAAAGTGATTGGAGCGTCCTCTCGCAAAGGAAAGAGGTACCTCTTTTAGGAGCGCTGCGGTTGTGTCGCAGAGTTAGTTTCGTAGAGTTGTTTTAGTGCGGAGTCGTTTTGACTTAAACCCTAACCCACAACACCCTTCGAAAGAAGAAGATTGGAAAAAACTCTCATCTCTCTTTAGTATTCTTTCGCGCAGCGATAAACAGAAGACCAAACGCACGGCGCGCTGCTTTGAGCTTCGAAAGAAGGGTTTTAAAGCGCGTTTTGTGTGTCGCTCGTTTTATTTTTCGATCGTCGCGTTGTTGTTATCGCAGAAACAGAAAGAGAGAAAGAGCTGATTGATTGGTTTCGAGAGGATGGTGATGCCGCGGGGAGGGATGGATGAACATTCGCGCCTGCTGGTGATCGATGAAAACGAGACGTCCTCTTCGTCGTTCGCGGAAGATTTTGAGTCGACGACGACTTCAAATCGTGAGCGTTCATCTTTTTATCCGTCTTTCATCAACGTCTCCGTGCTGAAATCGATCGCGATCGCGACCGTTTCCGTCGCCGCGTTCTCCCTCGCGCTTCTCAAAGCATCCTCCACCGCCTCTGTCGGGGAAAAGAACTCGCAAAGTTACAGCCTCTTGGGACTCTCAGATTTAGCGCACTTGGGCTCACACCGCCGCCGATCGACGTCGTTTTCGGACATCATCGAAACGAGAAACATGTTACTCCCGGAACAGAAAAGAATGCCGACGCATTTGACCACGTGGAGCGAACAGGAAGGGTGGAAATCGTGGACGATCGCGCAAAACGGGTACGCGGAGAACATCGACGATCGATCGACTGGAGCGCTGATGTTTTTAGACGCGATCATGCCGAGAGAGTTTGGAGATAGATTTACGAAAGGGAAAGACCCGTTCCATTTCGCGTGGGTGACGCAAGATTATCCGCAGGATAAGTGCGTCGGCGAGTTGAACGGGTGCCCGACGCTGCCGAGTAAGATGTTTTCGTTCGGGACGGTACCGAAGGATAAGTGGAAAGTGAGCGGGTTAGAGCAAGCTCCGACGTTGCCGTTTGCACCGTGCATTGCGCACGCGTACGATTCGAAGAAGTTTGAACAGTGCGAGTGGTTTTCCCAGGAGAAAGAGGATCCGGATTTGCCGATGTGCGCGAGCGGGAAGAGATTGGATATCGTCGAGCGCGGCGAAAACGGGGAGACTTTTGACGAGATTTTCGATAACTTGATCGATAAGGTGGTGTGGAGAGGTTCAGATTGGCACTATTTGGAGCAATACGCGGATATTGGGACCGTTGATGCGAATAGGTTTACGCAACACGCGGGTTTGTGCGAACCGGGAGTGGACGTGGATAAAATCAAAAGAGAGGTGTTCCGACAAGGCATTCCGGGCGATTTACAAGGCGAAGCGTGGAATTGCCCGCCGAGATTGAGAGCGGTTATTTTATCTGCGTTGGAGCCAGACAAATTTGACTGTAAGTTTAGCGCGAACAACATGAGGTCGCCGCAGTCGAATTGCTTAGAGAACAAGTTGCCAATGTTCGATCGCGAAAAGTTGTACGACAACTGCGATTTTGAGAAGTTCAAGTTCTTGTTGGACATTGGAGGCGGGGGTGGTACGTCGTGGTTATCCACGTTTAAGTTTCTGGCCATGCCGGGCGTGTTGTTTCACCACGAGACGGCGATGAGAGATTCATTTTACGACGACGTCAAGCCGTGGGTACATTACGTCCCGATCATGGAAGACATGTCCGATTTGAAGAAGCAATACATTTGGGCGATGAATAATCCGGACGAGATTAAAGCGATTTCTAAAAGAGCCACGCAGTACACGAAAGATGCCATCAAACCGAACGGGTTGAAGCAGCACGCGCAACACTTTGTGAAGGTGATGCAAAAATATATCGATTCATACTCGGTGGACCCGGAGGACAAGGATTTGACGACGCAAGAATTCGTCGCGAAGTACGGCGCGGGTGAAATTTCGGTATCTCCGTATACCGGTGTCGGGGACGTGTATGGATCGGAATAGTAGGATTATGTATGACTACATAAGAAGGAGAAGAAGAAGAAGAAGAAGAAGAAGAAGAAGGAGAGATTTATTGTTATTATTATCATGAACAAAATTTTAGGCGAAGAGGGGGGTTGTCAATCCATGTATTCTATTATTATTATATGAGCTTTTACCTACACATGTGTATCTCTCAACAGTATTCCTACTGTTGTTGTTGTTGTTATCACTATTCTATTGTTATTACCTGGATTTATTTCGTCAAATCGATTGACCAGACTCCACCGCTGGACGTGCACATTTCCTGTAAAACTTTCGCCGCGTCGACGTTGATAATTTTCTCGCACGCTTTCAAAACCGAATCTTTCTTAATATTACCGCTCGTAGAAAGCATCAATTCACGAACGATCGCGCGTTTCGTTCGCGTTTCTTCCTTGGACGTGGCGTTGTTAATATTCATCACGCGATGAAAGCCAATAACGTGTCCTCCGATAACAATCAAAGGTTCCGAGGAGATGAGACGCAACAACTCGGGCTCGCGAAGCGCGTGGTATCGGGATTTGCAACGCTTCAAAACGTCTCGGATGTCTGATACAGACGGTAACAATTCAAGTTTCTTCGAGGCGGCAGAAGTAGAACCAAAGCATGGTTTTAGTATCGTTTCGCACGCTCGCCTCGCTGCTTTCCTCGCGTTCTCGTCCACGTCGGGTACTTCCGGACCTTTCTCGAGATATTCAAAAGGCGAGAAGTCTTTCCCTCTCTCGAAAAATCCCAAGATGCGTTCCCATCTGTCCTTCTGTTGCGTGACGACGCCATCGTGTTTTCGCGAGAAGAGATCATCGCGGCTAGGGTAGAACTCAAACAATGTTCCTTGGTTTGCCGGTCCGCGAACTTCTGCGCCGAGTTCGCTCAACGCTTTCTGTCGCAAACTTTGTTCTTCCTTAGTCGCGTAGTGACCGTCGTTCACTGGAATTTTCTTCCCTCGGGAGAAGCTACAAAGGACTGAATCTCGGACGCGTTCGTAGTTCCGGTCGCCGAATGAGCGCAACGCGGAGTTGACAACCCACACGCCGTTTACTAACGACGCTTTCGCGGCCACGGCGGAGAGTAACTCCTTCTCTTTCGTATTTCTAGGCGCGAGCTTTTTGATGCCGGAAAACTTCATGAAGGAAGTTCCAGATCGCGCGAAGAGTTCATCCAAGCGTTCGTCGACCGTTTTGAGTTTCAACACGTCTCGTATTTGGAACTCTTCGTTCACGAAAATGTCGTCGAAATCGCCTGATTTGTCATTCATTAAGCGTTCCTCTTCGTTTTCGTTGTTGTTATCTATCTCGTCGACGTCCATTCTATCGTCGCCGTCGTTTTCCTCTGCGTCTTCTTCGTCGCTGTCGCTGTCTTCTTCCTCGTCGTTCTCTGAATCTGGTAAGTCTCTTCGAGCGTTACCTCGCTGCGGGCAGATGCTGTCTAAATACTCTTTCGCGCCGACCATTCTATCGCCGCACCAATCCGACGTTTTCTTCGAGAATAAGTCCTCGACGACTATTTTCGTATACTCGCTGGACTTATACGTCGGTTCTAATTCACTCCACGTCTCTTTTTCACGCTCGGAGTTTTGAAACTGGTAGGAATTTTTTCTCCGTTCTTGTTGCCTTTCTGTTTCGTTCGCTTTGATGGAAACGCTCACTGGAACAATTTTAGTAGCAGTAGTAGCCGCCGTCATCGCCCTCTGTCTTTCATTTTCCAACGCGTCTTGCTCCTCTTTCGCGATTCTTCTCTCTTCCTCTTGCACCGTCTCCGTCGCCTCCTCGTGGTTTTCCTTTTCTTGTTTGACTTTTTGTTGGTGTTGCTTTTGAAGCGCTCTCTCCCCGACGATGTGCGTAAACGAGGGACGCATCTGGTGCGTCACGTTCGCCGGCGTCAAAAACAACTCTCCTTTCTCGTTCATCCTGGCCACCAAAATCGATTTCTGACCCTCGTGTTTCTCCCACGACGTTCGTTGTTCCGAGCGCAAGACGACCGTCTCTTCTTCCTCCTCCTCTTCCTCCTCTTCTCCTCCTCTTCCTTTCCTCTGCGTTCGACCGCGGTTCCCGCCGCCCTTCTTCTTCGCGACGACGACGCCGTCGTCCGCGGTCGGCACTTTCATCTCCAACCATCCCGCGACTGGTTTATGCGAGATTCTTTTGCACCTCGCCGTCGCGTACGGTCGGTTTGGAGGTCTCAGCGGGTACGACACGATCGCTTGGTCGATCGTTTTTCTTCGCTTTTTATTGTTCTCTCTCTTGTCATCATCATCATCCTCATCTTCGTCGCCAACAAAATCGTCGTTCTCGGAAAGAAGACGAGGCGTAAAGTACACCGGAATCCTTTTCACGACCCTGTTTTTTCGAAACCAACGCGAAAGGAACGTCGAGAACGCGGAAGAAGAAGAAGAAGAAGAGGAAGGAGTCGCGCGTCAGCGAAAAGAAGTGAATAGAGAGAAAAAAGACAGTTGTGTGACGGCTGAAAGAAACTTTGAGATGTGATGCGAAGAGAAGAAAAATCATACACGTAAAATACTAAGAGAACAACACAACAAAACAAAAACAACGCACGGGTTCTTATTCTTTTCCACCGCGACAGTCGCGGTGGTCTTTTTTTGCCGCCGCGACTGTTGCTGTTGTTGTCGTTTCGACATGTTTGCGAGAGAGGATGAGAGATGAAAGTGAAGCGCCTCCAAGTCTCTTTTTTTTCGTACGTGCTTTTTTTTTGCACCCTTCAGTTTAGGGTCTTATTTAGGGTCTTAAACCCTAATCTTTGTCGAAACACCAACACCAGGGAAGCGAAATTGTACGCGAGGGGCGGCACATATACATTCGAGAGAGACGAACGACTTTTGCGCGGCGATTATATTGACAAAACACACGCACGCGCACAAAACACACATAACCGAGCATCAACACTACTACTACTCTTTGAAGCGAGTAGTGTTTTTCGTCGTAGTATCACGCGTAAAGAGAAAAGAAGAGGAGAAAAGGAAAGGACATTTTTCCCGCGATATATATAGAAAAGAGAGGCCGCGGACGTACCCTCGAGAGAGCGAGAGAGAGAACATCAAATCATGAACACCGAGAACGCGCCTTTATTGGCGACGACGACGACGAGCGCTCTCGAGAGCAGCAACAACAACAACAAAAGAAGGGACGACGACGCGGAAAATGAGCGCCAAGAGGAGAGAAGAACTGTGTTTCGCGCGTCTTCGTCGTTACTTAGCTTGAAACATTTCGGATTTGGATTCGTGTGCACGTGCGCGTTACTCGTCCTCGGATCCGCCACGCTCTCGTCCTCGAGAGCACAAAAAATGACGGTCTCCTCATCGTTAGGCGGGCACAAAGGGTACTCCGCGCCAGCGATTGCCAACGGCGGGGGGAATACCGTCGGGAACTTCAAAGACGTCGCGGCGGGTTTGTTGGGGAACGACCACTACGAATCGCTCGGGAAGAAGCACTTAACCAACGAGGAAGGCGAAATAAAAGGGTTGGTGAAACACGTGAACAAGTTAGTGTCGGCGAGCGGCGGGTCGAAGTTTCGCATCATCACTTTTTGCAACCACCAGTATTGGTTTTTCGCGAACTTGATGATGTTGTCTTTGAAGAACGTCGCGCCCGGGGTGCTTCCGTATTGGACCATCGTCGTCGCCGACGACCAGACCAAGGCGTACATTCAAGAACAAGCGAAGGAGTATCCTATTGATATTTTCGTGGATAAGAGTTTACACGACGCGTTGCACAAAGGGTCGAAGAATGCCGACGCGGACGAGTTGAAGTCGATGTTGAGTTGGAGAAGAGTGCACGCGTTGTATACGTTGGTCAACGCGGATTACACGGCGGTGTTTTTAGAGCCGGACGTGGTGTTTACCGGCAACCCGATGCAAACGATCCACGATCAGTTGTTGGACCACGACGTGGTCGTGTCTTCGGATTACGGATTTAAATCCGCCGCAAAGAAGACGGTCAACACGAAAATGATCATGGCGAAGCCGAGTAAAGAGGCGAAGAAGTTGTTAAACGTGTGGCAAAAAGCCGAGGCGAGTTACCGAGGCGAAGACGCCGAGAGAGGGTTCTTAGAAGAACACGTCATCCCGAAATTGAGCGAATTGTCGGCCAAAATCGGCGTCGCCGACCAAAGCGTCGTCCAAAACTACATCACGCACATCAACAAAAAGAAGGATAAAAACACGGCGTTCTTCGTCACCGGCACCGGATGCCCGGACGTGAATTTCAAGTTGAACTTTTTGAACCAAATTTCTCAACTCGTCATGCCGATTTCTTCCTCGGTCCAAATGACCGTGGATTACGAATCCGTCGCGGAAGGGTGCGACGTGGAAACGAGGAAAAAGATTTTAGGGTTACGACACGACGCCAATTCAGCCGCGTAATCGGTGTTATTCATCTCTCCTCGTCGTTGTAATACAAACAAAAAGAAGAACACATTTCATTTCATATTCAATCACACTTAATTGTTATTTTTTAATTGGAGAACGAAAGAAAAAAAATTTGCCAGACAGCTGCCCAGAGAGCAAAAAGAAAAAATCCGACTTTTTTCACAAACGAAAGAAAATATCACAAGGGAACAACGAGACACAATCTTCTTTTCTTTACTCGCGGACGTGAAAAGAACAACAACAACCGCTGCTGTTTCGAGCGCGACTCGCGACGACAACTGCCCGACCTTTTACTCCTCGAGCGGAAAAAGAAGTTTTTACTCTTTGGCTTTTTTCCAAGAAACCGTTCTTTATATCATCAAAGTCTCCTGAGAAGAGTCTGGAATCTTGTCTGCGTATAAATTCAAAACGAATTGCACAATTAGAATAAAGGGATCTCTCAACAAATTCTGATATCAACATCATGACACCTTTAATGAAATTCCTCCGCGCGAACGTCCTCGAACTGTCCTACCTGACGGAAAAGAGAACGTTAATTCGCGATTGGCGTTTGGCGTTGCTCTATTACGCGTTGCTTGGTTTAGTCACCGCGTACGTCGTGACGTCTTTGGTCAATGGGAAATCGTACATCATGACGGAAGTGCCCACTGGGGTGGCGTCCGCGTGGGGGAGCGGCGGGGAGGAGTTTTACAAGTTGCAAAAGGAATGGAATACTGCCTCCGAGCAGTGTACGAATACGGCAGCCGGAAGCGACACCGGCACCGGCAAGTACATGTTCAATTATTCCGCGAGTTACGTGTATGACAACGTGAATTGCGGATATTTCAATGCGGCGGAGATGATATCAAAGTTACCGAGCGGGAACGTGATGTTTTTTGCGACGCACGCGCACCAGTCTTTGGTGGCGAGGTACAAAGCGACTGAAGTAGTCGCGGCCGATGGAACGTTGACGTATACGTGTCCGGAAGCGGCGATGGAAAGTAATTTTGGGGAAGCTGCACAGCAAGTTGTCGATGGCAGATGCACGCATTTGAAGGAGAATAACTACATCATTCCCGGTATGGAAGGGAGCACGATGGCGTTCGATCACTCGTACGATACGACTTCTGGAGAGTATTCCGGGACGAAACCGAAAACCTACGTTCGAAAGAAAGATTCGGACGTGAATGAGTACGAGTTTGCGCCGGGTCAGTCGGTTCAGTTGACCATGAAGCAGTGGTTGGAATTGGCCGGCGTGGATTTGGACAAACCGTTTGACCAACAACCCGGAAATTTTGAAGGGACGTTGGAAGGGTTGACGGGAGGCGGTGCCGATTATTCAGGAACGGGGACTGCTTTGAACAGTGCGG
>Ga0213863_10002278_pt1 | contig 13664 bp, 14 predicted proteins | sample PICome_8_FD_160128 | JGI IMG/M metagenome (GOLD analysis project Ga0213863, IMG submission 160128) | Coastal seawater microbial communities near Pivers Island, North Carolina, United States - PICO497 | ecosystem: Environmental > Aquatic > Marine > Coastal | place: USA: North Carolina... | reverse complement strand
GATATTTGGCATTATACACTGCCCCCGGATCAAAACCATTTGCTGCAGTCATAAGTTCAGTAATTTGCGCGTCTGTCAAAGCGACGCCAGAAAGGTGCCTACCTTCCCGGGTAAGAACTTGTAAATTTGATGCATCTACCGCTAATGATACTGCTGCCTCGATCGATCCAACACTTGTTGAAATCGACGGCGTTCCGCTGCCCGTTTGTATAAAGTTACCCTCCGCAGAGGTAATGGTGATGCTGCCCCCACTGCCGCTGGCAATCATTCCCAAATCAGACAAAGACTTATCGTTTGCGCTTCGCAGCAATCCACTATTAAGAAGCTTCGCTATGTCTGCGGCACCTTCCCATTGACTGCCTGACGTTTCAGATGGGTAAGCAGCTCCAAATGAAATGTTAAAGCTATGCTGCCCATCGTTGCCAGAGCCATTTAGCGTAAAGGTCAATTGGCTGGCATTCTGCAGCCCCAAGTTTGACAATTGAAATTTCGCAGTAGCTTGTTGTGTAAATGAACCAAGATCTACTGATGTAGTGCCCGCTGGAATAGTCGCCACAAATCCATCGTTTATAAATTCTTTTGCTGCAACCGCTGTCAAGGAGTTGGAAAAAACCTGTGATATGGATTTTTGTTCAGGGTAAGTAAATGGACTGATACGGGCCACTTCCAATGTTGCGTCACTGATATTTGTATTAGCAGCTGATACAAGATCTGGGCTTGACGCAGCAAAATTTTGAGGGCGCGTTAATAAAAACTGAATATTTGCAGCAGCATTCTCGCCTGGCTTAATCAAAAAGCTATTTCCATTAACAGCTGGTCCAGTTAAACGAATATCAAAGCCAGGGCCCGAGAGAAGTGTATTACCGTTGATCGGTTGCGCAAGATCTGGGCCAGTCATTTCCCATGATTTTTTAGCTTCGTTATAAGTAACTGTGAGTGCCGTTGTGGGAAGAGCAGTTGGGTCCTTGATTGTGACTTGAGCTTCAACTCCAGCTGGGTTAGTGGGGCTACCTTCAGCGACCACAGTAACTGACGAGAACATATCAGAACCGCGTGAGCCGTCGAGGGTAACACCACGATGATGCTGTGCATTGATATCCGTTGTAATCTCAACTGCTAGCTGATCAATCTGACTTAACACTGCGTCAATGGCGGCATAGGCCTCACTTAAACCAGTAATTAACCCCGCTGATAGCTGGCTTGTTGGAGTTTTTGATGATGATGGATCTAAAACAATTTGCAGGCCTCCAACTTGATCAAACTTCTCGATAAAACCAACCTGAGTTTTTTTGATACCCTGAACCAAACTCTGACCAACGCCAGAATTACCCAAGGTCAAGTTAGCAACCCCGCGATCCGAGTAGCTAACCGATACGTCCGCTAAAGATGAAATATCTGCCACTAACCGATCGCGCAGGTCGAGAAGTGAATTTGGTGATTTTCCACTTTGTCCAGACGACAAGATCCTATTATTTATAGAAGCCAGTTCTGAAGTAAGCAGGTTGATTCCCTCCACAGCGTCCGACATCATTGCAGTGGTCGCGTCCTTTAATTGATCAAGCTGCAAAAACGTGGAATTAAAAGCAGAAGCAAGACTGCGGCCCTGTTCCAACGCCACTATCCGCGGCGCCAGATCACTTGGGGCCGCAGAGACATCACCAAGCGAACGAAAAAAGTTCCCAATGTGAGTTCCCAGATCAGCTTCTGCCGGTAACAATGCATTCTCAACCTTTTCAAGCTGTTTTACATAGCTGTCCATCCGCTCAAAATTTGCATTAGCGGCAAGTTTACTATCACTTAAAAATGCATCAAACGAACGCTTTATGTCGGCAACACGGACCCCCAGACCGGCCTGATTAGCAAGACTGGTGATTCCACCTTGACCCCCAGTGACTTCCTGAAGATTAGCCTCACGCCGCATGTAGCCATCAGTATTAAGGTTAGCAATATTCTGACCAGTAACTGCCAACGATTGCCTGTAAGCCTGAATTGCACTTTTTCCAACATCAAACAAACTTGTCATCTGATCACCATTTTTGAGCTATTTGGTGAGAGGCTGGCACCCTGAGCAAATTGCTTTATCAATGCTTCTGCTATCCCAAGGTTCATATTTTCTGCCATTGAAGTAGCACGCTCTTGCTCGAGCATTTCAGTGTAAGTGTCCTCCTCACTGCTGCCTAGGATGTCATCAGCTAACTTTGATTGGCGAGCTTGCTTTAATAGCGTCTGGATAAACATAGCTTCGAATTGTTCAGCAGCAGCATGTAAATCTTCGGGTGCACGTCGACGCTGTGCCAAGTCAGGGCTCAATGGCTCTGCAATTGTTTGCACAATATTATCCATTAGAAGCTCCCTAAATCACAATCAACTCAGCGCGAAGGGAACCCGCTTCCCGCAACGCTTCAAGAATGGCAACGAGGTCAGATGGTGTTCCACCAACAGCATTTAACGCATCAACAATCGACGATAACTCAACACCAGGATCAAATACGAAGGCACGTGCAAATTCCTCATTTACCTCAATATTTGTATCGGGCGTTTCAACCACATCACCAGGGACGGTCGCCGCCACGCCATCTGCAACCGCGATATTTTGAGTTTGCGTTATATCCGTATCTTCTTTTACACGAACCGTCAGCGATCCATGCGTCACCGCAGCCGCCGATACCCGAACATCTCCACCGATTACAATGGTGCCAGTTCTTGCATTTACTACCACCTTGGCGCGAGGACGAGCTGGCTCAACCTCAATGTTCTCAAGGAGGCTTACAAATGAAACTTTCTGAGATGGATCAATTGGCGCACGTACCTTTATTGTTGTCGAGTCAAGTGCTGTGGCGACGTCAGTTCCAAAAACATCGTTAATCGCCTCAGTGACGCGGTTTGTCGTGCTAAAATCACCTTGATGCAAGTTGAGTAAAATATTGCCACTATCCAGAAATGACGTCTCAATCATTTTTTCAACACTTGCTCCGCCTGGAATTCGGCCAACAGTAGGGACATTGACTGTTAGGGAAGACCCATCACCTCCAGCAACTCCCAAACCACCAACCATTAAATTACCCTGTGCCACGGCATAGGTCTCGCCATCAGCTCCTAATAATGGGGTCATCAACAATGTGCCACCGCGAAGCGACTTTGCCTGCCCGACAGTTGAAACAACGACATCTAGTTTTTGGCCAGGTTTATTGAAAGGCAACAGTTCTGCCGTAATAATAACCGCAGCTGCGTTTTTTCCATTCATATTCGCCGCGCTCGTAACAACACCAAATTGGCTAATCATGGATTGCATCGATTGTTGCGTCAAAGCCGCATTGCCATCACCAGTTCCGGCAAGGCCTACTACCAAACCATAACCAATAAGCTGGTTCGAGCGCACACCAGCAATGGACGTTAAGTCCTTGAGACGGTCAGCCTGCACTGAGACTAATCCGAAAAAGTTGGCAGTCAGAATAATGAAACCAATTTTGATAATTTTAAACATGAGTACCTTGGCGCCTAAAGCGTTCTTAAAAGGGTGAAACTGTGCGCATCAGCTTACTTAACCAACCAAGCTCGGATGAGTCAGCGAGATTGCCAGCCCCAGTGTAGCGGATTTGTGCATCGGCAAGTCGGTCTGACGACACGACATTGGTGGCAGAAATATCTTCTGGTCGCACAACTCCACGCAGTCGGACATATTCATTACCATTATTCAAAGTCAGCTCCTTTTGACCCTGAACTTCCATATTGCCATTTTCAAAAACCCGAATGACTGTGACTGACAGCAACCCACTAAAGCTGTTAGACTGCACCGCATTACCAGCGCCCGCAAAGCTCTGCGTTGTCCCAGCGTTCAGTCCAGCGGCATCTTTGTCAAAGCCACCAGTGAGAATATTTGGCAGCGCTGTTGGCAGAGTGACGCCAAAGGCATCTGTTTTACTAGATGATGCCGACTGTGCCTTCGTTGCGGCGTACGTTTCGTTAAAGCTAACTGTTAGAATATCACCGATGCGACGCGCGCGTTGATCTGTGGCAAATAGACCGCTGCGCCCTGGCTGATATATCGCGCCATTTAACACGTTGTTTTTAGCTAATACCTGTGGAGTTTCAGGCGGCTGAAATGACTGACTGACAACATTCTCAGTGTAGGTCGAACAGCCACTAATCAACCCACCTAAGATTGCAAGGGACAAAAGTTTGAAGCCGAAAATTCTCATGGTCTTTTAACCTTTAAGAAGGTGGTTGGCTTATCAGAGGTTTTGCGCAATATAACGCATCATTTCATCAACTGACGTGATTGTCTTTGAACTTACCTCATAGGCACGCTGTGTTTCGATCATATCAACAAGCTGTTGAACAACATTTACATTGGAGCTTTCTAAGGCGCCCTGAACCAAGCGCCCCATACCCTCCTCGAACGGATTTGCAACAATTGGCGCACCACTGGCCGGTGTCTCAATCAACATGCTTTCACCATTTGGTTGAAGCCCTTGCTTGTTTGGGAAGTCGGCCAAAGTGATCTGGCCCACCTCTTCGGCATCAACACCGCCGGGCATTTGCACGCTTACAATACCGTCAGATGAGATATTGATTGAAGTTGCATCTGCTGGGATCTGAATTTCAGGTTGAAGTGGATAACCACTAGCCGTTGTGACAACACCCTCAGCATTACGTGAAAAGGCACCAGACCGCGTGAAGCCAATCCTGCCATCAGGCATCAGAACCTGAAAAAAACCATCACCTTCAACCGATATATCAAGCGAATTGCCAGTGTCGATCAGGCTACCTTGCGTAAACAGCTTGCTGGTGTTCAGCAACCTTGTGCCGGTACCGACCGAAAGACCAGAAGTCAGAGCGGTATTTTCAGATGTATTTTCACCCGCACCACGAAGAATTTGATAAAGCAGGGACTCAAAATTTGCGCGATCACTCTTAAAACCCGTTGTATTCACGTTAGCAAGGTTGTTCGCGATCACCTGCATTTTCACTTGTTGGGAATTTAGGCCAGTTTTGGCCACATGCATTGCAAAAGTTGACATTGTCTTAAAACTCCCATGGAAATCCTGTTTCCTTTAGAGAGCAATTTTTGTGCCAACGCCGCTAACTAGCCATTTGGCATTCGAAGCAATGAGGCGCTGCTTTCGTCCAGATCTTTTGCAATAGAGATGAGTTTTGTATTAAGTTGAAAGCGTTTCATCAGATCAGTGTTTTGAACTAATTCCTCAAACACATTGACATTGCTTTCTTCGATATAACCCTGCTGCAATTGTGCATTTTGATCAGGGTTAAATTTTGTTCGGTCAAAACCACCTTTGGGACGTAATTCGCCATCGATATCTTTTACGATATTGTCCTCAACACCCGAATTTAACGCAATTTGATTAACTAACACCCGTGTATTGGGCTCAGCGCCAACCGGCTGGATATAAACTTGGCCTGACTCGGTTACAAAAATTTTTTTGAATGGCGGCACTTCGATTGGGACAAGACTAGTATCGAGCATTTTTTGGCCAGCCCCATTCAACAAAAAGCCACCCATCCCACGAGCAAAATCACCTCGTCGGCTAAACGACATTTTACCAACAGCATTTTCAACCATGAAATAGCCCTTGCCCTTAATGGCAAGATCAGTCTGTTCCCCAGTAAATTTAACCTGGCCCTGTTCATCGGAAAACAACCCCGCCTCACTCTCACGGACAAAAGCGCGGCTTTGAAGCTGGTTTTCAGCACTCAAATACAGGGATCCAAAGCTACCACCAATCTGGTCGCTGCGAAATCCCGGCACGTTAGAGTTGGCCATATTTTGCGCACCAACATTTTGCTGGATTGACGTCGCATGCATCGTATGCAAGGCGGTGTGAATCATCTTATCCATGAGCTTATTTCCTCAATCAAACCATTAACGGATGTTGATGATTGTTGTGGTTAGAGTAGTGGTTGTTTCGATCGCTTTTGCTGATGCTTGGAAGTTTCGCTGTGCCGTGATCAAGTTTACCAACTCTTCTGTAATATCAACGTTTGAACGCTCAAGGGAACCGGATAGGATATTGCCATAACCTTCAGCTCCGGCCTCACCGACCTGCGCTGCGCCAGACACTGCGGTCTCAACATAGGTTGCGTTACCGATTTGCTTAAGACCGTTTTGGTTGTTAAAGTTTGCCAAAACAATTTTACCAAGTGGGTTATTCTGACCATTAGTATAGTTAGCACGAATTGTTCCAGACGCGTCGATTTCCAAACCATCAAGTCGACCGGAGGTAAATCCATCCTGCTCAACATTCAAAACTGAGAACGGCTGAGCAAACTGCGTAGACTGGCCAAAGTCAATATCTAGCGCGATCGAGAAGCCCTCTTCTTGACGCTCATAATGAACAAGGTTCTTTGGACTAATGATCCGACCGCCATTATCAAAGGTCAATTCACCTTCATCAATGTAAAGAGGGTAATAACCCTCTACTAAATTATCAGGAGGCGTTGTCACAACATTCCCATTTGCGTCGACGTATAAAGCCACGCCATCATCGTTGGTGGCTTGCACAAGGTTGTAAATTTGCGGAACAGTGCCCACCCCCAAAGCCACATCATCAAGACCAAAACGCGATGCACCTTTAACTTTAATAGTGGAGGTGTTGCCAGTAGTCCCGGTTGTGAAAGTGAAGTTGTTGTCTGCTGAGTCGTACTTGACAACAACTCCTCCAACAGTATCACCACTAACTGGATCTTGAATTTGGTTGATTCGGCTTTGTAGAGCTTCTGCCAAGGTTGACCCGACATAAAAGCCTGTTGGGATTTCAATGATACCGCTGATACCATTGACTGAAACGTTAAAAACATTTTCTCCATTGGTATTTGTCATCCGAAATACGCTGGTCAAATCCTCATTTGCGGCGTCACCAATCGATACCGCAGGTGTCGAGGCCAAACCAGTTCCAGCACTGGAGATCACATCATTTTTTGAGGTACCCACTGACATCAAATGATTGTCACCACTGAAGTGATCTGTTGCATCGATAACCGACCCATCAGATTCTGACAGTGAGTATCGGCCAACCACTATGCCTGAAGACTTTTGTTGGGCTTCCACTCCTAAAGCCCCATTAGCTTCAATCAGCTCTCCAGTAGTTCCGCTGGCAAATGTAAAAGTCTGAGTGTCACTATTATAGTTAACGCTTACGCCATAGCGCTTATCATTCAATTGAATTTCTTCACCATCGGCAACAAACGACTCTGTCGATAGAACTTCACCACCACGGATAAGGCTAGTGGTCGCATCGTCCTGAGTAGGAATGCCCAAATTATTGGTTGATTCTGCGGTTGTGGAGCCAAAGATTGAAAATGAGTTAAAGTTGCTCTCTGTTCCAGTTCCCAAAACCGTCCTGTCCACAGTAAATTCAAGCTTCTGAGTATTCTCATTATAATTGACTTTAATTGCCGGAGATTTTTCATCTACCCAATCAGTTGTAGTGGTCATGTCGCTGGCATCAGCAGCAGTCCGCAAGCCAAGAACATCAAGCGAGTCCAGACCTGTGGAAGTCTCCGTTATTGAAAACTGTCCGCTGTCAACAGTTAAAATACCATCGATCGCCGCTACCGCCGCCATTTGAGTATCTGTGTAGGCATGTTTATTAGCATCTCCTATCTCACGAATAACAATTTTTTCACTGCTGAAGTTGACAGCTGCACCTTCATAAACGTTTTCCGCACCCTCAAAAAACGCCTCAACTGACTCTGACTCGTCACTCATCACATAAACGTTAGTTTCCGTGAGTGAGAAGCTGTCATCAGGAAATGAGAGGCCCGTTGTGTTGATTGTGATGCTTGAGCCACTGACATTGCTCACTGTAAATTCGCGTCCATTTATATGTGACGCCGCCACGGCATCTCCTGCCTGGAATTGACCAGCAATACGGATCTTTTCGTTGTTTGAGATGTTTGCTGGTGCACTTGCAAAATTGATTGTCATGGTGTTTTGCGTTGCATCAAATGATACTGTGGTGCCGGTAGTATTTACCTGTGTTTTACTATCATAAACGCTTAGGTTCGGCCTAGCACCTTGATATGAGTACACCATAAACCGATCTACAGTAGAACTTGACGCGGCGGTTGGCGTATCAGTTGTGGAGGTTGCGTGTTTGAGATTCACGATTTGCGTTTGATCCAAAACAGCATCCATCTGCGAACCCACAGACCGTGCGAACAGTTGATTTGAGACACCAAGGGCACTTGCGCCATCAACTGTGTCGGTTGTTGCATTGACAGCATAATTATTCAATGCTGAGTTAATTTTTGCTTGAGAATGCGCAAGAAACTGCTCTCTAGTAAAGTCTGGCGATGCACCTGTCAGAGTAATTCCTTCAACCGTTGAAACATAACTATCTGACAACAAATCAACGGTAACAGCAGTCGTCAAGCCAGTTGAGGAACCATCAGCATTCAACTTGAATAAGTTGACGCTGAGCGTATCGTCAACATTTTGAACTATCTGAATTTTACTATCATCGCCATACGACTCATTGATCGCACGCTCAACTTCAGATGCCAACTGTGTTGCATTATATTTTCCAGGCCGCAAATCAATGTTCACAGGTTGGTCGCCATTATCGACGTTAACCGTAAGGAAGTTCTTTCCCCAATAAATGCGGCTGTCCGCATTACCGCTTTCTCTTGTAGCATTAAATTGTATCGGATCAGTCACGATCTCGACCAGTCGGTCACCCTCCTCGCCAAAATCAAATTCTGTTTGCTCACCCGTCAATTTAGCAGGTTGCGAGTCCACTAACGTCTGCAAATCGTCTTTTTTGTACAGCGCAGAGCCTTTACCCTCAAGAAAGTAGTTGTCATCAGGCACTTCTGTTGTCTGCGTTCCAAACCGATCAATGAAAATTTGATTGCCTGCATCATCCACTGATGGCACAAGGTCAGGATCGATAACAGTATCGTTAATCACGAGCCGAGTATCATACTTGTTGGTTGGGTCTGCTGCTGAGGCAGATTGCGTCTTAATAAAATACATCGTCGCAATGGTCGGGTTACCCAAATCATCAAAGATGGTAATTGATGTTGAATTGGTGAATGTATTTGGATTTGACGGGTCGAATGTATAACCATCGGCAAATTCAGGCCTTGCTGGCACCACATCAGCCGCCGCTGGGACGTTAACCCCGAGCTCAATATTACTGGTCGCTTGCGGCTCGCCTGAGGTAACCGGTAACTGCAATGGCAATGCGCTATCAAGGTCTTTTGCCGTTACCGAGCCATCATCGTTAACCGGATAAACAAGCAGATACTGACCAGCAGAATCAACAACATAACGGTCATTATTAACGTTCAACGAGCCGTTTCGTGTGTAAACCTTCTGCGCAGAGGTCAGGGATGGCTTCAAAGTAAAAAAGCCCTGACCCGAAATCGCCAAATCAAGCGCGTTCAAAGATGACGAAATGTTTCCTTGTGTAAACTGCTGCTTAATGCCTTTCAGAATTGTACCCGAACCAATCGACGATGACGCATTCTGCAATGGTGAGGTGGCAAAAATATCACCAAATTCTGCACGGCTTCGTTTGAAGCCAGTTGTTCCAACGTTCGCGATATTATTTGAGGTTGCTGAAATATCGGCCTGTGACCCGTTCAACCCTGTCAAAGCGGTATAAAATGACATTCGACTTAACTCCCATTAGGCGGCCCGTTCATTTGGGCCCTTTTGCATAAAACAGATTTAGTTCTTGAAGCTCACAACATCGCTCGCCTTGACGCCGCCAAAGCCTCGAACGTCATAGACAACATCTTCGTTACCTCCTCCTGTCGAGGCTGCCAGCACCTCGCCAAAGACCGAAGCGCCAACGGCTTGCAGCCCCTCGCCTGTATCGGCATAAGCTTCAACCCGGAAAAAGGCATTTTCATTCAGAATATTCTCAGGGATATCATCCCATGCGAAACCAACAAGACCCGCTGGCTGTGGCCCAAGATCTTCAGTGTGAAGAATTTCGCCAGCTTCAGACCGATAAACAATATTTGTACTATTTGATGACGATGGAATATCAACCGCACCTGAAATGCCACCGTTAGGTGATGCATATGCGTTACCACCTGGAACTAAAACAGAATGGCCAAGCATGTTAGCCGCGGTTGCGATACGGAATTCTGACAGCTGACCAGAATATAGACTATTAAGGCCTTTTAACGATTCATTCATTTCAGTGATGCCCGTTACCGTCGAGAATTGCGCCATCTGTGCAATCATTTCAGTATTGTCAGTCGGTTTAAATGGATCCTGGTTTTGAAGCTGCGTTGTCATCAGCTTTAAAAACTCAGCCTGTCCAAGGGAATCCTTTGGACCAGACTCAGCAGTTTGCTGCTTGATACCGAGCTTGTCCAAAATGGAATTCAATGAATTATTGTTATCAATTGTGCTCATTCTTAGGTCTCCTGGCTAAACCCTATTTACCCATATTTATTGTGCGCATCATCAGTGCGCGTATTGTTGAAATGACCTCGACATTGTTTTGGTATTGGCGACTTGCCTCGACCATCTCGACCATTTCTTCATTCTCATCAACTGCTGCGCGATAGACAAAACCATCAGCATCGGCGCTTGGATGATGCGGCATAAATGCTTTTTCCGGTGCCCGTGTGACTTCGGCAACTGTCACAACATCAACCGTTGAAACACCTGAATGTTTCAATTGATCGGCATAGGTTGTTTGAAATACTGGTTTTAGCGCGCGAAACGCCTCTTCTTTCGTGCTCGCAATCGTGCCTGCATTCGCAAGATTACTGGCAACCGTGTTCAACCTAACAAGCTGCGACGCCATCGCCCGACCGGAAATATCAAAAATATTTTTAATTTCGCTCATTATTCGCCCTTAATCGCCGACATCAATCCGGTAATCCGGTTGTTGAGAAAGGTTAAAGTCGTCTGATAGCGGGTCACGTTTTCAGAAAACTCCAACTGTTCGACACTTAGTTCAACCGTATTGCCATCAAGTGACGGATTGATTGGCTCACGAAACAGCATTTTGTTGTCTGGTGCGGCAACCATAGTTGGGAAATGCTGATCATTTGTTGTCTGCAAGGGACCTATACCAACATGTCGTTTTATTTCTGAATCAAAATCAAGATCACGCGCTTTAAAATTGGGGGTAGCAGCGTTGGCAATGTTAGATGCCAGAATTTCATTGCGGCGCGAACGCAGTTCAAGCGCCTGTGCATGAAAATTCAAATATGAGTTGATCTTATTCATTTTTCAGAGAAATCTGTCCTAAGCTGTGCATCTAATTAATAGTCATGAACCTACGATTTGGTGTAAATTTTGCAAATAGGATGCCAAAATAGACATGGAGCAAAAAATGAGTAGAGTTTCCCTCCAAAATGGTGGCGGTCCGGGGTCATCAATTTCAATGGCACCTGAAACAATTAAAGTGCGTAACGCGCTAATTGAAAAATTCACTGGTGAGCCGCTGGATGAAATGAACCATTTTATGAATACGGCCCTTGCCACCGAGACAAACGAGTTACGGCGGATCGGCATTTTGGCCGCACGCATTTTTTTGCTTCGGACACGCATCGCCAATCTTCAGGATTTCAACCGTGACCCGTCCCTGACCGATATTCCAGAGATAAATGTTGGAGCACTTGACCTAGCTAGCGCAAATATAGATGCCGCCGATGATGGTGATGATGATGTTACCGAAATTGAAGATGGCTGGGCGCGACTAAAAATGATCTCATCAGGCGAGGTTCAGGGGGTTCGGTTTTTATCAGGCGCCATTATTGATGCCAAACCTGAAGATGCCGAAAAGCTAATACAATCGGGAAAGGCTATTCGCGTTGATGAAAATGGCGGTAGCGACGCAAGTGATAGCGATAATGCCCATGCCGGTGAAAATATGTCATCTACGATGACCGACGAACAAATCGCTAAGGCAGAAAATGACGAACAGCCATTGATGGCCGCCGCAGATGACGCAACAGCTGACGATGCCAACATTGCCGACTCTGCCGAGACGAAACAACCAAATTCAGCTGCGGATGAGGTATCGGACAATGCGGATGACGAAACATGATCGATTATATTGGCAAAACCGCAATCTGGTTTGCCATTGCCTTTGGCCTTGCCGCCTGCCCAGCGGAACGGTTCCGGCATGAAAAATATGCCTGTAAAAGCGTCAGTTTTGATCTTGAATCAATCATTGTGAATGACACCGATATTGGCGGCAAAGTAAAAATCATTGGCTATCGCAATGATCGAACAGCAATCATCAAAGCCATCAGTGATAATCATATTGAAATTGAAGACAACCGCATGAAACTTGAGCTAAATCGAAATAATGGCAGTGTCAGGATCAGCCGCGGCACGCGATTTGCCCGCCTTGCGTGCAAGCGCAGTATTTTCACCATGTAAGGGCTTTCTGGAGCTAGCTGCTTGGTAAAGAGGCTAGGATTTAGCAGGCCCATGAAATTTCACAACTGTTTCCGCCTCATCCTTGCCAACGCCCGTTACAAGGTTTATTTCATTCGCCGCGGCACCGCTACGCGCAAGTTCGATTGCCCGACCCATTTGTGTGTCACCACTAAAATTTTGTGCCAGATTAGCAAGCTCTTGTCGGTTCTGGTCCAGCCCTACAGCTAAATCGTCAGTGTTTTTTTCAATTTTACGGAGTTGTTCACCGATTGTCTCAAGGTTGAGGTGCAGCCGAATAACTGTATCATTAATTTGTGAGAGATTGTCAAAAACTGTAACAACGCGCCGATCTGTAAGGCGTTGATTTTGAACAAATTTAGTTGCAACAAACCCAACCAATAACAATGCTATAGCTATAGCTGTCAAAACCACAATTATAACTGGATTTTGGAGAAAACTGGTGATATGAGGCATCTAACAAACCCCCAGACGGAACGGCCATATAATTCCATACATTTATTATGCCAGTCAATCCTGGTTTTCGGCAATATATTTTTGCAACTTTTCAGGCATTAAAGCTTTTAGAGCGGCGCGCTTCTGCAACTTTTCAAGCCGGGCGATCACCGTCAAGACGCGATCGCGAGTCATGCCGTCTAATGGTTCAATTAAAGAAAAGCTATCCCGATGCACCTCAAGAAACTCCTCAAGCGCCACACAGCCAATGGCGAAATCTTTTGCAGTTGTGTTCAGCGCATAAAGCGCGTCAAGCTCTCGCTCGACCCGATCTAAAATTTCGACAATTGAAAGAGTTGATTCCATCACAGACTCCTAGTCTGCCATCAACTCTTCAACTCCACATATGCTTCCATCAACGCATCTGAAACGCGCTCAATGTCAATCGGATATTCGCCACGTTTGATGGCTTCTTTAATCCGATTTACATTTGCCTCATCGATCGGCGCTGATGATGCCATCTGTTTAATTGATGATGGAACATCAGCGGTCTTAAGTTCGACAGTTTCGCTGCCTTTTAAAGTTTCACCAGATGGTGCTTTAGACATTTCTTTCGAAACTCGATCAGAGAGTGCAGCCCTTTGCGGCTCCAGACGACTGACAGTGTTTTTTACAATACCAACCATTTTAGTTGACCTCCGATCTAACATTTACGACAAAGTTGAGCATTTATTTAGTAATTATTTTAACTTTTTTTTCTGACACAACGCGGCCTTCCACAATAACCTTACTTGACTGGTTCAAAACCCTCAGCAAATCACCTATTTGGGCA
>Ga0213863_10002274_pt1 | contig 13686 bp, 8 predicted proteins | sample PICome_8_FD_160128 | JGI IMG/M metagenome (GOLD analysis project Ga0213863, IMG submission 160128) | Coastal seawater microbial communities near Pivers Island, North Carolina, United States - PICO497 | ecosystem: Environmental > Aquatic > Marine > Coastal | place: USA: North Carolina | collected... | reverse complement strand
TTGAAACAGGTGGTGGATTAAAAAATGCCTTACCTATTCTTGGACCAAGTCCAGTAATTACATTAAATTCAGATATAATATGGATTGGATATAACCCAATTAAATCTCTCTTGAAATCATGGAACCCAAAAAAAATGGACGCTCTTTTAATGCTAATTCCCATTAAAAGGGCAAAAGGATACAAAGGGTTGGGTGACTTTTATTTAGATCGTGATAAGCAGTTAATACGAAGGGATAACAAATCAAATGCTCCCTATGTATACACTGGAGTACAGATTATAAAAACTGAGTTATTGAGTACTATTAATAAAGAAAGTTTTTCAATTAATGTATTATGGAATAAAATTATAAATCAAAGAAATGCATATGGTATTATGTATGATGGTAGTTGGATAGATGTAGGCCATCCAGAAGGTATTGATATCGCTACAAAAGAGTTATTAGTTAATAGAAATGTTTGATCAAACAAGTAAATCTAGAGTTTTTAAAGTACCCGTTGGTGTAGACTTTGCTAATGTATTTTTAGAGGGCTTAAAAGCTAGATTAAACGGAAAACAACCTCATGATTTAGCCCGTGTAATAATATTTATTAATACAAGAAGAGCTGAGCGAAAGCTTAAAGAACTGTTCATCAATTCAGGCTCCTCATTGCTTCCTCAATTTTATTTAATCACAGATCTTTCTGATGACCCTTTAAAACTATGCAATCTACCGGCTCCAGCTCCATCACACCATCGTTTGATTAATCTCGGCCAATTAATCCGAAAACTTTTAATTACTGAGCCAGATTTGGCACCCATATCCGCAACTTATGAACTTGCTGAAAGTTTAGCTGCCCTAATGGATGAAGCACAGGGCGAAGGTATTCAAATGACTGATGTGCTAAATTTAGATGTTGGTGAACATTCTGCTCATTGGAATAGAAGTAAAAAATTTCTATCAATTTTAGCAACGCATTGGGAACAAAATGCTTTCACAGACCCCCAAGATCGAATGCGACATGTAGTTGAAACATACGCAACACATTGGGATAAAAATCCGACAAATCAAACTATTTTAATTGCTGGATCAACTGGTTCACGTGGGGCAACTGCATTGTTTATGAAGGCTGTAGCAAAACTACCAAATGGTGCTGTTATATTGCCAGGTATTGATGACGAATTACCACGAGAAGTATGGAGTGCATTAAAGACAAAGAAGTTCACTTTAGATCACCCCCAAGCTGGATTTGCTAAATTATTTAATTCTTTAAATATAGACTTTGATGATGTTGGTCCATGGCACGTGACAGATGCAAAAAATATTGACCGAAACAAATTAATATCATTAGCTCTTCGACCCGCACCTATAACCAATCAATGGTTAGAATATGGCCCTCAATTAAAACCACATCTAAATAAAGCTACACAGAATCTTGAATTAATTGAAGCTGATACAATTAAAGAAGAAGCCCTTACAATTGCAACTCGATTAAGATACGCCGCAGAAGTAGGTCAAGAAGCTGTTTTAATTTCACCTAGCCGCAATCTTACCAGGCGAGTTAATGCAAATCTTGAAAGATGGGGTATTGAAGCTGATGATTCAGCAGGCATTCCATTACAATTATCAACAACTGGTATATTTCTTCGATCTATTGCTAAATGTTTTGGCAACCCTACATTTTCACATGATTTTTTGGCGCTGCTAAAACACCCATTAACTCATTCTGGTAAAAACAGAAACATTCATAATTTGATGGTTATGGAAATAGAAGTAGGCCAATTTAATGGAACAAAGATATTACGTGGTGGACCGCCATTCATAGATTTTGATCTTTTATCAGGTTGGGCTGCTAAAGACCCCAGTAAAGAAATTTGGTCACAATGGCTTTCAAATATTTTCCAACCACTACAAACTGCAAGAGAAATGGAGTTATATGAATGGTTACATTTACTCAAGAAAACTGCCGAGAACCTCTCAGATAGTCCTGAAAACACTCATGAGAGTAAAGTTTGGGAGAAAGATTCAGGAGTTGCAGCTTTAAAAACGCTAGATCAAATAATGACCCAATCAGTTTCAAGCGGGTTAATGTCTAGCATTGAGTTTAATGCATTTTTGAGGTCTGCACTGAATCAAGAGCTAAGGCCAGAAGCACAATCTTCAAATCCATTAATTTCAATTTGGGGCACTCTTGAAGCAAGAGTACAATCTAAAGATTTAGTTATTCTTGGTGGTTTAAATGAAGACACATGGCCAACAAAATCTAGTCATGACATGTGGCTTAATCGTGATATGCGCAAACAATTATCTCTACTATTACCAGAAAGACGAATTGGTCTCTCAGCTCATGATTTTCAACAAGCTATATCTTCTGCAAATGTTGTCTTGTCCAGATCATTAAGAGATGGGGATACACCATCAACACCATCACGTTGGTTAATACGAATTACTAATTTAATGAACGGATTAAAAGATGAGGGCCCACAAACATTAGAAGAAATGCGTAATAGTGGTAACTACTGGTTAAATTGTGCTCGGAGTTTGGATAAAGTTGCAGAAAATAAAAAAGTTCCTTTCGAAATGCGGCCATCACCAATTCCTCCAAAACACGCAAGGTTAAAAAAACTATCTGTAACCCAAATTAAAGACTTAGTTCGTGATCCTTACAAAATTTATGCATCAGTTATTTTAAACTTAAAAAAATTAGAGCCCCTTGGGAAACAAGCTGATGCCATTGAGCGTGGGAATACTATTCACACAATTTTAGAAGAATTCATAAAACAAACTAAGAATGAATTTCCCGAAGATGCATCAGGTTTATTCATGAAAATTACAAATAACGTTTTAAAAAAAGACGTACCATGGCCTGCTGCTCGACGTTTATGGCTTGCCAGAATGCATGCAGTATCTTCTTCATTTATAAACGAAGAAATCAAACGGCGTACCCATGGAGTCAACATAGCACTTGAACGTCGAGGTGAAATGGATTTCCATGATTTAAAGTTTAAATTAACAGCAAAAGCAGATCGCATTGATCAAGGCAAAGATGGTCTTCGGCTATATGATTATAAAGCAAGCAAGCCTCCATCCCTTGGTGACATTCAATATTTCGATAAACAACTACAACTAGAAGCCATGATTGCATTTCATAATGGGTTTAATAGAATTCAAAAGCAATCAATTGAGCATTTAGAATATATAAGTTTAGGGCCAGATTTAAAAAAACAAGCTATAGATATTGATGATCAAGAAGTTATTAAAATTCTAGATGAGTTTCGAAACTTAATCTTAATTTATAACGGTACCAGTAAAGGCTTTACCGCTAGAGATAAGATTCAGTTTTTAAAACACATGTCAGATTATGATCAACTATCTCGAAAAGGTGAATGGCAAGATAGTGATATACCAAACCCAAGAGTGGTCGGATGACAAACTTCAACGATGCTTCATTAGCGCAAATATATGCTGCAAACCCACTTAAAAATACATGGGTTTCAGCAAATGCAGGTTCGGGAAAAACTCGAGTATTAACAGATAGAGTTGCTAGGTTATTATTAAACAATACAAATCCACAAAAGATTTTATGCCTAACTTATACAAAAGCGGCTGCTGCAGAAATGCAAAATCGCTTATTCGAGAGTTTGGGCAAATGGGCAATGTTGCCTGATGAAGATTTGCGCGATGAATTAATAAATTTAGGTGAAGATAATAAAATTTTAAACACTGATAAAATTAAACAAGCCCGAACGTTATTTGCAGCTGCACTTGAGACACCGGGTGGTTTAAAAATTCAAACAATACACTCTTTTTGCGATGCATTATTGAGACAATTTCCATTAGAGGCTGGAGTATCGCCACAATTTATAATGCTTGAAGAACGTCAGGCAAAACAATTACGCATCGAAGTAGTTGAAAGAATGGCACAGCAATCTGATACTTCAGACATCGATATGTTAGCCAAGCATTTTACACGTCTTAACACAGATGATCTAACAAATGAGATTGTAAAGAAACGTAGTGGCTTTAAGATTCCTCCCAAACACGTAGATTTTGGTATTTCTCAAGATATTTCGATTGATGATATATTTAAAGAAAAAATCATCCAGCATGATGACATGATAAAGTCACTTATTAAGGTATTAAACACTGGAACAAAAAATGACTTAAAAGCAGCAAAGAATCTAAAAGAATATTTTTCAACTGATTTAATTAATATAAAACTTAAAATATTAGAACAGGTTTTCCTAAATGGAAAAACTGCAAAAGCTGGCCCATATTCTGCAAAGGATAATATTGCCACATTAAAGTTAATTCCTAAAAGTAATTCATTGTTTAATATACAATCAGTAATTTCAAAAGATGTTGAAGCTGCACGTAAACATCGATTAGCTATTAATGCATATAACCGAACCCTAGTTTTACATAATTTCGCAAATTCTTTTTTAAAGGCATACGATAAAAGAAAATCTTTTAACGCCTTTCTTGATTATGATGATTTAATAAACCTATCTTCAGAATTACTAACATCTAGCTCAATGGCGCAGTGGGTTTTGTACAAATTAGATGGTGGCTTAGATCATATACTGGTAGATGAAGCGCAAGATACTAGTCCAACACAATGGGCTGTAATAGATTGCCTAGCTCGGGAATTTACATACGGAATGTCATCTAATGACAGGCCACGTAGCCTATTCATCGTAGGTGATGAAAAACAATCTATCTACTCTTTTCAAGGTGCTGATCCAGATATTTTTAGCGAAAAAAAATCTGAGTTTAAAAGTTTATTGCACCATATAAATCAAGATATGGAGGATCGTGAATTACTTTATTCGTTTCGTTCAGCTCCCCAGATATTGTCATTAGTTGACCAAACTTTTTCTAACAGTGATCAAAAGAAACTATCCCCAATTCATAAAGCTTTTCACAGTACCAAGCCAGGCCGAGTAGATCTTTGGCCGTTTATTGAAAAACAAGATCAGCCTGATAAGGAAGTTTGGTATAGACCTGTTGATATGCCAGCTCCAAATGACCCTAAGAAAGAACTTGCGCGTCTCATTGCCCAAAACATCAAAAAACTCTTGCTTAGCAAACAAACAATAAATGTTGATAACAAATTAAGAGCAGTTACGCCTGGAGATATCTTAATTTTAGTCCAAAGCCGTGAAGCTCAAAGCTCGTCCTCATTATTCAGTGAAATCTTAAAAGAATTAAAATCTAAAAATCTTCCAGTTGCGGGCGCTGACAGACTTAATGTTGGAGATGAATTAGCGGTTAAAGATATTTTATCAATCTTACAATTTGCAAATATGGCAAATGATGATTTGTCTCTCGCTGAAGCCATGCGTTCTCCTTTGCTTGGCTTATCAGAAAATGATTTATTTAAAATTGCTCATAACAGAAAAGGTACTTTGTGGCAGTCCTTAAAGGATCAAAACCATCACAAAAAAGTTCTTGAAATTTTGACTGATATTAGAAACCAAGTTGGTTATCTAAGGCCCTATGAATTGATTGAACGCATCCTAACTAAACATCGTGGCAGAGAAAAACTATTAGCGAGACTCGGCTCTGAAGTAGAAGATGGTATCGATGAACTGCTTTCGCAGTCATTGCAATATGAGTCGCTGGAAGCCCCTACTTTATCAGGTTTCTTACAATGGTTTGTATCTGGTGAAGTTGAGATTAAACGCGATATGGGAAAAGGAAATCAAATTCGTGTAATGACTGTTCATGGTTCAAAAGGACTTGAATCACCAATAGTTATTTTACCAGACACAGGTGATAAAACTTTACCACTTACATCACAAATAACACTTTCTAATAATTCAGCTGTTTGGAGAAGTACTGGCAGCGACGGTAGCGAAATACAGACGCAAGCAGAAGCAATCATAAAAGAAAAGCAAGCAGAAGAAAAAATGCGGCTGCTATATGTTGCTCTTACAAGAGCCGAAAGTTGGCTCATTATTTGTGGTGCGGGCTCTCATAAAAGAGACAGCAGTTGGTATAACATAATTAAATCGTCTATGATTAATCTTAATGCATCAAAATATGAGTTTTATAGTATAGGTGAAGGCTTGGTACTCAAAGATGTTAATTGGGATAATTTGGAAACCAATGGAAATATAACAAAAACAAATATTGAAAAAAATACAAATCCTAATTGGTTATTAGAAAAAGCAAAAAAAATTAATCGTCCAAAACAAGCATTGGCTCCGTCAAAATTAATTGATGATAACACACTTCAAAACACATCAAATAAACCTGACGGGGATGCAAAAGAATTCGGCGAACTATTGCATAAAGTTTTAGAAATTTTACCAAAAATGCCTAAAAGTGAATGGACACAATTTTTAAATAATTTCTTTAAGAATGGTAAATCTAAATTAACTAATAAAAAAAAGAATGCCCTTAAATCAGAAGCTATTAGTTTACTGGAAAATCCAAAACTTTCTTATATTTTTTTTGCACCAAACAGCCTCTCAGAGGTTGGAATAACAAGCCATATATCACAACTTAACAATAATATTCTTGGGTATATTGATAGATTAATAATAAGTAAAAATACTATTACCGCTATAGATTTTAAAAGTAATGTAAACATTCCTGAATCAGATGAAGAAATACCTAATGGTATTTTAGCACAACAAGCTGTTTATCTCCTAGCCTTACAAAAAATATATCCCAAGTCTGATATTATAATTGCAATATTATGGACGAAAACAGGAGAAGTTATGAAAATCTCACACAACACAGCAATTAATTCATTAGATACAATACAACATCTTGACGATTCAATAGATCGTTCCTAGATTCAATATATACGAAAATTTCTGGAGAAGCCTAATGGCAACCGTAAAAGTAACTGATGACACATTCGCAGCTGAAGTAACAAACTCAAACATACCTGTTGTTGTTGATTTTTGGGCAGAATGGTGTGGTCCATGTAAGCAAATTGGTCCTGCACTGGAAGAACTATCCGATGAATATGAAGGAAAAGTAAAAATTGTAAAAATTAATGTTGATGAAAATCCAAATTCACCTGCTCAGATGGGTGTAAGAGGCATACCTGCATTATTTTTATTTAAAAATGGAGAAGCCATTGCAAATAAAACTGGTGCAGCACCAAAAGCTGCTCTAGCTGACTGGATTACTTCAAGTATTTAACTCTAATTAATTTTAATTTTTTGTTAAATTTAAAAATCTAATCCTAAATCAAAATTTGCAACAGTATGTGTAAGGCCACCTACTGAAATAAAATCTACACCAGTTGAAGCAACTGAAGAGATACGATCTAATGTCATATTTCCTGATGCTTCAACAGTCATCCTACCTTTGATCAGTTTAACAGCTAAGAGCATATCTTTGTTGGTCATATTATCTAACAACACAACATCCGCTCCACCAGCGTTTAACACCATCTCAAGTTGATTTAATGTATCAACTTCAATTTCGATAGTTGTCATATGTGAGGCAAACTTTCGTGCTCTTTCTAAAACTTTCTCAATACTTCCAGCGGCTGCAATATGGTTATCTTTAATCATAATTGCATCATTTAATCCAAATCGATGATTTGCACCTCCGCCATGCCTTACAGCTTCTTTTTCTATCAGTCTTAATCCAGGTGTGGTTTTTCTTGTACAGCAAATCTTAGCTTTCGTTCCTTTTGTTTTAGATACAAAAGCTGATGTCATAGTTGCAATACCTGATAATCGACCTGCAAAATTTAACGCTACTCTTTCAGCCATCAAAATTGATTTAGCATCACCTTTTATAGTCATACATGTATCATTTTTTTGAACATAAGATCCGTCTTTAATGCAGGTTTTAATTTCTAATGTTTTGTCGATCATTAAAAACGCTATTTTTGCAATTTGCATTCCCGATATCACACCCGCTTCCCGAGCATTTATTTTAGCACTATATGTAGTTCCATCCGATATAACCGCACGACTAGTTAGATCTCCAGCACCACCCAAATCTTCCTCAAGTGCACGTTTAATTATATCATTTAATAAAAAGTCAGGAATAGTAGAATGATTCATTATTGTCCCTATAAACTATTTCTTAAATCTAATGCATCGGCTAAAATCATTTTACTACGTTTTTGTAAATTGTCATTTTTATTTGGAAAATCTTTTCGGTAATGACCCCCACGTGACTCTTCACGTATATAGGCAGCTGCAGAAATTAGCGTAGCTGCTGCAAGCATATTATCAAAATTAGTAGATTTTCCACCATACTCTAAATCTAATTTTTTAATAAACCGTAATGCTTTTGCAATATCTTCACCTGTTCTGATAACACCAACCCAATTAGACATTACTTTACGCAGTTCTAAAATAACTTTCTCATCAATAGAGCCAAATCCAATTTTTGGTACATCTAAAGTTTCATCAAATAGTCGATATTCTTTTTCTTCAATTGCTTCAATAATTCCATTTGATGCTGTTGCAGCATAAACCAAAGCTTCTAATAATCCGTTTGAAGCCAATCTGTTTGCACCGTGTAATCCAGTTGATGATGCCTCACCAGAAATCCAAAGACCGTTTATTGAAGATTTACCTCTTATATCTGTTGCAACTCCACCCATATGATAGTGTGCAGCGGGCACGACCGGAATTGGCTCATTTACAGGATCAATTCCACTTTTCAAACATGCCTCAGAAACTGCAGGAAATTGATTAATAATTTTAGATCCAATTGCGCTGCGTGTATCTAAAGCAGGTCTATTACCATTTTGATGTTCACGAAAAATAGCTCTAGCAACAATATCTCTAGGTGCTAATTCAGCATCTTTATGAATATTTTGCATAAATCTAACACCCGCTTTATTTATTAAAACTGCACCCTCTCCACGCAATGCTTCTGTTGCGAGTGGCGCTGGATCTAGATCTAGATCCATGGCTGTTGGATGAAATTGAACAAACTCTGCATCAGCAATTTCAGCACCAGCTCGAGCCGCCATCCCTAATGCTAAACCTCTAACTGTTGGAGGATTTGTAGTTTTCATAAATAAACTGCCAGCTCCACCAGCGGCCATTAAATATGCTTTAGCTTGAATCACAAATGGATCTTTTTCTCCGCTTGCAACAACAACGCCACACATTTCATTGTTTTTTACTATCAAATCTAAGGCTGTTAAGCCTTGCATAACCGTTATTGATGGTGTGTTTAACACCTCCTTAACAAGTGTTCTCATAATCGCAGCCCCGGCTTGGTCACCTTTTACTCTAACCACTCGCGCAAAACTATGAGCTGCTTCTTTAGACATTAAGAAATCACCGTCTTGGGAACGATCAAATGGTGTTCCAACATCCGCTAATTCAAGTACATGTTCTTTTGCTACCGATGTAACAAATGTTGCAATATCTGTATCAACAATTCCGTCACCCGCCATAACAGTATCTCTTGCATGCGCTTCTGGAGTGTCATGTTCATCCATAGCTGCAGCTACGCCGCCTTGCGCCCATGCACTTGAAGCATCAAAACCTAATGGCTTGGGTGAGATTAAGGTAACAGGTCTAGGAGCAAGATTAAGTGCAGCATACAATCCTGCTAAACCTGCTCCAATAATTAGAACGTTATGTTGTTGTTTTTTCACAGCTCTATTTCAAATCAATCATTCTTTGAACCGATAATCGCGCTTTAGCAGCTAACTCTTCTTTAACTACAACTTCTTCATTTCCAGTATGTAATGACCATAATATTTTTTCTAATGTAATTCTCTGCATATGGGGGCATAGATTACAAGGACCTAAGAAATTTACCTCCGGCACTTCATCAGCAATATTTGAACCCATTGAGCATTCAGTAATTAATAAAACTTTCTCTGGCTTATTTTTTCTGACAAAATCTATCATACCCGAAGTAGATCCACTAAAATCGGATTCATCTACAACTTCCGTAGGGCACTCTGGGTGAGCAATTATAACAGCATCAGGTTCGTATTTACGATACTCTCGTAATTCATCAGCTTTAAATTCAATATGGACCTCACAGGCACCTTCCCAATAAACAATCTTTTTGTTTGTTTGTTTGGCAACATTTTGTGCTAAATGACCATCTGGAGTCATTATGACTAAATCACTATCCATTGCATTTATTACATCGACAGCATTAGAAGATGTGCAGCAAATATCAGATGCCGCTTTTACTTCAGCTGTGGTATTTACATATGATACAACAGGTGCACCAGGATATTTTTGCCTCATACCAGCAATATCATTTGCAGTTATACTTTCTGCCAATGAGCAGCCTGCTCGACTATCAGGGATAATAACAGTTTTTTCTGGACTCAGAATTTTTGATGTTTCAGCCATAAAGTGTACACCACCCTGGATTATAACACTTTCTTTAACTCTGGTTGCTTCAATTGCAAGTTGCAGACTATCTCCGACAATATCTGCCACTCCATGATATATGTCAGGTGTCATGTAGTTATGTGCTAATATTACGGCATCTTTTTCTTTTTTTAGCTTGTTAATTGCATGTACATAAGGAGCACGCTTCATCCATTCAGCTTCAGGTATCACACGATCTACATGGCTGTATTGTTTGGCTGTTTCTTTGAACATAGCTGCGCTAATCTCCAAATCGAAGACCGCTTCTAGTTGAGATTTCATCTCTGGTGATCCAGGAATAATCATGACCAGTCCTTAAACTTTATTAATTATGACATAGATAGGGATGATTGTAGTAAAAGAGAAGTATTTAATGCTTATTAATTAAAGGTCAATTTGAATTGTATCATTTGCCTATATTGAGCAGATTAGCATAAAATAATTTTATTTTCTTGTGTTTGATTAGAGCTTAATGCTTTTTGTTTTATTAATTTTTTCAATTTTGGCCCAAATATACTCTTTTTGATACCTCCTTGATTTTAAATCCAAACAAAAAACTGCTTTTTACCGAAAAGTTTTTGTCATTCTGTTCCTTTAAGCAAAATTAATTTATAATGACTATATTCGTTGGTTCGATTCATCTTAACAAGATGTCGTTTTTCTTGAAGATGTTTAATTTTAATTAGGGCAAAGACTTATAATGGAAAAAATAGAACTTAATTTAAATGAAATTGAGAGTTTAACTAAAAATGCTCTCATTAATCATGGTGCTTCGAATTGGATCGCTAGATCAGTAGCCAAAGCCGTAAGAGTAGCCGAAGCCAAAGGCAATTTAATATGCGGACTTTATTATCTAGAAAGCTACTGTACTCAATTAGTTTCTGGCAGAGTAGATGGCACTGTTGAACCAATTGTTTCATTGCCTAAATCAGCATCAATTCATGTAGATGCAAAATATGGCTTTGCTCAGGCAGCCTTTGAACGCGCATTACCATTAGCCTTAAAAACAGTATCAGATACCGGAACGTGCTCTTTGGCTATTTCTCATTCTCATACCTGTACTTCTTTAGGATATTTTACAGAACAAATTGCTCAAGCTGGGTTTATAGGTATTGGCTTTACTAATGCCAGTGCTGTTGTATCACCACCTGGGGGAAATAAAGCAATTTTAGGAACAAACCCAATTGCAATGTCGATACCTTCAAGGAATGGTGATATTGCATTTCAATTTGATCAAAGTACCTCAGCGATAGCTCTTGGAAAAATTACAATGGCATCAGCAGCTGGAGAAAATATCCCAATAGGATGGGCTGTTGATAGTCAGGGAAATGACACAACAAATCCAAATGAAGCTCTGAAAGGATCCTTAAAGTCTTCTGGTGATTATAAAGGTTGGGGATTTGGCCTTATGACAGAAGTTTTAGCAGCAGCGTTTACAGGATCTGTAAATTCATTGGATGTGAAAGGGTTAAAGCTTCCACAGGGAAAACCTCATGATTTAGGGCAATGCTATATAATTCTTGATCCTAGTACGCACGGAAGCTTCTTTTTTGATCGTATTGAGAAAATAATCACAGCGGTTAGTGAACAAGAGGGAACAAGATTGCCCGGATCAAACTTTGTTATGCCTAAAACAGTCAAAATTGAAAAAAAAATATTTGATCAATTAAGCAAACTCTCAAAAGGTCCAACATCATGACAAATTACCATATTGATTGTTTGCAATATGCAAACTGGTCTGAAAGCATTTTTAAAGAAATGCGGGAAGGTGGTCTTGATGCAGTTCATGTTACAATAGCTTATCATGAAACATTTAGAGAAACTGTTTTAAACATAGAACAATGGAACCGTTGGTTTGAACAATTTCCTAATTTAATATTTCAAGGAACAACAGGTGCTGATGTTCGCTTAGCAAAAGAAACCAACAGAACAGCAATTTTCTTTGGATTTCAGAACCCATCACCTATTGAAGACGATATTGGCCTTGTTCAAATTCTACATCAACTAGGTGCACGGTTTATGCAGCTGACATATAATAACCAGTCTTTGCTAGCCACAGGGTGTTATGAAAGTTATGATGCTGGACTAACCAGAATGGGACGAGAAGTTGTAACAGAGATGAATCGTGTTGGAATGGTTGTTGACATGAGTCATTCCGGCGAAAAATCAACTTTGGATGCAATAGAGTATTCTAAACGGCCCATCGCAATTACTCATGCTAACCCACATAACTGGCATCAAGCCCTCCGAAACAAATCAATCACAGTTTTGCGAGAACTTGCAAATTCAGGAGGTATGCTAGGTTTTTCTATTTATCCTCATCACCTAAAAGATGGAACAAATTGTACTATTAATAGTTTTTGTGAAATGATTGCTGAAACAGCTGATGTAATGGGCATTGATAACATTGGTATTGGAACTGATTTATGTCAAAATCAACCTGATAGTATAGTCGAATGGATGCGCGTCGGGCGTTGGACAAAAGGTATAGATTATGGCGAAGGAACTGCGTCAAATGCTGGATTTCCACCAATGCCATCATGGTATAAAGGTAACAAAGACTTTTCAAATATTTCTAATGGGCTAAATTCAATAGGTATGACAGAAATAGAAATTTCAAAAGTCATGGGAAATAATTGGTTAAACTTTTACGATAAAAATTTTGGTGCAATTGAATGATACCACAATTAACACTCCGCAAGCCTGAAGAGGTAATGAAATTATCTCGATTGGGAAGTCTGCATCAATCACGCATTAGTTTCATGCGTGTATTATTAAGACGTCTAGCCTCTGAAAATTGGCGTTTTGATAAACCAAATTGGAATATTAATGATGACGGTTTTGGGTATGCCACCTATAGCGTTCATGGCCCTGAAAGAAGCTATACGTTGGTTGCTTTTGCCCATGACCTTCCTGCTGAATTAAGATCTGACCGTGTAATTGCTGAAGCATGGGATTGCACTTTTACTCTTCATGATGGAATACCAACAGAATCTGATATTATACGACTAAAAGACAATGTACCGCTGCAAGAAGCAGGCAGAATATCAAAAAATGAATTAACTCTATCTAGGGCTAATCGATCTGTAAGATTATGGGATTATGTTATTGATTCATTGGCTGCAGGAATCCAACCCGATGAAAAGAAATTAAATGAAGTTGGCTATTTAATGCGAACGACTGCTGTTTATGGCTCAGGTAAATTTGGCGCATCAGATCGATCAAAAATTTCAAATAGAGAAGAAATGCGCACCCCGTTTCAAGCAGAAATGTTAACTGTTTATCTGATACGTTGCTTTGTTATGGATTTAGTCGACTATGTTGCTTCTAAAAAAGGTGGTGATAATGCAGTTAAGTTAGATCCAAAATT
>Ga0213863_10002269_pt1 | contig 13700 bp, 9 predicted proteins | sample PICome_8_FD_160128 | JGI IMG/M metagenome (GOLD analysis project Ga0213863, IMG submission 160128) | Coastal seawater microbial communities near Pivers Island, North Carolina, United States - PICO497 | ecosystem: Environmental > Aquatic > Marine > Coastal | place: USA: North Carolina | collected... | reverse complement strand
AAAAATTGTTCACCCTGGCTATGCCAAAGGTAAAATGATAAATTCTATGACCATAGCAGGTGATTTTATTCATAGACTTCCATATAAGGAAGTTCCTGAGTCTACAGAAGGCTATGAAGGTTTTTTTCATTTGCATCAACTAAAAGGCAACGTAGAACAATCTGTTTTACACTACATCATAAGAGATCATGATACAGATTTATTTAATAATAGAAAACAATTTATGATTGATTTGGTTGCTAAGATGAATAGTGAGTTGGGTAATGATGCCATTGAAATAGATATAAAGGATCAATATTATAACATGAAAGAAAAAGTAATTCCTGTTATGCATATTGTAGATATAGCTGAAGAAGTGATGAAGGAAATAGGAATTACCCCGCTCATTAAACCTATCAGAGGCGGAACAGATGGATCACAACTTTCTTATATGGGACTTCCATGCCCAAATATTTTCGCAGGAGGACATAACTTTCATGGAAGATATGAGTATGTGCCTGTAGAATCTATGATGAAAGCAACAGAGGTTATAATTGGAATTTCTGAAAAGGTAGCTTATAAATTCAAAAATTAAGACAATTCCGAATGTTTTCCTTTTACACCTTTAAAGAAGTTGTGAAAATGTTTAAAGTCTTTTTCTTTATTGTCGGTAGTTTCGTAGGGTTCTGAAAATTTTATTTGTTTGTTTTCAAAATCTAGGGTAGCCATTACAATAGGTACTTTTGCTCCTTTTGCTATGTAGTAAAAACCTGTTTTCCATTTGGACACTTTTTTTCTTGTACCCTCTGGTGAAATTCCTAATCTAAACTCTTTTTTATTGTCAAAAATTTGCACAATAGCATCAACCATATTACTACTCTTACTTCTGTCTACCGGTGTACCACCTAAAGAACGAAATATAAATCCAAAAGGACCTTTAAACAGTGTGTTCTTACCGATAAAATTTACTTTTTCACCAGAAGAATTCCTTGCTAAAATTGCAATTGGAAAATCTTTCCAACTTGTGTGAGGGGCAGCTATTACAACATATTTCTTTAAATATTTTGGAAAGTCACCCACTAATTTCCATCCTAGAATACGTTTAAATATAAAGTTTGATAATTTTTGCATCTTCAATTTAAAAAGTTTTAAATTTAAGAACTTATTTTTTAATGATGATAGAATTACTTATTTACTTGATTATAACAATTGCCAGTATTTTTATTGGTCTTTTTTTAGGAAGAAACTTCACTAAATTAAAGTTTGAAAAGAAACAAGCTACACTCGAAGAAAGAAATGCTATTTTAAGTAATAGTTTTCATGAAATTACTGAAGATTTAAAGAATTCTCAACTAGAAAAAGAAGCATTAATAGCCACAAAAACACGTTTGGATACAGAATTAAAAAATTCTGAATTAAAATTAGTTGAAAACAAACAAGAATTGGATAAGATTCAAGAAAAATTCACAAAAGAATTTGAAAATCTCGCCAACAAAATATTAGATGAAAAGTCTTCTAAGTTTACCGAACAGAATAAATTAAACATAACATCTATTCTAAATCCTTTAAAAGAAAAGATTGAAGGGTTTGAAAAAAAGGTTTCTGAGTCACAAAAAGAGAGTATTGGAATGCATTCTGCTCTTAAAGAACAACTTAATAGTTTAAAGGATTTAAATATTCAAATGAGTAAAGAGGCTATTAATTTAACTAAGGCCTTAAAAGGAGATAGCAAAACTCAGGGAGATTGGGGAGAAACACAATTAGAAATTCTTTTAGAAAAAGCTAACCTTGCAAAAGGTATTCATTTTACCACCCAAGGTGGCTACAGAGATGAAGAAGGAAGGCTTAAAAAGCCAGATTTTATAATTAATTTACCTGACAATCGTCATTTAATTGTAGATTCAAAAGTTTCATTAACTAATTATGAAGCATATTTTAATGAAGAAGATGAAAAACAAAAAGGAGATTATCTTAAAAAACATATAGAAAGTATTCGAAAACACATCAAAGAATTAAGTGATAAAAAATACGAATCACTATATGAAATTAATACTCCAGATTATGTGTTGATGTTTGTTCCAATTGAGCCTGCTTATTTATTGGCTCTAAGTAACAACAATCAATTGTATTTAGAGGCTTTAGATAAAAATGTTGTATTAGTTTCTACTTCAACTCTACTTGCTACATTAAGTACCGTGTCTTCCATGTGGCGTCAGGAAAATCAAAAGAAAAATGTATTAGAAATTGCAAATCAGGCTGGAAGATTATACGATCAATTTGTAAATCTAACAGATGATTTAATTAAAGTTGGTAATCAATTAAAAACAGTTCAAGGTAGTTATGATACTTCTATGAAAAAACTTACTGGTAAGGGAAATCTTATTAAAAAAGTTGAAAAAATTAAGGAATTAGGGGCAAAAACTAGTAAAATAATGAACAAAAATTTATTAGATAGAGCTTCCGAAAACTAGTTCAGAACTAATTTTATTATGCTGTTTTTTTGACTGGAAGAAAGGTTGGCTATATAAATTCCTTTTTTACAATGATTTAAGCTGAATTCATCGTTATCTTTTATGTTTTTAATTTTAACCATTAGCCTTCCTGAAAGATCGTAAACTTTTAATGTATGAGATTCATTGTTTTTTACAGATAATTTAAATATACCATCATTGCTTGGGTTTGGATAAATACTCAATAAATCTTCAATTACATAGTTGTTATTACTTAAAATACCAATACCCTCTTTAATAGTTATCGACTGATTAGATTCAATGTTGGTAAAGGTTTCTGTTACTCCCGTGGCTGTCCAAGTAACCTTGAGGTAATCAACTATATTAGACAAACCTGTTCCAAAAAACTCATAAAATGAATTTTGTGACAAATATCCCTCACCAGCTAACGTATATCTGTATTGAGATTCACCATCTATATTAATTTCTATGGTATTACCAATTCCATCTTTATTAGAAACAACCCCCTCTAATTTTACTTTTAACCAATTATTTTCATTAGAAGTATTGTTTTGCCATAAGAAATTATTTTCTGTATCATTACCCACAACAATTTCTGGTTTTCCATCATTGTTAATGTCTCCGATTGCATTAGAATAACTTTCTCTTAAATCTATATTGAATCCAATATCTTGTGGTATGATAAAAGTTTCATCAGTTTGCTGATGATAAAATGCAGATGATATCAATGAACCATTTCCATTTTCGCTACTACTTACATAGACATCTAGTAAACCATCGTTATCGGCATCTAAAAATACAGCCCCCCACCCTACACTATCAAATGATGTTCCGGTTTCAGTTGCTACATTTGTAAAAGTACCGTCACCATTATTTTTTAATAATACGTTTCCTTGAATTGATGAAACTTGACTGAATGGAGTGTTCGTTATATATATATCAAACCAACCGTCATTATTAAAATCTCCTAATGTAGTAGACATTGCACTAACATCTACACCAGCGTTACTAGAGTCTGAAACATCTTGGAAAACACCATCTCCTAAATTTTTATATAATCTATTGATGTTTTCTTCTTTATCATTTGAAACATATATGTCTTGCAAACCATCTTTATCATAATCAAAAAAAATAGAGCAAAAAGACAATTGACCTTCCAATGATATTCCTGATGTACTAGTAATATCAACATATATTCCTGAGTCATTTCTGTATAAATAGTTATGATCTTCAGGGGATCTATTAGATATAAAGAGATCTAAATCACCATCATTATCAATATCACCAAATGAGGCTCCATAGGTAAACAAATCTGTTTGAAATATTCCAATTGTAGATGATATATCAGTAAAATTCATTTCTCCATCATTAGAATAAAATGCATTCTTACCCTCAATAGCGGTTACAAAAAAATCTTTGTCTCCATCATTATCATAATCTACCCAAATTACTTGTTTAGCTTTACTAGTATTTGAAATTCCATTAAAAGTAACTAAGTTATAAACACCATTAGTGTTTTTAAAAAAATAAAGATCAACTCCATTTTCTGAGGCATATGTTATATCATCCCAGCCATCGTTATCAAAATCCGCAAAAGAAACTCCACCTCCATACTCAGAATCACCATAGCTGTAATCAACACCTATTTGGGAAGCTACGTCATCAAATGCTAATTGAGCATATGATAAATTTGAGAATATTAAAAAGATAATGAAAACTCTAAAAGTCATGATTACTTAAATTGAAATATTGTTATGAGACAAATAAAGGTCTGTGGCTCATAAATTTATGAACTTTATTTGCAATAGTTGCTAGTGTTTCTTCATTTTCATAATCATTAATAACAGCATCAATGAATTCAACTATAGTATTCATATCATCTTCTTTAAGTCCTCTAGTCGTTACAGCAGGAGTTCCTATTCTGATACCAGAAGTTACAAACGGAGACTTGTCATCAAAAGGCACCATGTTTTTATTAACAGTAATTTCAGCTTTTTCTAATGCAGTTTCAGCATCTTTTCCTGTGATATTCTTATTTCTAAGATCTATAAGCATCACATGGTTATCTGTGCCTCCTGAAATTAAATCATATCCTTTAGCAACAAAAGATTTAGCCATTGCAGCTGCGTTTTTCTTTACCTGGATTTGGTAATGTAAAAATTCATCAGACAAAGCTTCAGAGAAAGCAATTGCTTTTGCAGCTATTATATGTTCTAGTGGTCCACCCTGATTTCCAGGAAAAACACCACCATTAAGAAGAGCAGACATTTTCTTTAATTTTCCATTCTTTAACTTTAATCCAAAAGGATTATCAAAATCTTTCCCCATTAAAATTAATCCTCCTCTAGGACCACGTAGGGTCTTGTGGGTAGTTGTTGTTACAACATGACAATGAGGTAAAGGATCATTTAATATTCCCTTTGCAATCATTCCAGATGGATGAGAAATGTCTGCTAATAATAATGCATTTACACTATCTGCAATTTTTCTAAAACGTTTAAAATCAATATCTCTAGAATAAGCTGATGCACCAGCTATAATTAGTTTTGGCTGAACCTTAAGTGCAATTTCTTGGATGGTATCATAATTTAAAACACCAGTTTCTTTTTCAACACCATAAAAATGAGGTTCATAAAGTTTCCCTGAAAAATTAACGGGAGATCCGTGGGTAAGATGTCCACCGTGAGACAAGTCAAAGCCTAAAATTCTATCTCCAGGCTTTAAACAAGCATGAAAAACAGCTGTATTAGCCTGTGAACCCGAATGAGGTTGAACGTTTGCATATTCAGCACCATATAATTCTTTTGCTCTGTCTATAGCTAACTGCTCTACTTTATCAACAATTTGACATCCACCATAATATCTTTTATTAGGGTATCCTTCTGCATACTTATTTGTTAAAATAGAACCTGCAGCTTCCATTACTTGATCACTAACAAAATTCTCTGAAGCTATTAATTCTAAACCGTTTAATTGTCTATTTTTTTCAGCATCTATTAATTCAAAAATTTCTGTATCTCTTTGCATTGTTAAAATTTAATTAAAGAAGTTCAAATGTACTTAAAAAACGTTTTTAAGATGATATCTTTCCACTATATTTGAACAAACTTTATTAACAATTTTTAATGAAAATAACCGCTAATAACCCAAAAAGAAAATCTTGGTTAAAAGTTTTAGAAAACTCTGATTTTCCTATTCAAAATATACCATTTGGAGTTTTCATCACTAAAGACGATATTATTACTATTGGAAGTAGAATTGGAGATTTCGCCATTGATTTAGGAGCATTTCATCAACTAGGATATTTTGAAGGAATTCCTTTAACTGATGATATTTTTTTACAAGATAATTTAAATGATTTCATAGCAGATGGTAGAAAAACATGGCGACTAGTCAGAAATCGGATTGCTGATGTTTTTGATGTTACTAATGGATCATTACGAGACAATGCCTCCCACAAAGAAAAAATAATATTCAGAATGGATGAGGTAGAAATGTTATTACCAGTTAGTGTAGGTGATTATACAGATTTTTATGCCAGTAAAGAACATGCTACCAATGTAGGAAGCTTGTTTAGAGATCCAGAAAACGCATTGCTACCTAATTGGCTTCATATACCTATAGGATATCACGGAAGAAGTTCCTCAATTATACCATCGGGAACAAAGATTAGAAGACCTTATGGACAAACAAGACCAAAAGAAGGAACAAATACTCCTGGTTTTGGACCATCTAAATTATTAGATTTTGAATTAGAAATGGCATTCATCACAACTGCCTCCAATAATTTAGGAGAAAGAATTCCTATTGAAGAAGCTGAGGAATACATTTTCGGTTTGGTACAATTTAATGATTGGTCTGCTAGAGATATTCAAGCCTGGGAATATGTTCCGTTAGGTCCTTTTCTAGGTAAGAGTTTTGCTTCTACCATATCTCCCTGGATTGTAACTCTAGATGCATTAGAACCGTTTAGAGTTGAAAACCCAAAACAAGACATTAAACCCCTACCTTACCTTCAGAACAATAAAAACGGAAGTTTTGACATTCATTTGCAAGCAGCTATTCAACCAGAGGGACAAAAAGAAACGATAGTTACAAATTCTAACTTCAAATATATGTATTGGACAATGGCACAGCAATTAGCTCACCATACAGTTAATGGATGTCCTGTTAATGCGGGTGACATGATGGGTAGTGGAACAATTTCTGGTCCTTCTAAAGATAGTTTTGGTTCTATGTTAGAATTAACATGGAAAGGACAAAATCCGATACAACTTTTAGATGGCTCTGAGAGAAAATTTATAAATGATTATGATACCGTGATAATGAGGGCACATTGCAAAAACAATACAACTAGAATTGGTTTTGGTGAATGTATAGGTCAAATTTTACCATCTAAATAGAACACAAACATTCTTAAAAAGGTTCTATAAAACTTTTTTAAGAGTGTTTATTCATCTATTGGAGGATATCCATGGATTTTCTCAAAATCTTCATCAAAATTAGCTCTAAGGTAAGAGTTTAGCTTTTTTCGATAGTCATCCTTTAACCAAGTAATAAAATTATGAGTACTTTTTGATATGCATTTAGAATACCTATTAATCCTATCATCTATTTCTTCACCAAGCATTTTTGCTAATGCTAAAGCATCATAAACATCTTCACTATTCTCAATGCATATTTTAGCATGATGAATGATAGATCTTTCTAATACCTTTTTTGATGACTCTCCAGATCTTATTGTAGATAAATATTCTTTTTTAATATCAAAATAAAGTTCATTAGATTTTGAAAATTCATTCTTAATTTCTGGAGGAAGTTCAAATCGAAAAGCTCCTTCAATTTCTTCGTCAGATAAAATAGCATCCAAATAGTAGTCTGGAGCTTTAAACATTCTCTGCCAGTCTAAATCTGCTCCCCAAGGTCCAAATCTGTGAAAATTATTACCTAAATCTACCACATTGAATGTGGACTTATTGTTTAAAATTCTTGAACCACGACCTATCATTTGATAATATAGAGTCAACGATTTTGTAGCTCTATTTAAAATAATAGATTCTATGGTAGGTTCATCAAAACCAGTGGTTAAGATACTTACAGAGGTAATGATTGCATTAGGAGTTTTTTTGAACCATTTAAGAATAAAATCTCTTTCTTTTTTTGTATTTGTATTGTCTAGATGTGCAATTGGATATCCAGCTTTTTTAAATGCATGGAAAACTTGAATGGATGTTTGAATTCCGTTATTAAAAATTAAGGTTTTTTTGCCTTTGGAGGTTTCCTCGTAAGCTCCAACTAACTTAGACAGCATATCTACGTTAGTATACAAATCTTCAGATGATTTTACAGTATAATCTCCGTTAGCACCTACTTCTAAGGAAGTTAAGCCAACATTATAAGAAAACATATTTGCTCTTGCTAAATAACGGTTCTCAATTAAATCCTCTATAGTTTCCCCCACATATAATTCCTGATAATTTTCATACATGGGTAATTTAATATTTGAACTTAAAGGAGTAGCTGTAACACCTAAAATAAAAGAATCATCAAAAAATTTAAAAATTTTAGTAAATGAATTGTAGTGTGCCTCGTCAACAATTACAAGCCCTATATCTGATATATCCAATTTGTCATCATTCAATCTATTTTTTAACGTTTCTACCATAGCAACAAAACAATCATAGTTGTCTTGATCATCTAATTTTGCAGTACTGTTGATGACTTTATTTGGAACTCCAAACTCATTTAACATGTTTGAAGTTTGTTTACTTAATTCGATACGATGTGTTAACACTAAAACTTTCTTATTGAATTTAGAAATATAACGTCTAACAATTTCAGAAAATATAACTGTTTTTCCACCACCAGTTGGAAGTTGATACAATAAATGATAATCATCTACAGCATTATCAAACTTTTGAAATATTTCTTCAATAGCTATTTTTTGATAATTATAAAGTTCTTTTCCAGTGGTTACTTTTATGGTATTTATCTGTGACAAAATTTATATGAAATTTAAAATGTACATTAAAGGTAATCTTGAAGTTTTATACTTGTGATATCTTGATGAGATGTGTTAAATACAGAAACTTCGTTTTTAATTATTAATAATTGAGGTGATTGGTGTATAACTTTAAAAGCTAGTCCAACTTCATTGGAAACATCTCGGTATTTAAGTAAATCTAAATAATAAACTTTAATGGTATTCATTGATTCGTCAAACATATTTTCAAACCTTTTAATAACCATTTTGCTTATACCACAACGAGTTGAGTGCTTAAATATAAAAACAGTTTCTGATTTAGATAGGCTTCTTATTTGTTTGATCTGATCTACATTTGTTAGATGTATCCAATTAACATTCCCTTTGACTGGATGCTGTTGTGATTTTGTAAAGAATGAATTAAATAGTCCCATTGAATTGTATTTTTTATAATAATCACATCCTTTTTGTAATTGATGGGGTAAAATAAAGATTACAAATTTAACTATTTTTTATGGAGTTTTGAACTATGTTATATAAATCAATGTTTTTTTATTTCCTCATCATTTTCAAACTAAAAACAGTCTCTTGAAGAACGTCAAAAAGTCAGTTATAATCGGTAATTTAAGACATTTTGACTGTTGTATTTCTAATCTTAAGAATGGAATACTTTTTGAAAATATTTAAAAAAAAAGCACATGAATTTTAACAATTACACCATAAAATCACAGGAAATAATTCAGAAATCACAGTCTTTAGCTCAAGAATTTAGTCATAGTCAAATAGAAAATGAACACATATTTAAAGCTATTATACTTATTGATGAAAATGTAATCCCTTTTCTTTTAAAAAAAACAAATATTAACGAAGACCTTGTAAAAAAAATATTAGATAAAGAATTAGAAAGTTTTGTAAAAGTATCAGGAGCTGAATTATCATTAACAAGAGAAACAATAAAAACATTAAATGAAGCTTCAATTATTGCGAAAAAAATGTCTGATGAATTTGTTTCTGTTGAACACATAGTTATGGCAATATTTAAATCAAAAAGTAAGATTGCTCAGGTTTTAAAGGATCAGGGTATGACTCAAAAAGATTTAAAAGCTGCTATTAATGAGTTAAGAAAAGGAAATAGAGTTACTTCTCAAAATGCAGAAGAAACATATAATTCTCTTAGCAAATATGCTAATAATCTAAATCAAATGGCCTTTGATGGTAAATTAGATCCAGTTATTGGTAGAAACGAAGAGATTAGAAGATTGCTTCAAATACTGTCTAGAAGAACTAAAAACAACCCTATCTTAGTAGGAGAACCCGGTACAGGAAAAACTGCTATAGCAGAAGGATTAGCTCATAGAATTATTAGAGGTGATGTCCCAGAGAATTTAAAAGAAAAAAAAATTTATTCCCTAGATATGGGAGCATTAATAGCTGGCGCTAAATTTAAAGGAGAGTTTGAAGAGCGATTAAAATCTGTTATAAAAGAAGTTACTACATCTAATGGTGATATAGTATTATTTATTGATGAAATTCATACATTGATAGGTGCAGGTGCAGGACAAGGAGCTTTAGATGCTGCTAATATATTAAAGCCAGCATTGGCTAGAGGAGAGCTAAGAGCTATTGGAGCTACTACCCTAGATGAATATCAAAAATATTTTGAAAAGGATAAAGCGCTTGAGAGACGTTTTCAAAAAGTAATGGTTGATGAGCCTGATACTGAAAATGCTATTTCGATTTTAAGAGGAATTAAAGAAAAGTATGAAACACATCATAAAGTGCGAATTAAAGATGAGGCTATCATCGGTGCAGTAAAATTATCTCAACGTTACATTACCAACCGATTTTTACCAGATAAAGCCATTGATTTAATGGATGAAGCTGCTTCAAAACTTAGGATGGAAATTAATTCTAAACCTGAGGAGTTAGATGTATTAGATCGGAAAATAATGCAGTTGGAAATTGAAATTGAGGCTATCAAAAGAGAAAATGACAAAGATAAATTAAAGTCTTTAAATGCTAATATAGCGGAGTTTAAAGACAAAAGAAACGAAATCAATGCTAAGTGGCAATCCGAAAAGTCAGTAGTTGACTCAATTCAAAATTTAAAAACTGAGGTAGAAACATTTAAATTAGAAGCCGAACAAGCAGAAAGAAATGGTGATTATGGAAAAGTGGCTGAACTTCGCTATGGTAAAATAAAAGAAACACAATTAAAATTAGAAGAACAACAAAGCATTTTTACTAATCAAAAAGGTACTCCTCTAATAAAAGAAGAGGTAGATTATGATGATATTGCTGAAGTTATAGCTAAATGGACTGGAATACCTATTACAAAAATGATTCAATCTGATCGTGAAAAATTACTTCATTTAGAGGTTGAACTTCACAAACGAGTCGTAGGACAAGATGAAGCTATTCAGGCTGTTTCAGATGCTGTTAGACGCTCAAAAGCAGGTTTGCAAAACCCAAATAAACCAATTGGTTCTTTTTTATTTTTAGGGACTACAGGTGTCGGTAAAACTGAGTTAGCCAAAGCTCTTGCAGAATATTTATTTAACGATGAAAATGCTATGACACGAATTGACATGAGTGAATATCAAGAACGGCATTCTGTAAGTAGGCTGGTAGGTGCACCTCCAGGTTATGTTGGTTATGATGAAGGAGGTCAATTAACTGAAGCTGTTAGACGTCGTCCTTTCTCTGTTGTTCTTCTTGATGAAATTGAAAAAGCTCATCCAGATACATTTAATACTTTATTGCAAGTTTTAGATGAAGGAAGATTGACAGACAATAAAGGACGAGTTGCAAATTTTAAAAACACTATTATTATAATGACTTCTAATATGGGAAGCCAATTCATACAAGAAAGATTTGAAAATATAAAAGAATCTATCGATACTACAATAGAATTGGCAAAACAAGAGGTAATAGGATTACTAAAACAAACCATGCGTCCTGAATTCATAAATAGAATTGATGATATTATATTGTTTACGCCCTTGTCTAAAGACACTATTAAATCTGTAGTAAGTCTTCAATTAGAAAATGTAAAAAAAATGCTACTAAATCAAGAAATTACATTAGATGCTACATCAGAGGCAATTGATTATTTAACTTCAAAAGGATATCAACCTGAATATGGGGCAAGACCAGTAAAAAGAGTTATCCAGAAAGAAGTATTAAATCAGTTATCGAAAGAAATTTTAGCTGGAAAAATAAATGCTGATAGTATTATATTATTAGATTGTTTTGATGATAGATTAGTTTTTAGAAATCAATTAAATATTTTAGATAATTCAAAAATGAATTAACTAATATAGCTGCATATAAATAAATTTATTTTTTAGCTATATTCGTTCAGGTAAATATTAAAACACATGAAAAAAATACTTCTAATTTATATATTCATTTTTACTTCTTTACTTTCAAATGCTCAAGAGGTTACCACTTATTATTTTATAAGGCATGCAGAAAAATTAAGAGTTGATAAAACTGACAGAAATCCAAATTTAAATTCAAAGGGACTTAAAAGAGCAGAAGCATGGAAAGAGATTTTCTCTAATATTTCTTTTGACGCCATATATTCTACAGATTATACTAGAACTAGGTTAACAGCAAAACCAACAGCAGATAGCAAAAACTTGCCGATTTTAATATATAATCCAAGAGATTTGTATTCAAAAGCTTTTCAAAATCAAACAAAAGGTAAAACTATTTTAGTAGTTGGGCACAGTAATACCACAAATGTTTTTGCGAATAAAGTAGTAGGTTTTGAAAAGTACCAAGAAATTAAAGACAATAATAATTCGAATTTATATATAGTTACTCTTACTGATAAAAAAGCAAGTTCAGTTCTTTTGAAAATAGATTAGTATAGCAAAATTTTCTTTAAAATTATTCCAATTTCTGTTTTAATCTTTAATATATAAACCCCACTATTAACTCCAGATACATCTATCTTTCTGTTATTGACTTTTATGTAATTTAACCTCTTTCCAAGAACATCATAAATTTCTACTTCTAAAATAGTTAAACTAGTATTGATATTTATTAAATCTATGACTGGGTTTGGATAAATTGTGATGTTATTATTCAATAAATTATCAGTGGATAATGATAAACAAGTATTCAAATTAAAATTTGATTCAATTGGATCACCAGGTGTAACATCTTTACCTGTAAATCCCTCATAATCTGTTGAATATTTTATCCCCCTAAAAGTCGAATTTCCAGACTCTAAGACATCTCCTTGTGATGAAATTTCACCAGTTGTATTATTCATTGGAATTATGTAATTCCAAACAATATCATTTGTAGCGGTTATTTCAAATAATCTGCCGGAATTACCATCACAAATTAAAAGGTTTTCATTAGGTAATCTAATAGCGCCACTTAATATTCCAGAAGTAAAATTATTGTCTTCATTGGATGAATATGTAAATTCTGCAGCCTCAGGACCATAGGAAGAGTCTGGCTCATATGTATAAATACCGGGAGATGTTGTTGGTGCAGAAAATATCATAACTTCAGAAAATGCTGGTTCCCTATCGGTACCATTATTAAATAGAATGATTTTTCCTTCATCCTTTAAACCAGGTTTTATTATATGTGGAAAATGCTGCCCAAATAAAGTCCTGTTATCTTCATTCCCTTGCCTGTATGCTGCAGGATTGCCCCATCTATATAAAAAGTCACCACCTTTACCATACGTTCCTCCTGTATCTCCTGATGCCTCCTCTGTGGTAGTAGAATGATCTATAATAAATAATTCGCTTAGATTTCTAGAACTAATAACAATTTGATCTAGAGTTTCATCATATTGAATAGAGTTTACATGTAACCAATTTTCTGCTGGAATTCTATCGTTTAAAAAATTAATATCTAATTTTTCTGGATGCTCTTCTATAACTCCATAATTATTCTTTGTGTCATCATAATCTTGAATTAAGTGATCATTAAAATTCCACTCCCATTCAATACTATAATCGTTTGTCCCTATGGGCTTTATCTCCAATATTTGTTCATTATAAAGAATTCCTGCTCCACTAACTAGATTTGGATCTCTTCCTGCTAGAATAGTTTCTTCATTAGACATGACTGTTGCAGCTAGTACCAATATATTACCGTTAGGCATGGGGTAAATATCATGATGTAGTCTGTAATCATCACTACTGTAAACAAATTCCCATACTAAATTTCCATCCCAGTCAAACATTTCAACAATTCCTCCTACTCCACCAAAAGTAATAGTACTAGTATCTTTT
>Ga0213863_10002268_pt1 | contig 13703 bp, 7 predicted proteins | sample PICome_8_FD_160128 | JGI IMG/M metagenome (GOLD analysis project Ga0213863, IMG submission 160128) | Coastal seawater microbial communities near Pivers Island, North Carolina, United States - PICO497 | ecosystem: Environmental > Aquatic > Marine > Coastal | place: USA: North Carolina | collected... | reverse complement strand
ATGGGAACCCCCGCGATCTTCGCCGCAGCCGCCGCGGCGAGGTTGACCCTGTCGGGGACCTCCCGCTGCAGCAGCATCACCGCGGCGCCCCTCGCCGCTCGTACCATCGTCGACACGAGCTCGTCGTCGTTCTCGGGCCACGCGGAGTTCGCGCCGCCGACGACCACGGACGATGCCTCTCCACCGGGGGAGAGCATGACGAAACCCGTCCCCGAGGGTAGGTCCGGGTGGCGTCCGCCGAGGGACACGTCGACCCCGTTGGCGACGAGCTCCTGCTCCAGCATCGACGCGTGAGCGTCTCCGCCGAACTGGCAGACGAACTTCACCGGTCTCGATCCCGCGACGAGACGCGCGGCGGCGACGGCTTGGTTCGCGCCTTTTCCTCCCACGGCGACGGTCACTCGCGGGTCTATCGCCGTGACCGTCTCCTCCAAAGAGGGAGGATGGGAGACCCTCAATGTCAAGTCTATGTTTACGGAGCCCACGACCACGATGTGCGGGGGCGGGGCGTCGCACGATGCCTGTCCCGCGGCGAACGATACATCCGGCGACGCGAGAAGAAGCAAGACCGCGATCGCGGAGTAAACGGTGCGGGCGAACGCCCGCGATGTCGCCATGCTTCTCGGACGCGTCGAATGAATGAGTGGGTGAGTAGGGTGAGCACGGTGGAAGCGAGTCTGTAAATCTTGCCAAAACTTTCTTTCTCTCAGTCTCTCGCATGCGGTTATGATAGAGCGGTGGAGGTCAAAACAATCATTGACTTTCAATGCAGGTTCAGTCCAGTCTCCAAGCCTTCTACCCCCTTCTTCTCGGGTTAGTCACTGCCTTTTGCGGCGGTCACCTTGGCCACGGCATTCGCCCACCGCCGCCGTACAAAGCGGCTCCGCCCGGCTACATCGGCGTCGGCATAATCGAATGTCGCTCGCAACGACGTGAACAGCATGCGGTCCGTGCTGCACAACAAGGCGTCCGAGTTATACGCGTCCGGCGCGTTCTTGAACGGCTGGATCAGCACCTCCACCATCGACTCAGCGATCCAGTAGATGGACGCCGCCATGAACGAAAATATCAAGACACAGAAGACGTTCATGCACAGCACGTCCTTCCTGTCATCCGCGAGCTCGCCCGTGTCCGCGTTCACCACGAACTTTGGATCCAGCTGCAGCGCCACGTGCAGGGCCTGCAGCAGCACCAGGTAGCTGACGATCACATGACACACCGCGTACCACACGTTGGGCATGTTCCGCACGAACAGGTCCATGTGCCGCGCGGTGATACCCCGCAAGCCGCAAAAGAGAGAGTTGTCGATGGCCAACTCGCGTACCTGATTCGCGCGGATCATCCGCTCGACAACCACCTGGATCCACGTGATGAGCATGTCTCTCGACTTGTTTGGGACGTTCGCCAGCAGCCGGACCTCCTCGGGGGTTAACAGACGCTGCGGAAGGAACCCGGCGTCGCTCTGCGGCACGTGCGGGTTCACGCTCGCGTACGTCTTTGAATGCACGACGTTGAGGTAGCGGTACAGCTTGAAGATGTTCGATCGGGTCTTTGGGCAGGTCGAATCGATCACCGAGCCACCGACCGCGACGCCGATGTCGTGGAGCCGCGCTTGCACCGTGTGGCTGTTTACGAGGAAGTCCCTCCATCGGCTCACGATGTACCCGAGCAGGCCGAGCAGTAGGAACGCGGGGAAGAATCGAAACCCGCCGAGGACGTGTGAAAGCGCAGCCTCGAGTTGCATCACGAGCTTGGACGCCGTCCTGGATGGCGCATCGTACTCGAGATGCACGTACCACACGAAGCAGGAGAAGGAGGCCATGATGAAGGAGAGGCCGACGGCGTTGAGGATCGCGGCGTACACGGGAACGCTCTGCACCAAAATGGCGAGCAGGGTTGATGGCCTTAGGACATAGATCGCTCGTTCGGTGGTGTACACGGGCGGGACCTTGAGCTCCGGGTCCGCGTTGCCCCGTGTGAAGTTACTCTCGTACCTGATGTGGGACGTAAACACGGACTTGCTGAGGGAGGCGCGGAAGTTGGTTACCACGGCGCGTTCAGCCCTCGCGGAGTGCGTGATGTCCGAAATATGCAAACCATCGCCTTTCCTGTTAGTCGGATCGAGGGATGAAGGAAGAGGAAGGTGAGCGATGAGCGATTGACGGGTGATGATGAGTCACGAGTCATGATGGGTGATGCGTGACGTACCTGGCGGTCTGCACGACCTCCGCGAGGTGGCCCGTCAGCTGGTGACTAAGCGCCTTTCGGATGCTGGTATCCTTCTTCAAGTTCCGCGTGCTGGAGGGATGAAGGACGAGGAAGGTGAGCGATGAGCGATTGACGGGTGATGAGTCATGAGTCATGGGTGATACGTGACGTACCTCTTCTCCTGCACGACCTCCGAGAGGTGGCTCGTCAGCCGGCGTTTAACTCCCTGTCGCAGGCGGCTGGGGGCCTTCTTCAATTTCCGCTGGCTGCTCACCGCATATAGCGACTCCTTGGGATCCGTCAGCCGCTTCCACACGAAGTGCGGGACCTTACGTAAGATGATACATAGACCGACGGTGAACAGGAAGGCGAAGAGCCCGAGCGCGAGCGCCAGGTCGCCCGATTCGTCGCCAGTCATCGGATAGTGTTCGACGGATAACGACGGAAACGAACTTTTTGACACGTGTAAGAGTTATGAGACAGTTGTCAGGTTGTAACACTTAGTTGGGATTTAAGTTCCCATTTCCAAGTTATCAGCTTTATCAGCTTCAGTGCACTGCCTCCCGTCGGGTAACTGTGCGGCGATCGTCTGCCCAGGCACAACGCCCGATGGTGCCACCAGCAGCTAGCTTTTGGGACCGGCTATCCTCCGCAGCCTCCTCCGCCGCAGCCTCCTCCGCCGCCTCCTCCGCCGCAGCCTCCTCCGCCGAAGCCGGGTTCACAGGCTCCGCCGACGCCGCCCCCGCCGGCTCCACAGGCTGCGCCGCACCCACTGCCGACGGTGTTCGTCGGTGGCTCTCGCGCAGGGCCGAGCCCGTAGTCCGGCTTCTGTTGACTAGTGCCACAACAACCGACGCAGCAACCCCGGTTCTGATACTGTGCGATGACGTGGCGGATGTCCACCGGCGTGACAAACGTCGCGTACAAGTACTTCTCGCAATGTGGTACCGGGAAGGAACATGTAGTGATGAGGCTAGCGTCATAAACTTCCGCGATGAACTCGGGCGGAAATATCCCAATCGGAACCTGAAAGCGAAGCCAAGCTCCCTCGACGAGTTCGGTCGTCCCTGCATACTGCACTTTTACTTTGACGTACTGCACGCCCGGGTCGACAGCTCGTCCGAAAGGCGGCGGCACTATCTCCTCGAACAGGCATATCCAGCCCGACTTTTCGTTTCCCCTCGAGGTGAAATCGACGTTTCTGGACGGGGGAGCGTAGAAGACGTTTGGGGCGAGCTCGACGGCGGGGGTTCTTTGGTTCCGGGTGCTGCCCTCCGTCACGGGCCCGGGCGCGCGCGAAGGCGGAATCGGCCTCGGAAACTGGCACGTCCAGTACCAGTCAGGGGCGTCGCCCCGCCACATCGCCCCCCTTCGGACGTACGGTTCGTCCCACGCACTGACAGGGTAATGCGTCCTCCACAGCTCCATCGTCCGCCGTCCTCGCACTTCGAGCTTTGCGCCCGGCGTCCTGTCGTTGACGGAGTCGTCGTGGGCGATCGCGTCCCGGTACGTGGCGGTTCGCATTTCCTTCTCGTAGACACTTGGCACCGACAAGTGCGCGTGCCACACCAGGTCCTGATCGTACGTCGGCACCAGAAACTCCCCGGGGAAGTCCCGCCACAAGCCGACGAGCATGGCGTAGCGCCTCGCCGCGCGACGAATGAAATCTTCGTCGCCGTACGTCTCAGACGGGAGTACCTGCCACAGGAAACCCCCCTGCCGAGTCGCGCTGCCGACCATATCGCACGACGACGAATCGAACGAGAGTGTACGAGAGTGTGGGAGACGCCCGCCGCGGCGGCGGTGTTCGATGAGCGCGTCCTCGAGGTCGAAGGGCCACTCGGGCGCGAGCGCGTTCCACGCCGCCCGGGCGAACGATTCCGCCGCCTGGTCGTCCGACGGGGCGCCGTCGCCCGCGACGAGGAACGGGTCCGCCGGGTCGACGAGGCGACCGAACGCACGCTCGCAGTCGATTCGGTACGCGTCGGGGTCGAGGCGGTGCAGGTGGTGCATCCACTGGACATCCAGGGGCGCCGCGAGCTTCCTGGGGGATGCCGAGTTCTCCGAGGCGAGCAGGGGCATCCAAACGAGTTCGTACCGCGCTTTCGCGAGGTCGAACACCTCCGTGGGGTGGTAGAGTGCGCCGGGCATCATACCTGGGACGGTCTCGTGCGCGAAGTGGACGCGCGCGAGGAAGCGGCGCAGGTCCGCCGCGGCAGTCGCCAGACGGTCAAACGTGGCGGGTAAAAATGGCAGCCCCGCGCTCGGCTCGGCGGGTCTCCTGCCGAACATTTCGGCGACGGGCGAGGGGGGGCGGAGGACGGTGCAGGCCATGTCGATATGCGACACGTGTGCGGCGCAAAATGTCGCTTTTTGTGGGGTGTCCCAGGTGGGGATGCGTCTCCGGACTGAGTGTTAAATTCGTCGTCTATTTTGTATTAAGTGTTACACGACGATGAATTGTTGTTGGCGACACTTAAACACTTAAACCGTTCCGAGTGATGTTGAGTACAATACGAAATAATAATACGGTCGACGCGTCCCCGCCGCGTCTCTACCTAGCCTCGAGCGCCTTGAGCACCACCCCTTCCCACCCGTCAACCCCCGGGTCCTCCGGGAAGAGCACCCCCGGGAGCCCGATCGTATCGCAAGCCTTCGCGGACGTGCCCCCGATGCACGCGTACGCCGGGTGGTCCTCAGCCGTGGGATCCAAACCCGTGAGCGCCATCCACGCCTTGACCGCGGAAGGGGACCCGAACGTCACCACGTCCGCGGCGAGGGCCTGTTGGAGCACGTCGGGGCCCACCGCGGTGACCTTCTCCGTGCTGTACGTGTTCAGCCTGGTCACGTCCGCGCCCCGCGCCGCCAGGCCGTCCTGCAGGGTGCTCGCAGCCTTGGCGGATGCGGGGTAGAGCACCCGGGTAGAGTCACCGTGCACGGGAAGCTCGAGCACCATGGTGTCCGCGTTGGCCTTGGACGGCGTGAACGTCGCGGCGGTGAGCGCGCCCGTGGCGTAGTGCGCGGCGAGGATCTTCGCCGTGCCCTTGCCGACTGTGGCGATCGGGAGGTCGGGCCGGCCAGCCTCCTGCCACGCCTCGAGGAACACCTTCGCCGCCTCTGGTGATGTGATGCACACCCACGTCCACCCCTCCGGGTCGTTCAGCGCCGCGGGGAGCGCATCGCGGTCGGGTCCGACGACGGACTCGATGAGGGGCATCTCCAGGCAGTCGATCCCCCTCGCGGTCAGCCTAGCGCACATGTCCCCGTTCTTTCCCTCCTCGCGCGTCAGCACCACGCGTCGCCCGGTGTACTGCTCCGAGGTCTCCTTGGACGTCGCGGCGGTCGCGGGAGCGGCCTTCATGGTCAGAGGACCGCGCAGGAACCTGCCGGATGAGGTGAACAATCCCACGCTCGACCAGGAGACGGGCGAGGACGCGCCGTGCCCCACAGCGGTGACGCCGGGCCTCTTCGAGGCAACCTGGGGCCTGACGCCGGCGCATGCCGCGGCGTTGAGAGACGCGCTCGACATGGTGCACGCGCTGGGTCCCTCGGTTGTGGTGAAGCCCCTCGAGCGTTTTGCTATCTGCGTGTCATTTGGCCACCAATAAGCTGCCACCATGGAAGCTTCACAAGATCTTGATTTGCCCATACAGTTAACTCGTCGAAATAGACCCAGAAACTTATTGTGCGATGTTAGCGTCAATGCTTCGAGGGGACGTTGGCCACTCACGGAGGTCGCATCGCACGCGGGCGGCAGCCATGGAGCACCTATCCGCGAATGGGGTGATGCTGGGTATATTACCCAAAAAGGTGCGAGAGAACCCCCGACCCGCCCCCGATACGTCGCGAAACCCACTCGGACGACCCACGCGACGGCACCCCCGCAAATTAAATGAAGCCGGAAAAGGCCGCTCGTCGCCTCCAAGAGACGCACCGGTAGGATCCCTCACTGACGCTCGCCCTCCATCTGTAAAACGCAGGGTGAGGATGTGGACCTGGTCGGCCCCATCCGAAGCTACATCGAGAACACGTTCTCCCCCGAAGAGGCGACGTCGTCGGAGGAAGATCTGACGAGGCTCGGCCTGCTCAGATCCGAGATTGTGGTGGACCAGCAGACCCACGAGCAGCGAAGGGAGACCCTCCTGGCGTACTATCGCGCGCTGTGCGTCGTTGAGTCGAGGTTCCCAATCAGCAAGCAGTCGGGTCACATCGACGTCGCGTTCTCCTGGGCGGACGCCTTCAAGACGAACAAGAGGGTGTCCATCGCGAACGTGCACTTTGAGAAAGCCGCCGTCGTCTTCAACCTCGGCGCCAGCTGGTCCCAACTCGGCCTCGCCGCGGACCGCGCCACGCCCGACGGGATCAAAACGGCGGCCCACGCCTTCCAGCAGGCGGCCGGGGCGTTCACGATGCTGCGCGACGACGTGCTCGGTAAGGTTTCCGGCGTGGGGGGCGGCGACGCCACCGTGGATCTGACCGAGGAATGCGCCGGCATGCTCGTCTCCCTCCACCTGGCGCAGGCGCAGGAGTGCTTCTACGACAAGGCGGCGACGGACGGTAAGAGCGCGGGTATCCTGGTCAAGCTGGCGCAGCAGACGCACCTGTTTTACGAGGAGGTCAAGACGGCGCTCGCGTCGCCGCCGCTGTCGGAACACTTTGAAAAGTCGTGGTCCGCGCACGTCGCGGCGAAGGACGCGATGTTCCACGCGGAAGCCCTGTCCCGCGCCGCGAAGATGGCGGAGGAGGACGCGGTGGACATCGGATCCGCCGTCGCGCGCCTGCTCGTCGCCTCCACCGAGCTTCACGCCGCGCACAGGCTGGCCAAGAACACGGGGGGGATCAGCGTCCACTGCGTCGGGGCGGTGGCCACCCTGCGGGACGCCGTCGACGAGCAGCTGCGAAGGGCTCAGAGGGACAACGAGTGCGTGTACATGGAGCGCGTGCCCGCGTACGAGGACGTCGCACCGCTCGGTGCTGCGGCCGTGGTCAAGGCTGTTCGACCATCCGCGGAGGCTGTCGACGCGTCGGCGGAGGATATGTTCGCCGCCATCGTGCCGGAGAGCGGCTTCAAGGCTCTGAGCAAATACACGGAGAAGGTGGACGCGCTCATCAGGGAGGAGAACGACGTGCTCGCCCTCGCGAGCGACGAAGCGAGGATCGCGCTGCGGGAGATGGAGCTCCCGGAGCTGCTCATCGCCGCGGAGGCTGGCGCGCGGGCGGAGTCGCCGCCGGGCTGCGGCCAGGACGCGGCGGCTGGGTCGGGGAAAGGGCTCCCGTCGCCCCTCGACGAGGAGGTGGCGTCGATTCAGGGCGCGGGCGGCCTCGCCGCGCTGAGGGGCGGCCTGCCACGCCTCGCGGACATCAACGAGGCGTGTACGCAGCAGATTGGCGCGGCTGAGTCCATGCTCGACGCGGAGGCGACGGAGGATGAGGCGTGCCGGGGAGCCTACGGGCCCGCCGCTTGGACCCGCCCGCCCAGCGCCTCACTCACGGTGAACCTCAAGGAGAAGCTGACGTCGTTCAGGAATAACCTCGGGCAGGCGGCCAGGAGCGACGATTCGCTCAGGCGGCGCATCGACGACGGCGTGGACGGCGTGTGCGGGGTGTTGGATCCAGTCAACCTGGCGGCTGCCACGCCCAAGCTAACCGCGCCCATGCTTGCCACCCTGGAGGAATCCGACGCGCTCCCTTCGCTCCGAGGGGCGCTGGAGGACCTGGAGGCTGTCGGTGGCGAGCGCGCGGGTATCGAGGAGATGATGAGGCGGATCAAGGACGAGGATAACATCATGAGCAAGGTGATGGCCAAGACGGAGAACTACGACGACCTGTTCAAGACGGAGCTGGCCAAGTACGACCGGGCCCGCGAGGCAATCGCCACGAACGTGTCGAGCCAGGCGGATATCTTGTCGCGGCTGCGCGGGACGCACGCGAGGTTCACGCAGATGTACGACGTGAACGCGTGGAGGGCCGCGACGGATGCGCACGCGTCCTCGGTGCGCGTTGCAGTTGCGCACTATCACGAGCTGTCCTCCGGGCTGGAGCAGGGCCTCACGTTCTACAGCGGGTTCACGGAGGCGGTGAACCGTGTGGCGGGGGAGTGCGAAGGGTTCGTGGAGAATAGGCGCAGGGAGAAGGCCCAGCTGGAGGGGGCAGTCGCGAGGAGGGCCGAGCAGGCGGCTGCCGTCGCGCACCACCAGGCTGCGGCGGCGGCTGCGCAGCAAAGCGCGGCTGCCGACCAAGCCGCCGCGCAGAGGGCCATGGCCGAGGCGCAGGCGTCCGCGGCGACGGCGCACATGGCGAACATGTCGATGTCGGCGCCCGCACCCCCTCCCGGGGTCGCCGTCGGGGCTCCTCCGTCACCACACGGGTACTATTCGCAGCCACAGTCCCCCGCGTACGGTGTGCCGCATGGATACCCCCCGGCGCCGCATGGATACCCTCCGGCGCCGCAGGGATACCCTCCTCCTCCCCCCCCCGCTTCCTCCGGTTATCCGCAACCGCCGCCGGGAGTTGGCCCTCCTCAGCACGGGTACAGGTAACGACAGTGTCGAGCTAAAATAAATATTTCACTAAACGGTGTCCTAAGCCTTCCAAATACGACACGTGTTGTCCTTGCTTCCCGTGATGATGTAGTCGCCCTCGTAGTTGAAGGCGCAGGAGAAGATCTCATCCGTGTGCCCCTCGAGCGTCTGCGCGCACGCCCCGGTGTCCGCCGCCCAGAGCTTGCACATCTTATCGCTGCTCGCCGTCATCACCCGCGTCCCCTGCGGGTTGAACGCAACCTTGGATATCTCCCCTTCGTGTCCCTCGAGCACGTGCGCCAACGAACCGGCCGGCACGTCGTACACCCTCGCCGTCGCATCCGCCGAAGCGCTCACCGCCCGCCGGCCCGTCGCGTCGAAGCACACGTCCAACACCTCGTCGCTGTGTCCCCGCCACACCTGCTCGCACCTCCCGCCGCCCACGTCCCACAGCCTGCACGTCCTGTCGATGGACCCGCTCACCACCTTATCCCCCGCGTAGTTGAACACCGTCGAGCTCACCTCCGCGCCGTGCCCCTTGAGCGTGTGCACGCACCGGCCACTTCGCACGTCCCACACGCGGCTGTCGTGGTCAAACCCGCCGGTGACGATTTGGTCCCCGGAGGTGTTGAAGCTGAGGGAGACGATCTCCGCGGTGTGACCCACGAGAGTGCACGTCTCCACTCCTTTCTCCACGTCCCAGAGCTTCGCGGTGTTGTCCATGGAGCCGGTGGCGATGACCGTGCTCTGCGGGTTGAAACCGAGGCAGACAATCTCGCTGGCGTGGCCGCGGAGGGTGTAGTAACACTCGCCGCTGTTCGCGTCCCAGAGCTTGCACGTCTTATCGAAGCTGCCCGTGATGATCTTATCACCGTACGGGTTATTGAACGCGATGGCGTACACCACGTTCTTGTGCCCCTCCAGCGTGTGAATCTCCTCTCCGGTGTCCGTGTGGAACACCTTGCACGTCCTGTCGTAGCTCCCGGTGATGAACTTATCGCCGCTCTTGTTGAACGCGCAGTTGGTCAGGGGCAGGATGTGCGCCCTCAGCTCATTGACCAACGCGAAGCTCTTGGTGGACACCGCGCGGAGCTTCGCCTGCAGCTTCTTCACCAGCTTCCGCAGGGGCTCCCTGTGTGATTCCTTGATCATGGACTCCTGGGCCGTGATTGCGTTCACGAGCGTGTCCGCGTCGGTGTCCGGAACGAGGTCGAGTAGGTCCACGCTGCGCTGCATGAGCTCACCCGCGTGCTCGTACTCCAGGACAATACCCGGGGGATAGTAGCGCAGCAGGAATTTCTTGAGCTTGGGCCGCGCCGAGGCGGTCGCAGGCCGAGCCCTCCTCTCGAATCTTTCCATAGCCACACCTGTTTCGCCACAAGTTGAAAACGAAAGCTTCCGAAGACCCGGACGAGGGGGTCGTGCCCGCTCACCGACGAGCCTCTGGTGCGAGGACGATGTCGCGACGCCTCGCTGGTATCCCCACGCCGCGGCGCGGTTTCACAGTGCGCTCCTCCCGGTGTGAAAGGATCCGGAAGCGGAGTCAACCAGAGGTCCAGATCGAGGACAACGAAGGGTTCCTCTCGGACGGTTCGAGTTGCGCGTGATTCATCTGTTCATCTGTTCATGTTTGAACGAGCGACCGGCCAAAAATAGTTAACCTCGCCCTCGGGCTCGAAGCCGGGTGTCCCGATCTCAGACTCGGGGGGCGCGGGAGCGAGCGCGCGGTCACTCAGGGGTCCAGGATGCGAGCCACGGTGAGCTGGCAGGACGCCCCGCCCGACAGGGACGGCGTCCGCAGCGTCTGCTACGACGTCGCCTACAAACCCGACGGCTCCCAGCTGGTGACCGGGATGGGCAATCGGGTGCTGGTGTACGGGTGCCAGGACGGCGCCCTGCTCCACTCGCTCAAGGCTCACAAGGATGCGGTGTACGCCGTATCTTGGAGCTTCGACGGCACCAGGTTCGCGTCCGGCGGCGCGGACAAGACCATCATAATCTGGACGTCGGAGGCTGAGGGCATCCTCAAGTACAACCACAACGAGTCGGTGCAGTGCCTCGCGTTCAACCCGTGCTCCATGCAGCTCGCGTCCGCCACCGCCAGCGACTTTGGGCTCTGGGCCCCGGAGCAAAAGTCCGTGCAGAAGCACAAGGTGAGCGGTAAGGTGCTCTGCATGGGATGGACCAAGGACGGCCAGCACCTCGCGCTCGGCCAGTACGACGGGTGCGTGTCGGTGAGGGACAGGGCGGGTGGCGAAAAGGTTAAGATCCAGCGGAGCGCGCCCATCTGGTCGTTGGCGTGGAACCCGAACAAACGGGAGAAGCACGACGTGGTGGCGGTCGGGTGCTGGGACGGCACGCTTTCGTTCTACCAGCTCAACGGCATGCAGGTGGGCGACGACCGGGTGTTGGGGTTCGATCCGTGCTCGGTGTCTTACTTTGGCGGCGGCGATTACGTCATCGTGGGCGGGACGGACAAGACCACTCGGCTCTGCTCGAAGGAGGGGACGGTGCTGACGACGGTGTGCGAGCGGGGTTCGTGGGTGTGGTGCGCGCGGGCGCGTCCCGGGCACAACGTTATCGCGGTCGGTTCCGAGGACGGGTCCATCAGCACGCACCAGCTCACCTTCAGTACCGTGCACGGCATGTACCGGGAGCACTACGCGTACAGGGACATGATGACGGACGTCATCGTGCAGCACCTGGAGACGGAGCAGAAGGTTAGGATCCGGTGCAAGGACTACGTGAAGAAGATCGCGGTGTATAAGGACAAGCTGGCGGTGCAGCTGCCGGATAAGCTGGTGATCTACCAGATGGTCGAGAGCGACGACCCGGACGACATGCAGTACCGCGTGATGACCAAGATTGAGGAGAACCTCAAGTGTAACCTGCTCGTCATCACCTCGAACCACGTCATGCTGTGCATGGAGAAGAAGATCCTGCTGTACACGATGGACGGGAAAAAAGAGCGCACGTGGTCGATGGACTCCGTCATCAGGTACATCAAGGTTGACGGCGGCCCGGAGAATGGGGAGGGTGTGCTGGTCGGCCTCAAGGATGGGAAGTGCCTCAAGGTTTTCATCGACAACGATTTCCCGATGGATCTTGTCAACCACGGCGCGGCTGTCCGGTGCCTCGACATGTCGGCGTTCAGGAAGAAGCTCGCGGTGGTCGACGAGAACTCCGCGGTGCTCGTGTACGACCTAGAGACGAAGGGTGTCGTATTCGAGGGCAAGGGTGCCAACTCGGTGGCGTGGAACCGCGTGTACGAGGACATGTTCTGCTACGCGGGGGATGGGAAAATATCCATAAAGACGGCGGACTTCCCCGTGCACACCCAAAACCTCGAAGGGTTCGCCGTGGGCTTCAACGCGTCCAGGGTATACTGCCTGCACAACATCAGCATGCAGACCGTCGACGTGCCCCACTCGTCCAGCGTGAGGCACTACGTTAAGAAGGAGGACTACGACGGCGCGTACGCGGTGGCCTGCCTCGGCGTGCCTGATAAGGACTTCATGGCCCTCGGTCTCGCGGCGCACTCGGGGATGAACATGGAGGTGGCGCGCAAGTGCTTCATCAGGATCCGTGACATGCGCTACATCGACCTCGTGACCGACACCGAGAAGGGCCTGGAGAAGGGCGAACCCCCTTTTATGTTCCGAGCGCTAAGCCTGGCGTACCAGGGCAAGTTCATCGAGGCGGCTAACGAGTTTGCAGAGAACGGCCGCGCGGACAAGGCGATGGAGATGTTCACGGACATGAGAATGTTCGACCAGGCGAAGGAATGGGCCGAGGAGCACGCCAAGACACACGGCGGCGGTGACATCTCCCTCACGGACTTTGTCAACAGGCAGGCGGAGTGGGCGGAGGAGACGAGCGACTACGAATCCGCGGTGAACATGTACGTCCAGGCGAAGAAGTACGAGAAGGCCGTGGCGCTGGTGGGCAAGAACAACTGGAGGGCCAAGCTGGTGGAGATCATGAAGCTGCTCGACGTCAAAGCTGACGCCAAGGTGCTTCAGCAGTGCGCGGGTCACTTTGCTCGGTGGGGCGATTCCTCGCACGCCAAGGAGGCTTACAACAAGCTCGGCGACCACGCCGGTTTGATGGCGCTGCACGTCCAGCAGAAGCAATGGGACGACGCGTTCGCTCTCCTGAAGCAGCACCCAGAGCACGCGGAGAAGGTGCACCTCCCTTACGCCAACTGGCTGGCGGATAACGATCGATTTGACGAGGCTCGTGCGGCGTACAGAGTCGCGGGTCGGTCCGAGATGTCGACGCGGATGCTCGAGCAGCTGACGCACAACGCGGTGCTGATGCGCAGGTTCAAGGATGCCGGGTACTACTACTGGCTCATGTCCGAGGAGACCGCGGATAGCCTGCCAAAGGACTCTCGGGCGCTCCTCTCGGACGAGGACGAGGCGAAGCTCGCGCGGTTCCACGAGCTCAAGGACCGATCGGAGATTTACTACGCCTACGACTACGTGTTCCGCGCCATGGAGGAGCCGTTCAGCTCTTGCCTCCCCGCGACGCTCCTGAACATCGGACAGTTTTTACTCTCGAAATTCGCCACGCACGACGAGATGCCCATGGGTATCAGTCTCTCCTACGTGCTCATCACGATCGCCAAACACGGCGAGGCGCTCGGCGCGTACAAGCTCGCCAGGTTTGCGTACCAGAAGCTGCAGTCCCTGCGAATACCGGCGGTGTGGCAGGCTGAGGTTGACCTGGCGTCCGTGGTGGCGAGGTCGAGGCCGAACGTCGACGGCGAGGACCTGCTGCCGCTGTGCTTCCGGTGCAGCACCACGAACCCTCTCGTGTCCGTCAAGGGTGACGTGTGCATCAACTGCGGCGGACACTTTGTTCGATCCCTGGTCACCTTCGAGCACCTTCCCATGGTGGAGTTCCACCTGGCGGACGACATCTCCGCCAAGGAAGCTCGCCGGCTGATCAACGAGGACTCCCCGAGCAAGG
>Ga0213863_10002266_pt1 | contig 13708 bp, 9 predicted proteins | sample PICome_8_FD_160128 | JGI IMG/M metagenome (GOLD analysis project Ga0213863, IMG submission 160128) | Coastal seawater microbial communities near Pivers Island, North Carolina, United States - PICO497 | ecosystem: Environmental > Aquatic > Marine > Coastal | place: USA: North Carolina | collected... | reverse complement strand
AGCTCTGCAGGGGCCTCCGAACCAGCAGCGTTCTGAAAAATAAAGTCAACGCCATCAATCGTCGCCTTTTCCCCGGTTTGAGAAATCACTCGGGTTGGCGTTGTAATCCCGGGGCTACCGAACGCAGGTCCTTTGCCTAGTCCTGACCCTATATGTCCAAAGGCAGATCGCTCGAGTTGACTACCGTACATAAACATAGAACGACGACTCATTGTGGTGCCGGCGACAACATTTTCGCTGGTTGCCTCACTCATAAATCCTTCAGGAGCGATGACTTCCGTGCCGCCACTTTCCTCTAACACCGCGAGGACACCACCGAAATGATCAATATGGGAGTGCGTAATAATGACCGCCGTCACCGGCTTGTAACCCAGTTCTTGACGCGCAAAGGCCAGTGCTGCAGCTGCTGTTTCCTTTGTTGTTAAAGGGTCGACAAGGATCCAGCCACGCGCCCCCTCAATAATACTCATATTGGAAAGATCAAAACCCCTTAACTGATAAACACCGGGGGTAACCTCAAACAAACCGTGGATATTGTTTAGACGCTCCTGTCGCCACAGGCTTGGGTTCACAGTCCCCGGAGCATCGCCTTGGATAAAGTCATAGTCGTTAACGCTCCATATCACGCTGCCGTCGGCCATGCTTATCTTGAGGTCGTCAACTCGAGCCACTAAGCCGCGTCTCGCGTCATCAAAATCCTTGGAATTATTAATATCCAGCGATGCAGTCACAGCTTGGTTCATCGCAAGGGTATTTTGTGTCGGCGGTAAGTTACCCTGACTACCTTCAATAGCCTCGAGAGGGTCAGGCCCGAGGTCGCCCCCACAAGCGATTAGCGTAGGAATTAAAGAGACAATAAAACTAAAAGCTCTAATATCCATTCGTCTGATGCTCATAGCTGTTTACGTGATTTGGCCGTCTACTGCTGTTCGGCTAAGGCTGAAAATTTTTGAACGTACGACCTAAATATCATCGAACCAATGCAGCAGAACTTCACCCCTTTCAGCCGACTGGCGAGCCAGCTGCTCTGCCTTTTCAGCAAAAACGGCCTCAACGCGTTCTCGACGAATTTTTAAGGTTGGTGTCAGAATCTCGTTTTCAATAGTCCAGTGATTCTTAGAAAGAATCACTGCGCCGATTCGCGCGTGCTTCTCTATTTCGTTGTTAATTGAAGCCACAGTTTCCGAAATTGAAGCCTCAACAACATGACGATCCAAACCTGCTGCCGTATCGCTCAGCACCGTAATCATGACTGTTTTCGAAAATCCACGACCCAGAAGGCACTGTTGCTCGGCATGTGCATTATCGGCAAACAACCCTTCAATTGGCGGTGGCGCCACAAACTTCCCTTGAATAGTTTTAAAGTAGTCCTTTACCCGTCCGGTAATAAATATAAAGCCATCATCATCAATATAGGCTTTATCACCAGTATGTAACCAACCGTGCTGCCAAAGCTCGGCCGTTTTTTCTGGCTGCTGGTAGTAGCCTGGGGTACAGCCTTCTGCACGAATTAGGAGCTCTCCAATATCACTAATTCTCACTTCAACTCCAGAAATTGGTTTGCCGATAGAACCAATACGCCGATCTTCCACTTTGGTAACAATCAACGACATGGCTTCGGTCTGGCCAAAGCCTTCACAAAGTTTTAGGCCCAACTTATCCCACCAATGTATCAATGCCGGGGGGGTAGGTGCAGCGGCCGTCAAACAATAATCCACCTCGGTCAATCCAAGGCCTCCGAGTATTAGAGCACTCATCCCATCGGCGTCTTGCTCCAGCAATGTATCGAGAGCTTCTTGTCCACCCAATTTACCGAGAACCGCCTGCTGCAATTGCTCCCAAACTCTAGGCGGGCCAAAAAATATATTGGGTTTACAGGCTGACAGATCTCGCAACAAAGTCTCCATCGACTCGTTAAACCAGATTTCACCACAAGTGACCATCGACCCGTACTCAACGATTTGACGCTCTGCGATATGCGATAAAGGGAGGTAAGAAAAATACCGAGATTCCTCTCGAGATGCGAATGCTTCAGCGCCACGACGTACAGGAATCAAGTTTGATTCATGGGTCTGAATCACGCCTTTTGGCATACCCGTAGTCCCCGATGTAAAGACCAGCGAAACAAGATCAGAAGCTGTCGCCGCGTATTTTGGCGTCTTACCCATACCTTCTTGGAGTAAGGTATTCCAAGTGACATGCGCCATGTCGCAGCTCACACCCGGCAAAGTAACCACCAAAGTCTCTTCGCCCATAACTTCCTTCACCGCGACCCAGTTAGTGGTTTCACCCAAAAATAGGACTTTTGTATCGGTGAACTCAAGAATGTATTGGGCAGTCGCTGCTGGATGCGTTGTAAACAAGGGCACTGAAACATTTCCAGAAGCAATAATGGCCAAATCAGCGAGTATCCAGTGAGCGCGATTTTTTGAGAGCAAAGCCATACTGTGTCCAGAGCCAAAACGAGCTTCCAAAGCGGAAGCCACTGCGGTCACCTGATCTTGGGCCTCATGCCAAGAGTAAGTGGTTTCACCCGCTTCGCTCAGATCACGGAGCCACACCTGATCGGGACACTCTTGATCCCAATGTGCTAACTGTGCAGTTAATGTTTCGTTTTCCATACTTTCCCCGGACGTTCTATTTTTTTCATAATACCGATTTTTAGGCATTTAGACGTTGATCCCCTTGACATTTTTTGGACAAGAAACACCCATGTCTATTCAATTCACGGGTCTTTTGCGAAATATTCGCGGACAGTATGTCGTTGTCATACCTTCCCATGATCTGGTCATTGTCCGCCGTGGACTGGACTACAACGGAGCGGCATTTGATCACTGGAGTTTAGTCCGCGAAGTGTTGAAGGCCTTTCCGACAAATGAAAACTAAAAAAACAATCAACAACAGTTTACTATCTTAAAAAATATCCAAGAATAAGAAACTCGCCTTCACACCTGTAAAGAATATTTTGCTCAAGCACCTCCAAAACAACGTTAGCAACTTTTCAAAAGGTATCTAACGCTATCCTCGAGCCATTACCCGGTGGTAAGCAGGTATAGGTTACGGCGTTACCTACTGCACGCGCCTGAGCAAGCAGCATGTCTGGCGAGTATTCGACTTCATTAGTGTCTATGTAGTTTCCGTTCGGCTTCATTAAGGCAGAAATACGCTTTCCGTCAATAATGCCCCTAGCCATCAGATCACATTCTTCCCTGGGCTCTGTCACCGCAGCCTGGGTTTCTAGTAGCGTCAGGCGTTGAATATCTGTTGCTGGACTCCCCATTGTTAGGGTGACCTGCTGACCGACTACGGGCGCCAAGTTACTATCCGCTGCCATTACAAAATTGATGACATCCGTTTCTGTTTGACCACGAGGTTCGGGAAAAACAAAAGTTGGGGAGGCAAAGAAGTCAGATAGTGAAGCGGTACTGCCATCATGAAGATAACCAAACCCCTTAATTTGATCACCGGCATGTCCGTTCTGATTTAAACGACCGCTGGTACCAAACATACCCACTTTTGCGTAGGCATTACGAAAATGAGGCACTTTGAAATTTTCGGCAACTCCAGCGCCCTCAAAGGTCATCAGCCCGCCGGTACCAAACATTTTCAGTTCGGGCGCTAGGGTATGACAATGGTTACAGCTGCCCAAGCCCGTAATGTTGTCTACTGTAAAATAAATATTAAGACCATTTGCCTGACTCTCATTAAGACTATTATCAAGCTGGCGAATTGGGTTTGGCGGCGGTGTGAGTGCCAAAGCAAAATCAGTAAACGCTTGCATATCGGCACTCGCAAGTTCTTCAGAGCGCCCTAACAAGCCGACGAAAGCCGGATTAAACTCCTTGAAGGCAGCAGCCTCTAGAGACTCCGTTACACCGTTGACCGTTGCTGGGTTACGCCCCATACGATCACCACGCCAATGCTGGGGACCACTGTCGGCTATACCCCTAAGCGTCTGTGTGGTCATGGGCCCTTTCATTGGATGGAACAAAATTGTCGTTCGCGGAGAGTTGGAAACGTACTTATTTCGATTCAACTGAAGATCAGCGTCAGGATCGCCAAGATCCCAAGCTAACTGGTCCATGTCTCCGAAAATGTGACAGCTTGAGCAAGCACTTGTGCCGTTGGCCGACGTTTCCCGGGCATCGTAAAGAAATTTCCTGCCAGCTATAACTTTATTCGGTTCGGGAGAAAACAAATTCAGGCTCGCCAGCAAGTGACCATCCGTTGCATCTAATAAAGACAGCGAGTTACTGAAACGACTGTAAACAAACAGCCTATCCCCGGCTTTGGATAGGGCTAATCCAGAGGGCCCACCACCAGGAACCTCAAAATGTTCTTCCGCATTGGGGAGGTATTGGCCCTGCTCTAGCTGGCTTACTGGAATACGTGCGACCTTCCCTGATCCCAAAGCAGCGACATAAAGTGATGTACCTGAGGGATCTACTTCTAGGGCAGTAGGCTGCGAGAGACTGCGCGCCACCAGATCAGCACCATAAACCGTCTTCTCAGGTACATCGAAGTCAATGTGGGGATTTAAATGGTTCCTCACAATCGGCGAGCCCGCCACACCCAATACAGAAATACTACTCTCAGCGATGCGGCCCCTTACCGTCGTCGACGCTTCACCGGCCCCCTCAAAGCGAATGTGATTTAGTGCATCAAGAGCACTAACGTATACGACACCTGAAATGGGATTAACCGCCATATTAAACAGTGTCGTACCAACCCCAGTTATCTTTGACGTCACCTCAGGTATGGCAGCTGTGGCATCAATCAGAAACACATCATTATCTGGCAGGTCTAGCATAACGCTAGCACTCCAGTCGTTCTCTAGCTCATCAACCCATCGGTTATTGCGCTTTTGCACAATCAAACCCGTCTCCGGCTCAACTTCGCCCTGATGGTTTTCCACGGGCAAGGGTTTAGCACCTAGAACGGTTTCTGCGGACAGCGTTGTGGTTTGATTCCCAGACATAAAAGCTGCCGCATATACGGTTTTACCATCGGCACTCACCGCCAAAGCTCTAGGCGTATCAGAAAATAAATTTATGATGGTGATTAATCGATCTGTCTCTGATTGTTCACTAGCGTCCAAAACCCAGACATCTGCCCGCCCTAATCCTGGTGTTAGCAGGGCACCTTCAGAGAACTCGGGATGGTTTTGTCCGCGATAAGCCGCCGTAATAAATCCGCGGCGCTGATCTAAGCCTGCAAAAACAATATCACGTGGCTCATCACCCACTTGCAGGGTCTCAACCACGTGTGGCGTTCCTGTCAGTGTGACAATACTGACGGAATCACTGAGGTGATTGACTACCCAAACCTCCTCATTACTCTGAAAAGCGACAGCAACTGGCTCCAAGCCAACCATTACTGAGGCCTGCAGGCTAAATTGATCGTTTTCAATACCGTATATTTCGACGCAGTTAGCAGGAGTGTTAGTCACTGCGAGTCGCTGACCATCGGGAGACAACGCTATAGGTCTGACAGGCCCAGATTCAAAAAGGGTATAGCTACCGGGGGCAGTGTCTGCGGAGAGTTTCGCCCCTGCCGAGCCGCAGCCAAAGGCCTCTTCCAAATCTTTGGTATTTGATACCTCTGGGCGGTTTTGAGAATCGACTACTGCATCCAATAAAGAATGGAAAAATGTTCCTTGAGCTACCACTGGAGACGAAAATCCCATCCAGAATAAACCGGTAACAGCGAATGAGCTGATTAAAAGCTTATGCAATTTTTTACCCACCAAAAAATTAGTGCACGGCCCATAAAACCAGAGCAACTTAGAGTAGCATTCAGCGAAAGGTAAGGCTAATGCCATGCCTAGGCATTGATTAACCGTCTAATGAGAAACCTTGAGTAAAACTATCAACCTACATCTGAAATTGAGCAGTGCACAAGTCCTCACAGTACTGGCTAAGGTACCCTCAGGACGGGTCGTCTCCTTCGGCGATTTAGCGTATATGGCCGGCTATCCGGGGAAAGCCCGCTGGGTTGGCACCGTGCTCTCAAAGCTGCCAGCTCATACCCAAGTGCCTTGGCATCGCGTTGTGAATGCTCAAGGCATTTTAACTTGCCCTCGAGCAGATCTCGCCACAAAACGGCTGATCAGTGAGGGCGTGAGCGTGCGAAATTCTAGAGTTTCCATGAAAAAACATCGGTGGAGTCCAGAGCAACCAGCCGGTAAGGTCGCAGATTCAACAGAGGACTGATTAATGGCGCACGACCCACTTGAAGAGTTTCAAAAACGCCGCCTCAATACCCTAGATAATGGTAGAGTGGAAGCCGTTAAAAAGCGGCACGATAGAGGTGGGCGCACAGCCCGTGAAAATTTGAATGATTTAGTCGACGGATCACCGGTGAATGAATTTGGCCAGTATGCTGTCGCCGCACAGCGCAGCCGTAAAGAATTTGCAGAACTGCAGCGACAAACAGCCGCTGATGGTGTGATAACGGCCATAGGACCTGTCAACGGATCTCAATTTCAGACAACCGCGGCGCAAACCGCACTGATCATAAATGATTACACGGTCCTCGCCGGTACGCAGGGTTATTTCCATCATCGAAAAATTGACCGTCTATTAGGTGTAGCCGGACAACAACAGCTACCGATTATTATGTACACCGAGGGAGGCGGTGGTCGGCCCGGTGATACTGATGTGTTGATATCGGGTGGCGGCCTCAATGTTCCCACTTTTCATCGATGGTGCGCCTTAACCGGTAAAGTACCCCGTATTGCCGTTAATCACGGATTCTGCTTTGCAGGTAACGCCGCGCTTTTTGGAGCAGCTGACATACGCATAGCCACTCAAGGCAGCTACATCGGCATGGCCGGGCCCGCAATGATTGAAGGGGGCGGTTTGGGCAGTTTTAAGCCGACTGACATAGGGCCTTCAACCGTACACAGCAAAAATGGCGTCATTGACATTATTGTAGAAAATGAGGCTCGCGCCACTGCCCTAGCCAAACAAGTATTAGCTTATTCTCAGGGGCCCACGACTCACTTTGATTACGAAGACCAAGCGTCTCTGCGCAACGCACTGCCATTAAATCGGAGAATGGCATACGACCCTCTAAAAATTCTGGAAAGGATATTTGATCGCCAGTCATTCGTTGCGCTACGCAGCAATTATGGTCGCAGCATCGTCACCGGCCTCGCTCGTATTAACGGCATACCCTTCACTGTCTTAGCTAACGACTGCCGGCACCTCGGTGGCGCCATCGACTCCGATGGCGCCAGCAAGGCTGCCGATCTCTATCGGCTTGCAGAGCGCTGGAAACTACCCGTTGTCTCTTTCGTTGATACCCCCGGTTTTATGGTTGGGCCAGACAGTGAGGCTGTAGGCGCGCCGCGGTATATGTCTGAGATGTTCACCGCAGGCGCCACTTTAACCCAACCCATCGTGTCCATTTTTCTTCGACGCGGCTACGGACTTGGGGCGATGGCAATGACCGGAGGTTCCTTTGAAATACCCATCTATGCAGCCAGCTGGCCCACAGGCGAGTTTGGCCCAATGGGGTTAGAGGGGGCAGTTCGTCTAGGGTATAAGCAAGAACTAGCCAACCTGCCCGAAGGGCCCAAAAGAGATGCTTATTTTGAAGAACTTCTCGCCGAACTTTATGAGCGCGGGAAGGCGACTGAAGCTGCCAGCTTTCTAGAGATAGACAATGTGATCGATCCGGCTGATACCCGATCAGTTATTAGCACCGCTTTGCGGCATTAGTCACTGATCAGATCACCTCCTTATTCCAAGTGCTTTTGCACCAGACAAGCAGCAGCAAAATGGCAAGCTCAAATCCCATACTAGGAACTCCTGCCGCAACAGGGCCGTTAATGACTAGGGTCAAAGTACGACCCAACAAGGCCAGGAGCACAAGCAATTGAACGGGCCACAACAAGCCAGAGTCACGACGCATGGCCGCAATAATCTGAATAATGCCACCGCCTATGAAAAAGCCTCCAATATCAGCTCTCACGGTCCCAAAGCCTGCCGCGGCCAAGTCGACCAACCCCATTTGAGCAGCGGCATCTGCGGTATTTAGCCATAAACCAGCACCCACCACGAGAAACAGCAACCCGATTAACGCCACTAACAATCTAGACAACATAACCATAAGGAACCCCTATCTTGTTTTTATGATGATCTGTTTTAACGGGTACTTCTTAGCGGTGATAGCAGCAAACAGTGCCCGGGATTGCAATTACTGTAATCGCTGCTCAGAGAGTAGAGTTTGAAGCTCACCGATACCCAGTCCCAGCTGTTCGGAAATGGGAGATAACTGTTCCGCTGTCGGCAACATCCCATCTGCCAGCGCAGAAGCCTCGATCCGCCGAAAGCTGCGACCCGCTGCAGCTAATCCAAAGGTTAGACATGCGCTTCCTAAAGTGTGCGCCTCGCGAATAATAATATTTCTTTCCTCATCGGCCATTGCCTTACGCAACCGCTCCCAACGGTCGGTTGATTCACCTAAGAACTTGTCAACAAGCGTCTCGAGCACCACGATACCCACCTCTAAAACGAGGCGATCAATAGGCTTGCGGTCGAACACGTGCGCGTCTTCTGCCGCCTTGTTGTCATCACTGCCTGCGGGAGCCTGACTATTCTCAATCATACTGTGACCTTCCTTTTCGTCCATCGACCCTGCATCAGTCGATGATGCACAATCTTCTACTCTGTCGCCCTTGAGGCTATCTGTTGCCTCACTTCCCAGGCACGCTTTTGAGGCGACCAAAGTTGCGGGCAAATGCGCCAACAACGCCGTGCGCAGGTCCTCGACGAGCATAGGCTTCCCCAGCATCTCTCGCATCCCTGCTTGCTCAGCTTGGCGACGATCACTTACCCCGTTGTGAGCCGTGAGCGCCAAAATGGGAACGTCTTCCATTCCTGAGATTTCAAGGATGCGCTGCGTAGCATCAAAACCACTCAGGCCAGGCATGTCGAGATCCATTAAGATAAGATCGACAGCCTCAGCTTTTGACTCAATATGTGCAATGGCTGCTTCACCGGAATCTGCGATTGCGACGTCAAAACCCATAGACTCCAGCACCTTACCATTCAGTTGAAGATTAATTTTATGGTTATCAACCAACAATACAGTTCCAGAAAATTTTGGGGTATCGTCACGAACAGCAACCCTTGCTGACTCTAAAACGGCATTTTCAGGCGCGAAGGAGAGCGGAATGTTAAAGCAAAAAATTGTTCCCTCACCGACAGAAGATTCAACGCTTATCGTTCCACCTAAAGCATCAACAAAGCGCTCAACAATGCTTAGCCCCAAGCCCGTACCCTGTGAATGCTGAGTCTCTAAGCTTAAGCCCGTAGTAAAGGGCTCAAATAACTTGTCTATAGCATCAGCAGGAATACCAGGGCCCTGATCAGAAACAGAAAACTCGATGATATCTCCCTGAGGTAAGTTACTTTCTACTTTTGATGCCCCGAGGGTGATGGTTCCCGACTGCGAAAACTTCACCGCATTCGACAGCAGGTTACCCAGCACCTGCCGCAAGAGTTTCAGACGACCCATGTAGTTTTTGGAGAAGCCACGTTTTCCTGAACGACGCAGCTCTAACCCCTTTTCTAACGACCGGGAACGGGCCAGCATGAGGCATTCTTCAATCAAGTCATCAAGGCAAAATGCACTGATTTCTGCCTCTTTCATATGCGATTCTAGGGAGGCAGTTTCCAGCGTGAAATTAATCACCTCTAAAAGGCGATCGGCGCTTTTTGACGCCAGTTGTGAGTATTCCAATAGTTTGCCATCAAGCTTGAAATCACTCATCAGACTCAGTGCACTGATCACACCATTTAAGGGCGTTCGCATTTCATGACTGACATGGTGGAAATATTTTTGGCGCGCCTCATTAGCGCGTTCCACATCTTGCTTTGCTGATTTCAACTGCGCATTTAGCGCTTGTAAATCTTCCACCATCGACTGCTGTGTGCTCATGAAAAACAACTGATCCATTTGTACATCATGGACAGGAAAATCAGACATTGTCAGAGTGCCATCGACGGTATTACCTTCGATCCACCACAACCAGGGGACACCAACAAAACAGAGGCCATCTAATCCCATCTCGGTATAGTCAATGACCTGTCCTCTGATGGCGAAACCCAGCACGTCACTGAACCCCAAAAAAAGCTCACCTTTTGATTCCCTAGCAGAGCTTAAGGATCCGTTGAATGCCGTCGGGCGCTTAAATTTAAAGTGCTCAAAAAATTGGATTGTCCCAGCAGAATCAAGCTGACATTTTTGCGCCAAAAGCGGGCTAGCTCTCACCAGTACCCCTTCACGGTCGATCTGACCGACTAATGTAAAGAGGTTTTGCAGCTCATCCCAAAATTGATCTGACTTAATCACAGAAAATATGAGTCCTTAGCCCATGCGTACTTTAAAGAGGGTTTTTTCTCCCTCATCGACTACCTGAGGCTCAATTTCCAAAATCTCCATAGACTGATTAAATCGCTGTGCCAAACCCTGCAGAAGACCTTCAACGAAAGGCGTTAGCCCTAATCGTTCAGATAAATACAGAATCTCCACGTGATTCCCCTCTCCTTCTTTGACTTTGAAGTTAGGGGGTCGATAATTTAAGAAGGTCGAGCTGATACGATCATGGAGATTGTTGAGGTTACTCAAAAACTCCAACATATCTGAGCCAGCAGCACGAAGGAGTGACCCGTATTGTCTCGCGACCGTATTTTCAACCCAGTGCACTCCGAAAGCCCTTAAAGCATCACTGAGATCAATCTCCATCTCATCAGCGCAGGCCTGAGCGAGACTGTAGGTCACATCATCATCATAGGACTGCATCGCCAAAAAGCTGTCATCGGGCACACCAGATCTCAGCAAAACCTCTTGCCATTTACCTTCGCCAAACTGCTCTACCACCATATCTCTTAGAGATTTATTAATAACTCCGTACATAACATGACTCCAGTGAAGCTAGCTAAGGCTGGTGGATTTCCAGCTTTGAATTTTTCGATAAATGGTAGAGGGGGCTACCTCCAGTAAACCAGCAGCTCGGTTCACATTGCCCTCACAGTAGTCGATGGCGGTTTGAATGGCCCGTTTTTCCGTGATCCACAAGGGCTCAACCCCACCCAAACGCCCTTCACCTGCCGCAGAAACACTGACACTGTTGGAGCTAGACGTGCTGTCGACCATATCGCTGTCCATAATGGCGACTCGCAATTGCTCATAACTAATTGTCTGCTCTGGCGACATAAGCACCAAACGGTGGATTATATTTTCCAACTGTCTCACGTTGCCGGGCCAGGGATAACGTCGGAACTCTCGTCGCGCATCCTCAGAAAAATCACAAGTTTCTCGACCTTCCTGCTCAGAGAAAACCTCCAGATAGTGCGCAGATAAAAGTTGCACATCATCTCCGCGCTCTCTAAGTGGTGGTATTCTTAAGGGCACAACGTGCAGACGATAAAATAAATCTTCTCTGAGACGCCCTTCGCGCATTTCAAAGAGCGGATCTCGATTGGTCGCCGCTAAAATTCGAACATCCGCAACAAACTCAGTATCGCTACCTACAGGCTTAAATGACCCGCTTTGAATGAAACGTAAGAGTACCGACTGCAACTCGTAAGGCATGTCGCAAACCTCATCGAGAAACAATGTGCCTCCGTCTGACTGCTTTATCAGTCCATCTCTGGCATGAATATTACCTCGAACACCCGCAGCCTCTCCGAACAGTTCAGACTCAATGAGATCACTGGGCATTGCGGCACAATTAACTGCGATAAATTCCTTAGGGGCGCGCGCCGACAAATCGTGTATCGCTCTTGCAGCCAACTCCTTGCCGGTGCCGCTCTCGCCTGTAATCAACGACGTAGCACGACTCGAAGCTAGTGACTCAATAGTTGTATAAACTGCCTGCATAACGCTAGACGAGCCCATGATTGGACCTAGTCGCCCACGGGTCTTACCCAACTTGCTGAGTTTTTGAGTGAGTTCTAAGCGCTGAGCCACATTGGCTAGCGTTACTCGTAGTCGCGAGGCGTCGAAGGGCTTACCTAAAAAGTCATCGGCACCGCGCTCAATAGCCTGATCTGCAAACTCGATGCCATGCCCTGTCATCACAACAACTGCAGGCTGAGGATTCATCAGCACTGTTTCTGCTAGCAGGTCGAGACCGTTACCATCGGGCAATTCAATGTCGAGTAGAATGAGATCAGGTTTCAAGCTTTCCAGGGCCATGAGAGCGCCCGTAAAAGTTTCAACGCTGTGGACCTCATAACCGGTATCATCTAAATACGCTTCATATATTGCGCAGAGTGTGGAGCTGTCCTCAACAATCAACGTCTTCATTATAAAACCTCGCGCTTAGATGTATCCGCAGAAGATGATAAGTCTGTCTCATCACTAAGCTGGTCAAAAATCTTAGCCATGTTGTGTTGAGCAGACTCAAAAGCAGCAAGCACGTCGGGTCGGAAATGCTTGGGATCAGTGCGGCCATCTCCATTGAGAATAATGTCCATTACTTTCTCATGGTCAAACGCAGGTTTATAAGGCCGCTTGGAACGAAGCGCATCATAAACATCGACCAAAGTCGTAATCGAAGCTTCCACAGGAATTTCAGACCCCCTTAACCCCCTCGGATAACCCGTGCCATCCCAGCGTTCATGATGGCAACGCGCTATACGAGCCGCCATCTTCATGGTTGGGTAAGCCGAGCCCGACAAGATTCGGTATCCGGTCTCTGGGTGTTCCCGCATGTGACACAATTCGTCATCATCAAGGGGACCCTCCTTCAGCAGCACAGCATCTCGCATACCCACTTTCCCCACATCATGCAGTGGTGCCGCCAATCGAATCATGTCGATCCATTCTTTGTCCCACCCGAGTGCCTCGGCGAGTACAGCGGCATATTCACCAATACGGATAATGTGTTGTCCCGTTTCGGGATCCTTGTGCTCCGCGGCTGCGGCTAAACAGGCTAAGGCCTCTGCATAGGCTCCCTCTACGTCGCGATTCAGCGCAGATATTTCGGCATTATTGAGAGAAACCTGCTGCTTTAACAAAATCTCTTCTGTTTGGCGGGCCTGATCAGCTGCGACCTCACGCCTGGCGCTCGCTATGTGTCGCTCTAATTGATCGAGATCAACAGGTTTAAGAAGAAATTCTTTTGCTCCTAGATGCATCGCACGAATGACTGACTGAGTGTTACCGTTTCCGGTCATGAATATCACGCGGCGCACGCGTTGCTGGGCTCCGGGAGCACTATTGATGTTGTCTAACATTTCTAGCCCGTTCAGGCCTGGCATCATAAGGTCACTCAGAATGATCGCGATCTCCGGATCGCCAAAATACTTACTGAGTGCCTCCTCACCGTTACTGGCCAAAACCACGGAAAAACCCAAACTTTCCACGAACTCGCCGAGTTCCTCACGAATATCAGGCTCGTCGTCGACAATTAGTGCTTTCACAGGTAAATCTCATTCATCGCAGCAAAACTCCCAGTTGCATTTTGCAGTTTACTTTGCAAGGCCCGCGAGTTTAGCGCGATTCGCCCACCTACGGGTATACTTTGAAGCTCTGTATCACCTAGCACAGGCTGATTAATATTGGCTCTAATGACGCTTCCATTTATTTCTGACATGACCGCGCCATGTATAGCACCCACCCTATCAACGCTAGTGATATGGGCTAGCCATAGGGACGACGACCAGCATTCAACGGTTTTAACGAGTCTTTT
>Ga0213863_10002260_pt1 | contig 13726 bp, 12 predicted proteins | sample PICome_8_FD_160128 | JGI IMG/M metagenome (GOLD analysis project Ga0213863, IMG submission 160128) | Coastal seawater microbial communities near Pivers Island, North Carolina, United States - PICO497 | ecosystem: Environmental > Aquatic > Marine > Coastal | place: USA: North Carolina... | reverse complement strand
CGTGAACCAAGCTGATAAGCGGTTGATAGACTTTTTTTGATTTTATTTGTTGCCGGAATAAGGGCGTTTCATTCAAAGAGCGCCGCGTAAAATAGTTGATGAAGGCCAGCAGTCCACCTACCAGAAAAGGGAGTCGCCACCCGATGCTAAGCATATGTGCCTGAGTTAAAGTACGTGTTAACAGATAACAAATGAGCGCGGCTAAGCTGTTTCCAAGTGAGACTGTACCGATGAGTATACCACAAAGTTGGCCGCGTTTTGTGGGCTTGGCATGTTCTGCGACAAAGACCAAAGCTGAGGGTAATTCTGCACCAAAAGACAAGCCTTGTAACAACCGCATTGCCAGTAAGAGTATGGGTGCTAACATGCCAACATGAGAATAGGTTGGTAATAAAGCTATGGCTGTGGTTGAAAATCCGATTAAAGCGATCACCCATAAGAATATTTTTTTTCGACCGAAGGTATCACTTAACATCCCAAAGAAGACGCCGCCGATGGGGCGTGCTAAATACCCTAGCGCAAAGAGCCCGAAGGTTTTAATCAACCCAATGGCATGGTGATCATGTGGGAAAAACAATAGATTTAAATAAGGGGCTAAAAGTGCAAAAGTGACAAAATCAAAATATTCAAGGCCGGAGCCGAAACTCGCTAATAACGTTGTTTTGTGATTAAACATTGTTTTACCTCCGTTACGTATTAAAATAAGTCTTTAGATTGATTTTGGCCCATGTTGATTGTACCTCTGGGATTTTTAGCCAGACTGTGTTGTCTCTAGGGCGTGCTATTACTTGAAACACGGTGTCAGGAGCCAGCGCGCCACCTTGATTGATGGGGATGTTGAGTATCTTTTGCATCAAGGGTATCGTGAGGCCGCCTTTGTGTTTTTTGGCCTTGGCTAAAAGGTGTTGTCGGCGCTCTTTTGTTCTAAAAAGGTTGGTCGTTTTGCTAATGTGCCATGCGGGATCGACAAAATGATTGGTGGAGACGATCAATCCGCTTGTTTTTGAGGATTGTGCTTGTTTTATGTTATTGAGCGACCATTCATAGGAGTACGCTGCCTGTTTGTTGGCAACATTGATGATAAAGTCATTGTTGGAGCGATAACTGTGTAATTGAAGCTTAAGATTGTGCATATTAGGTGCATCCAACATCATGGCAAATAAGTCAATGGGGGTATACATTCTATCCCAATGCGTCACGCCATGATCCTTTAACAATAAACCACTTGGGTAGGCCGAGTTCAATTCCAAAAAGAGTCCTTTATTATTCAGTAGGGTGGTGGCATTAAGGGTACCCAAATACGAGATTAGCGCCACGGTATTATCCCCAGAGTTGGGGTGAAAGACCACCATGCTTAATAAGGCTCTAATCGGGTTTAGTCCTCTGAAATAATCATAATTTCGCCCCAGGATGAGTCCACCCCCTTTTGTATAGGCACTACTTGCGCTGATGAACGAGCAGCCCGGCAGAGAAATGTTACTGCGTTTTAATTTCCAAAGGGTATATTCAAAGGCATTTAAAAAAATTTCTTGTTTTAAGGATAGGCCTGAAGTTTCAGACATCCCACGAATAATCTGTTGAAAACGCATGGGGTATTCTTGATATAGCCTAAGGGCAATCGTTTGATAGAGTACGTTATAGGGTAAGTGACCGTGAATAATTAACAGGGCATAAAGACGAAGGTAAAACCCCTGGAGCTTTACCCTTTCTAAGCGACCATATTGTTGACCCATCTGCAAATAACTGCCATGTAGGTTTAAGACATCAATTTTTCCCACATGGGTGAGGGTTGCATGTGGCGGTGGCAAGCTAAATACGGGTGCATCTATGCTTAAAATTAGATAAAATAATGGAATAAAGAGAAATATTCGAACAAACGTGTACTTTATAAGTGGTACTTGTCTCACGATCAAGTCCTCCGTATTATAATGTATTATGATATTGCAATGTCGTAGCAACTACGTGTCTACGCAAGTGACTATTTTACGCTTTTTTAGAGGGGGTGTCAAGAGCGTGCCAAATTATCCTTCGGCTTAGGCGTGTGCTTAAAAGCGCTTATGCTAATTGCAAATGGGATTAATCAACGGCATACCATTTTGCCAGCTGTTGTTTCAGTGCGACAAGGCCCTCACTCGTTAGGGAGGAAAAGGGTTGAACGCTTATAAATGGGTAATCCTTGACCTGTTGTTTCACCGCCTTAAGCTGTGTTGCCTTTAGGTGATTATTGACTTTGTCGGCTTTGGTTAACAAAATATGTAATGGCAGCTCGCATTTTATTGCCCAATCAATGATATGCTGGTCGAGGGGTTTAATGCCATGTCGAATATCAATTAGGAGGACAAGACCGTGCAAACAGCGTCTTTCTGAAAGGTATTTTTCTAAGGTTAATTGCCAGCGTTTTTTAATGGCTACATTGACCTTGGCATAACCATAGCCTGGCAAATCAACTAATCTTCGTAGATCATCTAAGCGAAATAAATTAATGAGTTGTGTCCGGCCTGGGGTTTTGCTGGTTCGTGCCAGGCCTTTTTGTTGGGTGAGTATATTTAAGGCAGATGATTTCCCAGCATTAGAGCGTCCGGCAAAGGCCACTTCTATGCCTGTATCTTCAGGCAATTGTGCTAATTTAGCGGCGCTGGTTAAGAACGTGGCACTTTGAAAATGAATCATTGGGTGTTATTTGTTCCGTAGTGTGGTTTAGAGCATAAAGTAAAATAGCATTGATTGCAAATTTTCCATGTGCAATTTAACCTGTTTTGATAATTATTGGCGTAAAACATAATTATCAAACGGGATGAGTAATACTATTTGCAATTAGTGTTAAATGAATCTAGGCATCTCTAATTCTGGCTCTTAGCAGGACTATACACTTTAGGAATAAACCTGATATACTAAGCATTAATCGCTAAAAACGTCTTGTAAGAGGGTAATCTTGAGACAATATACTCCCCCAAAATATCAGCTGGTTTTTTCGCGTCATCGTTATTATTTTCTGGTATTTATTCTTGTGGCGATTCTTCTGGTTATCCTGGGACGTATGCTTTATCTCGGTCAAGTGGAACATGGTTTTTTAATCAGGGAGGCAAAAAAAGAGTCAGTCCGCCTTAAAAGCACGCCTGTTTTGCGTGGTATGATCTATGATAGAAATGGTATGCCCCTTGCGGTCAGTGCCCCTATCGCTAGTATTATCTTTAATCCAAAGCGGCTTCTTCAGGCCCCGCTTGCTTGGAAAACAATAGCTGACAATAATTTACTTGGGTTAAACCTACAAGATGTTAAAGCGATAATTGAGCACAAACCCAACAGTCAATTTGTCACTGTTAAAAAAGGCATACCACCTCAAATTGCCTCGGATATTACCGCGATGAATGTGGCTGGTGTCTACGCCCGATCGTCGCAAAACACGTTCTTTCCTGCTGGTGCCTCTTTAGCGCAGTTAGTCGGTTTTACCAATGTTAATAATCGAGGTCAAAGCGGCCTAGAGCTCTCTTTTAATCCTAAATTGTACGCGCTTAATGCAAGAAAGCGCTATGAAGTCAATGGCCATGGCGTCCCTATCGCCGTGACGAGCGTGGTGCACAAGGCCAAATACCCTAAAGATTTAAACCTAAGCATCGATGGCCGGCTACAATTTATTGCTTATGAGGCCCTTAAAAAAGAAGTAATGAAAGCAAAAGCGACATCAGGCTCAGTGGTGATTCTAGACCCGTACTCAGGGGAAGTGCTGACTGCCGTGAGCTATCCAAGCTTTAATCCGAATATCCGCTCGGATCGTTCTGGCTTAAACGTAAAAGACCGTAGTATTACCGACATTTTTGAGCCTGGCTCTGTGATGAAATCTTTTACATTGGCCGCGGCCCTTGAAAGCGGTAAGTATACCCCTGATTCAACAGTACAAACCTCGCCAGGATATTATTTTATCAATAGGCAGCGGATTAAAGATGATAGCAATTTTGGCTTGCTTGATTTGGCTGGGATCATGATTATGTCTAGTAATGTGGGGGTATCAAAAATTGCGTTGAGTCTACCCAGAAAAAGCGTTTATAATATGTTTATTAATGCTGGGTTTGGTCACTTGCCAGGGGGTGATTTTCCCGGTGAAGCCCGTGGAACTGTTCATCCATTAGCCTCACTAAGTAAATTTGAATTTGCCACCATGACCTTTGGGTATCACTTAAATGCATCACTTTTACAGCTTGCTCGCGGCTATGGCGCGATAGCCAATGGTGGGATCCTCTACCCTGTAACCTTTATTAAACAAAATAAACCGATCATCGGTCATCGCATTATGACAACTAAAACCGCAGCCGAGGTTCGCCAATTATTAGAGCGCGTGGTTGGAGATATTAAAGGCACAGCCATTTTATCGAATGTGCCTGGCTATACTGTTGGCGGAAAAACCGGCACTACCCAGCAAGTGGGAAAACACGGATATGATCATGTTCGCACAAATGCGGTTTTTATCGGGCTTGCACCCATTAAGCACCCCGCCTTTGTCATAGCAGTGAGAATTAACGCGGCCATGGGCGGACATTATTATCGTTATGGTGGGGTATCAGCCGCACCTGTTTTCGCAAGTATTGCAGGCCAAGCGATGCATGTTTCTGGAGTTTCTCCCACAAAACAAAGCATCAACAAGCGCTTATTTAAAAACCAAGAACGTTTTTATAAATCAATCGTGGGTGCATAAGTCACCAAAAAGAGCATTGCCCTGTTAAGAGGATTGTTTTAATTGTAACACTATGGGTTTTAAGCCTGGGTCAAGCTGTGCAGCCTTGGTAAGTAAGTTAATTGCCAAGGTTTTATCCGGTATTTTAAGTGCACACGCTGCTGCATTTTCATATGCCGTCGCTGCATTTAAATAAGTAGGCAGTTTGATTGCGGCTAAAAATTGGACGATTGCTTGTTGATATTCTGCCCGTCGACATAAAAAGGTGCCATAGTTATTATAGCTAGAGCCATCATTCGGTGCCAAAGAAATGGCTTTGAGATAATGTTTCTTGGCTCTATCATAGCTGCCGGTGGCTTCTAAATAATAGCCCATTGAGTACCATGCGGGCGCATAATTGGGTGCTGAATCTAGCGCCAGCATTAATTTTTGTTTTGCGGCCATGGCCTGCCCTTTTTGCATATATTTTATTGCGAGCTGGATGTTTTCTGCGGCTTTTAGCTGTTTGGTAACAGAGACTTGAGCCGGTTTGGTCGGCGCACATGAAGTTGCCAAAAGTGCGAGACCGACTATGGTTGTTTTGCCAATTTGAATGACATGATTGATTCTTTTCATGGCCAATCCCTCTTGGTTATTCATGAACGTTAATGTCTTGTGGGTCTTCAAATTCTTTTATCTGATCTTCGCTCAAGAACGATTTTTTTTGAATATGTTTAAACGGTGCCATAAAATCACTGATCACTTTATAGGACTCTTTATCATAAGATTTTGGTTCTGGTGTGCTTTCGATAATCTCTGGAGTAATAAAAATGATGACTTCTTTTCTCACCTCTTTCCAATGTTTCTTTTGAAACAAACGGCCAATGAGAGGGATGTCGGCTAAGAGTGGTACACGGTTGACTGTATTATTAATGGTTTTTGAATAAATGCCACCTAAAACCACCGTCTCGCCATCGCGCAAGAAAACGTGTGAGTTAACGCTCTGGGTGTTGATGGATGGGGCGCCAGTACCAGTGACCAGTTCACCGAGTGAATTATTATCAACCTTTATTTCTAAATCGACAATGCCATCATGCATGATTTTTGGGGTCACATCTAAGCTCAGTGCGACATTATGAAAGGTGACGGTTGTATCGCCAGAAAACGAGCTTGAAGGGTATGGTACTTGTTTGCCGTGTTCAATGCGTGCGGCTTTTTTATTGGCGGTGATAATGCTTGGATTTGCAATCATTTCAGCATGACCTTCCGAGACCATGGCTGAAATTTCAAGGTCTAAAAATACCGATCCAATTTTGATCAGGGCCACTCCAAGGCTAGCCGAGTTTGCAAATAATGTTGTTGCGGGGAAGTCAAAATTCAGTCGACTTGAAACTGGCAAAAGCCCAACAGCATCTATCTGACCTTTGGCGGAGAGATTTGGAGCATTTGCATTTATAAGGCCAAGTGCCGTTGAGTCATCAAGATTTGATGATACTGCAGATCCCATATTTCCAAAAAGAGGTGTCGGTTTGGTCACCCCTAGCCTAATCCCAAATTCTCGATTGTAGGAGCTATCAAGCGTGATCATACGTGCTCGAATTAAAACTTGTTTTGCCGGCTTATCAAATGTTTCGATGAAGCTTGCAATTTTATCCAGATTTGTTCGGGTATTATACACCCAGATGCTGTTGGTGCGCTCATCAACTTCGATGGCCCCGTCCTGTGACAAGAATACTTTGGATTGTGCTGTGAGTGCACTTTTTATAGTGGATGCTTCGGAAAATTTTAGGTGAAATATGCGTGAGAAAGAGTTATTGATTTCACCATCTTGTCCTTCTGTGGCCATGCGGTTTTGCAGTGTTTTCTTGCGTTTGATAACCTCTTCTGTCGGGCCTATCCACCATATTTTGCCATATTTTAAATAACTTAGGTTATTGATGGATAGTACCGCCTCTAATGCCGTATCCCATGTGGCATCATGCATGTTAATATTCATTTTATCTTTAATGTCAGGGCTTAATATATAATCTATTTTTTTTATGTTGGCGATGATGCGTAATAAATCGCTAACCAGTATGCCTTGAAAGTTAAAGGATAGAAGTTTTGATGGGGGTGATATTTTGGGTGTAGATTTTTGTGTTGTTGCATCGGTGGTATTTTTGACCAGTGTCAGAGGGGTGATGTTTGGGCTATTCTTTACTTGTTTGCTGGGTATCATATTGTTAGTTGTCTTAATTTGTATTTTTGGTTTTATTGTCGTGCTTTCACGTGTTAGGTTCTGTTTAGATGAGGCGACATTCATTAAAGGGATTGCTGGAGTGCTGGCATATAATGTAGTCGTGCCAGATACTAAAAAAATCACTATACGCATTGCAAAAAAGCGTGCGGTGAGGCGTGATGTTGTTTTAATATAATTTTTCATAAACCTTATCCAGCATTATCCGGGCAGTATAAATGATTTATTTATTATTGTTCCGTTGTTATCTGTTATTTTTAGTATCAGTTTATTATAGTCTATTTGAGTTATTTCTGCCCCATTATCACCAATAAGTTCGCCTTGTGTCGCGGTATATACTTTATTGTCTGGGGCGAGAAAGATACCTTGATTGTCTGTGGGGACTGGATAAACCACAATCCCGACCAGTTTTAGCGCCTGTAACTGAAATTTAACCAGTGGGTAACGCATGGTGTCTAATTCGATTTTTTTACCGATTGCTTTAGCGACTAAAGCGTGCATAAAGGGATTTCGTTCTGTAAGTACCAGTTTTGGTGAATACCGATTGAATTTAGGCAGCGGGGCCGTTTTTTTGACCGTATAAGTTTTTAGGTTTGCTTTTTTGATGTATTCAATAATAGACGCGCGCGTGTTAGGTTTTTTGTCACACCCGGTGATGAGTATCCCAGAGAAGATGACAATCAAGCTCATGATCGATGTCATAATATTCATGATTTATCTCCTGGTTTTTTGGGTGGTTTTTTTGTTATGGTTCGCTTTTTAGTGGGAGTGAGCCATTTTTTTATGCTAGAAGGGACCCGTTTTGCACGATAGGAAGTAAAATCTACATTTAGTTTCATGTTCAATTGTATAAGTTTGGAGTCTTTTTCAAGGGGCGTGAAAGTATATTCAGTGATAGTGAGAAAATGATTGATATTTAAGATATCCATTGTCATTTTAAGTAAGTTAATGTAGCTTCCTGTGGTGCTTATTGATATTTGCATGTTTTTGGATGATCTTGTTGGGGTTTTTGATTTTCCTTTGTTTTTAGGTGGGGTAGGTTGGCCCAAGCTTGGGGCAATTGTAATAATTTGTGTGTTATGTAATTGTGAGATCCTGCGAACATCAGCAATAAATTCAAATAATGTATAATTTTTAAACTTTTTATTAATATTGTTAATAGTGGTGATCAATTCTTTAATGTCCTTGGTGTTTTCTTTTAATGTGGCCTGTTTTTTTAGGGCAGAAGAAATGAGTCTTTTAAGCCGTGGTTCTTGTTGCTGAAGTTTTGCTAGTTGTGCTTGTTGTGGTGAAACTATAAAATGATAACTGCCATAGCATGACAGCAAAAAAAAACCAAAAATAATACCAAACTTGATCTTTTGGGGTAGTGTGATCATTGTGTTTATCATAAGGTTAATGTTCATAGCCATAAAAAAAATACGACAGTGTATTAATTATGGGCCGTGAGTAGTTTTATGCCAAATTACTCAGGGTATAGATAAGTTGATATGAAAGGCTCCTGAGTTGATATCGAGCTGCGTGAGTTTAGGGCGAAAGACGTAACGTGATTGCTTAAGGTGTTGTAAATAGGTAGCTAGTGTTTTGGTTGTTTCGGTAGTACCGCCAAGGCTTAATGTCTTAGATGATAAATTAATTTTATTAAGGAGGCTGGATTGTGGTAGTAATAATGCTATCTCATTTAATGCAAGATAGCCATTGTATCTTTTTTTTAAATCAGCGTTAAGGGTATTGATTTGTTTTGTATAGATCGATTTATAGCGGCTCGCTTTTGTCAGAGAATTATTTGCAGTTTTAATGTTATTGGCTGTGCTATTCAGTAATTGGATATTATTGCGTTGTGCTTGTATGGGTTCGTTATAGAGCATGTAAGATAATACATACCCCACCAGGATGGGCATTATTATTGCGGGCAAAAAATTTAACCCAAATTTGATTAATCGGTTTGTTTGGTGCTGTTGTCTCCAGGGATGAAGGTTAATACGCTCCATGGTATACCTCATGTAATGCCAGGCCACAACTTTCTAATAGTCGCGGTGCTTGGTGATAAAGTAAGGTTTTGTCAATTGTCTTTGGTAGTGTCATGGATAAAAATGGATTTGCAACAGAAGTTGGGATGCCGCAGCTTTCAGTTATAATTTTATCGATGTGAGGAAGTAAGGCGCAATCCCCCGATAAAAACAAATGATCAAATGACTTTGATTCTGTTGTCGTATAAAAGAAATTTATGTATCGCTCAATTTGGGGTAAAAGGAGCGTTTTAATCAATTTTGTATAGTCTGTCAATTTTTTTTTCGGGATATTCATGGGTTTGGTTTCGTTGAGAGGCAATAGGTCTGTCACCTTCAGTAGGGTTTTCATGCGGCTTAATAATTGTTCTCCTGAAAAGGTATGGTCGTACTGATGAACGACCTTGCCATCGAGAATCACCACCTTTTTTGTCCATTCTTTGCCAAGATTGATTAGGCCAACAGGGCGTCCTGCTTGATGCTTAGGTAGTTGGCGTATTAAAATATCACAGGCTCTGGCCATAGCATAGTAACTGATATCAATAATATGTGGCTTTAAGCCAGAATCTGTAAGTGTTTTAAGTGTTTTTTGTAAATGGTCATTACGGTAAGCGGCAATCAAAACTGATTGTTTGTTGGGGTGCTTCGGTGAGTCATCTAATAGATCGAAATCAAGGCTTACTTTAGAAATATCCGGAAATTGTTTAATGACTTCGACCCATGCAGCTGACTCAATCTCTTCTTCATTTAATCCTTTGTCCATTAAAATTTCTTTTACAACCACATTGGTCCCAAGGGCTGCTATTGCCACGGCCTTATCTTTGCATTTAGCCGTCTTTAGTAATTCTTTTAGGGCAGCACTTGCGAGCGATACGTCTGCTACCATGTTATCTTTAATGCTTCCAGCAGGTGTCGCACCCAGCGCAAAGTATTTTACTTTAGGTTTTTTTTGAGATCCTGATAGGGCCAAAAGTGCAATCGATGAGACACTAAAGTCTACCGCCACAGTGTTAGCTGATCTAAAGGGTAGCCACGAACTCATAATTGTTTACCTCCATCTTACTATTTTAGGCTATAAGAACCCGATATGCGAAATTGTTTAATGTCGTGCTATTCTGTTTATACGGGAATTTATACAATTTGCAATTAGTTCATGAGTATTTAGAAGTATTAGTTTAATGTGGATAATGGTGCTCGTGAAATACAAAAAATTGCAGGTGTAGCTAATGATTTTATAAAGGTTTCTTGCAAGAAATAAGTGACATTAGGCACATTAAAATGACGTGTTATAAATGATCATAAACTAATTGCAATTAGTATTAATCACAGAATACTTTAATAAAAGAGGTGGACGCGCTATAGAGGACCGTTCAGTATCCATAACATTAGATCGGGTCTTTAGATTTTACGCTTGATCGCGTCCGTAAATGTCATCGTAACGAACGATATCGTCTTCGCCTAAATAATCACCCACTTGAACTTCCACAATAGTCGCAGGTTTCGTACTAAAGTTTTCAAGACGGTGTTTTGCGTTGAGTGGAATGTAGATGGCTTCATTACGCACAAAAACCTTGACGCGCTCATCAACGGTTACTTGCACTTCGCCATTAACGACCACCCAGTGCTCTGAGCGTTTAAAATGACTTTGTAAAGAAAGTCGGCCTTCAGGTAAGACAGTGATGGTTTTGACTTGAAAGCCTTCGCCAAGTTCTATGGTTTTGTAGCTGCCCCAAGGCCGTGCATAGGTTTTGCCAATTTCATTGATGTTTGACATGTGAAGGTATCCTCTTTAGAGTGGGTTAAGTACAAAGACTAACACAAACGGTGCTTTTGTTAAAGGGTGGTAATTGAGCGATGGGGTTGGTTGATTGCAATTCGTGTTAGTTGTGAAAAAGAACCAAGCAACCACCGCTGCTGGAAAAAAGGCTAACGCACTGACACAGTTGCAAGAAGAAGCTATATTTTTAGCTTAAGCGGGGGTATAATTTCGATCATAAAAATAATAACGGAAAATCTTATGTCAAAAACAACGCCGCCAACCCAACCGTGGACTAAGGATGCAATTAGTCTAATGGATATTGCCATCATCTTCTCCAAACGAAAATGGCAGTTTTTTAGCCTGTTGGCCGCAGGCTTGGTATTAACCGCAGTGTTTTTGGTTGTCAGAGGGCCTGTGCGAGGGTATCAACAAATTTTGGTGGGTCCAACGTATCAGAGCGCTGGTCAAACAATACCTTCGTCAGTGTTTAGTCAGGCCGCATTATTATCCGCGGTTCATGCTCAGTTCATTTCGGGCGAGTTAGTCCAAGAATTTTCCCCTAAAATACAGTTTGAGCAACACGAGGTACGTTATCAAATAATCGATTCAAAGACTCAAGCAATAACAAAACGCACGTTGCCCAATCATGTCGCGCTTAGTGTTTCAGGTCGGGGGCTTTCGCCACAAAAAGCGGCTGATTTTTTAAAGGCAGCCGTTGGCCGGTTGCAAAAAGCCACACGCGACTACGTGTCAGCTTGGCGCTTAAACCGACAACACAACCTTTCGTATTTAACCAAGCAGCTTAATATCAATGCTCAGGAACAAAAGCTGCAAAAGACCCAGGTGACCCTTTTAGCGCGCCAGACAAAAAACATGAATTCGGTATTGGCCGCCCTCCCACAATCTAATCTGAGCCCGACGTCATTAAATAGGGTGGCTTCGTCAAAGGCTAAGGTCAGTGAGAATTTCGTGGGGCTTGCCTTAAATAAAACGGGAGCACTGGCAAACCAAAACGCGTTATTGGTTAGCCTTTATTTGCACAAGCAAGATGATGCTTTAAGTACAGTAAAATCACGCATAGACTTAACTAAGAACATCCAAGGCTTCCAAGCCATGCTAGACAGTCTCAAGCCTTTGGGGGTTGTCGGCAGTGTAACGATCATTCCAGGATCCATTAAATCTTTGGTCAAGTTAGGGTTTTTGGGGCTTGTGGTCAGTCTTATGTTGGCGTTTGTGCTGGTGCTTGTGTTCGAATTTTGTGCCAATGTTAAGCGGCTAACATAAGACTTTTCTTTCGGGTGGCGCGGATCAAAGCGTTTCTTTTTGTCTGTTGCTTAAGCTGTGTTCATGCCATAAAGTATGCACCATAAGGTTGTGGTTTTCAATATATATTATCTTTTCTTAATGGAAATCACTAAGAAAGGATGGGCGCTCAAGTTTTCTTAATAAAACTAAATTTATAATGGCTTAGCGCCTTCGGTTAACATCTTCAGATATTGCGTGTAAGTATAAACTCTATCTCTTTGTTTGTGGCTGATTTCAGATACAATACCCAAGTCAATAAGATTGTTTAAGGCCTGTCTTGCAGTTGGAGCGCTAATTTTAAGCTGTTTGGCAAGTTCAGTTACAGATATTTGTGGTATTTTTTGTAGGATGTTTAATGTATCTATGCATGAAAGCTTGGCTCGCCCAAGAGTGTTGATTTGTTCTAAGTCTTGGTTAAAGAGTTGGTTCATCTTTTGCATGGTTGCCATGGTATTAATCGCAGTTTCGGTGATTCCCTCTAGAAAAAACTCAAGCCACGTTTCCCATGAGCCATTTGTTCTTACTTCCTGCAGTAGTCGATAATAGGTTTCACGATTTTGCTTTAAATACAAGCTGATATAGAGTATAGGTTCTTGTAATAGGCCGTCATTACAAAGCAGCAAGATGATTAATAATCTTCCCAGTCTGCCATTACCATCTAAAAAAGGATGAATCGATTCAAACTGTAGGTGTGCAAGCCCTGTCATCACTAGGGGCGGCATTTTGTGAGTGCCTGTATGTAAAAGTTTTTCAAAATTACTTAAGATATCAGGAAGTTGTTCTGGGGGTGGGGGAACAAATAATGCATTTCCTGGTCGCGTGCCACCAATCCAGTTTTGGGTATGTCTAAAATTGCCAGGAGATTTTAGTGACCCTCTGCTGCCTGTCAATAAAATGGCGTGCATCTCCTTTAGTAATCGCAAACACAAGGGAAAGCCAGATTTTAGGCGTTTGAGGCCATGCGAGATAGCGCTGACATAGTGTGATACTTCTTCGATATCCTCGACAGAAACCTCTGGCTTTTGCTCGTTTTCGAATAATATGAGGTCGGAAAAAGAGGATTGAGTGCCTTCTATTTGCGAGGATAAAAGCGCTTCTTTTCTGACATACATATAAATAAAGAGTGAAACATTTGGGATAATGCTAGTCATACCATTAAGCTCGCTTATGGCTTTGGTGGCTTTATCAAGGTAAGGATACAGTACATCCATGTTTAGCGGTGGGGTTGGCGGTAGTTTGGGCGGGATAAATGCTTTAAATGGTTCCATTTTGGTGTTGATGGTAACGTATTTGCCAATGCGCTTATTCATGGTTTAAGTTTTCATTGCCAGTCTTATAAAGAAAGGATATCACATTATGTTTTCTTAGTCAAGTGGTTAATTGATGTGTTGTCTGATATTTATGCAGAAATAAGCAATAAAAAACTTTATGTTTTGATTGTTCTTACCTGTTATTGCCCAATACTACGCTTTATCATAAATGTTACATCATCATTGGCATTGATATAGTTAAATTCAATGTTCGGATGAGCGTTTTTAAACACGCGAAAAAGTTGATCAACAAAACCTTGCCCGACAATAGTCACATTATTGAAATCGAAGGTGACGTGGTTGAACTGATCTAGATTACTGACCACTCTCTTAGCCTGTGAGCGTGAAATAAGGCGTTGTCCGTGTTCTTTGGCCAGCGCAATCAGTACTTCTGTTTTGCTGAAGGCCAAGGATTCATCGTCTTGATAGGCAATAAAGAGATCTTTAAGTGACCGCGAG
>Ga0213863_10002258_pt1 | contig 13730 bp, 10 predicted proteins | sample PICome_8_FD_160128 | JGI IMG/M metagenome (GOLD analysis project Ga0213863, IMG submission 160128) | Coastal seawater microbial communities near Pivers Island, North Carolina, United States - PICO497 | ecosystem: Environmental > Aquatic > Marine > Coastal | place: USA: North Carolina... | reverse complement strand
CATGTGCTTCAGGCCATCGATGACAAGCAAACGCAACAGTTACCTGTCGACGAGTTGGAACGAATGCGAGTGGCTTTAGTGCTAGGGGAATTAAGCTGGGATAGCTTTTTAGCTCGGTTAGACAGTTATAGAGAAAATGTTCATCGCTGTTTTAGCAACATGATTGCCGATGATGAAGTTGTCGATTCAAATCAACAGCAGAATGCTGGGTTGCAATGGCAGCCTGAGATGAATGCAGATGAAAGCCTGTTGGTTTTACAAAAGCTAAATTATCAGCAGCCGCAAACTATTATTGAAACCCTAGAAAAGTTTTACAAAAGCCGCGCGGTGATTAGCTTAGCCGCTGTTCCAAGGGCGCGCTTAGATACACTCCTGCCTGAAGTATTACGCGTCTGTGCTGCTCAAGAGGAGAGTGATCGAACCTTTGGTCTAGTGTTCAAACTTATTCAAGCGGTTCTGCGAAGAAGTGTTTATCTTACTTTGTTAATAGAAAACACTCAGGCACTAGAGCAATTGGCGCTTTTATGTCAAAGAAGCCAATGGATTGCCGACCAGCTAACGGCTTTTCCAGATTTATTCGATGAGCTTTTGGACCCGAGAAACCTGTTCGCCGCACAGACCAAAAGTGACCTACTTGATTCATTGCGCCAACAAACTTTACGCATAGATACCCATGACCAAGAACAGCAAATGGAGATTATTCGCTATTTTGTTCGCGCCTGTAATTTACGTATTGCTGCCAGTGAAATTACCGGTCGTCTTACCTTGATGGAGGCCAGTGACCAGCTGACTTGGACGGCTGAGGTAGTGGTAGAGCACGTAGCTAATGTTGCCTGGGACCAAATGGTGGCTAAGTATGGCACGCCAGCACCGGCAACGGATAAGACTTATGATGGCGCGACCCCTGGGTTTATTGTGGTCGCCTATGGCAAGGTTGGCGGCTTAGAGATGGGATATAAATCGGATTTAGACTTGGTTTTTTTACATGACAATTTATCCGGTGAGACGGCGGGCGGCCCGAGGTCAGTAGACAGTTCGACATTTTTTGCCCGCCTTGGCCAGCGAATTATTCATCTGCTGTCCACATCAACTCATGCGGGCATGGCCTATGAGATTGATATGCGACTCAGACCCTCAGGCAATTCGGGTATGCTGGTGTCCAGTCTGAGTTCATTTGAAAAGTATCAACAACAGAGTGCATGGACATGGGAGCATCAGGCTCTAGTTCGCTCTAGAGTGATAGCGGGTGATAAAATAACAGCTGAGTGTTTTAATACCATCAGAGTTAATCAGCTACGCAAAAAAAGAAATACTGAAAAATTGCGCGATGATGTGGCTGAAATGCGTATTAAAATGCGCAAACATTTGGATAAAAGCACAAAAGAGGGCAAATACTGCCTAAAGCAGGCATCTGGAGGTATCGTAGATATTGAATTTATGGTTCAATTTGCGGTCTTGGCTTGGTCCCATAAATCTGAACAATTAGTTCAGTGGACAGATACCGTTCGACTCTTGGAAACCATGTCGAATACAGATGTTATTAGCGAGCAGCAGGCTCAGCAGTTAATAGAAGCCTATAAGATATTTCGCTCGGCAGCCCATGATTTGCAATTGCAAAATCAGCCTGCTGAGGTATTGTTGTCAAAATTTACTGAGCAGCGTGAGGCAGTGCGGCGATGTTGGCAGAGTTTTTTAAGTAATCACAAACAAGAGGATTAGGTCGATGGCATTTGCAGACCGCGACGGTTTTATTTGGATGGATGGCGAATTGGTGGATTGGCGCGACGCGCAAATACATTTTTTAACCTCATCTTTACATTATGGCACAGGCGTTTTTGAGGGCATTCGTGCCTATGAAACAGATGCAGGTACCTGTATTTTCCGCCTGGAAGACCATGTTCGCCGTTTATTTAATTCTGCGAAAATTTTGCACCTTAATATTCCTTACACTGAAGAAGAAGTCAGTGAGGCTATTCGTGAAGTGGTACGAGTGAATAATCTTAAAGAAGCCTATATTCGTCCTTTGGTGTTCTTAGGCTCTGAAGGCATGGGTTTACGCGCTGAAGGCTTAAAGGTCCATTTAGGTATCGCCGCTTGGGAATGGCCATCTTACACCTCGCCCGAGACATTAGAATCTGGGCTGAAGGTTCGTACTTCTTCTTACACTAGACATCATGTGAATATCACCATGGTAAAAGCTAAGGCCAGTGGTAACTATATTAATTCCACGTTGGCGCTGCGTGAAGCACTGGATTCAGGCTGCGACGAAGCGATTATGCTAGACCCCGAGGGCTATGTTTCTGAGGGCAGTGCAGAGAACTTCTTTATTGTGCGTAAAGGGGCGATCTATACCCCAGACCTGACTTCATGCTTGGATGGTATTACTCGAGATACCGTATTCACACTAGCCAAAGATCATGGCATAGATGTTCATGAAAAGCGCATCTCGCGAGATGAAGTTTATATCAGTGATGAGGCTTTCTTTAGTGGAACTGCGGCTGAAATTGTGCCAATCCGTGAATATGATAGCCGAACAATTGGCAGTGGTGCGCGCGGTTCAATTACCGGCGCATTGCAGTCAGCTTATTTTGATTTGGTGCGTGGTAAGAGTTCTAAATATAAGGGCTGGCTAACGCCTGTTGCCTAGTATTTTCAGGGATTAAATTTATGTCAATGCCGCCAGTATTTGTTATAAATCTCGATAAAAGTACCGAGCGCATGGCTAAAATTTCTAAGCGTCTGGATCAGCTTGAGGTGCCTTTTGAAAGAATTCCTGCAGTTTATGGTGCGGAATTAACTCAAAAAGAGCTTAAGATCAATTATGACCCTAAATTGAATGCAGAAAAATATCGTCGAGAGCTTCCTTGTGGTGAGATAGGCTGCTATATGAGCCATATCAAAGCTTGGAAAACTATCATTGAAAGAAAGTTACAATGTGCCATCGTTCTTGAGGATGATATTACAATTGAAAAAGAGTTTAAAGTGTTCGCTGAAAGATTGGCGAGTTCAACGGACGGTTTTGATATTGTTAAGTTTTTTTGTAGTAAGAAAAATCCAAATATAGTTTCTTCTTTTCCCATTGGCCCAAGTCATCAATTATGTCGCTTTCGGAAAGTACTTAGCGGTAATCAGGGCCAGTTGATTACCTATGATGGAGCGAAGAAATTACTGGCTACCTATGAAAGGTTTGGAAGGCCGGTGGATGTTGACATTCAGCATTGGTGGGAGTCTGGTATTAATGTTTTAGGAGTTTTTCCGTCGGTTGTTAAGAGAGTCGAAAATGCTGCAAGCGATATTGACAGCCAGGACACTAGAAAAAATAAGACAACAATGACAGGCGCATTTAGAAATATTGGTCTTCGGTTAAGATACGAATACAACCTTTTTGCCAATCATCAAACCCAGCCTATACCAAAATTGTACAAAAAGAATTAACTCATATATTGGACTTTTAAGTCAGCACTAGATACGACCAATATTAAATGAATTGCTAAGTTGTGCATTGATCCCAAATATATCTTCTGGCGATAACTGCCCAGCTACCTGCTTTAAACCCATCATCGAAAGAATATAGTCATAGCGAGCGCTGGCGACATTTCTTTTTGCCTGAAATACAGTTCTTTGAGCTAGCAGCACATCAATGATATTCCTTGTGCCCACTTCATAGCCTGCTTGGGTTGCTTTCAACGCGCTTTCAGCGGATTTAGTAGCCTGTGTTCGCGCTTTAACACGAGCAATATTGGTCATGACTTGCTGATGGATCGAGCGTGCTACTTGGACGGTGTTGCGCTTGGCAGCAATGAAATTATGTTTGGCAGCCTTTGCTTTGAAAGAGGATTGGCGTGCCTGTGAGCTGGTTAAGCCACCTGAGAAAATAGGCATTGTCAGGTTTAGATTAACCGATGTTTGCTCGGTCATAATCCCGTCAGAAGTGAGGGTAGGCTTGAGGTCTCGTTTGCTATAGTCAGTGGATATTGTAATTTTGGGTAGATGCTGAGCTTTGGCGGCTGTAGCTGTCGCATTGGCTGCTTGCTGAGCTAGTTGGCTTGCTTTCAGTGTGAAATTATTAGCAAGAGAAAATTCTACCCAGGAGTCCACATCAATGGGATCTGGTGATCTAGCGATAAAGCTATCCTTTAGACCTGATAATTTATCATGACTCTGACCGGTGAGAGACTGTAGTTTTTCAAAAGCAATGTCTAAGGCACCACTGGCTTCAAGATTGTTCGCGGTGGCCTCATCAAATATAGCTTGAATTTCATAGACATCAGTAATGGGCAGAAGGCCTACTTCAAACCGCTCTTGGGTCTGTTCGAGCTGACGAGAAATGGCCGATAGTTCTGCTTCTCTGGTTTGTTTGTTTTCATAGGCAAGAAGCACATTAAAATAAGTTTCGCTCACTCGAATAATCAGATCCTGTTGATTGGCGGCAAAGGTAGCTTCAGCCACTTGATCCATGTTTTTAGCACTTTTGAACTGAAACCAGGCGGGCACATTAAATAGCGATTGACTTAGGCTGGCTGAATAGGTTGTTTTATCTGGGTTTGTGCTAGTGGGGTCTTGAGGTTCGAGCTTATTTGCTGAGCCTACAAGCTGAGGGAGAAGAACAGCTCTTCCCTGCTTCAGCGTCTCTTTATCTGCATTGTAGTTGGCTTTGGCCGCAAGAATAACAGGATCATTTTTAACAGCTATCTTATATACATCCGATAAAGTATCAGCGCTGACTGAGATATTTAGACCTGTGAGTATGGTCAGTATTAAGATGGCTCTAACGGTTGCTAGCATGCTTTCTCCGTGGGTTATATGACAGTTATCATAGCCCTAATTAATGGGTTAACCAATGTTATAAGTTTAAGTTATTTTGATGAGCTGTGGTGCTAAGTCTCAAAATAAACCTACGTTTTGCTTACTGATAATGATCAATAATAATAACAACTGTCGTATGCAATAGAGTATTTTATCATCAACTGTATGACATTAAAGCCTTTTACTCATGCGTTCTGATGGCATGATAAGTGAATTTCGGGTATATTTTTCAAAACTTATAAATGTGTTTTCTTATGCAGAGACAGAATTTTAGTTTGGCTTGTTTGCACAAAGAATGCGAGCTCAACTTTAGCCGAATTGTCCGCCTTGTTGGGGCCCATCCTGATTTGGGGAGCTCGTTCTGTGTGGCTAAAAACAGTCAGTCACAGATCCAATTTGAGGTAATTGATTCGGCGAGATTTACGACTACTTTAGCGATTAAAATTATTGCCGAAACGCCTCAATGGTTACCAAGTATTGAAATGAAAGTGCGCATTTATCGCGACGCCAGAATGGCTGAGGTGATTGAATGGTGCTCGGACAGTTGCATTCCTTGGGCGTTGGTTGAGCGCAAAGGCCCCCAGTCGAGAGATGAAAAATGGCAGTGGAATGTGTTCTTAGGCGAGCTTTTATATCAGGCGCTTCGTCACAAACGAATTGCAAAAGCAAAAAGCAGTTAGATCTTGAGCATTTTAAAATTAATCCAGATGACGGATCTTCATCTAGGGCCAACTGCAGATTATCAATGCAGGGGTTTCAATACATTAGATTCTTTTAAAGCAGTATTGGCAGCCTTTGAGTCAAACAGTAACGGTGAAGAAATACTAGTGCTTACCGGGGATCTCGCCAGTGACTCTCAGCCAGGTGCTTATCAGCAGTTAAATGAAATTTTGGCGCAAAAGAATAAACAGGCGATTTGGCTGCCCGGTAATCATGACCATCTCTCACTGATGCAAGAGAATTTATCAGATTATCCCTATCTGCCAGTCTATGAGCATGAGCACTGGGCAGTATTGATGATAGATAGCTCGGCCCCAGGTCAAGCTGGAGGAAAAATATCAAACCAACAGTTAACTCAGCTGGAAGAGCAACTTGAGCAGTTAAAAGATAAATATCTGTTGGTTGCCATGCATCATAGTCCAGTGTCGTTGAATAGCCAGTGGCTTGATGAGCACCGAATATCTAATCATCAAAAACTGCATAGCCTGTTAGTTGCCAATGGCAATGTGAAAGCGGTAATAACCGGCCATATTCATCAGCAACATGAAACTGATTGGCAAGGGATTAAGGTTTACTCGACGCCATCAACCTGTTTCCAGTTTGCAGAAAATTCAGATCTGTTTGCTCTTACTGATAAAAATCCCGCTTATCGATGGTTAGATTTACAGCCAGATGGCCATATTGAAACCGGTATTAATCGAGTAGATTTCCCAAGCAAATAGTCACAGTTAATTTGACGCTGACAATAGGCATTTATGCACTATAATATTGGCTAACTCAATTGTCTGATAATCCTATGTCTATGCTCCTTTATTTGCATGGTTTCAATAGTTCACCGCAGTCCAAAAAAGCGATTGAAACTCAGCGATGGATGGTCAAAAATACTCCCGCTATAAAGTTTATTTGCCCGCAACTTTCGCCCTATGCGTCTGATGTTATGAGTGAGCTTAGGCTGATAGTGGAAGCTTATCTTCCTCAGCCCATTTTTTTAGTGGGCAGTTCGATGGGCGGTTTTTTCGCCACCTGTTTAGCAGAGCAATATAACTTGCCAGCCGTACTGATAAATCCTGCCGTCAACCCAGGTTCTGGGTTACACTCTTGGTTGGGAGAAAATGAGAATTTTATGACGGACGAGCGCTGGATTTTTGAGCCTGAGCATATTGAAGAATATGTGAGTTTGAATCCAGAGAAAATTGAGCGAAATCAAAATTATAAGCTGCTATTGCAAACAGGTGACGAGGTATTAGATTACCGTCTGGCACAGCATCGCTATCAGGGTTGTCATATTGAGACAGAGGATGGAGGCGACCATAGTTTTGTGGACTATCAGCGACATTTGCCTGCAAATATGGAATTTTTACTTAACGCGCATAAAAACTAATAACTGAAAAAGTACTCTTAAATAATGAGCAACTATAACGCAGAAGATATTGAAGTACTCACGGGGCTAGATCCAGTCAAGAAACGTCCCGGTATGTATACGGACACCAGTCGCCCTAATCATTTGGCTCAAGAGGTAATTGATAACAGCGTTGATGAGGCCTTGGCCGGTCATGCGCGCCGTGTGGATGTCACTCTGCATAAAGATGGCTCACTGTCTGTCTGTGACGATGGTCGCGGTATGCCGGTAGACATCCATCCAGAACAGGGCTTGCCTGGGGTAGAGGTTATTCTTTCTACATTGCATGCCGGTGGAAAGTTTTCTAATAACAATTACCAGTTTTCTGGTGGTCTTCATGGTGTAGGTGTATCCGTAGTTAACGCCCTATCCGACCGGTTGGATGTCACTGTAAAGCGCAGCGGCAAGATTCATCAAATACAGTTTGCCAACGGCGATAAGACCTCTGATCTAAAAGTAATAGATACCTGTGGTCAGCGTAATACAGGCACAATTTTGCGTTTCTGGCCTAATCCGGAATATTTTGATTCGGTTAAATTTAGTGTTTCAAGACTTCGCCATGTGTTAAGAGCTAAGGCAGTGCTATGCAGTGGCCTTACCATGAGCTTTTATGATGAAAATACCAGCGAAAGCTTAGAGTGGTATTACGAGGACGGCCTAAAAGATTATATTTCAGATGCATTGCATGGTTGGGAAGTATTACCCCTAGAGCCCTTTATCGGTGCATTTTCCGCAGAAAATGAAGCGGTGGACTGGGCGGTGCAATGGCTTCCTGATGGCGGCGAAGTCGTTCAAGAAAGTTATGTTAATTTAATTCCAACGCCACAGGGCGGAACCCATGTTAATGGATTGCGTACCGGCCTTTTAGAAGCCATGCGAGAATTTTGTGAATTTCGCAATCTTCTGCCCCGAGGTGTCAAGCTTACGCCAGATGATATCTGGGACCGCTGTAGTTTTGTGTTGTCATCAAAAATGGCGGATCCACAGTTCTCTGGACAAACCAAAGATCGTTTATCTTCACGAGAAGTCGCGGCATTTATTACCGGCGTGATTAAAGATGCCTTCAGTTTATGGCTTAACCAGCATACCGAAGAAGCAGAAAGGCTTGCTGAACTCTGTATTTTGCATGCTCAACGACGGATGCGTGCCAGTAAGAAAGTGGTGCGCAAAAAGATTACACAGGGACCAGCGCTGCCGGGTAAATTAGCGGATTGTTCAAGCGATGAGCCAGAACAGTGTGAAATATTTTTGGTTGAGGGTGATTCAGCGGGGGGGTCTGCTAAGCAGGCACGCAATCGAGAAAATCAGGCAATCATGCCATTGCGTGGCAAGATACTTAATACTTGGGAAGTGGAGTCTCAGGAGATTCTTGGTTCTCAAGAGGTACATGATATCTCTGTCGCTTTGGGGGTGGACCCCGGGCTAGAGGCTGTAGAGGATTTACGTTATCACAAGGTGTGTATTCTTGCCGATGCGGATTCCGATGGGCTGCATATTGCCACCCTACTCTGCGCGTTATTTGTTCGTCACTTTCGCCCACTGGTCGCCAGTGGTCATGTGTATGTAGCCATGCCACCCTTATTCAGAATCGATGTGGGTAAAGAGGTGTATTACGCGCTTGATGATGCCGAGAGGCAGAGTATCCTCGATCGAATAGAGTCCGAAGGAAAACGCGGCAAAGTGAACGTTCAGCGCTTTAAGGGTTTGGGTGAAATGAATCCACCTCAGCTACGAGAGACCACTATGGATCCCGATACAAGACGTCTAGTACAGCTGACCCTAGAGCCGGGCGACGATACTAATTCAGTGCTTGATATGTTGTTGGCAAAAAAGCGCTCGCCAGACAGACGTCAATGGTTAGAAACCAAGGGTAATTTGGCCGATACCGGCAATCTGTAAATAGAATATGACAAAGGAAGGGTAATGAACGATACAGTAACCTTTAATGATCAGGGTCAAGAGAGCCGATCACTGAGTAGCTACACCGAGCAGGCATACCTTGATTATTCAATGTATGTGATTCTCGATCGCGCCCTGCCACATATTGGCGACGGTCTTAAGCCAGTGCAACGACGCATTGTTTACGCCATGAGTGAGTTAGGCCTGAAAGCCACGGCTAAATATAAGAAATCAGCCAGAACAGTGGGTGATGTGATTGGTAAATTCCACCCCCATGGTGACAGTGCCGCCTATGAAGCTATGGTCTTGATGGCGCAGCCTTTTTCCTATCGTTATCCGCTAGTGGATGGTCAGGGCAACTGGGGTTCTCAAGACGATCCTAAGTCTTTCGCCGCCATGCGTTATACCGAATCTAAACTTTCAAAATATGCAGAATTATTACTGGCTGAATTAGGTCAGGGTACCAGTAACTGGCTCCCCAATTTTGATGCATCCTTAGAAGAACCCGAGATATTGCCTGCCCGTGTGCCGAGTATTTTACTTAATGGTACCACCGGTATTGCTGTGGGTATGGCCACAGATATCCCGCCGCATAATCTCAACGAGGTGGTAAGTGCTACCTTACATTTGCTGGATAACCCCAAGGCGGATATCCCCGAGCTTATGGAATTTATTAAAGCGCCCGATTTTCCGACGGATGCGGAAATCATTACGCCAAAAGCCGATATTCAGGCATTTTATGAAACTGGTCGTGGCTCGGTAAAGATGCGCGCTGTGTGGAATAAAGAAGATGGTGATGTGATTGTTACTGCACTGCCATTTCAATCATCGGGTTCCAAAGTGTTGGAGCAAATTGCCACCCAGATGCGCAATAAAAAATTGCCTATGGTGGCTGATCTTCGCGACGAATCTGACCATGAAAACCCAACACGCTTGGTGATCACGCCAAAATCCAATCGCGTGGATTTAGCAATTTTAATGGATCATCTATTCGCAACGACGGATTTAGAGCGTAGCTACAGAATTAATCTCAATATTATTGGGGTCGATGGTAAGCCGGCGGTAATGAATTTAAAGCGTATTTTAAAAGAATGGTTAAGCTTTAGAATTGATGTAACTCGCCGTCGTCTGGATTACAGACTACAAAAAGTTGAAAAGCGGCTGCACCTATTAGACGGCTTGTTAATTGCCTTTTTGAATATTGATGATGTCATTCATATTATTCGTACCGAGGACCACCCAAAGCCTGCATTGATGCAAAAATATGGGCTGTCCGACCTGCAAGCAGACTATATTCTTGATACTAAATTACGTCAGTTGGCGCGTTTAGAAGAAGTTAGAATTCGTGCTGAGCAAGAAGAGCTGGCTAAAGAAAAAGCTGAACTAGAACTGTTATTAAGTTCTGACGCTCGACTCAAAATACTGGTCAAGAAAGAGCTCAAAGCCAGTGCTGAAGAATACGGCGATGAGCGTCGCTCAGCATTAATAGAACGCACGGAAGCTCAGGCCTTTAGCGAGAAAGATTTGTTGACGGCAGAGCCTGTGACGGTTGTGCTATCGGATAAGGGTTGGCTTAGAGCGGCCAAGGGCCATGATATTGACCCTACTAGCTTAAACTATAAGGCAGGGGATAAATTCCTATCCTCCGCTCTGGGTCGTAGTAACCAGAATGTATTCCTTCAAGACACTACCGGTCGGTTTTATGCGCTCTCGGCCCATACATTGCCCTCGGCGCGAGGTCAGGGAGAACCGGCTACGGGTAGGCTCAACCCACCCTCAGGTTCGTTATTCACGCATTTGGTAATGGGCGATGATTCACAAAAGATTCTGTTAGGTACAGATGCGGGTTATGGCTTTGTGGCTAAAATTGGCGATCTATTTACCAAGAATAAAGCCGGTAAAGCCGTGGTATCCATTCCAAAAGGCGGAAAAATACTGAGTCCCAAATTAGTTTCCGACGAAAACCTGCTGATTGCTGCAGTCAGTAATGAGGGTAGACTCCTTGCCTTCCCGTTGAGTGATTTACCTGAGTTATCTAGGGGTAAGGGTAATAAAATTATTAATGTTCCAAGCTCCAGATTACAGGCTCGTGAAGAATTTGTGGTGGACTTTGCGATGATTCCAGAGGGTGGTTCTCTGGTGGTTCACTCGGGTAAGCGCTATTTAGTGATGAAGTCTAAAGATCTAGAGCATTATCGGGGTGAGCGCGGACGCCGTGGGCATAAACTGCCCCGTGGATTCCAAAAAGTGGATCGCTTAGAGGCAGAGTAAAGAACAAAATATTAAGATTTTTTTAATAGCTGCACGGCGCGAGTTATTTGGTTGTCGTTACTGCCAGGTTGTTGCTCTATTTGCTCGATAATAATATCCGGCTCAATTCCCTGTCCATGGATAAATCGCCCACTTGGCGTTAAATAATGCGCCGTGGTTAATTTTATACCTCGTCCATCACCGAGCGGAATAACCGACTGCACCGAGCCTTTACCAAAACTTTGTGTACCTATAATAGTTGCGCGCTCTTGATCCTGAAGTGCGCCTGCGACTATTTCTGAGGCTGAGGCACTACCGCCATTAATCAGTACCACTATCGGAGCGCCATTAATTAGGTCGCCATAGGTGGCATAGTATTGCTTATTCGCTCTGGGTTTACGACCCTCGGTATACAATAAAAGACCCTGATCAATTAGGCTATCAGCCACTTCAACTGACACTGGCATTAGGCCCCCAGGGTTATTTCTAAGGTCTAATACTAGGCCCTCAAGAGGTTCTTCGTCCTGCAATTTATTGATAGCAGAAATAAATTCTTGGCTGGTTTCGGCCTGAAAGGTTGAGATACGTATATAGCCTATACCCTCATCAAGTATTAGGCTGCGCACCGAACTCTTTGCCGGTTCCTCACGCTGAAGATTAAATTCTAGATGTTGTGACGGCTCTCTAACAACGCCCAGAACAATCTCTGATCCCTGTGCCCCACGCAATGTCTGTATGACCTCGTTTAGGCCATATCTGTGGTTGGTTGGTAGTCAATGGAAGTAATCTTATCACCCGTCTGAATGCCGGCTTTCCTTGCGGGGCTGCCGTCGAGGGTTGCGATAACTTCCACTGCACCTTGATTAATATTGATATCAATCCCCAAGCCGCCTGGATCGCCGGAGGTTTTCCCCTGCAGCGCTTCATAATCATCTTTATCGAGGTAGGTGGAATGAGGGTCCAAATTGTTAAGCAGGTCTTCGATAGAGCTTTCGGCTAACTGGGTGTCTGAGGGCACATCTACATATTCTTCGCGCACCTTGTCTAATACCGCCGAAAATAGCTGTTCCTCGTTGGCATTTTCTTGCGTATCACTGTTGGCTAGCCCACTGACAGGGCAGAGACTTAAGATAATTGCAAAAAAAGCGGTATGGATTTTATTGGTTAACATCATAGTCATTGTACGCTTAGGGTTCCTTTAGCGTTTACTCAGCCAAACTCTAGGGCTCACGGGCTTACCATTCTCTCTTACCTCAAAGTATAGAGCAGTATGGGTTAAGCCGCCTGTATTACCTGCGCGCGAAATAATTTCTCCACTTTGAACCCAGTCACCTGTTTCTCTTAGTAATTCTTTGTTATGGGCATATAGCGTCATATATGCATCACCATGATCAACAATTACCAATAAACCAAATCCTCTAAGGTAGTCTGAAAAAACCACACGCCCATGGTGTACCGATTTAATATTAGCACCCTCCTTGGTGCTAATAAGCCAGCCCTGCCAGCGTAAATATTCACTGCGTTTACTTCCATAGCTGGCGGTTAATTTACCGCGCACTGGCCAATTAAGTTTACCCTTGCTCAGTGCAAAAGAGGGATAATCTTGCGCGGGAGCAATAGCTTTAGCCGCTTTTTCGACTGTCTGGATGACGGTTTCGAGTTCATCCCGTTGTTTCTTGTATTGATTGAGTTGATTATTATTAGATAGCAGCGACTTGCTTAGTTTTTTGAGTGTTGTTTTGCGCTGACTCAGGTTGCCCGCAAGTTTCTGCTTGTCTTGCTCTAGCTCTTTTCTTGAGCCAGCTAGTGATTGTTTAATGGATTGAATCTTCGAAAGGGTTATTTTTAAGCTTTCAATATCCGCAGTGAACTGATCGATTTTCTTAGATCGAGCCTCTAAAAGGTAGTCATAATATTTGAGTATTCTGGATAGCTGTTCAGGATTTTCTTGGTTGAGTAGTAATTTAACCGGTTCTTCATTACCTGTTTTATAGGCCGCTTGTATTTGTTTGGCAATTGTCGAGCGTTGGTTTTCGATTCGCTGTTCAAGACTGTTTTTCTTACTTGTGAGTAGCGATAAATTGCGCTCATTTTCCGTTATTTTTTTGCCAATATTACGATTTTTTTTATTGAGATCTCTGATTTCTCGTTCGATTGTTTCAAGCTGCTGCTGCAGAGAGTTTTTTTCTTTGCGCTGGTTGCGCAATTTTCTCTCAAGGCTAGAGATGCTGGTTTTTAGCTGTTTAAGTTCTTTTTGCTGATGATTATCAGCCGAGGCGCCAAGGCTAAATCCCAGGAAAATAAAAGTCGCAAGCAGAACACTCCAGATAGGTATGCGAGATGCTAATAGCCTATCTGAAGCAAGCTTGTGCATTAGATAATAAGTGATCGGCCAGACATTTCGGCGGGCTTTTCTAGCCCCATCATATCCAAAATAGTTGGCGCTATGTCAGCTAGAGAGCCACCAGAATCAAGAGAAATCTGACGTGGTCCTGCATAAACTAGTGGAACTGGTAATGTAGTATGTTGGGTATGGGGCTGATTGCTAACCTCGTCGAACATCTCTTCAACATTGCCATGGTCGGCGGTAATGAGCACCTCTCCATCTTGCTTTGCCGCAGCTTCTATAACTCGCTGAAGGCAGGTATCTATAGTT